>Ga0116202_10001498_pt1 | contig 13637 bp, 13 predicted proteins | sample LakKivw325mmetaG_FD_94479 | JGI IMG/M metagenome (GOLD analysis project Ga0116202, IMG submission 94479) | Anoxic lake water microbial communities from Lake Kivu, Rwanda to study Microbial Dark Matter (Phase II) - Lake Kivu water 325m metaG | ecosystem: Environmental > Aquatic > Freshwater >...
CAGCTTGTGTTGATGTGTGTGAAAATCCTCTTCGCTGACGTCGCGGAGGGCGGTAACGCCAGGGATCCACTGAGCCAGAATGCGCGCGGCTTCCTCGCACTGGCTTCGTCGAAGGCCATACTCGCTGTCCACCAGACCGCGGGGTTTCATCGTGTTGCAGACAACCACCTTAATGTCGGTTGTGTTGAGAGGAATGTTCTCATAATCGAGAGTGCGGCAATCAAGGAACAGCGCGTGGTTTTGCGCTGCCAGCCGAGACATAAACTGGTCCATTATGCCGGTGTTGACTCCAACAAAGCGGTTCTCCGCTTTCTGGCCGATTAGAGCCATCTCAGGGCCAGAGAGTTGGAAACCAAGAAGTCGTTGCGCGAGGCAACCAGTGGCCATTTCTATAGCCGCGGAACTGCTGAGGCCGGAACCCAGGGGAACGCGGCCGTCGATGGCGATGTCCATCCCACGGAGTTCGACGCCGGCGTCGCTGAGAAAGTGAAGCATTCCGCGAACGTAGTTGGTCCAGGTATGCACATTGTCGCGCTCAATGGGATCCAAGGCAAAGGAGACTGTCTCCTCAAAGTTGCGGGAATAGACACGCACCTGCCGGTCGTCGCGGAGGCTGCCTGCCGCGAGTACGTCCCGATTGACGGCCACCGCCAGCACAAAGCCCTCGTTGTAGTCCGTGTGGGATCCCATCAGGTCCACTCTGCCAGGAGCACGAACCAGCGCTTCGGGCGGTGCTCCAAACTTGCGCTCAAAGAGAGACGCTATCTCATCTGCATGGCTGTATTTCATCTTGCAGTCCTCACTCGTCCAGGGTCAGGAAAGTGCATTGTTCGGTATTCGGCGCGGCTGCCCGCAATTCAGCAGCTTTCTCTTCTGCAAGCGTGTCATTGATGTATGTCCACGCACCGGTCTCGCATCCGGCTATGTACTTGAGTTTCTCTTTTGTGCGGTTGGGCGGGTGGAACTCAATGTGGAAATGATAGTGCGGGTAGTCCATCCCGTCTGTGGGAGATTGATGCATGATCATCATGTAAGGCAGAGATGTGCCCCAGAGTGCATCGTACTTGAGTAGAATCAACTTCAGTATCTCGGCCAGATCGTATTGCTCCTCTCCGTCGAGCGAGAGCATGTTCTGATGGTGTCTCCGGGGAATGACGTATGTCTCATAGGGATAGCGGGCGAAAAATGGAACGACCACAACGAAGGAGTCGTTTTCCACCACGACCCGGCTGTTCTCGGTCAGTTCTTGCCGCAGGACGTCGCACAGAAGGCAGTGGCCGGTGCGGTTGAAGTGCGATAGTGATGCCTGAAGTTCCTTTGCCGGCTTTGGTGGGACAAAGGGAAACGCGTAAAGTTGACCGTGCGGATGATAGAGCGTAACGCCAATGTCCTTACCTTTGTTCTCGAAAATCAAGACGTAGTTTATGTCAGGACGAGAGGAAAGCTCCGCATATCTGTGTGCCCAAACACTCACCAGCTTCCGAAACTGCTCAAGGGGGAGGTCAGTGAGCGTGGCGTCGTGCCGTGATGTGTAGCATATAACTTCACAGGCACCCTCGGCGGGACGGGCCAAGTAGATACCGCCTGGGTCTACAGTCGGACTGGGGGGCGGGGTGCTCAATGAGGGAAACTTGTTGTCAAACACGACAAGGTCGTAGTCGGGTCGCGGGATTTCCGTAGGGAATGCCCCTGGCAGAGTTGGGCACAGAGGGCAATAGTCCGCCGGCGGGAGAAATGTTCGGTCCTGCCGGTGGGTGGCTGTAATAACCCATTCTTCCAAGAGCGGGTGCCAGCGCAGTTCAGACATCAGTCCTGACCTCCTTCACCGGCGGAACTGGAGGCGAATGAGTAGTATCGAACTGTGCGGCCGCCTTCCAGTTTCTCCGCTTCGCAGAGCGGGTGATACTGCATCCGGGAGTATTCCGAAGTACGGGTGGAGCCGGAAGCGGTTGGTAAGAATGCGCAGGGATGGGCAGGGATTGTGAGAGTACGAATTGGGATCGATGCGTGAAGGCTCAGCATTGCGTGAAGCGAAAGGTCCAGCGTCTGAGCCGGGGTCAGTCTGGACGCTATCGTTTCGAGCAACGCAGCGGAGACGCACATTATGCTCTTGCTTGGTTGACGCTCCGCTTCATGGCCTCCTTCTACCAGGGTCAGATCCGCGGCGGCATCTATGTGACTAGTAAGTAATCGCCTCAGAAATGCAGTCCGCAGCACTGGCAAGAAGTCAGTTAAGAGAATGAGATTAGAGGCTGGATCAAGCTTTGGCTGCACGACGTCGCGCAGTGCTTCGGCGGTGAGAGTGCCGGACAGCAGCGGCACGACAGATTCGTGGGTTGCGCTTGTGACGCCGGATTGGGGCGCAGAACCACAAGCGGCGAACACGGGTGCGACCCCTGCTTCGTCCAGAACCCCCAGCACCCGGGACTCGCGGCCTAAGCGGGAATCGGTGGGGCGAGCTTCGTCGGCATAGAGTATTATGGCGGCGTTCGTCATTGCTGTCTGCGTGGGAGAATAGGTGTCTGGTCCTTGCCGTCCCTGGTCACTCGTCTCACGTCGGCTGCGCCGGCAGTAAGTGATATGGAGACGTAGTATTCGCCTGCGAGGTAGAGACGACCGTCTTGTGCCTCCCTGCGCCAACTTTCGGTCAATCTGTCCGTCGCACCAAACCCGAATATCGGTTTGGTCTTTCCGGTTAGCGGGGCATAGTTAAACGCGCCTTCGTAAGTGAGCAAGTCGAGAGACTTGGGGGCATCCGGCCAAGCCGCGGCCATGTCTATGTCAGTGCGCTCTGAAGGCTTCTGAAGACGCGAAGTGTCCCAGGGATACAGGAATGTCTCGAAATCACTTCGCACTGCGGTTACCAGAAGGACGCCTACGGGCGAAACGGACAGGTGCTCTACTCTTCCCGGAAGATCATCCGTGGTGAACAGGAGCTTGCTGGTTCCATCTGCGGTATTGCCAAGATAGAACGCCAGAGAGCCGCCAAGAGCAGTCTGAACCACAGAGAACAGGAACAACCGACCGTCAGGGGAGATCGCCGAAAGACTACCCAGGTCAGAGTCTGAGTCTATGTTCACAACTACAGGCTTACCGACGGTCTCTGCTTTGCTCGTCAGAATTGCCAACACCACACCAGGGGAATTAGTACGCGTGAGCATGGCATCCGAGCCGGCAGGCCAGGCCAATATGGAGGAAATGCCATCGGCCAACTTGAGTGCGGTCGACTCGTCTGGGTTGGATATTCCGAATGAGATGAGTCTGGAGTCCAGCAATCGGCCCTGAGACGAGGTTCTGGTGAGTAGTGCGCGGAGAGTCTGGGAATCGGCCCAGAAGAGGGCGCTCACAGTGTATCCGGGCTCCATACGTTTGGTGACCGGCTTGCCGCCGGGAGACGTTGGTATGATCCATACGGCTGCGTACGGCTTGTTATCCTTGTCTCGGGCATTCCAGGCACCCGCCCAGTGCAGAGCATCCGGGCTGATGCCGCTTGGCCCCATCTCTCCGATCGCGGACATGGATTGCCACGACGGTGAGGCACCCAATGGCCCAGGCAGTTTTGGTTGCTGTGGATGAACTGAACGCCAGATGAGGGCGGCCACAACCAGCAGCGCGAGAAAGTAGATTGGAACGCGAGTCTTCATATAGCAAGCTCCTGATATTTCGTCATTTTACCCATTGAGCAGACTGGTAGCTAACCAGTTAGAAATGCGAGAATGCGCTCGAAATCATCGTCGGTGTAGAACTCTATCTCGATTCTCCCACGGTCCTTCCAGCGAGATACAGTAACCTTCGTGCCAAAGAGCCCACGCAAATGCGATTCTATAGCCTGGATGTTGGGGTCCTGTGCCGGTGCAGTTGTTTCACGTGAAACATTTTCAGACCCGCTCCGATAGCCGGTGAACGTTGTCTCTTTCGCCAGCTTCTCGGTTTCGCGCACAGAGAGTCCCAGCGAGATAACCTTGTCGCAAAGGTCTATCCGCCCGTTGTCGTCATCCAGTGCAAGTATAGCTCTTGCGTGACCTTCTGAGATGCGTCCGGATTTCAGTGAATCCAGCACCGGTCTGGGCAGACCAAGTAGACGCATCGTGTTCGCGACCGTAGATCGGCTCTTACCGAGCCCAAGCGCTATGTTCTCCTGCGAGAGGTCGAACTCAGTGGCCAGACGATGATAGGCGACTGCGGCATCAACGGGACTAATGTCTTCTCGCTGGAGATTCTCAATGAGCGCAACCTGAAGACTCTGTTCGTCTGTGAGGTCCCTGACCACCACTGGTATCCGCTTCAATCCTGCAGCTCGTGCAGCACGCAACCGCCGTTCCCCGGCGACCAGCTCATACTCGCCGGCCCCCTTTGCCCGAACGACAATAGGCTGTAGAATCCCGTGCACGCGAACCGAACTGACCAGTTCCTCAAACTTGCTGTCGTCGATTCTTTCGCGGGGCTGGTAGGGATTGAACGTTATCCGGTCCACGCTAACTTCAGTTCCGGGGTCTCCGCCCTCGCTCATCACGCTGGGAATGAGGGCACCGAGACCTTTACCGAGTCCTTTCTTTTCCAAGCGCGATTACCTCCTCCGAGAACTGCGTATAGGCTTCCGCCCCCTTTGATCTGGGGTCGTAGCTTATGATCGGTTTGCCGTGACTGGGGGCTTCACTAAGCCGTACGTTTCGCGGCACGGTAACAGCAGAGACTTTGTCTCTGAAGAACCTCCGTACTTCTTCCACGACCTGCTCAGACAGGCGTGTGCGGTAGTCGAACATAGTGAGCAGCACTTTTGCAATCTCAAGGTTGGGATTGAGGTGCTGTCGAACGAGCTCGATGGTTCGCAGAAGCTGGCTTATACCTTCAAGAGCATAGTACTCACACTGGATGGGCAGTATCACGTACTCTGTAGCCGTCAACACGTTCACTGTCAGCAACCCTAGGGACGGCGGGCAGTCTATGACAACGTAGTCGTATCTGTCCTTGACTGTGTGAACTGCTTCCTTGAGTTTGGTTTCACGACTCATTGCTGAGATCAACTCGATATCCGCACCAGCGAGATCGAGCCTGGCCGGCGCCAGGTCAAGGCCTGGTGTGTCCGTGTGTACTATGACTTCATCCATGGTGGCACCGTTGATGATCACGTCATATATGCACCGCTCCAGGCTGGACTTCACGACCCCTACGCCGCTGGATGCATTGCCTTGCGGGTCCATATCAATCAACAGGGACTTCTTACCGGCGGCCGCAAGCGCAGCGGACAGGTTGACCGCCGTTGTCGTCTTGCCTACTCCACCCTTCTGGTTTACCACCGCGAAAACTTCGCCCATGTATGTGCCGCCTTAACTCCAAATACCTCAGTTCGCTATCAGGTGCAGGAAATCCTCCGCCAAACACGCAAAAAAGCAAGGCGACCTGCAGAATCGCCTTGCTCCTCAGTGATGCCCTACACAGCCGGAATCTATCTGATTCGGTCTGCCGCAAGTCGGCGCAGCATCATGTCCGCAATCTCATCGCCCGAAACATTGTACTCGCCCCGGCTGATTCGATCCTTGACGTCAGCCACTATGTCCTCGCGTATCTCCGGCACCGCAGCCAAAGCCTCTTCTGCCACGGCCATGCCTCGTTCAAGCGGAGACAGTATCTTCTTCTCAGAAGCCTTGATTCCGCCCATGCTCTTCGGCCTGACGCTGGGCAGTATCTTTGCCTGGGCCTGGCTCGCACCCGCCGTGGCTCTTCCGCACTCAGCACTGGATATTTTCATCTGAAGCCTCCGTTTACCCTTTCCGCAATGGCCTTCGGGTAAAGAGAATCAATGGCGGGTGGTCACCCACAACATCGTCATTGACAAAGGCATTATAACTCAGTACATGCCAAAAAGGCAAACCCCGAAGGCTGGAAACGGCAACCCGACCGACGTGTCCTGCAAAGGTCTCCGAGTCTCCTCGGGTGAGTCCTGTCGGCCGCCGCTGGCGGCCTTCCAGGCTGCTCAATGAGAATGCAGGGTTTAGTCCCGCTGGCTTTGCGTCCCCTTCTTTCGAAGAGTTTGCCTTTGTCATCCCAAAATACTTGCTCTTACCATTGATTATGGCACCTGCAGAAAACATCTTTAGCCCCTGAAGAAGATTATTTTCTACGTTTACTCGATATCTATAACCAGTTTCTTCTTCCGCCTCGACAAAAGCATCGCGACTGACCCGGCCAGAACTACGACTCCCACGGCCAGACCGGCTCCGGCGACGGGAAAAGGTCTCGGCTTTACGTCTTCGTCAGGCAGTTTCTCTGATAGGCCGAGGAGAGGACGGGCGCTTACATCGCCCGTCATTACGGCGTTAGCATACCACTTCCTGAACTTGTCCTCTCCCACGTATTCAGTAAGGAATCGGAAGTTTTGGAGCTTCTGTTTGTAAACATCTGTTAGCTCAGTGGTCTTCCCACGCATTTCGCCCGGCGTGTCTGTGGACTTGCCATAGAAGCTCACGGTCTTGTTGGTTGAGAAGAAGACCGCACTGGCCTCATGGAACCAGAACGGCAGTTCCTTCGGCGCGGCGAGCCATATATATGCGTGCACCAATTCGTGATCGAGGATGTCGTGGTATTCTTCCGCGAAATCTGTGCGCAGTATGGCTATGTACCGGCCTCCAATTGTCACCCCGCGCACATTCTTGTTGGCAAACGCAGGTTGTATTGAAGCGGGCAACTTGTCGCGGTCAAAGACCTTCACTCGCACGGTTTCCGATGGCGGAGGTATGCCGTATCTGTCGCGAAGGGTTACGACGGGTTTTGCCCGGCTGGTCCGCATATCTACTAAGCTGCTTCCCGCAAATGCCTCCTCCAGTGCCGTACCTTGAGTCTCGATGCGGGCTGAGTTCTCCGGCCGCACGGCCTGTGTAGCCAGTGCAGAGTTTGGACTGGTCAACGGGAGAAAGAGCGCGACCAACGCCAGAATAGCCCTCAGTCTGCTACCTGATACAAAGCATAATCGAACACATGTTCCCTTGTCAACAATCATACTACGTTCTCTTTTGCTGCGTTCCAGCGCCCCCCCCACATCTGTAATACGTGCGTGACGGCCCAACTAATTCCCAGGCAGACACACATGCCAGGATTGCCGCATAGGGTGTTGTTCCATTGACAGTATACCACAACAATCGAGACAGTCTCTGCTACTGCTGGTTTATTCGTCCCGCAGTCGGATATACTATCCATGTCGGACTTATACCGGAACTGAGGTGCAACAAGATGGATTTTGATGATGTGCTGAGAGCGCGCAGATCAGTGCGCAAATACGAATCAAGAGGTATCGGTAAGGAGAAGTTGGAAGCTCTGCTTCAGGCCGTGAGTTCCGCACCGTCAGCGGGTAACATGCAGGCTTTCGAAGTGGTCGTTGTGACGGAACGGGCCAACCGTGAGGCGCTGTCCAGGGCAGCTTCCGACAAGCCGTTCATAAAGGAAGCCCCGGTGTCTCTGGTGTTTTGCGCGAATCGTGCGGTGTCCGGCTCGAGGTTCGGCAGGCGGGGCGAGCAATTGTACGCAGTCCAGGACGCCACTATTGCCGCCGCATACGCCCAGCTTGCCGCGACATCACTGGGGCTCGCGAGTGTTTGGGCGGGCAACTTTGACCCCCAGTTGGTCGCAGCCGCGGTCGGAGCAAAGGATGAGCTGGAGCCGGTGGCGATCGTAACCGTCGGCTATCCTGCCGAGTACCCGGCTCCCAACCCCAAGCGCTCCTTGTCTGACCTTGTTTCCTGGGAGAGGCTAAGCCAGGAATAGTCGGCAGGCTATCGAAGTGGACAGGTGTGACGCAGACCAGCCTGCTGCGACAGCAGTTGCGTCCGCTAGCGCATCTCCTGTCCGCCGGTGATGTTGATCGCCTGTCCCGTCATATAGCTTGCCTCGTCGGAGGCGAGGAATGTAACGACGTTGGTTACATCGGAGTACTCACAACCTCGTCCCAGTGGCACCTGGTCCATGTACTTTGCTTTCACCTGTTCTACGGTGAGTCCCTGAGTGCGAGCGTACTGCTCAAACAGACTCTGCTGCCAAAGAGTGCCTTCGAGCAGGTTGCCGGGACAAACCGCGTTTACCCGCACTCCGTACGGCGCCATTTCCAGGGCAAGAGACTGGGTCAGGCCTATTCCGCCGAACTTGCTTGCCGCGTACGCCGAGTTCCGGAAGCTGCCTTTCTTGCCCGATTTGGAATTGATTTGGATGATGTTGCCGGACTTTTGGTTCTTCATTATCTGGCAGGCGTGTTTCGCGCAAATCATGTAGCCGATGAGATTTACCTCAAGGACCATCCTCCACTCACTTACGGGGAACTCCGTCAGCTCATACGCTTTCAAGACTCCCGCGTTCGCTACCAGGACGTCCAGCCGCTTGAAATCGCGCTCAACCATCTCCATTGTTGAGTGCACGGCGAAATCGTCGGTTACGTCCATCCTGAGTCCTAATGTGCGAACACCGTAGGTGTCCGCAATCCTCTGAGCGGTGCCCTTGACTCCGTCTTCGTTCACGTCTGTCAGAATGACCGATGCGCCTTCAGAGGCGAACCTCTCCGATAAGGCTTCTCCCAGACCCTGAGCGGCTCCCGTGACGCAGACGACTCTTTCCTGAAATCTCTTACAACCCATTTTTCGTTAGTCTCCTTGCTTTCAGTCCAGTTGAAGTTTGAGTCGAAGCAACTCATCCTCTGCCGCCTGCGTCCAGAACTTACCATCAACAAGCTTCTCGTAGACGCTGGGCAGCACACCCTTCAGGTCAGTAGCTGCCGTGAGCGGCATCGTGATCTGGGGGAAGATAACGGTCTTGCCAGGGTACTTCGCCGCTTTCACGGCTAGAACCCCGTCTTTCATCGCGTCGATCCCGCCGACAGCCGCAAGCGAGTTCCGCGTGGGCAGTTCGCCTTCCTCGGTATACTTGAGCGTGTCAACCATGTCAGCCGGCCTCGACCCGCTGGAGCCCACAAATCGGTTGCCGTTCATAAAGGTGACGCTCAGATCGATCGTGGCTATGGTTCCCCTCGGCACGCCGGCGAAAATGTTCATAAGGCCGCCCTCCGCAAGGTGCTCGATGGCCCCGGCGATGAGAGCTGCTACGGGAGCCAATACAACTATATCATCGAAGCCCTTTCCGCCGGTCAGATCAGCGATGGTCTTGCGCAGCGCTTCGTCTCCCGCTTCCATTGGGTTCAGGAAGATCAGATCTACGCCGTTTTCCTCGGCGGAGCGTTTCACGCTGCTCTTCAGGTAGTCGAGCCGGCTGTTGTCCACATCAGTGCACAACATCTTCTTAGGCCCGCCCTTCATCATCGCCGCTCGTTGAACGTGCATCTGACCCATCGGTCCTGCTGCTCCGATAAACCATGCGGTCCCGCCGGCCGTAAACTCCGAATCCCGGCTCTTGTTATATGCTTCCGCGACCCGGCCGGTCTTTGTGCCGACATAGTCTATGTAGTCGTAGTGCACACGGCCCACGTCTACCTGTATGGGGCGGTCGATCGGCTTGTTTGCCGCTACAGCCATCACCGCGTTGCGCCCCAGCGCGGTTCCCAGCGCCTCGGCCAGGTCCGCGTCTGGAGTCCCCAGCACGATTATGTCGTCAAAGCCCTTCTCGCCGGTTCGTTCCTGAGTCAAAGCCTTCACAGCCGTAGCGCTCAACGGGCCGATCTCAACAATCTCACTGGAGGTCACGATAGACCTAACGGACTGCTTCACCGAGTCCGACACTCCCGCGAGGACAACCTTTGCAGGTGCGCCTTCCTTTACGAGGTCGGAGTCAAGAACGTAGGCGCCGTCCTGCGCTCCCACAACCAGGGCGGATCCTCCAGCCAGCATAGACTTTCTCGGATGTATGCGATACGCGGCCACCACACAAGTCCACGGCTCCACCAGGGCCGCCTCAGCGTATCCTGTCTTGCTTGAAACAGGTATCAGATAAGAGCCCTCATCACCGTTCAGAACTTCTTCGCCAACAATGCCGTACTGCTGCATGCCTCCGGCGAGCACGTAACCGTAAGCGAGGTTTGCGCCTTTGTAGTAGACATCCGCCTGGACTATAAAGCGGTCTCCGGGTTTGTACTTGTCCTTGTAGTTCTCTCCGGCCTCAACCACGGTCAGCGAGACCTCGTGACCGGGTGTGACCGGGTCGTTGACAAGATCTCTTCCGGTGATCCGCGGATGGCTGGATCCCTGGGTTATCAGTTTAACGTCAGAAAAACAGATTCCTATGGCGTCTACACGTGTCAGAACCTCGTTGGGTCCGGGCTTTGTCAATGGAAGCGTGTCCGCCTGGCTGTCGCTTCCAAAATTCTCAACCCCAGACTCGTGCATTCTCCACGCCAGGTTCTTGTCCGGGAGCTTGTAATCTAGTGTCTTGTATCGTGTTAGCACGTCGCTCATGCGGTTATACCCTCTCTTATCTAGCGCCGCCGCGCAAAATGTCGATCATCCGGAATTACCGAACTACTTGGATGCCTTGAACTGCTGTTTTCGCTGGTCTTCGTCGGGGCGGGTGTATATGCGGTCGACATTGCTCTGAGACATAAAATGAACGCCTCCGAAATTGACCGCTCCCGCCAGAATACGGCAGGTCTTGCAGTACATCGCCGTGATGGCTTCCACCTCGTGCGCGTTTGCACCGATGGCAATTATTCCGTGGTTGCGTACTAGTATGACCTTCGGGTTACAGCCGTTGCGCTTCGAGTACTCGGCGATCTTCTCTCGGATCTGTCGCCCAAGCTCAAGGCCCGGATCGGAGTATTCCATAAACAGAGGCTCAATTCCGCAATAAACAATCTCATCCGGGCAGATTCTGCCGCTGATCAAGGCTTCGGCGTTGTTGCTGCAGGTCAGTGCGTTTACTGCTGTCGCGTGGGTGTGGCCAATGAAGTTGACGCCAGGCAGGCCTAGAAGATATGCGTGAAACGTGGTCTCAATGGACGGGCGAAGACGATTGTCTGTGTCTGCACACACAGCCGCCAGTTCCGCCTTTATCTGGTCATCGGTCAGGCTGCCTTTGTCCAGAATTGCGACTGCCTCGGGAAGCTTGACTTTGATAAATGTGTTCTCGTCTGAGTCGCGCAGGTATTTGCCACTGGCCTTCACATAGAAGAAGCTGTCATCGATCCTGGCCGAAGTGTTTCCCTCGCCCAGCACCACGTAGTCATTCTCGGGTCTTCCCAGTTCCCTCGACATTGATATCAGTTCGCTCAGAGTCTTCGCATCGTTCATCCGGCCGCATCCTCCATTTACTCACAAAGAAAACCGCCGAAGGGATTCCTGCCCGCGGCGTTACTAAGAGTCCAAATTGCCAACCAATGATAACAGATTACACGCGCGCGAGTCCAATTCGGTGATTTGACAGGCGAATGGACAAACCGCCATAATATCCCCGTAATATAAAGTCCGTGCACAATCCAAGGAGCGAGCCAGTTGGCCATACCAATAGCAAATCCTAAGGCCCAGTACCTGGCGCTGAAGAACGAAATAGACACAGCCGTTCAAGAGGTGTTCGAGAAATGCCAGTTCATCCTCGGGGACAACGTCAAGGCGCTGGAGGCTGAAGCCCCGGGCGTCTGTGATGCACGCTTTGGTATAGCAGTGAACTCAGGGACCGATGCCATTGTGATCGCCCTTGCGGCGAACGGGGTTGGGCCTGGCGATGAAGTCATAACCACTCCCTACACATTCGTGGCCACCACCGAGGCGATCATCATCGTTGGCGCAAAGCCTGTATTTGCCGACATAGATCCGGATACCTTCAACATTAGTCCTGAAGAGATCGAAAAGAAGATTACCCCGAAGACGAAGGCTCTCTTGCCAGTGCATCTTTACGGCCAGTGCGCGGACATATCGCGCATAGAGGCGATCGCGAAATCTCGCGGGCTTGTGCTAGTCTCGGATGGAGCACAGGCAATCGGCTCCAAACACGACGGCAAAGGAATCGGCGCATATGGTGCCGCCTCCACGCTCAGTTTCTTTCCGACAAAGAACCTTGGCGCCTGCGGCGACGGAGGCATGGTGTTGACCAGCGATGAGGCCGTGGCCGCAAAGGCCAGGTCACTGCGTTTCCACGGCATGGACGAAACATACTCCTATGAGTACGTTGGTTACTGCAGCAGACTGGATGAATTGCAGGCGGCCATACTGCGAGTGAAGCTGCGCAGGATAGAAGAATGGAACGAAGCAAGAAGGTCAAACGCCGCGTACTATATTCGGGCTTTTGAGGGTCTGCCCATGACCCTGCCGGTATCGAAGCCGGAAAACTTCCACACTTATCACCAGTTCACTCTTCGATACCCTCGCCGTGACGAGCTCAAGGCTATGCTCGGTGAGCGGGGTGTGGGTTCGGCTGTATACTATCCCAGCCCTCTGCACTTGCAGCGAGCCTATGCACATCTTGGCCACAAGCAAGGTGACTTTCCGGAAGCTGAGCGGGCAGCGGCAGAGGTTCTGAGTCTGCCTGTTCACCCGGACCTGTCCGCTGATGACGTGAAGGCTGTTGCGGAAGCAGTGGGCGATTGCGTGAAACAGATCGAAAGCTGATTGGGATGGAGGTCCCCCGTTGAAGGCAATGATTCTAGCGGCGGGCGTCGGCTCGCGTCTGGACCCGCTCACCCGTAATGTCCCCAAACCGATGGTGCCTGTGGTGAACCGACCCGTCATGGAACACATCGTTGAGCGCCTTGCTTCCTCCGGGTTTAAGGACCTGATGGTGAATGTCCATTACCTGGGCGATCAGATAATGGACTACTTTGGCGACGGAAGCAAATGGGGCGTCCGCATTCAGTTCTCCCCGGAAGACGCGCTGTGGGGAGACGCCGGAAGCGTCAAGAGGTGCGAGGACTTCTTCGATGAGGACGTGTTGCTGGTGGTGGGCGGGGACGACCTCATCAACATTGACCTGAAACGTCTAATAAGGTTCCACAAGGAAAAGCGCGCTTCCGCGACCATCGCACTTTCGCTCGTAGACGACCCTTCAGAGTATGGCATCGCTCTGACCAATGAGCGCGGACGGGTCACTCGCTTTCTGGAGAAACCGAAAGGCGAAGTGATGTTTTCCAACGCCGCAAATACCGGCGTCTACGTTTTCGACAGACAGGTGCTGGAACTCATTCCCAAGGGCGTGCAGTATGGCTTCGGGAACAATCTGCTGCCTTTGTTGATTGAACAGAGATCGAGATTCTACGGATTCCTGACATCCGGTTATTGGAAGGACGTTGGGAGCTTGAAGCAGTACCAGGAAGCCCATCGTGACGCTCTGAGCGGACGAGCTGAACTTCGGATCCCGCTGGATGAGGCCCGGAAGTACGTGTGGGTGGGCGAGAATGTGGAAATTGATCCCAGCGCCGAAATCGGCTACCCGGTGGTCATAGGCAACAACTGCCGGATAGAGAGCGGGGCGAAGCTGCTGGAGTACTCGGTCTTGGCCGATGACTGTGTGCTGGAGCAGGGAGCCGTGGTACGCGAGAGCATACTCTGGCAAGGCGCTTGCGTTATGCGGGACACGATGCTCCAGAGATGTGTGGTCGGCGATCAGTGCAAAGTGAAATCCAACGCAGCGGTGTTTGACGGGGTCATAGTCGATCCCATACGGCGCAACATTACCAATGGCGCATAATCATCGGAGGAATTGATGAACTACGACGTTAA
>Ga0116202_10001499_pt1 | contig 13637 bp, 9 predicted proteins | sample LakKivw325mmetaG_FD_94479 | JGI IMG/M metagenome (GOLD analysis project Ga0116202, IMG submission 94479) | Anoxic lake water microbial communities from Lake Kivu, Rwanda to study Microbial Dark Matter (Phase II) - Lake Kivu water 325m metaG | ecosystem: Environmental > Aquatic > Freshwater >...
TCCTTAAACCGGTCAAGCTGTCTTATTATCCATTTCCTGTGGCGCTCAATGAGTTGTTGTTCTGCGGAAAAATGAAACGGTAGAATGAGAGAAAGCACGCCATTCTCAATTTCCATTCTCGGAGAACGCACTCTTCTATGAAATATTCTATACGGGATTTCTCTGCCTTCAAGTATGATTTTCTCCACGCTAACCCTTTATTACGGCAAGCGGCACCATGCGTGCAATCTTCCTGCACAGACCGGCGCCCTCCACCACTCTTATGACTTCATCTATGTTTTTGTATGCCTCCGGCATTTCTTCAACAAGCCCCTTCCTGCTGACGCCCTTAACCAGGATTCCCTGTGCGGCAAGCTCGGAATCTATGAACCTGTTTCTGCTCTCTTTCAATGCCTGCGCACGCGACATCGTTCTGCCTGCTCCGTGACTGGTGCTTCCCCAGGTTTCTGCCATGGCTTTATCGGTGCCAACCAGTACGTAAGAAGAGGTGCCCATGGTGCCGGGTATTATCACGGGATGACCTGTGTGTCTGTACCTGTCCGGCAAATCCGGATGACCTTTAGGAAAAGCTCTGGTTGCGCCCTTGCGGTGTATATAGAGCAGTTTTTCTCTGCCTTCCACCGAATGCTTCTCTACCTTGCAAATGTTATGGGTGACGTCATATACGAGGGATAACTGCATCTTTTCCCATGATGTCCCGAATACCGCAGAGAACACTTCTCTTACCCAGTGGGTTATTATCTGCCTGTTGGCAAATGCGTAGTTTGCCGCCGAGTTCATTGCCCTGAAGTACCGCTTGCCTTCTTTTGACGAAGCGGGCGCGCAGGCGAGCTGTCTGTCAGGCAGTTTTAATCCATATTCAGCCGCCACCCTGCCGAACTTGTCCTGGTAATCGTCGCATACCTGGTATCCCAGCCCCCTGCTGCCGGTATGAACCATCACGGTTATCTGCCCGCGGCATATCCCAAAAACCCCAGCCGTGGACTCATCATATACGTCAATCACCTGCTGGATTTCGAGGAAGTGATTTCCGGAGCCGAGCGTGCCGAGCTGTTCCTGTCCCCTTTCAAAAGCCTTGTTGCTTACCGCATCCGGGTCAGCATCCTTCAGCCTCCCGTGCTCCTCAATGTTATCAAGGTCTCCCTGCGTTCCGAAGCCGTTCTTAACCGCCCATGCCGCACCCTCTTCCGCAACCTTCTCCAGCTCTTTCATCTTCAGCCGCAGCTTGCCGGTGGAGCCGACTCCCGAGGGGATGTTGGTAAACAGGAGGTTTGTAATGTCTTCAAGTTTATCTCTTATATCTTCAACGGTCAGGCTGCTTCTTATCAGCCTTACCCCGCAGTTGATATCATACCCGACGAAACCGGGAACGATGACCCCGGATTCTGCGTCAAACGCGCCCACGCCTCCTATGGGTGCGCCGTAGCCCCAGTGCACGTCAGGCATTGCGAGGCTGTACCCGGTTATGCCCCGCAGTTTGGCGACGTTCATTACCTGCGAGACAGCGTTGTCGGAAATGACTTTGTCCAGAAGTTTTTCTGAAATGTACAGGATACCCGGGACCCGCATGCCTTCGGTTTTTGGTATGAGATACTTGAAGTCGTTGACCTTCTCTATTTCCAGCGTCTTTTCCATGGTCAAGGGGTTTTCAGGGAGGCCCCCAGGTTCCAGCCGGTTTCAATGCCAGTTCTGCTTATTTCATACAGCGCTTCGTTTGATATCATCTTGCTTGCACCGTAGCAGACAGCGGATTTGGTGAACCTCACAAATTTCCTGTCTATGATGCTTCCCAGCGTACCGGCGGCGACCATATTTGCAGTCTTGATACTTCCGTTTTTTTCGGCTATCTCGCTTGCCTGTATCTCCGTTATTCTGTAGCCCGAAATGGAAGAAGGTTTCTTGATAAGAGATGTGTTAAGGATAACGTCGGCATCTTTTTTCAGGTATGAACTCAGCATCTTGAAGGACTGGTCGTTCATAAAGACCGCTATGTCCGTTTCGGAGCTGACCGGAGAAAAAATGTTCTTGCTTGAAGATATCACGATGGTGCAGTATACGTATCCGCCCCGCATCTCGGCTCCGTAGGAGGGCAGGCATGAAACCTGCATGTTCTGCTGTATTGCGGCATATGAAATAACCTTGCCCAGGGTGAGTATGCCCTGCCCTCCGGAACCTCCCACGATTATCCTGACCGTGTCTTTCTTTTTCTTCATCTGTTTACGTCCACCAGACTTTCGGCTTCGGCTGTCTGATGAGTACGTTCTTCAGGAAATCCACCGCTTTCTGCAGTCCCTCGTCCACGCTCATAAGACTGTCTTCGTGTTCTATGCTCAAGACTCCGTCGTACCCGATGAGCCGCAGGTTTGACACGAAATCGTTCCAGAATTCATAGCCGTGCCCGTACCCCACACTCCTGAAGATCCACGAGCGGTTGATTTCGTCAAGGTACGTCTTGGTGTCAAGTACGCCGTTTACCGGAGTGTTGTATGGATCTATTTTCGTATCCTTTGCATGGACGTGGTATACCGCGCCCTTCAGTTTCCTTAGCGCCGCATTCGGGTCTATCCCCTGCCAGAAAAGGTGGCTGGGGTCAAAATTCGCGCCTATCACCTTGCCTGCCGCGTCCCTTAACTTCAGAAGGGTCTCCGGGTTATAAACCACGAATCCGGGATGCATCTCAAGGCAGATCTCTTTTACGTTGTGGTCCTTTGCGAATATGGCCTCTTCTTTCCAGTACGGAATTACTTTCTTCTCCCACTGCCATTTCACTATGGCGGAGAAGTCATCCGGCCAGGGGCATGTCACCCAGTTGGGGTACTTGGCATTCTCGTTGTCTCCCGGGCATCCTGAAAACGTTATGATCCGTGGTATGCCGAGTTTTTCAGCCAGAAGTATTGCGTTTCTCTGCGCATCCTTATGGGCGTTCGCTATCTCCGGGTTGGGATGGAGCGGATTTCCGTGGCAGGAGAGGGCGGATATTTCAAGTCCTCTTTTCTTTACGGCCTCTTTGAATTTGTCCAGCTTTGCCTTGTCCTTCAGGAGTTCAACCGTTTTGCAGTGAGCTTCTCCGGGGTAGTTCCCGGCTCCTATCTCCACCGCGTCCAAACCCAATCCTTTTGCCTTGTCCAGAGCTTCTTCAAAACTCTTGTCGCCGAAAAGAACCAAAAAGACTCCCAGTTTCATTTTGTCCTCCTTGTCAGGGATTTATAATCTTGATTTTTAACCTTAACATATTGTCTCAATGCTGTCAAAGTTTTTCATGCGTAAATGCCGTGTTTTCGCCACACGTCCAGCATGAGCCTGTATCTTTCAAGAGGCATCCCGGTGTAAACGCAGTTGGATGTGGAAAAAACGTATCCGTATTTGGGCATTCCCCACCGGAGCGCATATCTCGCGGATTCAATAACCTGTTCGTCAGTTCCTGTCTGCAGAAGGCCGCAGTTCACGTTGCCTATGAGGCAAATTTTATCCCCGTACAGTCTTTTCACTTCCTTGATATCAACGCCTGCCTGGGGATCAATGGAGTGAAGCGCGTGAGGATTTGCCTGCACGAGCTGGTCAAGGATTGGCATTATGTTTCCGTCGGTATGTTTTATCGCGTAGAAACCCATGTCCCTGTAACCTTTAATCAGTTTTGACAGGTACGGAGTTATGAATTCCGAAAACATTGACGGGCTCAAGAAGGGCCCGGTATTCAGGCAGTAATCGGAACATAATGCAAAACCGTCAAGATGTCCGCGAAGCTCTTCCGCCATTTCCAGTGTCCTGTCCACCCATTCACCGGCTTCCTGCTTCACTTTATCCGGTTCGTCCTGCATCCTGTATGTGAATTCAAGCATCTTTTCTCCGGACGGAACGCCAAAGGTGGCATCTCCGTGCATCATAAGGAAGTATTCATCTCCTGAGATTTCCCGGACTATCTCAATAAGCCGTTTTTTTTCGTCCGCGGTGCCCGGATTGGGATGGAGGAATATTGCGCTGTGCTCAAACTCCACGGCGGTTTTTATATGTATCTCCGCAATTTCTTTTCTGTGCAGACGCCTTTCCGTTTCGCTCATCTGGTCCCACTGGTGATATGATCTGTGAGAGGGATGGACCTTTCCGAACGCCTCCATCGTGAGAAAAAACACCAGCTCAAAATGCGGTACTCGTCCTTTTACAGGTTTTCTCTCAAGTGCCGCGATGAATCTCTCTTTGGGTGTCACGCGTCCTCCTTATTTCCCGTGCTTGAATTTCTTCACGGCTATTTTCCCTGAACAAACCTTCAGGAACGGCTTTCCTTTTTTCAGCCCTGCAAGCCCGTAGCCGGTTTCCGTGCTGATAAAGCAGCTGAAGTCTCCTTTGATGGATGGCGCCATGTACAGCGTTTTCTCCAGTGCGTCATATCGTATGCCAGTCAGCCCCTGCAGTAACCCGTATGAGGAGAGCGCTCTTCCGTACCAGTGCCCGCACTCATACTCGTTGAAGGGATTTCTCTTCCTTCCGTCATACCGCGCCCTTGCCGCGCGGACAATGTCCAGCCCTTCTTCTATTTTGCCGTGCATCATCAGGTGAGAAGCCGCCTGGTACTCAAATCCTGTCCAGACCTCGTCGCTGTAAGGAAACGGTATTGATAGTTTTTTCCCTTTTGGCCAGGTGCACAGCAGAAGCCCGCCGTCATCCCCGAGCGCAAAGCCGGGTCTCTGCGGGTTGGCGTGGTTGACCAGGGATTTGCGGAAGTTGTACCTGTAAACGGATTGCAGGTGTTTTGCAACCTTCCTGTCGTCCAGGATATTGTTTATCCCGCACACCGCCGCAATCCACGCTCCAAGCACCCCGTCGGATAGACATCCTTTGCCGTACTGGTATTTGGGCCCTTCTTTTATCACGAGTTTCAAATCGTCTTCGGAAAAAAGATTTTTCTTTTTTGTCGGATCGGGTGTTTTCAGGTTTTTCCAGCGGATATCCTGGTAGAAGTATTCTCCGTTGAAGAGTCGTGTTTCCAGGTATTTTCTCCCTTTGTCGTACAATTTTTCGTAAAGCGGCACCGGGTCATTCAGCGCTTCAGCCATCAGCGAAGCGGCCTTTAGCGCGCCCAGGTAGAAACTTCCGCACATGCCGTCAGGGCCCCAGAACTCTATGTCGTAGGTGTTGTGATGCGGTTCCTGCAGAATCCCCATGTGTTTGGGGTCCCATGTCTCTATGCAGTAGTTCAGACTCTTTTTTATTTTCTCCCACAGGCCTTTCAGCCATTTTGTATCTCCGCTGATGCGCCAGTCCCTGTAGACCTTCATGATCCCGCCCAACTGTCCGTCCGATGCCGCGTGGAAGGTGTGACTGGATGGACGTATCGGCAGCCATGCACGGAAGTTCTGGTGACCCCTCTCGTCCTGATCCTCGTTGAACTCCGTCTGTCTTAATGTCCTTTCCAGCCCCGGGAACAGGTGCGCGGTCGCCTGCGCGTAGTTCCATACGTGCGTGCAGGAGCCCGCACAGCATCCCCAGCTGTCACAGCATCCCTCCCAGCACCACAGCCTGCCGTCTGCCTGCCGCAATAACGTGGGTGATTTAAGTATGGTAAGGTTTGCGGCAATCGCTTCAACAACCTCCGCGGGCAGGGTTGTTTTGTAGAAACATTCGGTGAACTGTAAAGTCCTTTTTTTAAGGGCGTCGCAGTTTTTCTTCCAGCCGTCAGAGACTTCTTCTACACTCTTGAATCTGCCAGCATACCAGGGTTTGTGGAATGTTTTCTTTTTCCCTTGAGGATTCTCCCCGGAGTTCAGATTTGTCTTCGGTATGTACCATGAAAGCAAAAGCTTTACGGTCTTCTTCCCGCCGGCAGGTATCTTTACCGGCACGTAAAGACTGCCGCCCGGACCGGGAGCTCCAGTCTTGAACTGCGGGTTTGATATGCATACAGATTTCTCCACGTTCTTCCATGCCATTGTAAGCGCATCAAACCAGCCGCCCCGGAACCACCGGCAGTCAACGGTTGTTTTCTCTCCGGGCGCCGATGCGCAGAAATTGCCTTCGGTCCAGGGAGTTTCTTTTGAGCCGGACTGGTTAAGGACGAAACCATTCTTAACTGCCGTGACGCTGTTGTCCGTACGATCCTTTTCCGCAAGGAAGTTTTTTGAATGAAAGGAATAGATTCCTTCAACCGTTTTCCTTCCGTTGTTGATGAAGGTGTATTCCAGCGCGGCGACAGGCATGCTTGAATTGTCCGCGTCACCGGGTATGAACGGACTCCAGCCGGTAATCTCAACCTTCATCGGAACTCCGGGATAATCCAGTATAACCGCGGCAAACGGGAATTTGAAGGTAAACCATTCCGTATTGCACCTGGGCAGGCCGAAGGTTGTGCCGTGTAATCCGTTGCCTGCCTGCGGCTGGCCGAATATCTTCCATTTTGGCACCTGTCCTTCAAGCACTCTCGCGCTTTCCGGCCTGTCTTTGATGCAGAAGGCGGAGAAGATGCACGGCTGGTGGAATATCTCCGGCTTGTGGCGGATGGAGACGCTTGTAAGTCCACCGTTACCCTCCAGGCATACCATCCCCGCACCGATTCCGCCCAGGGGAAAACCTATGTAATCCAGATTGTCTCCGGTGTATTTCACTGCACCGTCTCTATCTCTTTTCACGCTCATTGTTCCATCTCCTCCCGAATGTTGCTTGAGAAAAACAGTTTCACAAAACTGTATAACATTTTGAAAAAAGAGGCAAATAATTTCCGTGGGGAGGGATTGCTGATTTCAGCCGTAAGGCGATTTCTGATATAATCAGGATATGATTTCGTATAATTTCTTTCTTTCAAGGAAGTTTGCGGGGCAGAAGAGGCGTGCCGACAGTTTCCTGTGGTTCATAAGCGTATTTTCTATCGCGGGGATCGCAATAGGGGTTGTTGCTCTTATGCTGGTTATCGGTGTCATGAACGGATTTTCAAGGGAGCTGAAAAGGAAAATAATAGGTGCGCATCCCACAATAACCGTTGAGGGCAGGCCGCTGATATACAATTATGAAGACGTGATGAAAAAAATAGGAAAGGGGATTGTTGAGGTAAAGGGCATGGCGCCTTACTTTTCCACGCAGGTTATATACCGGTCGGACAAGTACCTTATAGGGGGAATCCTGCGGGGTATAGACCCAGCGAGGGAAGAAGGAGTTACGAACATAAGCAAGTTTGTCAAGAAAGGTGAATTTTCAGGACTGGAATCAGGTGTAATTCTTGGCAGCGAACTTGCAAAGGAACTGGAGGTTGACGTAGGGGACACCATATGGATAATCTCCGGGACGATGGGCAGCAGCAGACCGGCGAGGGTTGTGGGAACTGTTGAGTACGGAGTGTATGCTTTTGACTCTTCAATGGGTTTCACCTCCCTGGACAACAAGATTATCAACCCGGTCAGGCTGGTGCACGGGATAGGCATACGAACGGAAAACATCTATGATTCCGAGAGAGTGGCGGCAAGGATAAGGGATGTCCTGGACAACGAGTACACGGTTACAACGTGGATACAGAAAAACAAGATACTGTTTGCCGCTCTGGCCCTGGAAAGGAAGGCAATGGCGGTGATACTGGGGCTCATAATCCTTGTGGCGTCTTTCAACATATCTTCAACGCTCATGGTAACGGTTTACAGGAAGGTGAAGGAGATAGGTATTTTGAGGGCACTCGGGCTTTCCAGAAAGGACGTTGAGAAGATTTTCATATACCAGGGACTGATTCTCGGCGTGAAGGGGCTCGTGTGCGGTCTTGCCGCAGGTGGAATTCTTGCGTGGCTGCTTAAAAAATACCAGTTTATAAGACTTCCGGAATTCATATATGATTTATCCCGTCTGCCGATAGAAATCTCCGCAGGGGATCTGTTATGGATAGTAATTTCTGTAATTGTAATCGTCAGTTTTGCCAGCGTGTATCCGGCAAAGCGGGCGGCAGGATTGAATCCGACACAGGCGATAAGAAATGAATAGACTGACGGCGGTTAACGTAACCAAGGAATACCCGGGTGGGGTGCGTGCCCTGCGCAACGTCAACCTGGAGGTGAACGCAGGAGAGATGCTTATACTTCTCGGGCCTTCGGGATCGGGAAAGACAACCCTTATAAACGTGCTTGGTTTGCTTGATAAACCTACCGGGGGCAGTGTTTATCTTGACGGAAGAGAGATAACTTCGCTCGGGGAGAACGAGAAGTGCGGAATAATGAACAGGACGTTCGGTTTTATTTTCCAGTTCTTTTATCTCATACCCGAACTGACCGTGATGGAGAATGTCATGCTGCCGCTGTGGATCAAGGAAAAAACTTACCTAAAATTAAGGTTGTATTACCAGGAAGCGGAAAATCTGCTGTGTGAATTCAATCTCGCGGGAAGGAAAACTTTTTATCCTTCACAGCTTTCGGGAGGGGAACTTCAGAGGGTGGCCATATGCCGCAGCCTGATATGCAAGCCGCAGGTGATATTCGCGGACGAGCCGACCGGAAGCATAGACAAAGAAGCATCGGAGATGTTCTTTGAATTGATCAAGAAACTCAACAAGGAAAAGGGGGTTACGTTCATCATAGGGACTCACAATGAGAAATTTTTGCAGTTCGCGTCAAAAGTAGTATATTTAAACGAAGGAGAAATAGAAAAAACAGAGATTAAGGAGGAATAACATGGGTTTGCTTATATATCTGAACGGGAAGCTGGTGAAGGAAGAAGATGCAAAGGTGTCCATATTTGACCACGGGTTGCTGTACGGTGACGGTGTTTTTGAAGGCATAAGGAGTTATAACGGAAGAATATGGAAGATGGATGAACATCTTGTGCGTCTTTATAATTCCGCAAAGGCTATAATGCTTGAAGTTCCGCTGAATTTCTATGATCTTAAGAACGCTATCATACAAACGGTCAGGGCAAATAAATTGACGGACAGCTACATAAGGGTAGTGGTAACCAGGGGTGTGGGTGACCTCGGGCTGGATCCGCGAAAGTGCAAGGTTGCCACACTTTTCATTATAGCGAGCAGCATACAGCTGTATCCGGAATCATTGTATGAAAAGGGGCTGGAGGTGGTAACGGTGGGAACCAGAAGAAATCCGCCCGAGTGCATAAATCCTGCCGTCAAGTCTTTGAATTATCTAAACAACGTACTTGGCAAGATAGAAGCCAACAATGGTGGAGCCGCCGAAGGGCTTATGCTCAACAGCCAGGGTTACGTAAGCGAGTGCACCGGGGATAATATCTTCACCGTGAATAAGAACGTTCTCCTCACGCCTCCGGTTTCCGCCGGTGCGCTTGAGGGCATTACGAGGAATACCGTCATGGAAATAGCAGCCAATATGGGGCTTGTCGTGAAGGAAATGGATATGACGAGGCATGACATATTTACTGCCGAAGAGTGTTTCCTGACAGGGACTGCGGCCGAGATAATTTCTGTAATTGCTCTTGACAAAAGGATAATAGGCACAGGAAAACCTGGCGCTGTAACGAAGAGAATAAGAAAGGAATTCATGGCTTTAACCCAGGCAGAAGGGACTTCCGTATACGAGTGATTTTGACTTAAAAAGCAAAAGAAAATTAGCCAAAATACGAAAAATATGCTAAAATGGGCACAAACCAGGGGGAAATATGTTTGAAAGATTCACCGAGCGTGTGAAATCTCTGCTGGATTTTGCCCGGAAAGAGGCTGTAAAGTACGGGCATAACAGGATAGAACCGGAGCATATTTTCCTGGCAATGCTTGCTGATGCCCAGGGTGTCGGAGTTGCAATGCTGCATCATATGGGCATTGAGTTCCAGAAGATAAAGAATGAGATTGAAAGGAACATGAAAATAGGCGTTCCGGTTTACGTGGGAGATCTGCCTTTAAGCATTCAGTCAAAGAGAGTCCTTGAGCTCGCAGTCAAGGAAGCGCAGTTTTATACAAACAACTATATTGGTACCGAGCATATCCTGCTCGGCATGATCGCTGCGGAAGAAACCCTGCCGTCAAGAATACTCCGGAGTAACGGAATCACTCTCAAGAATGCCCGGGAGATCTTTGAGGAGCTGCTGGGAGATCCCCAGCAGAAATGGAGCAGCTATGGCAAGCGTTACACCGGTCAGCCCTATCAGAAGAGCAAGGTCACCGCTCTCCAGGCATTCGGAAGGGATCTTACCAAGCTTGCGGAGGAAGGCAAACTTGATCCCGTAATCGGAAGGGAAAAAGAGATAGAAAGGCTGACGCAGATACTCTGTCGCAGGAAGAAGAACAATCCGGTGCTGATAGGAGAACCCGGTGTCGGCAAGACGGCGATAGTTGAGGGGCTGGCGGAAAAGATCGTTTCCGGCGGAGCTCTGGAGATTTTGAAGGACAAGAAGGTAATAATGATAGACCTTGCCGCGATAGTCGCTGGAACCAAGTACAGAGGAGAATTTGAGCAGAGGATAAAGATGGTTCTTGACGAAATAAAAAGCTCAAGGAACGTTATAATCTTCATTGACGAGATACATACTCTGGTCGGAGCCGGCGGCGCCGAAGGTGCAATAGACGCATCAAACATACTTAAACCTGCTCTTTCAAGAGGTGAGATACAGTGCATCGGTGCAACCACTCTTGATGAATACAGAAAATACATAGAGAAAGACGGTGCTCTTGAGAGGAGATTCCAGCCTGTCATTGTGAACCCGCCGAGCGTGGAAGAAACCATAGAAATTCTCAAAGGTCTCAAGGAAAAATATGAACTGCATCACCATCTCAAGATCTCGGATGGGGCGATTGAATCTGCGGCTGTATTGAGTGACAGGTATATAACCGGGAGGTTCCTGCCGGACAAGGCGATTGATCTCATAGACGAGGCCGCAAGCCATCAGAGGCTGAAACTTTACAACCCTCCGGAAGAGATGGAGAGACTTGACCTGGAAATAAAGGAAGTCACCAGGGAAAAAGAAAATGCAATAAAAAAACAGGACTATGAGAAGGCTGCTTCGCTTCGGGATAAGGAGCGGGAATTAAAGAATAGAGCGGACGATTTCAGGGAGAACTGGAGCAATCTCATACCCGAAGAGAAAAGGCTCATAACCGAAGAAAACATTGCTGTTATCGTTTCACAGTGGACCGGCGTTCCCGTCTCCCAGATTTGCAGGGAAGAGAAAGAGAAACTGCTGGACATGGAGCGATCGATCCATGAAATTGTGATAGGCCAGGACGAGGCTATTTCGGCGATAAGCAGGGCGATAAGAAGGTCCAGGGCCGGATTGAAAGATAAGAAGAAACCTATAGGCAGTTTTCTTTTTCTGGGCCCCACGGGTGTCGGAAAAACCCTTGTCGGTAAAGCGCTTGCCAGGTTCCTTTTCGGAGACGAGCAGGCACTGGTGCAGGTAGACATGTCGGAATACATGGAGAAATTCTCTCTGTCCCGCCTGATAGGAGCGCCTCCGGGATACGTGGGCTACGAAGAAGGCGGGCAGCTTACCGAGAAGGTAAGAAGGAGACCTTACAGTGTCATACTGCTGGACGAGATTGAAAAAGCGCATCCCGAGATTTTCAATCTGCTTCTTCAGGTTCTTGAAGACGGCAGGCTGACTGACAGCTTCGGCAGGAGCGTGGACTTTCGCAATACAATACTTATCATGACATCAAATCTCGGCAGCCAGATTTTCAAGAACAGGTCGGTCATAGGTTTCCAGCAGGAGAACGAAAAAGAAAATTTCCAGAATGATATCAGTGACAGGATGATGGAACAGGTTAAGAAAACTTTCAAGCCGGAGTTTGTGAACAGGCTTGATGAAATTATAATTTTCCACCCGCTGAATAATGAACACCTCTGGAAGATTGCTGAACTTGAAATATCCGAGGTGTGTGAAAGAATGAAAGAACAACATGTGATGATTGCGGTATCTGACAGAGCAAAGCGGTTCCTGATAGATAAGGGAACAAGCCCGGAATTCGGCGCGAGACCTCTAAAAAGGGTCATATCAAAATATGTTGAGGATCCTCTTTCGGAAGAGATGCTCAAAGATTTATACCCTCAAAATTCCACGATTATTATTGACTGTGTGGAAGAAGATAAGAAACTTACCTTCAGGATTTTGAAGAAAGGAGAAAACCTTGAAAAAATTACTAATTCTGCTGCCGTTCCTCTTACTTAGCATTCCCGCGCTTCTCTTTCCCCAGGGTAAAATAAGCAGGATTGAAATATCCGGAAACAAGAACGTGAGCGAAGAGAGGATCCTGCTGTTAATGAAGACGAAGGTGGGGAGTGAGTTCAACGAAGGCGTTTTGAGGGAAGACGTGAGGAAACTTGCAGAAACAGGTTTCTTTCAGAATGTCCGCTATGAGACTGAAGAGAAAGACGGAACCATTGTCAAGCTCTACGTGAAAGAAAACCCGGTAATTAAAGAAGTAAAATTCACCGGCAGCAAGATATTTAATACGAAACAGCTCTTGAGTTTTCTGGGGATTAACAAGGGAGATATTCTCAATGAGGTTAAACTTCTTGACGGGATTGAGAAAATAAAGGAACAATACAGGAATAAAAAATATTATCTCGTGGAAATTGACTATGAAATTGAAGAAAGCGAGAATGAGAATGTCCTTCTGCGCGTGATGATAAATGAACAGGGGCGCAGTTACGTTAAGAAAATGACGTTTGAGGGCAACAATTCCGTTACGGCATCGCACCTCCGCGGTTTAATGAAGGTTAAACAGAGAAAAGCGCCTTTTATAAGAGGGACTTTCAAGAAAGATCTTTTTGATAAGGATATTGAAAAAATAAAAGCCTATTATATGGACAACGGTTTCCTGGAAGCAAAGGTGGCGGGAGACGTGCTTACTGACAAGAAGGACAGACTTCTCGTCGTGAAAGTATCCATAGATGAAGGTAAACAATACTATCTGGGAAATATCGGATTCAAGGGTAATCTCATTTTTGATGAAAGCAAGCTGAAGCAACTCCTGTCTTTCAAGGATAAGAACAAGGTATTCAACAGAAGCAAAGCCGATGAAAATATAAGGAACTTGAGCACGTTCTATCTTGACAAGGGATACCTGAAGGCCAGGATTGATGAAATCCCGGCGACAGGCGAGAGACCCGAAGTGATGGACATAACTTATTTCATTGAGCCGAACGAAGTTTACCATGCGGGAGAGGTCATCATAAGAGGAAACACGAGAACCAAGGATAAGGTCATCAGAAGGGAAGTGAGGATTGAACCCGGAGACAAGCTGACCTCCGACAGGATGCAGAAGAGTTTTAACAGGCTTTTTGACCTTAATTATTTTGAGAAGATAAATATCTATCCCGAGTTTGCCGAAGACAGGAAAAATACCGCCGATGTTGTTGTTGAGGTTGACGAAAAGGAAAAAACGGGGATGTTCATGATAGGCGGAGGATACAGCACCGTTGACGACGTTGTGGGAGTCATAAGCATACAGCAGCCCAATTTCAATATGTCCGGAAAACCGTCTTTTGTCGGGGGAGGGCAGAACCTTGCCTTGACGACGCAGCTCGGTACTGAAAACATGGATTTCAGCGTGAGTTTTACAGAGCCGTATTTCCTTGATAAGCCTGTCTGGCTCGGCGTTGACCTGTACAGTACAAGCAGAGACTACAGCGAATATGACGTGGACAGAACGGGCGGTGCTTTGAGAATCGGCAGAAGATGGGATAGGGCATCACTAGGCTTGACCGCAAAAA
>Ga0116202_10001500_pt1 | contig 13636 bp, 8 predicted proteins | sample LakKivw325mmetaG_FD_94479 | JGI IMG/M metagenome (GOLD analysis project Ga0116202, IMG submission 94479) | Anoxic lake water microbial communities from Lake Kivu, Rwanda to study Microbial Dark Matter (Phase II) - Lake Kivu water 325m metaG | ecosystem: Environmental > Aquatic > Freshwater >...
ATAGAAGGAGCATCACTTAATCAAGCCAGAACCATCCGCAGTGAGCGATCCCCGGTCGCTTCCCCGAATAACCGTGAAGACCGCACCCTCTATGGCTACAAGGTGTGGCGCCTCACCCAGGGCAATGAGAACAATGAGAACAGCTGGACCCTGCTGACCACCACCACCATCACCGATACCACCTTGGCGGATCCGGCTTGGGCGACCCTGCCGGATGGAAACTACAAGTGGGCTGTCAAAGGCGTTTACACCAACAATGTGCTCAGTCCGGCAGCTTTCTCCAATATGCTGCCCATCCTGCGCAACGACCTTGCCGCCCTTTCGATCACGGGCAATGTGACACCCTCCGTGGGAATCCCCACCATCTATAGTGTGCAGGTGCAAAATATGGGAACCGACACCCAGAACGGCGACAATTACACGGTCAAACTGATGAGCGGAACCACCGAACTTGCCTCCATGCAGGGCGTGACCCTGGCTCCCAACGCAACCCACATATTCCCGGTATCCTGGACACCAGACACCGCTGGCCCTCTCACCATTTATGGCAAGGTGGTCCTGCCGGGCGATTCCGTCCCCGCCAACGATCAAACACCCACCATGAACATCGTGGTGCAGCCTGCCGGTGTGCTGGCTTTCACCGTCGGGGAAGGCAACCAGACCGCCCGCATCCCGATCGACATGTATTACAAGAATTCGCTGCACCAGTATCTTATCTATCCGGCGGAAATAAGCAACACCACCGGCACGATCACCGGGCTGGCGATCTACAACCAGTTCACCCAGGACCTGCTCAATATGCCCACCAATGTCTTCATCGGCACCACTGCCCTCAACGACCTTTCCGCCGGCTGGATACCCTGCACCGGGCATACGCAGGTCTACTCCGGAACGTTGAACTATCCCACCGGGTCGAACACCATCACCATCCCCTTCAACCAGCCCTACCTCTATCTGGATGGACTGAACCTGGTGCTCACCTTCGAACGTCCCATGGATACGCAGTATTATGCTTCCACGAACTACTTCAAGGCGCAGACCGGAACCCCTGCCACCCGTGCCCGCAACATCTATTCGGATTCAGTGGATTACGACCCCTACAATCCTCCCACCACCGGTGGCACCAATACCGGTCAGTTTGCCCAGACCACCTTCTACATCATCCCCGGAGGCGTGGGACACCTGAACGGAACCGTAGTGGGTGTGAACAATCAACCCCTGGAAGGTGTGATCATCCAATTCACCACCGGCGGCTATGGCACCACAACCAACGCCCAGGGCCAGTATAGCATCCAAAACATCCTGCCCGGCACCTACACGGTCAATTTCAACACCTATGGCTACCTTACCTCCACACATACCATCACCATCGAGGAAGACGAGACCGTAACGCTGGATGTTACGATGACCCCAATGCCGGTGGTGAATGTAACTGGAACCGTGCTGGCCAGCGACACCGGAGCCGGACTGCCCGGAGCCAGCATCCACCTCACCGGATATGCCAACTACACCACCAATACCACTGCCACAGGAACCTTCACCATTCCCAGCGTCTATGCCAATCAATCCTATGCCTATGTGATCATGTGCCCGGGCTACACCTCCACCATGGGCAACATCAACGTTGGCACCACCAACTATAACATGGGCAACATCACCCTGAACGAGGTGGCCTATGCCCCGCATACAGTGTTGGCGGAACAGAATGTCGAGGGAACTGCTGTGATGGTTACCTGGCAGAGTCCCGATCCCAATGCCATCGAAGTTACCGAAAGCTTTGAAGGCACCACCTTCCCGCCTGCCGAATGGACCCAGGTGATCACCAACACCGGCCCCATCAATACCAGTGGCGTATATCCCACCTGGTGCCGGTTCGGAACGATCACCATCAGCGGAAGTTCCGTCCCCCCCACCGATGGCACCTATCAAGCAGGCCTGTGGTGGGATTATGGCCATCAGGACGAATGGCTGATCACACCGTCGTTCAACTGCCCTCCCGCAGCTTATCTGCGCTTCGACAGCTATGTCTATCTGGGCTCCATCAATGCCGATCACTACTATGTGAAAGTATCATCCGACAACGGCAGCACCTGGACCGTGCTGTGGGATGCCAGCACCCAAACCGGTGGTTGGAACTACTATGCCTCGCCGATAACGATCGATCTGGCCGCCTTTTCCGGGCAGCAGATCAAGCTGGCCTTCAATGCAGTGGACGGCCCCGGCAACGACGGCTTATGGTATGTGTGGTTCATGGACAACATCTACATCGGCAATGCCGTCCTGCCCTTGGGCTCGCCGGAAGGCACCATCACCTTCCGTCCTGATCAGTTGGAACGCCGTTCCGCTTCCGGAACCGGTGCCTTGGTAAATTCCATACCCGCCACCCATCCCTCACGGCAGATGGAACTGGGCGGAGCGCGCAGCGAACCCAGACTGCCGCTTCCCATGGAAACAAAGTATTCCTCAAAGTCCGACCGCGTGCTCACCGGCTTCAAGGTTTGGCGCCTGAGTGCCGGACAGGAAGGAAATGAAACCTCCTGGGCTTTGCTGACTCCCGATCAGATCACGGTCCTGCATCACAACGACACCGGTTGGCAAACGCTGCCCAATGGCAATTACCGCTGGGCGGTGAAAGCGGTCTATACCAACGGCGTCCTCTCCGTGCCTTCCTTCTCCAATATCCTGGTCAAGGAAACCATCACCGGATTGATCGCCGGGGTGGTCAGAAGGCAGAACAACACACCCATCGTGGGCGCCACGGTCACCGCCGGAGGCATTTCAGCCACCACCAATACCGCGGGAGCCTATTCCCTCATCATCCCCGTGGGCACTTACGATGTAACCTGTTCCGCTGCCGGCTTCATTACCCAGACCGTGGAAGACGTGGAGGTAAACCAAAACCAGACCACCACGGTGAACTTCATCATGTCTGTGGTATCCAACGAGGATCAGGTGATCCCGGTTGCCGCCACTGAACTGATCGGTAACTATCCCAATCCCTTCAACCCGGAAACCACCATCCGTTACAGCGTGAAGGAACCTTCTTCCATCCGCATCGAGATCTATAACTCCAAGGGACAGCGCGTCCGCACCCTGGTGAACGAAACCCAGCCCACCGGCTGGTACAACGTGGTCTTCAACGGAAAAGACGACCAGGGCAAACCCGTCGCCAGTGGCATCTACTTCTACCGCATGAGCGCCGGAAGCTACACCTCCACCCGCAAAATGATCCTGATGCAGTAAAGGTATTCCCTCCAGGCGGTTGTCAGTTTTGTCGACAGCCGGGAAGATGCCACCAACCTGAAACGATAAGCACCAAGCCCCGGAAAATCAATCCGGGGCTTGGTTTTTTCCTGTCTGAAAGGCAATCTTCCCTTGTCGGTTGACCTTTGCCCCCGTTAGCAATACGGAATCATTACGGAGTCATTACGGAGTTAATCCGTAATGACTCCGTAATGATTCCGTATTGCTAACGGGAGAGGTAAGGGCGGACACCGATCCGCCCATCGTATTTCCAATACGTCCAAAGATGGCCTGAATCGTCTCAGAAGCTTGATCGGGACTGGATTTAGGCTGGTTTGGTATACCCAGAAAAACTGTGCTGTCGGCAGAGCCGATAGCAGATCAGGGATCGATCAGGCGGAAAATTCTTTGTTGTGGAGCTGTCAGAGCAGTCCCAGTTCGTGCAGTTTGCGGCTGAGGTTGCTCTGCGCCATGCCGATGGCATCAGCGGTTTTGGACACGCTGCCCTGGTTGAGGTTGAGTTGGGTGCCCAGGTAGCGGATCTCGAATTCCCGCTTTTTCTCGTTGAAGTTTCTGGTGTCAGTCCAGAAACCTGCATCGGCCAGGTTGCGGGTAGCGGCGGAACCGAAGAGCAGCGGCTCGATGTTTGCCGGGCCCAGTTTCTCATCCTCGCAGAGCAAGTAGATGCGTTCAATGATGTTGCGCAGTTCACGCACATTGCCGGGGTAGTCCGGTTTTTGAAGCAACTCGATCGCTTTGGGGTTGAAGATCTTGGGTTTCACCTTCAGTTCGGAGGCGATGAGGGCGGAAAAGTGGGCCAGGATGAGCGGGATATCCTGTTTGCGTTCTCGCAAAGGAGGAGTGAAGACCGGCACCACATTCAGGCGGTAAAAGAGGTCTTCCCGGAAGTCGCCCTTTTCCACCAAGGCTGCCAGGTCCTGATTGGTGGCGGCGATGATGCGGACATCGATGCGCTGGGTCTGGTTGCCACCCACCCGTTCGAACTCGCCCTCCTGGATCACGCGCAGGATCTTGGCCTGGGCTGCCAGGTCCATGTCGCCGATCTCGTCCAGAAACAGGGTGCCGCCATCCGCCTCCTCCAGCTTGCCGCTCTTGCGTTTATCGGCACCGGTGAAGGCGCCGCGTTCATAGCCGAAGAGCTCGCTTTCCACCAATTCACGCGGGATGGCGGCGGAATTGAACTTGATGAAGGGTTTGCCGATGCGGTCGCTGCGGGCATGGATGAGGCGGGCCACCAATTCCTTGCCGGTGCCGCTTTCGCCCTGGATCAGCACCTTGGCGTTGCTGGGGGCGATTTTTTCGATGATCTGGCGCAATTCCAGCATGGCAGGGGTCTCGCCCACCATCGCCCAGTCGGATTCACTTTGCCGTTGCAGAGCCTGCACCTGGCGACTGAGGGCGGAAAATTCCAGGGCTTTTTTGACCGTTATCTTCACCTTGGGCAGGGAAAGCGGCTTTTCCAGGAAGTCGTTGGCGCCCAGTTTGATGGCTTTGACCGCGTCGCTGATGTTGCTGTTGCCGGAGATCATGATCACGGGAGTGGTGGAGTTATATTTACGAATCCTGGCCAGAACCTCGATCCCATTGCCATCGGGGAGTTTCACATCCAGGATCACGGCATCAGGCTCCTCCTCCTCAAAGGCGGCCATTCCCTCTGTGGCAGTGTAGCAGGTGGAAACCTGATAACCCTCATCCACCAGGATGTTCTTCAAGGTCAGGCAGATATTGCGTTCGTCATCGATGATCAGTATCTTCATGCTCCGGCCTCTTCGATGATCAGGGTGAATTCACTGCCCTCCCCGGGCTTGCTTTTGGCGCGCACGATGGTTTTGTTTGCCTCACAGAGCTTCTTCACCAAAGCCAGTCCCAGTCCGGTGCCCTTGTTCTTGCGGGAGAAATAGGGTTCGAAGATGCGGTGCAGGTCTTCCGCTTCGATGCCGCTGCCCTGGTCAGTAATTGTGATCACGATGTAGGATTTTTCGTGGCTGAGCTTTAGAGAGATCGGCTGATCAGGTTGTGAGGCGTCGATGGCGTTCTGGAGGATGTTGGTGATGATCTGATAGAAATGGGTGCGGTCGAATCTGATGCGGTGGCGGCCTTCCAGATCCAGTTTCAGGTTGTAGTCGCTGGTGTAGGATTTGCAGATCTCGCGGATGCTGTCCGCCGGATCGAAGACCTCCTGCTTGGGCTGGGTCACTTTGGCGAAGCTGGAAAAGTCCTGGGCCAGCAGACGCAGGTTCTCGATCTCCTGATTGATGATGGCGATGGATTCGGGCAGGATGTCCTTTGCCTGGTCAGGAGCGCTGTCCAGACGCTCTTCCAGGCGTTGGATGACAAGCTGGATGGGGGTTAGCGGATTCTTGATCTCGTGCGCCAGGATGCGGGACAGGTCTTTCCAGATCATTTCCTTCTCAGCCACCACCAACCGTTTCTGAGTGGCCTCCAGCTCTCGGCTCATCACATTGAAGGAGTTTTTCAACAGCTTCATCTCGTGGAGGCCGGTTTCGGGCAGGTGGACCGAATAGTTGCCCTGGCGTATCTGCTCCGTGGCGTTCTTGAGGTCGATCAGGGGTTTGCTGATGCGGGAAAGCACAAAGAAAAAGATCAGGGTGGAGATCACGATCATCCCCAGCAGCAGCATGGCAAAATAGAACTGGGTCTTTTGCATGGTGAGCTTGAGGGAGGTCTTGGCCTGGTTGAAGGTGTTCACGATCCGGTCCACTTTCAGGGAATCCTCCTGCCGGTCAAAATCGATCAACCGCAGTTCCTCTACCAGCTCCAGATGCTTCACATCCTCCATGAGCTGCCTTTGCTGGTTTTGGATGAAGTAGTTCAGCAACACCAAACTGCCGATGGAAACGATCACATAAAGCAGCAGGATCAGGGTGCGCAATCCGGGCCGGTAGGTTTTCATTTTGCTTCCTAGGATACTATCTTAACGTTGAAACTGTTTCTCACCGTGGGACGCTGCAAACGCCACAACACCATCAGATCCACAGTGCGGTTGATCTGTTCGAAATACACGGAGGGAAGCCAGGCCTCCACCTTCACATCCACTTTCTCCCAGCTCTGCTGAATGGGCACGGAGCAATCCAGCAAGGCCACATCGGTGATCATGCTGCGGTAGGAGGAAGTGGTGTTGCGGCGTTCCGTGGCGGAACAATATACGGAATAGATGTTCTGGCGGGAGTCGTATTGCACCGTGTTCCGGAAATCGTGAGTGCCCAGCACACGGCCCTTGGAGCGCAGTTCCACCTTGAAATTCACCGTGATCAGGGTGCCGGACTTGAACACGTCCGGAAAGTCGTTGTCAAAGGCATTGATCAGGCTGGTGGTAAGCTGCAGATAACTGGTTCCGTTGCGTCCCCTCAGGTTGCTGAACCTGGGATCGTTACCGCTGTAGGATGAGAACAGGAACATCGCCAGAGCCACGACCCCGCCCATTATCCTCGATCCAAGCGCTTCAAGCATTGCTCACCACCTTGTCCGTCATTTGCAGACACAATTGCCATCCATCTGTTTTTTGTCAAGCAGACTGTGCTCCGATGGATGGAATGTGCCATTGCAACTTGATTTTCAGAGCATCGGATCATTTCCTGCTTGACATATTTGTGGCAGTAATAGACTGGTTAACAAACAGAATAGACAAGATCAGCACAGGAGGAAAGATGCTAAGATCTGCTTTTATTTGGATGATACTGATGATGCTCGGTATCGGACTGCTGGCCCAGGACATCGAATGGGAAACCCACACCAGCGAGACATTTGGTTATGAAGTACAGTATCCCAAAGGCTGGATGATGAATGTGGATGACGAGAATGGTCTGTTCACCGTCTCCCTGATGCCAACCGAAATGGGAATGCCGGTCGTGATCGCGGTCATGGTTGCTGAACTGACGGAAGAGGACAAGGACAAGGGTTATGATGAATATTCAGAAAGCAGTTTGAAGGAAATGCTTGCCCAGTTGGAAGAACAGGGGATGGCCAAAGTCGTGGTCGAAAAACAGGGCGAAACCGAACTGGCTGGCAACAAAGCCTTCATGGTGGAGGTCTCTGCCTCAATGATGGATTTCTTCGATATGAAAACGCAAGCAGTACACACCCTTCATCAGGAAAAGCTCTATGCTGTTTCGATTACTTCGGATATCGACAAGTATAAAGCCAACCTGCCCGTGTTCGAGAAAATCCTGAAAAGCTTCAGCTTCAAATGATGCCGCCAGCGATCCTTCTGCCAGATATCTGACCAGCCCTATGAAGTACCTGATCCTTTTCCTGATCGCCTGTATGGGTATCAATATGCTGCTCGCGTTTGACCTTTCCGATCCCTGGGACTATCTGGATGCCTTTATGCGCATCCGGGGTGACGCGGAGGGCGGTGAGACCGTCTATCACTGGACGGGGAAGGTTTATAGCCTGATCCCCGGCGAGAAAAGGATGGAGCTCTTTGCCTTCGAAGGATTCAACATTGCCCGCACGGTGGTGAAGGAAGACGGATTCGAGTTGCTCACCCGTGAGGCAGCTTTCTACAAGGATCACCGCACCGGGCAGATTTTGCAGAGCTGGCGCAATCCCTTCACCGGCAAAGAAGTGCCTGTGATCCATGTCTGGAATGATCCGGTGAATCAGGACTTCAGCTTTGGCGATGATGAGATCCGGGTGATCCGCATGATCCTGCCTTCCACCGAGCTGGGCGATGAACTCGCTTTCCATCTGGAGATCTTCCCCTATTACACTTCGCCGCTGCCGCGCAAGGAATATCCGCAGTTCTCTCAGAGCGATATCTATCAGGCGGCGGAATTCTTCCAGTTCTTTGCCAAAAAAGAGGATCTGGCGGACAAGGAGCTTTCCAGCGTGCCGGCACATATCACCTGGACGCGCATCTCACCCTGGCTGCCCTTTATGCGAATGGATGACCGTCCCGGCAATCTGGTTTTCGTCTGCCGCGGACGCAAGCTGGAAGGCGGCTTCGAAGCACTTCCGCAGCAGATCCAGGATTTTGTGCTGGCTAACAAGCCGGAATTCGCTTCCGCTCCACTGGAATGGAGTGAGCCAAACGAAACGAGCTGGACCTATTTCCGCAAGCTGCTGGAAGCGGGGCTGATCGAGCCCTGAGCGGAGCCAACCTGTTTATTCTCAAACTATTGTTATCAGGAGCAAAGATGAAACAGTTCATCTTGATCGCGATCCTGGCGGGAAGCCTGTCCCTGCTGTCAGCCCAGATTAGCATGCCTTTTGGCAATATCAGGCACAGTTCCCGTGATGCCAGTGGCGATCTGCATCTGCGTTGGGAGGACCTCAGCGGAGGCAGCATTCCCACACAGTGTTATTATAGCGCCAATGGAGCTGCCTGGCAGGAAGTTTCGCCCTCTGAGTATTCCCCCGGCACCCTGCAGGCATTGGTTCCCTATGAATTTGGCCAGATGCTGCGCTATCGTCTGCGGGTGGCAATGGAATACATGGGTGAGAGCGTTGCCTATCTGCAGCCGGCTTACCGGGACAGCGATTCCTTCCCTTTGCCGACAGCCCAGATGGCATTGATCGGAACCGATGCCAGCGGCGATTCCGTGATGGTCTATGCCCCCAGTCTGGATCTGACCGACACCTGGTTCGCCTGCAGTGAAAACAAGTTCTATTCCGCCCTGGCGAATGTCTCCGGCTCTTTCCCCACCATGAATTCCCTCACTTCCTACAATATCTACGCCACCACCATCATGAATCCGGAAGCCCTGTCCGACAGCGTTGCCTATGCCCTGATCCACACTTTCAGCATTCCCGGTGTGGTGTCCTCCGGTTTATACAAATTGGGTATGGATTCCACCGGCACACCCACTTTCGCCCAGATCGGCAGCATCCAATCCCAAGCCAGCGGAGGTGTCCTGCAGCTTGCCTGCAACATCAGCGATCTGGTGAATGACCCCCAATTTGGAGACTGGCCCAATAACAGCCACACCCTGATGGTTTCCAGCCTGACCATGCGGGTGGAGATAGACCTGATGAACCTCGAGCCCAGCTTCGGCCTGGGTGATTACAGCACCCTGGGTGCGTTGCTGTTCCAGGACAACCGCTATCAGGTGGTTCAGAACACCCTGCCGGAGCATGCCAATTTCCTGTTCGGCCCCGGGCCCCAGACGATCAGCGTCGAATATTTCGATGCCGACGGGGATTTCCCCCTGGTAGCGGAGTTTGAAGTGATCAACCCCTCCTACCAGTTGGTAGAGCTGTATCCGCAGAGCCTGGATTTCAGCCAGAGTGTCTACTTCACCGGCCAGTACAGCAACTATATCAATGCAGGCTACCTGCGTTTCAGCGACAACGGGTATGACCTGGTGGAAACCTTATACAATAATGTCTCGATCCAGGAAGACGCGCCGCCCCGTCCAGTATTATCCTGCCAGATGCCAAATCCGCTGCTGAGGGGCTCCGCCCCCTTCCGGCTTGAGTTTTACGGCCTGGACAAGGGGCCGCTGCGAGTAAGTGTCTATGACCTGCGCGGAAGAAAACTGGGGAATATCCATGAAGCGGCTGTCTCCTCGCCTGAGCACAGTTTTGACTGGGACGGCCGGGTCTCAGGCCAGCGCCTCGCCGAAGGCGTGTATTTCCTGCGCCTGAGCCAGGGCAACGCAGCCAACACCCGGAAATTCATCATCATCAACTGAGGAACCCCAGTATAACCGATGTTCATTGATTATGCACAGGTGCGTGTGAAAGCCGGAAACGGCGGCGACGGCTGTGTCAGTTTCCGGCGGGAGAAATTCGTTCCCAAGGGGGGTCCTGATGGCGGCGATGGCGGCCGGGGTGGAAATATCGTTGCCCATGGCGACGAGAATGTGAACACCCTGCTGGATTACCGCTATAATAAACTATTCAAGGCGGAGAACGGAAAACACGGTTCCGGCGGAAAAAAAGCCGGAGCCAGCGGAGCCGACACCGTTCTGAGGCTGCCTTTGGGCACGGAGGTTTTCCGTTTGGATAGCGAGAAGCGGATCAAGATCGCCGACATCACCCATCACAACGAACGGATCGTTATCGCCCGTGGTGGACGGGGCGGAAAGGGCAACAGCAATTTCGCCACCCCCACGAACCAAGCCCCCCGCCATGCCACCCCCGGCAAACAGACCCAGGAAGTGGAACTGGAATTTGTGCTTAAACTGATGGCTGATGTAGGCCTGGTGGGCTTTCCCAATGCAGGGAAATCAACCCTGCTCAGCGTGCTTTCCGCCGCCCGCCCCAAGATCGCCGATTATGAATTCACCACACTTGAGCCCATGCTGGGCGTGGTGCGCGTCAGCGATTACCAGTCCTTCGTGATGGCGGACATCCCCGGCATCATCGAAGGCGCCCATCTGGGCAAGGGTTTGGGGCATCAGTTTCTGCGCCACATCCAGCGCACTAGCGTTTTGCTTTTCCTGATCGATGTCAGCACACCGGATCACCTTTCCGCCTTGCGCACGCTGCGCGCCGAATTGTATTTCTATGACGCCTTCATGGACAAAAAACCCTTCCTGGTGGTGATCAGCAAGCTGGATACCGTGGAGGAAACGCAGCGCCAGCCTGTGCTGGAGCAGATCTCAGCCCTGTTCAGACAAACTTTCAAGGTGGAGGTGATGCCCATCTCCGCCGTCAGCCAGTATAACCTCGAAGAGCTCAAACACCGGCTCTATAAACTGCTTAAACAACAATGACGGAAAAACTTACAGCCTGGCTCTGCCTGAAAACCGCCCCCGGACTCAAGCTGGCGGAAACCCTCCGCTTGTTGTCCAAGTTTCCCAATCCGGTGGAGTTTGTAGGCAAACCGGGACATCCCCTCTATAAAGAAGAAGGCCTGTCCGAAGCGGTGAAACGGCATCTGGCGAGGGCTGTCCCTCCCGCCAACCTGGAACAGATCAGGAACCTCTGCCAGCATTATCAGATCGATCTGCTCTGTTACACGGATGGGGATTATCCCCTGGCCCTGCGCCATATCTATGCTCCGCCCTTGATCATCTATCATCGGGGTGATCTGGTGCCTGCTTTGAACAAGGTTTGCCTGGGCGTGGTGGGAACCCGCAAACCCAGCGCCTATGGCCGTGAAATGTGCAAGAAGCTGCTGGGACCGGTCTGCCAGAGAGGGATCACCGTGATCAGCGGACTGGCGATGGGGATCGACACCCTCGCCCATGAGACCGCCCTCGCCAACAAAGCCCCCACCCTGGCTGTGCTGGCTTCCGGAGTCGAACAGACCTATCCCCCGGCCAATCGGGAACTGGCGCAGAAGATCATCCACCAGGGCGCCCTGCTTTCAGAATATGAGCCAGGAACCAAGCTGGAGCAGTGGAACTTCCCTGCCCGCAACCGCATCATTTCCGCCCTTTCCCAAGCCGTGTTCATCGTGGAAGGACCCATGAGCAGCGGTGCCCTCCTGACCGCCAAACACGCCATCGAACAGAACCGCGAGGTTATGGCCCTGCCCGGAAACATCAACCATCCCAACGCCCAGGGTCCCAACTATCTGATCAAGACCGGAGCCCAATGCATCACCTGCCCGGAGGATATCCTGACCAGCCTGGGCTTGGAGGCAGAGCTGAAGGAGCAGATCGAATTTCTGCCCGTGCTTTCCGCCGATGAACAGAAACTCTTTGACCTCATCAAGACCGAGCAGCGCGAACTGGTCTTCGATGAACTGCTGCTGCTGTCCGGGCACAACATTGGAAAACTGTCCACCCTGCTGCTGAACCTCGAACTCAAGGGCTATATCTGCAAGGCAGGCGGGAATTCCTTTATCCTGGCGTAGTTGATAGTGATTAGTGATTAGTGATTAGTGATTAGTGCTGCGCCGGGGGATGAGGATACGGATTAGGCGTCTGGCCATGGTGGTCAAGCGGCAAACTTGATTTTGGTAAATGGCTTTATCATTTCACCAAGGTTTGCAGCAAGGTCAGTCTTCATTACAGTCTTATCCAAGATCTTCTCCGAGGTCAGGCGAGACGCCTGACATCCTCTCATCGCTCCCGTTACCAATACGGAATCATTACGGAGTCATTACGGATTAAATCCGTAATGACTCCGTAATGATTCCGTATTGCTAATGGGAAAGCTTCACCTCCTCTGGCTCGGATATCAGACGATAACTGGCTGTTATATAACAGTATAGTTAGCTTTGTTGCCTTTCGGAATGAAGGTTCAGTCTGATCCCGATCAAAATCGTTCAGACTGACCGGACAGGCATCAGCGGCTCACATATTCCAGGGCTTGGGAGAGGTCCTCGATCAGGTCATCCACATCCTCGATGCCGACGGAATAGCGCACCAAGTCGTCTGTGATGGCGGCTTTGAGCTTGGCTTCCTGGTCCATTTTGCTGTGGGTCATGGAAGCTGGATGCTGGATCAGGGATTCCACTCCGCCCAGGGACACCGCCAAAGTGGCCACGGAGACATGGTCCATGAGGGCTTTTCCCGCTTCGAAACCACCTTTGAGCCCAAAAGAGATCATGGCGCCGGGTCCGGACTGTTGTTTTTGGGCCAGTTCATACTGCGGATGGGAGGGCAAACCGGGATACTTCACCCAGGAAACGGCGGGATGGTTTTCCAGCCAGCGGGCGATCTTCAGGGCATTGGATTGCGCCCGTTCCATTCGGATGCCCAGGGTCTTCAGTCCCCGGATCACCAGAAAGGCCTGATGGGGGTCCATGTTCGGCCCCATATGGGTCATCACATTATACAGCAGCTTGTGGTCGGCCTCGGTCTTGGTGACGATCACGCCGCCTACCACATCGGCATGGCCATTGATGAATTTGGTGATGGAATGCAGCACGATATCGGCTCCCAAAGCCAGGGGACGCTGCAGGAATGGCGAGCAGAAGGTGTTGTCCACCACCAGCCGCAAATTGTGTTCGGAACAGAGCCGGGCGCAGGCGGCGATATCGGTGATGGAAATGGTGGGATTGGCCGGAGTTTCGATATAGAGGAGCTTGGTGTTTGGCCGGATAGCAGCTTTGACCACTTCGATATCGCTGGTATCCACAAAGCTGGCTTCCACCCCAAAACGGACAAAATGCTTTTCCAATACTCCGCGGGAGGGTCCATAGACCGCAGCGGTGGACACTATATGGCTGCCCGCCCCCAGAAAAGCCATATAGATTGTAGTGATGGCAGCCATGCCGCTGGCCACTGCAACTCCGCCAAAACCTCCCTCCAGGGCTGCCATGGCATCCTCCAGCACCCGGATGGTGGGGTTCCCAAGGCGGGTGTAGATGTAGCCGGCACTTTCGCCGGAGAAGCAGTCCGCTCCGTCCTGTGCACTTTCGAAGGCGAAGGTGGAGGTTTGATAAATGGGCGGGGTTACAGATTTGAGGGCATCCGGCCGCTGCCCGCCATGGATCAGCAGGGTATCGAAT
>Ga0116202_10001503_pt1 | contig 13621 bp, 8 predicted proteins | sample LakKivw325mmetaG_FD_94479 | JGI IMG/M metagenome (GOLD analysis project Ga0116202, IMG submission 94479) | Anoxic lake water microbial communities from Lake Kivu, Rwanda to study Microbial Dark Matter (Phase II) - Lake Kivu water 325m metaG | ecosystem: Environmental > Aquatic > Freshwater >...
CCAGATCTCCTCCCTGAGCCGCACTGCCGGTGTCGGCGCTATGCTTCTTGACCAGCTCAGCGAAGTCGGCGCCGGCCCTGATCTTCTGCAACAGACCCTCCGCAAGCTCCTTGGCCTTCAGCTTGCGCTGCTCCTCCGACAACCGCTCCTTGACAGGATTTGCCGGTTGGGCAGCTTCACCAGCATCTGCGTCGGGTTTGCCCTCCTGTGCATCCGTCTTCGCGGTTCCTGCTCCGGCCTTCTCGCCGGGGGCTTTGCCCTCATCCTCGGCTTCAGGCTTGCTCTCCGGCTCTTCGGCCACCGATTCTGGCGTAATGAGGATGTGCCGTGCCTTGACCTCCGTGAAAGAGTCCTTGAGTTGCTCGTCGCTCATCGCGACCGCAGATTCCACGCTGTCCTTGAGTCTGTCTAGCTGCAATTCCGTCTTGAGCAGGTCATCCTCGGGCAGGCTCCTGTAGATGGTCGAACGCAACTGCTCGAGTGACATCTTCTTGCGTTGAAGGTAGTCGCGCAGCGACTTGGCGTCAGGATAGCGGCCCTGTAGTGTCTCCTCGACCATCTGTTGCTTCTTCTGCTCGATGTCACGCTTGGTGATATTGACATTCTCACGTTTAGCAGCGGCCAGCTTCAGGCGTCGGTCAATCATGGATTGCAGCACCGCGCTCTTGACATAGCGCATTTGTGTGGCATCCATGTCCTGGCCCATGCGTCGCTCGGCGAACGTGAGCTCGGCAAGATACTCGCGGCGCTGGATCGGCTGGGAGTTGACGACTGCGACGACTGAGGTGACCGTGGGGCGCTGGCCTCCATCCTCACGCGCAGCACGCGAGGGTGGCCCGAACGAATAGTAAGTCCCGATCAGGAAGACCACGATAAGCAGCAGGAAGATCATCAGTGCCGGACTGAGCAACTGCAGACTCCGCCTGCCCTTGCCGACCTTGACAGGCCGGCTAAAGAACTTGCGCATACGCATTATGGACATGGATCACCAGACTCCTTGCGTCTGTCAGGTCACGTGCGGTCCGCCCGCTGCGCTGTGGCCATCAATATGCAACATGAAAGGCAAATCGCCCCGGTAAGCTCACCGCATAGTCTGCCGGGGCGCGCTACAAGAACGGGTACGACGTCCACGCGGCGAAACGAAGTGTCAGCCCTTTCTGGAGAGCTTCACCTTCATGGAGCAGAACCGGCCACACATGGAGCAGGCTTCCGGATCGAGGCTGCTCCGAGTGCCGCGAACGTCGGCGACGCGGCCCGGATCAATCGCCAATCTGCGCATTCTGTCCCAGTTCAGCTCGGCGCGCGCTGCGCTCATGTTGTCATCCCAATCGCGTGCCCCGGCCACACCCTTGACGATGTCGGCGGTGTGGGCCGCAATCCGGCTGCTGATTACGCCGTCCCAAACGTCCTGATCCGTCGGCAAGCCCAAGTGCTCGGCCGGCGTCACGTAGCACAGAAAGTCGGCACCGGCTGCCGCGCACAATGCACCGCCGATGGCACCCGTGATGTGGTCGTAGCCCGGGGCTATGTCAGTTGTCAACGGCCCTAGGACGTAGAAAGGCGCACCGTGGCAGAGCTGCTTCTCCAGGAGCACATTGGCCTCGATCTGGTCAAGCGGCATGTGCCCCGGGCCCTCCACAAACACCTGCACTCCGGCGGCCCGTGCCCGCAGCACCAGATCGCCCAGAACGCGCGTCTCGGCTACCTGTCCGGCGTCGGTAGCATCCGCCACGGCCCCCGGCCGCAGGCCGTCGCCGAGGCTGATGGCCGTCCCGTGGCGAAGACAGATCTCCAGAACACGGTCATAATGCTCGTAGAGCGGATTCTCGCGGCCGGTGACTTCCATCCACTTGGCGAGCATCGAGCCCCCACGGCTCACGATGCCGCAGATGCGCAGGTCGCCCTGAAGCGCCGCGACCGTCTCCCTCGTCACCCCGCAGTGCAGGGTTAGGAAGTCTATTCCATCGGCAGCGTGCTTCTCAACCACGTCCAGGACCTGTTCAGCCGTAACCTGGCTGATATCGCCTTCGTCGCCCAGTTCGGCTATGACCTGGTAGATCGGCACCGAGCCCATCGCGACAGGGCACGCCGCCCTGAGTTCCTCGCGAATGGCATCAAGGTCGCCGCCCGTCGAGAGGTCCATGACGGCATCGGCGCCTGCTGCCACGGCGACCTCCAGCTTGTGGAGTTCGTTTTCCGGTGACGAGAAGTCAGGAGAGGTCCCGATATTGGCGTTAATCTTGGTGCGCAGGCCCGCACCGATACCGATGGGCTTCGCCGGCCCCGCAGGAAAGCCCATGACGACAATCGTGCCGTTCCGCAGGCCCTCGTAGATGGTATCTGGTGTGCACTTCTCGTCCCGCGCCACAGCCTCAACGGTGGCACGGAATGTTTTGTCGTAGTCCTTGAGAGGTACGGTCATTGAAGGTCCTTGCCTCTGGTACACACACAGCCATTGAGCTGGCGCAGGCCCAAGCCCAAGCATCTGCCGCGCATTCGGCACGGCATTGGGTGCCAGTCCGGGCTAATATTATATCTTTGGCAGGTTCGCTTTGCAAGCTGCCGGCAACGCTGGCGGTATCGCTACTCGTCGCTTTCGTCATCACCTGTAGGCGCCAGCTTGCCCTCGCGAGAGAACCTGGCTGTACGCCGCAAACGCGCGATTACGTCATCAGGACGCAGCAGTTCCAGGAGATGGAACAAGCTGGGGCCGATGGTAGTTCCGGTCACCGCCGCACGGCAGGGATGTATGATCTTGCCCGCCGACACACCATCGGCCTCGGCAATGCCACGTATGGCGTGCTCAATGGTCTCGACGTTCCATTCATCCAGTGCTTCGAAGGCATGCGCAATGCGCTCCAGAACGCCAGGGGTACCCTCGTTATTGAGCCACTTGCTGCGGGCGCGGTCCTCATACTCATAGTCATCCGTGAAGAAGTAGCGCGCCCATGTGGCATAGGTGCTAAGCAGTTTCGCCCGCTCCTGCATCAACTCAACGACCTGAACGAGCCACCGACGCCGCTCCTCCGACAGCTCTTCTTCCAGCAGCCCGGCCTCCACAAGCCAAGGGCGGACACGCTCGGCCAGCTCGGCCGGCTCCATCTGCTTCATGTACTCGCCGTTCATCCACTCTGCCTTCTGCAGGTCGAAAACGGCCGGAGCCTTGCTGCAGGCCTCCAGGGAGAACTTGCCCATGATTTCGTCTCTGGACATTATCTCCCGCTCGTCGCCTGGCGACCAGCCCAGCAGAGCCAGGAAGTTAAACATCGCCTCCGGCAGGTAGCCAAGCTGCTGGTACTCCATGACGCTCACCGCGCCATGGCGCTTTGACAGCTTGGTGCGGTCCTCACCCAGAATCATGCTCAAGTGAGCGTACTGGGGGTGGGGACTGCCCAGGGCTTCCTGCAACTGCAGGTGAATCTGCGTATTAGGCAGATGGCCGTCGCCACGTATCACGTGAGTGATCCCCATCGCCGCATCGTCAACAACCACTGCAAGATGATAGGTCGGAAATCCCGATAGCTTGAGGATGACGGGATCGCCGCAGAGACTGTTATCATACACGACCTCGCCTTGGATGATGTCGTTGATGACCGTGTTGCCGGTCTGCTTCATTCTGAGCCGGACGCAGGGCTCCCGGCCCTCAGCGGCCAGTCTAGCGCAGTCGTCCTCCGTCAGAGCGCTGCACTTGCCGTCATACTTGGGCGGCATGCCTCTGGCGCGCATGATCTCCCGCCGCTCCTCGACCTCCTCGGGGGTGCAGTAGCAGCGATAGGCTTTGCCCTGCTCGATCAACTCATTGACCTTCTGCTGATACAGGTCAAGCCTCTCCGACTGGATGTAGGGCCCGCACGGGCCGCCGATGTCGGGGCCTTCATCCCAGTCTATCCCCAGCCAACGAAGACCGCCGTAGATGATATCGAGGGCTTCTGGAGTTGACCGCAGCTCGTCGGTATCCTCAATGCGCAGAACGACCGCACCGCCTTGCTTGCGGGCGAACAGCCAGTTGAAAAGCGCTGTGTGAGCATTGCCGACATGCATGCTGCCCGTCGGCGAGGGCGCGAAACGGGTTCTTATCTGCTCCGACATGTCACGCACTCTTTCATGTGAGCCCTAATGAGACACCGCGCGACGTTAGTGACCGTCCGCGCAGTGAACCGGTGTTACAGTGCATTGTCGGGCTACGGTGCCTGCCCACGATGGACCGGCGCTACTTCTTGGCCTCAGGCGTCTCCGGCGGGATGTAGTCGAATCCCACTACGTGCGGAAGCTTCTGGATGTCATATCCCTCCGCGACCTTGCGAGCCCGCCGGTACCAGCGGTTACCTTCACCGAACTCGAAACGGTGGTAGAAGCTGAGTATGGATGCAAGCTGCGCCCGCGTGGTTCGCCGGATGACATTGAGTTGGGCCCACAATTGGTTGAAGGGCATCCCTTTGTCGCCTTCCAGCAGCAACTCGACGATCTCCAATAGCGACGCCGGTGTGTGGCGGAAGTGCTCGCGCCACCCTAACAGGTCCTGCAGCGTCTCCTTGCCGATGTAGGTCTGGGCATCGGTCTCATCGGTGTACTGCAGCACGTACTCGCCGGCAGCCGCGCCTTTGACGAGCGTCAGCAGCGCGCCCGAGGGGGGGAGATGGGTCTGGTACCAGGCCGCCAGTCCGTAGATCAGCCGGGTCTCCTTGTTGAGCCAGACGCCCAGCAAATCATGCTTCTGATGGCGGAAGTTCACCATCGTCAGGCTGTCTTCCTCAGCGAAGAACTCCACATCGGTCGCCCGCAGGTGAATCGTGCCCTCAAGGTAATGGTGGTAGAGAACGGGATACGTAATGGCCTCTGGCCGCTCGGCAGCGGGCTCCTGTGGTACGTAGAACTCACCGATGTCTTCATAGTGGGGATCCGCGGCCGCCTCGGCGGCTTCTGGTGACAGTCCCTCAAGTTCGAGTATTACATCGTCGGAGAGTAATTGGCCGTCCTTGCCGGTCTCCGCCTGCCATTCATCGGGCACCAGGGCCTCTGGCACCGTTGTAGCCGACCGGGGAATGGCGGCAAGCCGCAGGTAGCGCCCTATGTGCAGCTTCTTGACGCCCTGCGTGTTGTCGAGCAGTTTGCAGACCGCCTGCGCGGCCGGTGCGTACTTGCGCTGGTTAGGCGTCAATTCCAGCACGTCGGCCAGGATTTGCTCGATGGTGAAGGGCGCTTTCGCTCTCTCGACGAGAGCCAGCAGGTTGGACTTCTCCTCTTCAGAGAGTACATAAGCTTTGCCCGCTGGTATCTCCTTGGCGAGCACCTGCTCGATATCTACTTCGTAGGTCTTCTCCTCGGCCTTGGGTGCCTGCTTCCGCAATGAACGTCGCAGCCCCGCCGCCCAGTCTGCGAGTGTCCAGCGTGGCCCTGAAATCGGGATGAACCGCTTGTCGTGGTCATATACCATCTGCCGCAGCAGTTCGGCAGGATCGTATTTCTCCCCCTGGTGGCAGCCGACCAGGAATCCCAGGGCCTTGTTGGTCAGGGGCCGCTTCGCCGCGTCCAGCACGGCGTAGGCAGTCTCCGTAAGACTGCGCGAACCCAGTTTGTCCTGCGTGCATACATCCATGACCTCGGCGAGGTCCTCATCATCGGTCAGGGCGTTAAGGTACAGCAGACGGTCCCTGTCGGTGCCGGGCATGGGCACGAAGAGCCATTGCGGCAGATAAACGAGCTCTTTCTCAAGCTGAGACAATTCCTGCTTTGCCAGAATGCCCCGCACGAAATCCTGGAAGAAAGCCAGATCCCCCTTCTGAGTACGTACCAACTCGCTGACCAGCAGCGCTTTCGGCATGGGACGGCCATATCCGCTGAGCACCGCATCCAGAGCGCCGCCGAGCGGCCTCCTCGGCAACTGCTCGCGGTAAGCGATGTCATAGACACCCTCTGCGGCCACGAAACGCGGGTCCTCGTCAAGGATGCTCTCGACGAATGCGGCGGGCAGGGCCAGTTCATCCGGAAGTAGTTCTGCCAGATTTCTACCCCGAGTCGGTCCAGGTCGGTAGATGAGTACGTCGAATAACCGATCCGCTAGGTAGACCCTCGCCGTTGCAGCCTCGTTCACCATACCGCACATTACCTCCGCTGTTCCTGGACACGCTCCTGTGCCGATGAGCACGCTTCTAGTGCTCTGAACTGCGCCCTATTCTACCACAGAATACCGCGAGGGGCAAAGTGTCCCCGGAGCCGACCCACTCAATCGTTCATCAGACGGGCGTTGAGGTCGTATACCTCGGCACCTGTGATTTCGACTTCAGCGAACGCCCCGATGCGGGGTTCATGGCCGCCCGGAGCAGTTCGGACCTTCACTTCGCAGTCAATCTCAGGAGCATCGCGGTATGAACGCGCAAACCACACATCATGTCCGGGCGCTTTGCGTTCCACAATGACCCGCATCTGGGTCCCGACCAGGGCCGAGTTCTTCTCCAGCGATATCGTCTCCTGGCACCGCATCAGCTCGCTGAGGCGGTCCAGGGCCTCACGCACGCTGACCTGGTCGGGCATGTCCGCTGCCGGAGTGCCCTGTTCCGGGGAGAAGGCGAACGCCGAGATGCGGTCAAATCGCGCCTCGGCCGCGAAATCGAGCAAGCGCCCAAAATCCTCATCGGTCTCACCGGGAAAGCCGACAATAAAAGTCGTGCGGAAGGCTACATCAGGCATGATTCTGCGGGCGGTATCGAGCAGCCGCAGGTATTCTCCCGCATTACCGGGCCTTCCCATCGCACGCAGATTGCGCTGGGACGCATGTTGCAGTGGCAGATCGAGATAGTGAACTATGGCGGGGAAATCGGCCATTGCCTGCAGGAGGGACTCACTGATGCCCGCAGGATAAGTGTACATCAGACGTACCCAGCCGTCGAATTGCACCGGTCTCAGAACGCCCAACAACTCGGCGAGAGTGTGGCGGGGACTAAGATCGCGACCATACCCGGTCGTGTCCTGAGCTATGATGATTATCTCCCGCAGCCCGTAGGCGACCATCCGCTCGTACTCGCGCAGTACGTCTTCGGGTGTGCGGGATAGCTGCGCGCCGCGGATTGCCGGTATGGTGCAGAAGGTGCAGTGATGGTCGCAGCCTTCGGCTATGCGCAGATACGACAGCCACTCGGGGGCGCTGCGCCAGCGTGGAAGGTCGGAGGTGAGAGCGTAGCCTGTGGCGGCCTCGAAAAACCCCTGCTGCCCGCCGGCGGCGACTTCCACTGCCTCAACGATGCGCGGTTCCGCCCCGATCTGGACGAACACGTCAATCTCGGGCAGCTCGTCAGCCAGCTCACGGCCGTGGCGCTGCGGCAGACAACCAGTGCAGACGACGGCCTGCAGGTCACCAGCCGCCTTCATCTCGGCCAGGTCCAGCAGCGCCTCGATGGCCTCCTCCTGCGCCGGCTCGATGAATGCGCAGGTGTTGAGGATGGCTACGTCGGCCTCATGGGCCGTCTCGACAATGGGATAGCCGGCCTGATCCAGCAGGCCGAGCATAACCTCGGAATCAACGAGGTTCTTCGGGCAGCCAAGCGAAATCAGCGCGATTCTGGGCTTATCAGCGTCACGCATGGCATCAGGATAGCAGTCGGCTGCGGCTCAGGCAATGCCTATTTCCTCTGGAAGATGAGACAGTAGTGGTGATGGTAGTTGGGCACAAAAACGCTGGGGTAGCCCCAGATGCCCAGCTTCTTGGAGTCCTGGCACCATACCCGCTCGCCCTGAAAGCTCAGGGTTCTGCTGATGCGCCGCTGCAGGTCCCAGGCCAGCGGGCGCACCTCCCCCTCGGGTACGCGCACGTTCTGTGCGACGACGACCATGTAGCCCCGGTCAGACAGAACGTGCGCACAGCGGTCGAATATCCCGCCAAGGGCCTCAATGAAGTCGTCGTAGTCTGCTATGTTGCCGAGGTCGTCGGCCTCGTCAGAGTAATGGGTGTCGAGGCCGTTCTTGGCCCGCATCTTGTGCGTGGATTCCACACCGCCGCGGCTCTTGCGCAGCATGTTCCAGTAGGGCGGAGAGGTCATGATGAAATCGAAGACGGGCAAACCATCGGCCCCACGCGGCAGTGCACGCAAAGGCTCCTCTTCGCTCGCCGCCCAGAACTGCGGGTCATCAACACGAGCGGCATTGCCGGTCAGGACGCAGCAGCCGTCAGCGCCAATCGCCGCCAATCGCCGCCGCGACATCTTCGAGTAGCGCGGGCTGATCTCGATGCCTACAGCCTTGCGGTGGACCTCCTGGCAGGCCACAAGCGTGGCTCCGGAGCCGACGAATGGGTCAAGCACCCACTGACCGCGCTTGGTGAAGAACTCGGCGAACTCGATTACGAGCTCTTCGGGGTACCTGGCCGGATGCAGTTCAGTGTCGCGGTTCTGGTGGTAGCGCCTGGAGTCGCAGACAAGCCAGGACTTGGTGCGCTTGATCCATTGCTTGCCCGTGAGGTCATTGAGGGCGTTGTTCGGCGCGACCCGACCGGAGCCCGATTTGCGGCGCACGGCCCGCTTATCAAGCTGGACAGCCATGATGGTTCCTTCCTCGCTGCGATGGTTGCTTTGATGTAAGCTGCAAATGTGTCAGCGGCCGGTGGCACGTACTGGCTGTTGGCGGCGCTGCCGTGCACCGCCTATGTCTACTCTGCCTGGCCGGTCAGGTCTTCATCATCGTCGCGGTCGAAGTCAAGGGACTCCGGGCCTTCGGTATCGCCGCCAGAGAATCCCGGGTCAGTCACGAGCCCCTGTAAGGCCGCATCGGCCATGCCAGGGCCGATGAGCACCTGGCGCGGTTTCGGTCCTTCATGCGGACCAACCACGCCGCGCTGCTCCATGGTGTCTATGAGTCTTCCGGCCCGCGCATACCCGACCTTGAAGCGACGCTGGAGCATTGAGACGGAAGCCTCCTGCTCGGCGACGACGTACTGCACGGCGGCGGCGTATAGCTCGTCGGAAACCTCCATATCCGACGCGAAATCCTCCTCATCGCCCTCCGCCTTCTCCTGTGGGATGATCGTGAATGACGGCTCGCCCTGTTCACGCAGGAAGTCGGAAACGCGCTCGATATCCTCCCGGGCAACGAAAGAGCCCTGCAGGCGTTGCGGTTTCGGGGCATCCAGTGGGGCGAACAGCATGTCGCCACGACCGATTAGCCGGTCGGCTCCCTGCTCGTCCAGGATTACTCGCGAGTCGATCTGTGAGGCGACGGCCAGGGCGATGCGCGACGGGATGTTGGCCTTGATATTGCCTGTGAGCACCTTGACGGATGGGCGTTGCGTCGCGATGACAAGATGAATTCCGGTAGCCCGCGCAAGCTGTGCGATGCGACAGATGGAGAATTCGAACTCGGCGCGTGCCTGCATCATCAGGTCAGCCAGCTCGTCAACCACGATGACCACACGCGGCATGGGCAGGCAGCGCTCATCCTCGCGGTTGATGAGCACTTTGCAGTCGCCACCGATGGTGTCCGGCTCCTCGACTACATCACCGTATTCCAGCATGTCCATGAGCCGGCGCGCGCGGCGCTCGTCTATGTCCATCTTCTTCTGCAGGAACTCCAGAGAAACGCTGTCCTGATCGGCTACTGTGCGGGCCCCGGCCGCGAAGAAGTTGTATTCGGCGATACTGGCGGCGCTGACCTTGGCGAACTTGTCATACCGCTTCTCCATCTCGCGAATCGCCTTGCGCATCACGTCACAGGCGGCCGAGACACTGTGCACGACCGGTGCCATGAGGTGGGGGATACCGTCGTAGCGGCTCAGTTCGACGCGCTTGGGGTCCACCATGATGAACCGCACCTCATGGGGCTTGGCGCGCATCAGGAAGCTCATGATGATGGTATGCAGGCAGACGCTCTTGCCCGAGTTGGTCGCGCCCGCGACGAGCAGATGGGGCATGTCCACCAGGTCCGCCAGCACCGGCTGGCCCGAGATGCTACGGCCCAGGGCTATGACCAGGGGCGAGTCGTGTCTCTCGAACTGGGGTGAATCGACAATGCTGCGCAGGCCGACGATTGACTGCTGCTGGTTTGGGACTTCGATGCCGATGGCTGACTTGCCCGGGATCGGCGCCTCGATGCGAACGTCCGTGGCGGCCATTGCCATGGCGATATTGTCCGCCAGACGGGTCACCTGATTGACGCGGATGCCGCGCTCCAGCTCCACCTCGTAGCGCGTGATGACCGGGCCGCGCTCGTAGTGCGTGACGTTGGCCTCGATGCCGAAGCTGTGCAACGTATCCTCTAACGTCATGAGCCGCTGGGTCGCCTCATCGCGCTGCTCTCGTGTCTCCATGTCGTCGGGGAACTCAGTGAGCAGTGAGACAGGCGGGAGCCTGAACTGCCGTTCATCGCTGACCATCGCCAGCTCTCTGCGGTTCATCTTCTCGGAGGGCAGGACGGCATCGGTATTCGGCCTGGCGGGCCCATTGTAGTTGGCTTGCTGGCTCTTCTGTGTCGGCTTCGGTGGCGCCTCGGCTTCTGCAGTCGGCTCGACGGCACGTCTGGTGGCGGCTCTGCGACCCTCTTCAGGATCGTCGAGGTCCACACCGGGAGTGCCCCGCTCGCGGCGGGCACGCGGCCTGCGCGGCCTCAGGGGCTCTTCGTCGTAATCCTGGCGCTGGACGACCGAGGCCACTCCCGCCCTGGCGGCGCGCAGACCATTTGTGGCCGCTGCGCCGCTACGGCGGAAGAGGTGGGCTAGACGTGACTGCGTCAGCAGCACAATCGCGACGCCCACGATTCCGGCCAGCAGCACATACGAGGGCACCGGCCCCAGAACCAGGCGCAAGCCGTAGGACCCGGCGGCACCCACATAGCCGCCGTAGCCCTGCAGCATCTGTCCGTCGAAAACGACCTGTTGGGGAACGCTCAGGTGAATCCCGATCAGCAAGGCCACGAACAGCAGGCCGAGGCCGAGCAGCAACCTGGGCGCAGCCACCGGATTGCAGTCAACGCCATAGACAACGGCCATGGCAAAGGAGATAACGGGGATGCCATACGCGCCGATACCCAGCGCGTAGAGTAAGGCCTTGGCCAGAGCGACCGTCAGAATCCCCTGGGAGCCGTACGCGTAGGAGATAAGAGCGGCGAGCACAATCGCCCCGAACGTGGTCAGGATGACCGCCGCGAGGTCATTGCGGAGCGCTTCGTCGTCCTTTGCTGTAACCCTTTTCTGCGATGCCAACTGGCTCACCCTCCGGGCCATTACTGAAGCTGCGAAGTATGGCGGGTGAGAGCAGGGATTCTGCGCTATTCCGGTATCTAATTACACGATATGCGCCTTAATTGTAGAGCAAATGCAGGAAAATTTCAACAGCCAGGCTGACAGAGATGCACTATGACCCGTCCTCGCCCTCCAAGAACCGCTCGCCGATGACCACGGCGGCGTAGTCATCAACGGGACGAGGGGGGATGCGCATGCCGGCCGGCAAGAGCGACAACAGGCATCCGGGTGGGTTGTCCTCCCAGTAGCGGCTGCGGGCCAGCAGCGTCGTATTGACCTCCGGCACCTGCACAACCTGTGAGCCGTCCCGGAAGGCCAGCAGCTTCTGCAGTACGCTCTTGGATGCCGTGCCTCCCCCGATGACGATGATGCGGGCCTTGTGATCCTGGGCGGTCACGTCGGCCGCCTCACCGATCATCTCAGTCGGGACAATGTCGCGGTAGATAACCTCTCCTGTGGCGGATAGGACGGCTATCCCGCACTTGGCCGTGCCGGGGTCAACGGCGACGACGGGGCCGCTACTCATTGGACTTGGCTGCACTCTCCCGGTGGATGGCAAACTTGATCTTCAGTTCGTCGGCCGTATAGGCGTCCTGTGCGGGGACCACCTGAACCCTGACGTCGTAGTTGTATGCCTCGATTTCTTCGATCATGGTGAACAACTCGCCCGCGTCAATCCCCCCGTATTGACCGGTTTCTGGGTTCGGGAGCAACCCCCTGCGCTGGGCCTCCTGGCGCACGTCGTGGCGCAGCAGATACCACAGGCTGGTGAATATGTCCGACGCCTTGCTGTCCCCCTTGATGACGGTCTCGGCGATGACCTCGTCTTTGACAAAGACGCGGACGTTGGGCATGGGCCACATCGCCACATGCACCTGATCGCGTTCGGCGGCGACGAAGCGGCGGAATGCCAGGACGGAGACCACGAACTGGTCCACCGCCCTCAGCCGCTTCATCTCGCCTGCCAGGTACTCCACAATGTCGGACTCCGTCGGATCGCGGTCCGTGATACCTGGAGGCCAGGGCGCGACCAGGAGCGTCGCGCGGCCGTTCTCACCTCGCACAGCCCCCTTCCTTTCGGCTGCAAGGCCGGCGAATGGCAACATCTCCATCAACGTATTAGATAGTTGCTCCTCAGTCTGATCCGTGCGTACGATGGCCCTCAGGAGTACGTCACCGGCCTCATATACCACCGGACTCTGCGCGATGCCGGCATAGCGCTTGCGCAGAAGGTCGTATTGCTGCTCCCAGTAGTCTGCTTCCCGCTGGCGAAGGTCCCTGATGTTGCGCAGGACTTCGAGACCGTTCTGGAGTTCCGCCATTTTCTCCTTGGTCTCTGCTAGTTGCTGCGTGGCTTTGCCCACTTCGGTACCGAGCGTATTGACCTGCTTCTCTAGTTGCGGAATCTCGTCTTGGAGCTTGGCGACAGTCTCCTTGAGGGTGGCTTCCTTGGCCTCCAACTCCTGGTTGCGGTCGAGCAGATGCTTGACCTCGGCATCGGCACTGCGGAGTTCATCTCTGGTGGCGGTCAGTTCCTTCTTGGCAGCGGCAAGTTCTGTCCTCGCACCCGCGAGCTCTTGCTGAGCCTTGCGGTGTTCCTTTTCGAGATGGGCGACTCTGGAATGCAAGCGATTGCGTGTGGCGGTGAGACCCGCTACATCCCGCTGCAGGCGCTGGCTGTAGCTGTCGAGCTCATCAACGCGCCCCTCCAGAATTACGCTCCGCTCTTCCGCCTGTTGGGCCTGCCGGCGGAGGGTGCCTACCTTCCGGCGGAGTTGCTGAGCCGTGGTGTGGAGCAAGTCGTTATCCTGTCGGAGGGTCCGCTGCTCTTGGGTGAGTTGGTCTAGCTGCAACAGCGCCACCCGCGCCATCGGGCTGATCAGGGCCGCTGCGACGAGGCCGACCAGAGGCAGCACGGCGCCCACTAACACACCCACAAGGCGGGCAGTGGTGCGCGGTCGCAGCCCCCAGATGCTCGACCGAGACTTGCCCAGCCGGTAGCCGATGACATCTCCGGCCCAGGCGATCAGCGCGCCCAGAACCATGAGCCCCACCAGAATGCCTATTGTATAGACCGGCATTCGACGACACCACACTCCGACGGAACGCAGATCAGCAGTACGCGCATTCTATTTCCGGCTGTTGTGGAGAAGTGCGAGACCGATTGCGAACAGGATTGCGTTGGGCGTCCACGCCGTGATGGCAGGTGACAGCACGCCCCGTTCGCCCATGAGTATCATGCTGTTGAAGACGAGATAGTAGAAGAACACGATAGCCAGCGATACGCCGAAACCAACGCCGGCAGAAGCGCGCAGGGGCCGCTGTCCCAGCACAACCCCCAGCACGGCAAACCCCAGCGTGCACCAGGGCAGCGCGAGGTTCCTTTGGATGATCTGCAAC
>Ga0116202_10001504_pt1 | contig 13619 bp, 13 predicted proteins | sample LakKivw325mmetaG_FD_94479 | JGI IMG/M metagenome (GOLD analysis project Ga0116202, IMG submission 94479) | Anoxic lake water microbial communities from Lake Kivu, Rwanda to study Microbial Dark Matter (Phase II) - Lake Kivu water 325m metaG | ecosystem: Environmental > Aquatic > Freshwater >...
AACGGCCTGCGGTTCGCGCCAGCGGAGGTCGCCCACGGGCGGGGCTGCATAGGGTATGCCCAGGTAGGTTGCTACCCCGCCCACCGTGGTCCCCTGTATTATGCCGCTGCTGATTTTTATTACCTGTGAGGCCGGCTTATTGCTATCGACCGGGCGCATGGAACAACCGGCCAGCAAAGCTATAATTGAAGCAACCAGGATGAACTTTTTGACCATAGCCGATACCTCCTCTCGTCCGTGTATACTAATTGTGCAGGTGGCCGAAATATATCACAATTTGATGTTAGATAACAAAGGGCGGCGCACATGTGCGCCGCCCTTTGGTTAAAGCGTGGTTACAGCAGGATAAATTTATACCCAGCCGCGCAGCTTCATTGCTTCCACGACGCGCTCCACAGCCCTTACGTAGGCCGCCTGGCGCATGTTGATCTTGTATTCCTTGTGGGTGTCGTAGACGGAATGATAGGCGGTGGTCATCTTCTCGTCCAGCCTGGCGTAGACCTCTTTCTCGGTCCAGTAGTACATGTTGAAGTTCTGCACCATCTCGAAGTAGGAGACAGTCACGCCGCCGGCGTTGGCCAGGAAGTCGGGTATGATGTGGACTCCCTTTTTGTAGAGGATGTCGTCGGCTTCCGGCGTGGTGGGGCCGTTGGCCAGCTCGACAATAATTTTGGCCTTGATGTTGGCCGCGTTCTTCTCGGTGATGACGTTCTCCATGGCCGAGGGGATGAGGATGTCTACGTCGAGCTCGAGTATGTCCTCGCTGGTGATCCTGTCGCCGGCCTTGAGGTTGCAGACCGAGGTGGTCTTGGTCTTGACTTTCTGCGCCTCGTCGGCGTCGATGCCCGTCTTGCAGTAGCATCCACCCTGGCTGTCGCAGACGGCTATTATCTTCGCGCCGAACATCTGCTTGGCCAGCTTGGCCGCGTAGTATCCGGCATTGCCGAAGCCCTGTACTGCAATTGTCGCCTTGGACAGGTCGACCTTCAGCTCTTTGGCGGCCTCGCGTATACAATACATGCCGCCCATGGCTGTGGCGTCGCCTCGGCCCTTGGAGCCGCCCAGCGCCAGCGGTTTGCCGGTGATGACGCCGAACTGCGATTTGCCGGCCATGGATGAGTACTCATCCATGATCCAGGCCATGATCTGCGGCGTGGTGTAAACGTCCGGCGCCGGCACATCCCTCTCGGGGCCGATGAACTGATAGACGGCGCGGGCATAGGCCCTGCTCAGGCGCTCAAGCTCGCTCTCGGACAGCTCCTTGGGGTTGCAGATGATGCCGCCCTTGCTACCGCCCAGTGGCAGGTCCATCAGGGCGCACTTCCAGGTCATCCAGGCAGCCAGCGCGCGCACGGTGTCGACGGTCTCCTCGGGATGAAAGCGGATGCCGCCCTTGGTCGGTCCCTTGGCATCGTTGTACTGCACACGGTAGCCCTGGAACACCTTGACCGTGCCGTTGTCCATGCGGACCGGCAGCGATACGTGCAGTTCACGCATCGGGTTCTTCAACACCTCCGTGACGTCCTGGTCCAGTTTGAGGATGCGCGAACATTTATCGACCTGCTTCCTCACGGTTTCGAACGGATTGATTTGAGACATACTTCCTCCTCTTGAATTGAAATATATTGAATTTATCGGCTATTTAGGGAGCGGTTTAACCTTTATCCCCCTGCTCTTCAGATATTCCTTGGCTTCCCCGATGGAGATCTCGCGGAAATGGAAGATAGAAGCCGCCAGCACGGCCGACGCCTTGCCGTCCACCACCGCTTTGTACAGGTGCTCCAGCGTGCCCGCGCCGCCCGACGCCGTCACCGGTAGAGACACGGCCTCCGCGACCGCGCGCGTCATCTCGATATCGTATCCCTCCCTGGTGCCGTCGGCGTCCTTGCTGGTGAGCAGTATCTCCCCGGCCCCCAGCTTTTCGATCTTGCGCGCCCAGTCCACGATTTCGAGCCCCGTCGGCTCGTTGCCGCTCTTGATCACCACCTCCAGCCTGGGACGTCCGCTGCCCGCAGGATTTTTAAGGCCGTCCACCGCAACAACGATGCGCCCTTTGCCGAACTCGCGCGCCGCCTGCTTGATCAAATCGGGATTGGTGACCGCAGCGGTATTGATGGATACCTTGTCAACGCCGGAGTCGATCAGCGCCTTCATGTCGTCCAGGCTGCCGATGCCGCCGCCCACCGCGAACGGTATGGTGACCTTCTCGACAACCTTGCGCACCCAGTCCAGACGCGTCTTCCTGTTCTCCACGCTGGCGTAAATATCGAGGAAGACCAGCTCGTCGGCCCCCTCGCGGCAATAGGCTTCCGCAGCCTCTACCGGGTCGCGGGCATCCCTGATGTCCACGAATTTGACGCCCTTGACCACCCTGCCCTCGCGTATATCAAGACAAGGTATGACCTTGATCTCCTTCATTTAAGCAGCTCCTCGAAACCGACAAGTTCTTTATAATCAACCACGGTGCTCATGGCATGTGATTCAACCTGTATGCCGGACTCCTCCACCGCCGCCACCGGATTGAGGCCGCCCAGCAGGACAATGCCCACGCGGTTCAGCTCCACCGGCACCTCGCACACCGCCTCGCTGACCGACCCGAACAGCAAAACGCCGTTGATGCTGGCCCTGGCCAGCCTGGATACGACGTCATGCGCTATGGGGCGGCAGATGGAAGGTATCTCGCGGAAATTGGCCAGCACGTTGCCGCTGCCCGTCTTGACCGTATGCAGGACCGATGTCATACCGGCCTTGATGAAGATCTCCGAAGGGTCGAGCGAGCATCCCGCGTAATGTATCAGCTCCACGAAGCGCAGCGGCTCGCCGTTCTGCATCTGCAGCAGTCCGCCGAACTTGGAGTCCATGGGAATGCCGGCCTTGAGCAGTGTACCGTTGACGACAATGCTGCAGACCGTGGCCAGCCCTACGCTGTCCGCCGGGACGATGAAGTCGCCGATCTTCTCGCCGGCGCGGCCCACCGCCACCAGCTTGCTTACGGTCAGGCGCGAATCCATCACCAGCTTCATGATGCGCAGGGCTTTCTGGAAATCGGCCCTTCTGAACACGGTGATGTTGACCGGCACCATGCCCCTCCGTTTATCAAGGTCGAAGGTGGTGCGGAAGGCCAGCAGCTCGATGCGCGACAGGGCGAATCCCACCTTGTCCCTGACCATACCCTGCTTCAGCTCCCGGCGACCCAGCGGTGTGATGACGCGCCCGTCGCGGCGCCCGGCCAGGCTGGTCAGCCCCTGCTCATCCATCATCCTCAGGTGGTAGCGCACCGCCCTCTCCCCCAGGTCGATGCCCAGGTCCTTCAGCTTGCGGGCGATGACAATGGAGCCCATCGGCTCATCCTCTCCCGCCAGCACCTTGAGGATGGAAAGGGTCTTTCTCTCTACGTCCTGCGTTTCAAAGGTCATTTTTTAACGGTTATCGGAAACCTATTGCCGTATCTTAACAGAACCGGCAAGGGGGTGTCAATAAGCGGGCCGGCGATGGCGGCATCGCGTCCGGATGAAAGCGGAGGCTTGTTAAAAACGGCAGGTTTTTATATCATGTGCCTGTAGAGCGATTTTCAGGAAACGGTGTTACGCAAGGGACAGGCCGTGAACAGGTTGCCGATTATAATCATTTTGCTTTCACTGGCGCTGGCCGGATGTGTCAGGCCCGGCAGTGCTGACGTTACGCCAGCCGATGCGGGCGCACAGGCCGGCATTAAGCCGGAGGTGACCTTTACGGCAACGCCCTCAAGCATCGGACCGGGACGGTACGCGCAGTTGTCCTGGGATGTGAAATACGCCGATTCCGTTTCGATCGACCAGGGCATCGGCACGGTGGAGGCCGGCGGGAAGAAGTATGTCAGGCCTACCCGGACCACCATATATACACTGACGGCCAAAAACGGGTCGGCCCAGACCATATCGCCGATTACCGTCACATTTACCATGGAGGGATATACGGGCATATTGCCCCCGTCCGATAACTGGTCCGGCACATCGGCTACAACCCCCTGGTGGCTGGCGCCGCAGCAGCGCGGACCTCTGACCATAGAATCGCTGCAGGACATAATTCCCCCCGGCGCGGTCAGAGGGGGAAGCGCGGGCGGCCTGCAAGCGGTGTTTTTCGCCATACCCAATCCGGTGAAGCAAAAACAGCTTACACGGCTATACTGGATTACATTGAATGCCGGCCGGGTGGACCTGCTGGACGAGTACAATGAATTTATCAAGAGGGATACCGAGAAGTCGGGCTCCTATTTCATCGCCCTGCCCGCCACAACCACATACAAACTGAGGGTGACGGGCGCGACAGATAGCTTCGACCTGCTCTACACGATAATCGTCGAATAATATAATTTAAGGGAGGCAGAGGATGAGATTATTTCTTATCATAGTGCTGACGGCAGCCCTGGTGATGGCCGGCTGCGTGAAGCTGGCCGGAGGGCAATCCGGCAACCAGTCGCCTTCGGGCAGCCAGGGGCTGGCGCAGAATCCTGCGGATTTACAGGCGCTGCCGGGCGCGCAATCCGGCAGCGCCGGGAGCCTTCCGTCCATGCAACAGCAGGGGCAGTCCGGCAGCCTGGGCGGTTTGAACCAGCCCTCCGCATCCCTGCCGGCCGGGCAGCCCGTATCCCCCAATATGGGCCAGTTCAATCTGCCGGGACAGGGCGGAAGCCAATCCTCATCGATGGGTGAACTGCCCCAATCAGGCTCAGGCAACGCGCCATCAGCAGGTGCGCCCGCTCAATCCTCAAATGAGATGGCGGGGTTTGCTGCGCCAAAGCCCTATTTTGAAAAAGAAGGAGACCTGCGCGCTGATACTAATCCGGTCACCGTGGGGGACAGCTTTTTCCTTTTATGGAGGGTGGCCAATGCGGACGAATACATAATTGACTGGGGCGGCAATACCAAGATTACAGCCCCCAAGGGAAGGGTTGCCACTGTTGTTATACCGGATACGCCGGGCACCTACACTTATACGCTCACCGCTAAAAATGCGGCCGGATCAGTATCGCAGAGCGTTGAGGTCACAGCGTTATCCAAAGGCCAGAGGAATACTTTCGATAAGAACCACAGGTGCAGGACATTCATGGTCTATCCGCAGAAGATCAAGAAGGGCGAGCCCGTCTATGTATACTGGAATGTGCTGGACGCCCAGAACGTGTTCATAGAGAACGATTTCACCAGCGACCTGGCCGGCCCGCCGGATATGCGGGATATAGTGCAGTCATTCGGCGTCGAAGAATACTTACCCTACCAGAATACGACCTTCCAATGCACACACGGCAGCGGACCTTATTCCGATACTGCATACGGGGCCAGCATCTGCTTTGTTGAAGTCTATTAAATTCTATCCTGCACGATTTGGCCATAACACCCTCAGCGATTAGAATTAAGCTGATAAACATGTTGAGGCGAGCTGTTTATGGCTGTAATGAATCCTGAGAGAAAAATTCAGTTTGTCGAGTCCGACGAGTTCGATCTGCGCGGCAACACGGGCTCAAGCGCGGGCGTCCTGGAGAGAAGCGATTTTCTGGACGCCTACTCGGAGGCGGTGGCCGGGGTGGTCGAGCGCGTCTCGCCCATGGTGGTCCACCTGGGCGTGAAGCAGAAGGCGCGCGGCCGCGGCGGGTCATATCGCGATGCCGACGGTGGCGGCAGCGGCGTTATCATAGCTCCCGACGGCTACATAGTTACCAACTGCCATGTCATCGAGGATGCCGCCTCGATAGATGCGGTAACCTTCGAAGGAATGCACTTCACGGCGGATGTGGTCGGCAGGGACGCCTCCACGGACCTGGCGCTGGTCAGGATCGGGGCCGCCGGCCTGCCGGCTGTCAGCCTGGGTGATTCGAGCAGGCTGCGTCCGGGGCAGGTCGCCATCGCCATCGGCAGCCCGCTGGGATTCCAGGGCACGGTCACGGCAGGCGTGATCAGCGCGCTGGGACGCTCCATGCGCAGCAAGAGCGGACGGCTGATCGAGGAGGTTATCCAGACGGATGCTGCCCTTAATCCGGGAAACAGCGGCGGGCCGCTGGTGGACTCGCGGGGACGCCTGATCGGCATCAATACGGCCATCATCCAGATGGCGCAGGGCATCTGCTTTGCCATACCGGTGAACACGGTGCGCCGCGTTGTCGCCCAGCTCTTCAGCCAGGGCAGGGTGGTGCGCGGCTTCCTGGGCATATCGGGCCAGACCGTTCCCCTGCCGACCAAAGTCATCAGGCATTACAACCTGGCGCAGGAAACCGGCGTGCAGATCATGGCCGTCGTCCCGCGCAGCCCGGCGGAGGCGGTCGGGCTCAGGGAGGGCGACATACTGCTCAGCCTGGGGGAGAACCGCATCGCCACGGTAGACGACATCCACCGCTATCTGAGCGGCGAATCGATCGGCAAAAAGACTACGCTGATCTACCTGCGCGACTGGGTCAATCTGCGCGAAGCGGTCGTGACACCCGGGGAATATAAAGACGATTAGGTCCGGTATCGAGTCGATTACTTACGGGTCCCTGTATATTTGACCGTGGCGGAATTGTCGAAGCTGTCAGGACCTTTGGAGCCGGTATAGCTCCCATCGGCGCTGTAGGTGATAACGGCGCTGATCTTATTGTCTCCCGTCAGCGTGACTACGATGCTGTCCGTGTACGTGACGTTGATATTGGAGATATTGCCCGACGCCAGGCCTATCAGCGCCAGCGCGCCCGGCAGCCGGCTGCCGGAGATGGTCCCGCCCCCGCTGATGGTGACGGACTTTTTGTCGCTGCCCTCCGATATGGTGGGACTTTTCACATTGACCGACATGCCCAGGGGATTAAACCAGGTGTTCCTGCCGCCGTAGGTAATCTTAAGCTGAGATCCGCTCAGGCTGACGGTCCACGTCGTGCTCCTGGGTATTATCTGGTCCACGACGGCGCCGGGTATCATTGTTGGGAAGGAAGGATCGATGCTCTGTCTGTTCATGCTCCAGTTGCTGGTGAGGGGCTCGGAGCTGACGGCAACGGAGCTGCTCGTGCCCGAGGACTTTTTCAAGCAGGCTGAGGGAAGTGTCAGTATCAGTGCCAGAGATACCAGAATGAGCGCGCCCGCAGTCCATTTCCACATCTTTAATGCCCTCCGCTTGCTGTCCGCCTGCTCCGTATTATACATATATCGGCCGCCGCCGGCACGATGACTGCTTTGTATTATGCGGCAAAGGAGAAATGCCAATTTGGCCGGATACAAGTATAATTAAGCGATTATATTTGAAAAGGTTTGAAATGATAGAAGATATCTTGCCCGGACTCTACAAAATCGAGCTGCCCCTGCCCAAAAATCCACTGAAATCGGTCAACTGCTACGTTATCAAGGGTGCCGACAGGAACCTCATCATAGATACGGGCATGAACCGCCCCGAATGCAAGGAAGTGATGATGCCCGCCCTACAGAAGCTGGAGGTCGACCTCAACCGCACCGATCTGTTCGTGACGCACCTGCACGCGGACCACTTCGGTCTGACGGGGGACCTGGCCACGGACAGCTCTGTTTGCTATTTCGGCGATGTTGAGACGAGAATCGTCAAAGGCCCCCGCCACTGGGCGGACCTGCTGGATTACTATACGGCCAACGGGTTCCCGCTGCAGGTGTTGAAGGAGTCCATGGCCAAGCATCCCGGCTACCTCTACAGTCCCAGCCGCCTGGTGGATATCACCGAGGTAAGAGATGGACAGGTTATCGAGGTCGGCGGCTATGCCCTCAGGTGCGTGGAGACGCCCGGACACTCTCCGGGGCACATGTGCCTGTATGACGAAAGTAAAAAGATACTGTTCTCCGGCGACCACATTCTGTTCGATATCACACCCAATATCGCCCACTGGCCCGAGATGGGCGATGCGCTTGGCTCTTATCTGGAGAGCCTGGAAAAGACCGATACACTGGAGGTCGAGCTGGTGCTGCCGGCGCACCGAAGTTCCTGGCATGAGCACAGGAAGCGCATCCAGGAGCTGAAGGAGCACCACCGCGTGAGGCTGGAGGAGGCCGTCGCCGCCCTGAAGGAGGGCGACAAGACCGCCTACCAGGTCGCGCCCCATATCACCTGGAAGATCGAGGCCAAGGAATGGAAGGACTTTCCCATAGTGCAGCAGTGGTTCGCCATGGGTGAGACCATCGCGCACCTGGTCTACCTGCTGGAGCGGGGCAAGGTCAGGAAATATAATGCAGACGGCACAACCTACTATGCGCTGGCCTGATGCCGTATATCCGGCCGGGCGTGCTAAACTAAAATATAACCATAACTTGGAAGAAGGATAAGGAAAAATGTCATCTGCAGGCTACAGAACACGCGAGGGGGAGCTGATCCCCGTAATCGTAATCATAATACTCAATGTGCTGGTCTACCTTGCGGTAAACATCGCCGCCTTCACGGGCGGAAATATCATCCCCTACCTGGCGCTGTACGGTTCCTGGAGCGGCCTGCTGGAGCGGCCCTGGATGATCATCACTTATATGTTCACGCAGGCGGACTTCTGGCACCTGCTGACCAACATGCTGACGCTGTACTTTTTCGGCAGCTTCCTCAACCGCATAGCGGGCCTGCGTAATTTCCTGATTGTCTATTTCCTGGGCGGCATCGTCGGCGGGCTCTTCGTGCTGTGGCTGTCGCCGCCCTATGCGGCGACCATCGGCGCCTCGGGAGCGGTTTTTGCACTGGGTGGGGCGCTGGCCATCGTCGCGCCCAAGGTGAGCGTATTCATCTTCCCCATACCGGTGCCCATGCCGCTGTGGATCGCCATAGTGATCGGCTTTGTCATACTGCTGCCCTTCTCCTTTATATCATGGCAGGGTCACCTGGGCGGGCTGCTCTTCGGCCTGGCGGCCGGACTGTATCTCAGACATAGATTAAAGATCGCCGTCTGAACTTGTCTTCACGCCGAGTCTCGTGGAGGTAAATATGCAGAGCTGGTTGCTGATACTATATGTGGCCAATGCCACGCTGTTGATCGTCCATGAGATCGACTCCGCTTACTGGCAGGAATGGAAGCTGTTCAAATTGCCGGGCGGAGCGGCCTTCTTTCTGGCCCTGCATATCCCCCTGGTCGCCGTTGTGCTGCTGGGCCTGCTTTATCTGACGTGGGGATGGACGGCGGGACTGATCATATCGGCCATACTGGGGCTGGGTGGCATCTTTGCCTTCGCCATACACATGACCTTCATCTCGCGCGGCAGGAGCGAGTTTAAAACCGCGTCGTCGCTGGCCGTGCTGTGGGCTACGCTGATTGTATCGCTGGTGCAATTAGCCCTGAGCGCCTATGCGATGGCGACAGGCGCCTGACCGTTAGCGCGCATAAGCCCTGACTACTGCCAGGCTGGGGAAACGGTGCCGTCCTGTGCGCGCCAGTGGGGCAGCCAGGCCAGGCCGACCAGCTTGACCGCGATGTCTTTCTTGGCCGGTCGCAGCGATATCTTCTGCAATTCCTCGCTGGCGGGATCGATCCTGGCGGCGAGCTCGTCCATCTCGGCCTTGAACTCACTCTCAAGCTCGTCCAGCGCCTGCTGGCGCGTCGCTACCGTATCCTTTGCGCGATTGACGTCGTCTTTTTCCTTGAAAATGCGGCCCGCGCTTTTAACGCTGGTGGAAGCCCTGCCCACGGTGCCCGCGCCGATGCCCTTGCCCAGGAATGCGCCCAGCAGTGTGCTGCCGACGTTAATTACAGTCTGCATCTGCTGCTGCTTCTGCTGCTCGGCTTCGCGGTCCACGGTCTGCTGCGCAACCCTCAGTTTCTCCTCCATGGCGTTAATCTTGGTCTGGTATTTCTGCTTGAGCTTCTCGACCATGTCGTCGCGCTGCTCGCGGGCGCTCTGGCCGAGCCTGATCCTGAAGTCGCGCTCCGATTCGCCGGGCCTGGATACCTGCTTGTAGGTGGGGCTTTTGAACAGCTCGTATTTTTTACTGCCATAGAGCCAGGTGGCGAACTCCTTGCTCCAGGTATCGTAGCTGCGCGCCTTGCCGGCAATGGCCGGCAGGGTCCCGAACTGGGCGCCCTCTCGCGGCGCCTTCTCCAGATCGGATATGCTGAAACCGGCATCGCGGGCTGTGTCCCAGTTGACGGGGATGGGGTCATCGGTAATGTCGGTGACGGCGGCGGTGTCATCCGCCATATCCACACCGGACTTAACGTCTATGAAATGCACCTGCGCCACTCCGAGCACGGCCGGCTTGTAATAAACGGAGCTGCCGGCCTGGCTGCCACGTGCTGGCACGAAGTACTGCGCCACATCGGGAGGTATCACGGGCCTGCCCGACTGTCCCGCCGTTTGCCTGGCCGGGGCCGCCGCAGCCGCGGCCTGACCCGGTGAAGGCGCTGCGAAGGAGGGCGCCGCGGTCGGTGCTTTAGGCATCTGCGCCTTGATGGGGTCCATCAAAGTCTTGATCTGGGTCCTGGTGAGCGGCCCTCGCAAATAGGACATGGCCCAGCGCGTCTCCATGATGGTGGGCTCATCGTCGTGGACATTGTTCATGAGGAAGATGCGGTTGCCCAGGCCCGCCAGCGTCTGCTCCATGGCCTGGCGGTTGAATTTGGCACCCTGGGTGGCAGCCGCGCCCTCCAGCCCTTCCAGCACGCGGGCCTTGTCGCGCTCGGTCTGCAGCCGGCCCAGCAGCCAGGTGCCGGTGTTGGAAAGACCTTTATAGTCGAGGTCGACCGGGTTCTGGGTGGCCAGCAGTATACCCACGCCGAAGGCCCGGGCCTGCTTGAGCAGGGTCAGCAGGGGCTGTTTGGAGGGGGGATTGGCCACGGGCGGGAAATAGCCGAATATCTCGTCCATGTACAGCATGGCGCGCAGGCTGGTGGTTCCCGGCTGCTGGCGCATCCAGGCCAGCACCTGGTTGAGCAGCAGCGATACAAAGAACATGCGCTCGGCGTCGCCCAGGTGCGCGATGGAGAAGATGGCCATGCGCGGCTTGCCCGAGGGGCTGTAGAGTATCTGCCCGATGTCGAGCGCCTCTCCCTCCATCCAGGCGCTGAAGCCGGGCGCGGCCAGCAGGTTATTGATCAGCATGGCCAGCTCGAACCTGTCCTTGGCCGGGTAGAACGAGTCCAGGTCCATGACGCCGATCTTGTTTACGGGCGGCGCCTGCACCTGCTGTATGAGTGCGGCCAGGTCGAGGTCGATGCCCTGCCTCCAGGCAATGTCCAGTATGGTCGAGATCAGTATATGCTCGCGGCTCTTGATGGGGTCCGCCTCTTTGCCGATCAGCCCCAGCAAGCTGGTCGCGGTGGAGTTGATCCTGTCCCTCAGCAGCTCGTTGTCATCCAGCAGAGCCGCCGGGGGCGCTGCAAACGATTTAAGGATGGAGACGGGGATGCCCGCCGTGCTGCCGGGGGTATAGATAACGAAATCAGCCGCCTGCCTGAGCCTGGCGATGCGGTCGCCGCTCTCACCCCAGGATTCCAGTCCCTTCTTCCATGTTTCGGCCTGCTTGGCCGCGAAGTCCTGCGGCGAAAGGCCCTTGCGGCGCGCGTCGTCCTCGTTGATCCAGGGCAGGAAGTCCTCCGGCCTCAGCTGCGGGAAGGTCAGCAGCATGTTGGGCATATCGCCTTTGGGGTCGATGATAATGGCGGGTATGCCGTCTATCGCCGCCTCCTCCAGTATGGCGATGCACAGACCGGTCTTGCCGCTGCCGGTCATGCCCACGCATACACCATGCGTCACCAGGTCCTTGGAATCATACAGGATGAGCTGCTCGCCCGATTTCTTGTTGGCAAGGTCGTATTCCCTGCCGATATAGAATGCGCCCAGTTTTTCGAAGTCTTCCATCTTTCACGGCCTCCCTGTCTTAAGAATTGGTTTTTACTTCGTCGGAGATATCGCCGCCGCTCTGCGCGCGGCGCTGTTTCTGCTGCTCCTGCTCAAGGTATTCCATGGCGAATTCGCTGAACTTGATGACCCTCCCGTTCCGGACGCGCTTCTCCGGCTGCTCGATATAGATGTTGAACATCTCGTCCAGGTCGATGTCCACGCACAGGTCCAGCACCACCTTCTTGCCCCACTCGAAACCTTCGCGGAAGGGGTTCTTGTCGTGATACTCCGGTTTATGTATTTCGGTGAACAGAATTTTTACTTTTCGCATGGTTAGATATTGTATTATCGCGTGTAAATTGCTGCAGCTCCTTTCTAGTCCGATTTAATAATATGATGTTGTCCTCAGATAGTGCAAGCCCGCTGAAGGCGTTCAGACCAGCGGGATGGTGGTGCCGGTGGCTGTGGCGACCAGCTTGCCCTCCTGGTTGGTAACCCTGATCTCGGAAATGCAGACCCGCTTGCCGCTTTTCATCACCCGGCACTCCGCCGTCAGCTCGTCCCGCACGCCGACGGCAGCGATGAAATGGATATTGAATTGTGATGCCACATTGGGATTTATCACCGAGTTGGTGGCATAGGCGAAAGCCTGGTCCGCCACCGCCGAGATAATGCCGCCGAAGATCATGCCGTTGAAGTTGATGTATTCGGGCTTCATCGGCATGGACACGCGGGCATAGCCGGGCGACAGCTCCAGCAGCCTCATTCCCAAAAACTTTGCAACCGGCTCATTTTTACCCAGCTCGAGCAGGTGTTTCAATTTTTCCGGCATATTTTTAAGATGTCCTTAACAATTTATTTAACCATTTGCTTGTGCTATTATAGTACACGTTTTGCTTGGTAGTGGATACCGGAGACCGGCCAACAGCGTATGATAAGAAATAAACCGGGCAAGTCGCTAATTCTATTTATAATACTGGCTGCAGCCATAGCTCTGCCGCCTTCAGTCCTTTTGAGCCCGTACAGATCCGATGCCGATAGCGGCGTCATGCGCTGGGATACGGTCAATACCCCCAATTCGATCAACAACAGAAACGACATCCTCAATCCTTATATCAACAACACCTTCACGGGCAGCGAGATACGGGACCTGGCCGTCGCCGATGACGGCAGGACTCTGCTGGCCGCGGTCACGGTGGACAACAGGACGGTCGCCGCCGCCAACAACCCCGGCCCGCTGGGCGTCCTGTATACAACAGCCAACAGCGGCATATCCTGGACCACCGCAGCGTACAGAGTGCTGGCGAGCAACGCAGCATGGTCAGCCGATAAACATGTTTACACCGTAGCCGTAGCGTCTGACGATGCCAAAATCTGGGCGGTCACAGCCGGCACACTGGCCACCGGGCCGGTTGAGCTCTGGGTGACGACAGATGGCGGCGCTGAGTGGAACAACGCGGGCATCCCCGCCATGGCGGCTGTCGGCGAAGCCATCGGCGCCATCGATATCTCCCTGGATTACGGGACAGGCCGCGATTACGCCATCGGCACACGCAGCGGAGCAGGGAACGGCAGGCTGTTCATCATGAAGGGCCAGGGCTTCAGCACATGGATGCCGCAGCTGGCCCCCGAAGCCAATATCGACTATTTCGCCATTAAGTTCTCCCCCACTTACAACGGGGATGACTGCATTATCATGGTTTACGCCGATGCCATCCGCACCAACTACAACATCGGCATGCGCGATATCAGCGCTAACACCATACTGTCCTACGTTTTCCCCGGAACGGGTGTGGAGGTCTCGACCACGGCCAACGTCTCACCGTCTTACGATAACCTGGGCGTGGC
>Ga0116202_10001505_pt1 | contig 13617 bp, 13 predicted proteins | sample LakKivw325mmetaG_FD_94479 | JGI IMG/M metagenome (GOLD analysis project Ga0116202, IMG submission 94479) | Anoxic lake water microbial communities from Lake Kivu, Rwanda to study Microbial Dark Matter (Phase II) - Lake Kivu water 325m metaG | ecosystem: Environmental > Aquatic > Freshwater >...
CGTGTTAGACCGGGCTACACTACGCGACCTGGTGCCGGCGGCAGGGTTCGAACCTGCGACCTTAGCCTTATGAAGACTCTGCTCTAACCGCTGAGCTACGCCGGCGAATAAGTGTTGCGGGGGGCCGAATTGCACGGCCGTCTCGAGGTTATGGGCCTCGCAAGATACTACTTCTCCACCCCGCGGTGATACTTTACCTTATTTTTAAACAAAAATCAACCCCTCTAAAAGAAAGGAATTCCGCCTTGCTAAAAAACCTGTAATTCCCGGAGGGCCCTTTCATAAATTTCCAATACTTTTTGGGCCTGACCTAAGGTTAATTTGTAATCAGGGTCGTGGACGATATTGTTACGAATTTTATGAGCTTCTCGGCTGTTTTCAACACTGGGGAGAACGTCGGTGGTCACCTGCTTTAATCTATCTCCCAAGGTTTCTCCCTTAAAACCCATTCTTTCTAAGATATCGTTCAACATACTATCTGCCTCAATCACCGCCAGTTTATACTCCGATTCACTGCCTGTCTCTAATCTTCCTTTAGTTTTTGACCAAACTTTGGCGATTTTTTTTACTCCATAAGGTTTAAAGGTTAAAAATTCTGTCATATCTTGAAATAATCTGTATTTCAACCAGCTGCTTTTTCTAAGAGAACGAAGGATAATAATAAGCAGAAAAACAAAAACAGCTATAGAAAGAATTTTTAGAATCAGCAAAATTTCCGGCAGGATGGATTTTAAAGAAATTAAATTATCGGGCATAATTTTTCAAAGACTTTTCCCGCCTCTAAAATTTTATTCTCCTCAAAAACCTTTCCAATAATCTGGAGACCTACTGGAAGGCCCTGAGCTTTACCGCAGGGCAAAGAAAGAGCGGGCAGTCCGGCTAAATTTACTGAAACGGTAAAAATATCAGACAGATACATTGTCAAAGGGTTGCTAATTTTTTCTCCGATTTTAAAAGCCGGAGCTGGCGAAGTAGGAGTCAAAATAATATCAACCGCCTCAAAGGCTCCCTTAAAATCTTCTAAAATTTTAGTCCGAACCTTTTGAGCTCTTAAATAATATGCCTCGTAGAAACCGGCGGATAAAGCATAGGTGCCGAGCATAATTCTTCTTCTGACCTCGGGTCCGAATCCTTCCTCTCTTGCTATTAAATAATAATCAAGTAAATTTTTTATTTTTAATTTTTTATTTTTTATTCTGCCATATCTTATGGCGTCGTATCTGGCTAAATTAGCCGAGGCCTCGGAAGGCATCACCAAATAATAAGCGGCGAGACTATATTTGGTGTGAGGCAAGTTTATTTCTTTAATTTTTGCCCCCAGGGCTTCAATTTTTTTTATTGCCCCCCTTACTGCTCTCTCTGTCTCGGCATCCATTCCTTTAATGAAATATTCCTTAGGAACGCCGATACATAATTTTTTAATTTCTAATTTCCAATTTCCAATTTTTGGAATTTCCAGACTGGTAGAGTCCATTTTGTCTTTTCCCTTTATAGCATTGAAAACAATCTCACAATCCCCGACGCTTTTGGTAAGGGGTCCAATCTGGTCCAAAGAAGAAGCCATAGAAATTAAGCCATATCTGGAAACTGCTCCATAGGTCGGTTTTAGTCCCACCACTCCGCAGAAAGAAGCCGGCAAGCGAATAGAACCTCCTGTATCAGACCCTAAAGCATAACAGCAGAGATTGGCGGAGGCGGCGGCTGCCGAACCTCCGGAAGAGCCGCCGGCAACCCGAGTTAAATCACAGGGATTACGGGTGGGGTAAAAACCTGAATTTTCAGTAGAAGAACCCATAGCAAACTCATCCATATTTGTTTTTCCTAAAATTACCGCCCCTTTCGCTTTAATTTTTTTAATGACCGTGGCATCATAGGGAGCAATATAATTTTCCAAAATTTTTGAGCCGGCTGTACATCTGATATTTTCAACCAAAATATTATCTTTCACCGCCAAGGGAACGCCAGCCAGAATCGGAATTTCTTTCCCTTGAGAAATAATTTTATCAATTCCCTTTGCCTGATTAATTGCCGAATCTTCGCTTACGGTTAAAAAAGTTTGAAATTTTTTGTCTTCTTTTTTAATCTTCTCCAGATAGGCCTCAGCTAAATCTTTAGCCGAGAATTCTCTATTTACCAATCCTTGATGAATTTCTTTGATTGAAAAATCCTTTAATTCCATTAAAGTATTGATTTTACCTTTAGATAGCCATTTTTGGTTTCGGGTGCTAACTTCAACAATTTTTCATTTTTAATAGTCAAAGAAGGCTTCGTCTTCTTTTCCACCTTCGCTTTCATAAACGGAAGCTCGGTTTTTAATTTTTCACTTTTTGAGTCTTCTCTCGTTATATTTTTAATTCCAACCGAGTGACTGGTCGGCGGAGTTTTTGAGATATCAACTTCTTTTAACTTTTCCACATAATCCAAAATCAAAGAAAGCTCTCTAGAAAATTTTTCTTCTTCTTTTTGGGTTATGCCAATCCTGGCTAATTTTGCCACTCTTTGTACCTCTTTTCTATTTATCATAAAGTAGATTAAACTAACTTAAATCTTAAATCTGCTTAATGGGGCGGTTCCAAATATTCTGTTTCCAACAGGACCTCATGTAATTCATCAAGATTTTCTAAAACCAACCCTGCTCCCCTGACCATCGCCGTCAGAGGATCATCAACGATTTTGGTGGGAATTTTTGTTTCTTTTGCCACCAGAATATCTAGTCCCCTCAAGAGACTGCCGCCGCCGGCAAGATAAATGCCTCTTTCCATAACGTCAGCTAAAAGTTCCGGAGGAGTTTCTTCCACCGTAGTTTTTATAGCTGTGATAATCTGGCCAACCGATTTTTTTATCGCCCTTCTGATATCTTCGTCAGAAACTAAAATTTCTTCAGGAAGACCGGTAACTAAATTTCTCCCCCGAAGAGACATTTCTTTTTTTTCTTTTAAGGGGTAGGCTGAACCAATGTTAATTTTTATTTCCTCAGCCGTTCTTTCTCCAATTAATAACTTATATTCTTCCTGGGCAAATTGAATTATGTCTCCTGAAAGTTTATCCCCAGCTGCTCTCAGGCTTTTGGCAATGACTATTCCGCCCAAAGAAATTACTGCTACTTCAGTTGTTCCTCCTCCAATATCAACAATAAAGTTTCCTCCGGCATCCTGAACTGGCAGCCTGGCGCCGATGGCAGCTGCCATTGGCTGTTCAATTAAAAAAACTTCTCTTGCTCCGGCATTTTTCGCCGCATCTTCAACCGCTTTTTTTTCTACCTCAGTTACTCCGCAGGGAATACCAATAATTACCCTGGGTCTGGAATTGAGAATAAACTTTCTTTTACGGACTTTTTCAATAAAATATCTAAGCATTTGCTCGGTAACATCAAAATCAGAAATTACTCCTGAAACCAAAGGCCGAGTAGCCACAATATGAGAAGGAGTTCGACCAACCATCTTTCGAGCTTCCTCCCCTATGGCTAAAATTTGACCGGTTTTTTTATTTACAGCCACTACCGAAGGCTCTGAAATCACAATGCCCCGACCCCTGACATAAACAAGGGAGTTGGCCGTTCCCAAATCAATGGCGATATCTTGAAAAATTGTCCTCCAGATTTTATTTAACATAACAATTAATCAACAATTTTATTAATAAGCTTGGGCGAAAATCCATTGTCTCTCGGCTTTCTTCCCGCAGTAAATGCATTTTCCTCCTTTTTGCGACAAGTTGAAAGGCAAACATCTGATAGTGGCTTTTGTTTCTTTCTTTATTTTCGCTTCGCATTTGGAATTCTCGCACCAAAAAGCTTTCAAAAAACCTCTTTTTTTGCTCATTATATCTTTAAACTCCTTATAATCAAGGACTTCTCTGGTATTCTCTTTCAGATATTTTCTGCTCCTTTCAAACAAACTTTTTTGAATTAAATCTAAATCTTTTTTAACTTCGGTCTCCAAAGAACTAAAAGAAATCTGACGTTTTTGGTTATTATCTCTTCTTACTAAAGTCAGCTTATTTCCTTTTAATTCTTTCTGTCCAACTTCTATCCGCAGAGGGACTCCTTTTAATTCCCACTCATTAAACTTCCGACCCACCGAATACTCCTTTCTTAAGTCTATTTCTGTATTAAAATCTTTTAAAATTTTTTTAATCTCATTTGCCTTTTTAACCAATTTTTCATCAGCTGATTCTCTTTGGAAAATCGGAATAACAATAACTTGAATTGGAGCTAATTTGGGAGGAATAATTAAGCCGTTATCATCGCCATGAACCATAATCAGGGCTCCGATGCTTCTGGTAGATAAACCCCAAGAAGTCTGCCAGGGTATTTTTTCTTTTCCGTCCCGACCCTGAAATTTAATATTAAAAACTTTAGCAAAATTCTGACCCAAATCATGAGAAGTGCAACCTTGAAGAGCCTTTCCGTCCGACATTAACATTTCATATGCAAAAGTGTCCTTAGCTCCGGGAAATTTTTCAGATTCACTTTTTTTACCGAAAAATCCGTCAATGGCAAAGAAATCCTGATAAAGTTTAACATAGCTGTCTAAAGCTCTCGTAGCCTCTTTTAGGGATTCTTCATGAGTCTCGTGAACAGTATGTCCTTCCTGCCATAAAAATTCGGTTGTTCTTAAAAATAAACAAGTTCTCATTTCCCAACGAACCACATTACACCATTGGTTAATTAAAACTGGCAGGTCTCTCCATGATTTAATCCACTTCGCAAATGTTTCATACATAATTGTTTCTGAAGTCGGTCTAAGAGCGATTTTCTCTTCAAGTTTTTTCCCTCCGCCAATTGTCACTATGGCTAATTCCGGCAAGAACCCTTTGATATGCTCTTTTTCCTTTTTTAAAAATCTTTCCGGAACAAAAATGGGAAAATAGACGTTTTTAACGCCGGCTTTTTTAATCATTCCGTCTAAAATTCTCTGAATATTTTCCCAAATAGCAAAACCGTAAGGTCTTAAAACCTGACATCCTTTAACCGGAGCATAATCTGCCAATTCGGACTTAAGAATTACATCTGTATACCACCTTGGAAAATTTTCTGATTTTTTAATAAGTTCTTTTTTAACAAACTCTTTTTTCATAAGTATATTACAGACTTAAAACAGCCTAGCAATGTCTTTTATTGTTACCAAAACCATTAAAAAAATTAATATCATAAAGAAAGCGGCAGTTATCTTTTGCTCAATCTTCTGGGAAACCGGTTTTCTTCGAACTTTCTCAATCGCTAAAAATAAAAGTTTTCCTCCGTCTAAGGCTGGAATTGGCAAAATATTGAATAAAGCAATATAAACAGAGATAATGGCAATAAATTGTAAAAAATAAATTGCTCCCAACTGGCCGGCCTGGGCGAATAAAGAAAAAATTCCTACCGGCCCCATTAACTGAGCTCCGGTTGGCAACCCTTTAATTAAATTAGTAAAAGCCATAATCCAGCCCCGAACTACCGCAATTGTCAAATTTCCAACAGCCAAAGTTCCCCGAAAAGGAGCTTCGTACCAAGGATAACTTTTTACCGCCGTTCTGACTAAAGCCAAGCCCATTGCTCCCTCTCCTTCCGGCGCCGAAACTCTCGGCACTATTGATGTCTCAAAAACTTCTTTTCCCCTTTGAATTTTCAGACTTATTTGCTGACCCTTATTAAGTTCTGTAAATTCCTGTACCTCTTTAACCTTGTTAACATTTAATTCTTCATTTGATTTTAGCGAAATAATAGTATCACCGACTTCTAATCCAGCTATTTCTGCCGGTGAGCCTGGCGAGACAGCGGCAATCTGAACTTTCGGGCCTGTCAATCTGCCATTTTCTTCGTCAGAAATAATGGTCGGTGTCCCCAAAGCCATGATAATGCTCAACAAAATTACTGAAATTATCCAGAAACTAACTACTCCGCCCAAAACAATTAAGGCTCTCTGCCAAATTGGTTTTTGGGAAAAACTTTGATTTCCTACAGCTTTCTTTTCCTCTCCATAAATTTTAACAAATGCTCCGAAAGGCAAAAGATTTAGAGAATAAATCGTCTCCCCTATTTTTTTGCCAATTAATCTCGGCGGGTAGCCAATCCCGAACTCCTCAACTTTTACTCCAAAGATCTTAGCCGTAATAAAGTGGCCGAGCTCATGAAGAACAACCAATCCGATTAAACTAATAAAAGCTATAAATAGTGTGAAAATCATCTTTATTATTCCATTATCTCCTGCTTTTTTTTCTCCTCTATCTCTTTAATCTTTCCGTTATATTCATCAATCAATTCTTGGAGTTCGTCTTTTGCCCGAAATTTATCGTCTTCCCGGATTTCCCCCTGTCTAAACCCTTCCTGAATCTGATGCCAGGCCTCTTCCCTCCAGCGCCTGAGAGTCAATCGGGTTGCTTCTAATTTTTCGTTTAAAACCCGAAGAAGATTTTTCCGGTATTCTTCGCTTACGGGCGGCAAGGAAAGCAAAATTTTATCTTTATCAACAATTGGATTTATCCCCAAATTTGATTCCAAGATGGCTTTCTCAATATTTAAAATAATAGAATGGTCCCAGGGCTGAATACAAAGAGCCCGGGGCCCAGAAACCGAAATTGAAGACAGCTGCTTTAAAGGATTTTTTCCTCCATAGCAATCAACAATTAAATCTTCAATCAAAGAAGGTGAAACCCTTCCAGTTCTAATTTTGGCCAATTCCCGGTCTAAAAAATTAACAGATTTTTCAAGCTCGGGTTTGATTTTATTAATAATTTCTCTGTACATCAAAATAAATCTAAAGATTTATGAGAGGTGAAGAGAACTTCGTTCTCTTCTTTAACCTTCGCACTTCGTGCTCGGTTTATTGAGCGTTATCATAACTCTATCGCTAACATCTCCAAAGCTAACTTTAAATTAACATTAGTTTTTGTGATCAAAAAATTTATTTTTTGAATAAGTTGAAGCGCTTTTCCTAATCTGGAAAAAGAATAATTACCGGATTGGAATTCATTAGGCAACTTTTTTCCCGCAACCATCGCCAGTAACAGATTTCTGAAATATCCCAGCCAGATATCTAAAATTTCTCTTGACAATTGAGGGGTTTGAGATAAATCTTTGACATACTGGAAACGCTCTGATAATCCCGCCTTTGAAAATTTAATTAAATCTTTTATAGCTTTCCTTTGTTTTTCCAATTTCTGAGGGTCGGAAATAAAATCTATGACCGCTCCCGGTCTTCCCATAGAAGAAATGGTTAATTCCTCAACTTCTTTTTTAGGGATTCCCCGCTTTTCTAAATATCTTTTAATTTCTGTTTTTTTTACCGGATAGAATTTTATGATTTCGCATCGCGAGAGAATGGTCGGAAATAATCTTTCCGGATACTCGGTTATTAAAATTAAAACGGCTCTGCCTTTCGGTTCCTCAAGGGTTTTTAAAAGACAATTCTGAGCTTCCTGATTCATGCAGTGAGCCCGGTCTATAATTGCTGCTTTGAAAGGAGCTATTAAAGGCTTGAAAGATAACCTTCTGATAAATTCTCTAATCTGAGAAATCTGGATTTCTTCCTCTTCGGGCTGGACAAGAATAAAATCAGGATGTTGTTTTTCTCGGATGTTTTCTTTTAAAAGCCATCTGACAAATTCAAAAGCTAAAGTTTTTTTCCCTAATTGGGCCTGACCTGAAAATAAATAAGCATGGGAAATTCTTCCAGTTTCTGCCGATTTTTTCAAAAATTGCCATTGTTTTTGATGACCAATAATCATACTATTATTTTTTGCTCATTATGCTTTTTTTATAATCCTGTAAGTTTTCCAGGACGATTCCCGTTCCCTTAGCCACGCATAACAAAGGCTCCTCAGCCACAAAACAGGGTATACCAATTGACTGGGCCACCATTTCATCGATATTCCTGAGTAAGGCTCCGCCTCCTGAAATAATCATTCCTTTGTCCATAATGTCGGCAGATAATTCGGGTGGAGTATCTCTCAGGACATGTTTGATTGTCTGGACAATCTCAGCTAAAACATCGGAAATTGCTTCGCAGACCTCATTAGAAGAAATTTTAATAGTTCGGGGCAGTCCTAAAATCAAGTCCCTTCCCCGAATTTCTAAATACTTTTCCTCTTCCTCGGGCAAGGCAGTGCCGATTTTTATTTTTACTTCTTCGGCAGTCTGAGAACCTATGGCTAAATTATATTTTTTCTTAATATAATCTGCGATTGCCGAATCCATTTTGTCGCCGGCAATTCTTACCGAATTGGAAGCAACTATTCCGCCGAGAGAAATTACCGCTACTTCGGATGTCCCCCCGCCAATATCAATGATTATATGTCCGGAACAAGAATTAATGGGAATACCAGCCCCGATAGCGGCTAAAATCGGCTCTTTTGCCACATAAACAGCCTTTGCCCCGGCTGAAAGACCGGCTTCAATCACCGCTCTTCTTTCGGTGGAAGTAATACCGGCCGGTACCCCAATCATTAATTCGGGCTTGAAAATCCGGAACTTCCCGCCGGTTTTTTCAATAAAATATCTTAACATGGCTTCAGTAATCCGGTATTCGGCAATAACTCCATCTTTGAGGGGACGGTAAATTCTGATAGTATCGGGGGTCCGTCCGGTCATTTCCCTGGCTTTATCCCCCACCGCTAAAATTTTATTTTCAGAAAGAGTTACCGCTACCACCGAAGGCTCGTTCAAAACCACTCCTTTGCCGGGGAGAAAAACTAATGAATTGCAGGTTCCGAGGTCAATGCCGATTTTTGTGACGAACATATTTAAGTTTCAATTCTTTTAATATTTGCTCCTAACTTCTGTAGCCTCTCCTCAATTTTTTCATATCCTCTGTCAATTTGTCCTATATTCTCAATTATAGTTTTGCCTTGGGCCATCAATCCGGCTACTATCAAGCTCATTCCGGCTCTTATATCCAAGGATTCAATTCTAAATCCCTTCAAAGGAGTTTTACCGAAAACAAAAGCCCGATGAGGGTCAACTATTTCAATATCGGCCCCCATTTTCCTTAATTCATCCACATAACTGAATCTATTCGGATATAAAGGGTCGTGGATTAAACTCTTGCCTTTTGCCTGGGTCAAAAGAGGAACAATAATGGGCAGTAAATCGGTTGGGAAACCGGGATGAGGAAGAGCCTGAACCCGAGCCGGCTTCAAATCTCCCTTACCCCAAACCTCAATTGAATCATTTGTCCCTCTTCTGAATTCAACGCCTATTTCTTTCAATTTAGCCAAAAAAAGGTCTAAATGTTCAGATACTATATTATTTACCTTAATTTTTTTTGAAACAGCCGCTCCCATAATAATAAAGGTGCCCGCTTCCAAGTAATCAGGAATAATTCTGTGAGCCGTTCCTCTCAGCTTTTTCACTCCTCCTCCCTGGATTCTTAAAGTATGAGCCCCTATACCTTCTATATTTCCGCCCATACTATTTAACATTTTAGCCAAATCCTGAACATGAGGCTCGCAGGCTGCTCCTTTTATTATGGTTTCTCCCTTTGATAAGGCAGCGGTCATCATTAAATTTTCAGTTGCTGTAACGCTGAATTCCTGAAGAACAATTTCTTTTCCGCAAAGACCGGCTGACTTAAAATAGTAAAAATCGCCATCTTCCTTAATTTCGGCTCCTAATTGCTCAAGAGCTTTTAAATGAGTACTAATTGGTCTTAATCCTATCCGGTCCCCGCCGGGCCTGGAAATTTTAAATTCTTTAAATCTCGGCAAAAGAGCGCCGATTAAAAGTACGGAAATTCGGGCCTTGGAAACTTTCTCAAAATCCATTTTTTCCGGGTCAAGTTTTTCTCCCGATTTAATTCTAATTTTCCTCTCTGAAATCCACTCTACCTCTGCTCCCATTCCCTTTAAAATTTCTAAGAAATTAAAAATATCAGAAATCCGGGGAAGATTGTCAATCAGGCATTCCTCTGAAGTAAGCAAGGTGGCGGCTAAAATGGCGCCGGCCGCATTTTTAGAACCTCTTACTTCAATTTCTCCCTCAAGCAAATTTCCGCCATCAATTATAAATTTCTCAGCCATTATAGTCTATTTTATATTAAAATTAAAAACTTGGCAAATCCTTCCAGAAAGGTTAAAATTATATATTATATGACTCGGAAAACTCGAACCGTTTTATTTTTTATCTGCGTTTTTTTATTTCTGGTATCTGCAGGGGTAGTTGTTTTTTATTCTCAAGGTTACAGATTCAACTTTGAAAATAAAAAGGTTGCTCAAACCGGAGCTTTTTATTTTAAGGTCCTGCCCAAAAGTAGCCAGATTTATTTGAACGGCCAATTAAAGAAGAAAACTGATTTTATTTTCGGTTCGGCTCTAATTGAAAATCTTTTACCTAAAACCTATAATGTCCAAATAAAAAAAGAGGGCTATATCAGCTGGGAAAAAACTTTGGAAATAAAAGAAAAACAAGTTACTGAAGCAAAGAATATCGTTTTAATCCCCGAAAAATTAAGCTTTACTGCCCTGGAGAAAGACGGCCAAGTAAAAGACTTTTTTTTCTCGCCTGATAAGAAAAAAATAATTCTTGAAGAAATCAGGGAAAACGGCTGGCAGATTAGTCTTTATGACTTAAAAAATAATGTTAAAAGCTATCTAATTGCGGAAAAAGATATCACCAAATTCACAGCGGGGACTGAGGCTGATTTTCTCAGTTTAAAGTTTTCTCCGGATTCTAAAAGAATTTTATTAAAAGTTAGTTCAAAAAAGGCAGAGAAATATTTTATTTTGGAGCTTGAAAAAAATCCTCCCCGCCTGATTTCTCTCGGTTTTTTGGGAACTGATATTGAGGATATTTCTTTTAATCCTCAGACTTCCCAAAAGATATTTTTTACCAAAATATCTAAGAAAAAAAATAAGGAAAGTGAAATTTTCCAAACTGACCTTTTTGAGGCCGATTTAGAAAGTGAGAAAATTTCTCAAACTATCTTAAGTAATTTAATAACTTACGGAATTTCCGAAGAAAATATATTCTTTATTTCAAATGAAGGGTTTCTTTTCAAAACAACTGACCTTTCCGGAAAAAAGCAAGAAAAACTTTCTCTTTCTCCCTTTTTTCTCAAAAAAGAAGAAAAATTACAGCTCCTGGTGAATTCTTCTGAAATTTTGCTCAAAGAAGGCGACAATCTTTATTTTTTCATCCAAGATTCAAAAGAATTTAAAAAACTTTCTATCTCGGCTAACAGCTTTAGTTTTTCTCCGGATTTCAAAAAAATTGTTTATTTTAACAATTATGAAATCTGGATTTTATTTCTGAAAGAAAAATTAGAACAGCCACAAAAAAAAGCCGGAGAAGAAACTTTTTTGACCCGTTTTTCAGAAGAAATTGGCCAAGTTCTTTGGCTGACAGACCATTATTTAATCTTTAATACCGGCAACAAAATAAAAATCGCCGAAATTGACGACCGAGATAAAATAAATATTGTTGATTTATTTTCAGAAAAAGAACAGGTAGAATTTAAAAATTCAAAAATATTTTGGTCAAAAGAAACAAAAAAATTGTACATTCTCAGCGAAGGAAATCTCTTTATCTCAGAAAAAATAACACCTTAGAACCATTCTTTGGAAAAAACAATAAAACAGCTAAAAGAATAGCTGTTTTATTTTGTATTTTGGGCTTCAATTATTTTCTTAAAATCCTCCCACTTCATTTCACCTCCTTCACTCATTCCACAAATTTCCTTAAACTGGCAATACTGACACTGCCAATTATCTGGCCAGCCTTGAATTCTTGAAGGAACGATATTTTTGTCAATTTTTATTTTAAGATCTGTGAAATTTTTCAAAAGGGACTGAACAAGATTTGGGTCATAATTTATCAAAAATTCCTTAATATCTTGTTGGTCTTTGTCAATATAAAGCAGTATTCCTTTTTTAATGTTGAAATAATGGAGATAAAGTTGGATTTGATAAACATTTTCCTCTTTTGGTTCCGTTAAATTTCTAAAAACCATACTATTTATGCTTTTGATATCTAACACATAATTCTCCTTATCTATGCTTATTATTGCATCAGCTCGACCGGCGATAATCTCCTGAGCAGGAATAGCTACTTCTGTTGTTACTCCGATTTTAAGGCGATATAAGATATTGAAAATGTTTCTATGTAAATACTCCCCTTTTTCATATATTCTTAAAATTCTGGGGGCCATCTTTTCTCTGGGAACATTTTTAAATTTAAAAAAGACTGAACGGGGACATTTTCCGACGTCGCTAATATAAAAATGAAGCTGTTCTCTGTCTCTTTGCTGGTCCAAATAAAATTTATCAATAAGTTCTTTTAGCATATTATTAAATTTTAACATTTAGAATAAAAAGTATCAAATAAAAAAAATCCGCCTTCCAGCGGTCTACTCGTTTTAATGATATTATCAAGTTGCATTCCTTAATTTTTCTCAAGAGGCTCTGCAACTCAGATGATAGGAGATCGGATCTCGAACATGGGGATCTCGAACATGGGACTTGCATAATTATTTTCTATAGCCGTTAGCGTTTCTGCCACTGGGGCGCTTAACTTTTCTCAAAACTTGACAAATTCATCAATAAATGCTAAATTTTCCTTAGAAAGGAGGAAGGAATGCTTAAAAACAAATGGATTTTCTTCTCTCTCTTGATAATATGGATAGCGATCTGTTCAGGAATCGCGTGGGGATTGTATATTCTTTTGGGAGGCCCTAAAGAACCCTTGTGGCCGCCATTTAGATCGTCACCTCACTTTATCTGGCAGAGCTTCGTATCTTCTTCTTTTGCAGTTATTGCGGCATATATTGGGGCTAAATTACTCTATCGACTCTGCAAGAAGAAAAGATAATTTCATTATACAGATTACTTTCCGTAGAGCCCACAACAATTTTCTCAATTTGTTGAATGGGCTCTTTCTTTTTACTTTACCGTTTCTGCCACTGGGGGGCACGTCTTGCTCGCTTTAGGCCGAATTTTTTTCTTTCTCTCTTTCTGGCGTCGCGAGTTAAATAACCTACTCTTCTTAATCTTTTCTTAAAATCAGGATTAAAAAGGGTAAGGGCCCGGCTTATCCCATGCCTTAAAGCTTCGGCCTGGGAAACTATCCCTCCTCCCCTGAGTTTTACTATAACCCTGAATTTATCAAGACACCGCATTTTTATCAGACTGGCTGTGGCAATTTGCTGAAGGGCGGCTGTCGGAAAATAAACAGCAAAAGGTTTTTCATTAACTAAAAATACTTTTTCTCCCTGGGTAAAGAGACGAACCCTAGCTATTGCTGTTTTTCTTTTACCCATTGCCTCAAAATAGCGGACTCTCGGCGCCGGTTTTTTAACTTCTTTCTTTAAAACTGGTTTTTTAACCTTTTTTTCTTTTTTGGGCTTCTCTTTTTTCTCTTTTTTTGCCCCCTTAGAGATTTTTTCTCTTTTTATTTTCTTATCCTTTTTTTTATCTCTAAAAGGGGTTACCTTTTTAGTTTTGGTTTTTTTAGCCATAAATTAGACTAAAATCATTTTTTATTCACCGAGATGAATTGAAAATTCATCGAAGGTCGAAATGAATCATTGGATTCATTGAATAATCTTTAATTTCTTAATTATCTTCGCTCTTAGTTTATTTCTCGGCAGCATCCCAAAAACTGCTTTTTGTAAAACTTTAGAGGGATTTTTTTCAAAAAGCCTCTTC
>Ga0116202_10001506_pt1 | contig 13616 bp, 11 predicted proteins | sample LakKivw325mmetaG_FD_94479 | JGI IMG/M metagenome (GOLD analysis project Ga0116202, IMG submission 94479) | Anoxic lake water microbial communities from Lake Kivu, Rwanda to study Microbial Dark Matter (Phase II) - Lake Kivu water 325m metaG | ecosystem: Environmental > Aquatic > Freshwater >...
CCAAAAATAGTGGGTTGGAGAATCCGTCATACGGGTATCTGTAATTGCTCGAATCCCCAATGTGGTTTAACCAATGTCGCTATCACTATGGGCCGATGGACCGCTGGCAATGCCCATAAAGGCACTTTGCCTGAGTCACGTGTTAGTTATCGGCTCCATCATATCACATCAAAGGAGGAAAGCCATGTCAAAAACAAGATCAGGTTATGTTTTTTCAGTATTGGTTGTGGCGTTTGTAGCTATCTTCGCTTTTTCGGCAATCGATCCAGCTCACGCACAGCGAAAGTCGATCCGTTGGGCCACATCCACCACGGGTTCTTATGGTTATAGGGTCGCAGCCCAGATGGTCAAGGTGTTAGAGGAGGCGCTTGGCGGCCAGTACACCGTTACAGTCAATCCCTATCCATCGACGACCGCAGCCATGAAGGCAACAATGAATGGTGATGCGGAGATCAGCTACACGGCAGACATCGGCTGAGAAGGCGTTTGGATGCGTTGTAGCACGTTTTTCTGCCAGGAACCCTGCCGAACCCAAAAGAAGTGCTACGGTGCAAACAGATGTTTTTAATTTCACCAGGGGCAGCCTTCTATTCACTTCTCCCGGACATCGTCTCTTGTGAAATTCTCGGGACGACTTATGGTTTAACGAACACCATTCAATTACTTCTTGGGTCCTTTGATTGCGCCTTGGGCAACGGGATGGATCAGAGATGTGATGGCTTCTTTTTCGTGGGGACTTTATTTAGTGGCGATGTTCTGTGTTTTGGGAGGAATCCTGATCCTTTGGCTAAAACTTTTCTTCCGTTTTGGGAAAGAGACGAAGATCATATAATGCAAAAGGATGCTAGAGAATTGGCGCGGTTCTAAACAGAATTACCTTCCTCACTCTTTCTTGGCATCAAGCATTAAGGGCAATCTGCTCTCGGAGATTCGCTTTTTAACAATTTCCTTGACATTAGGGGCAGTATTTTATAAAAATTAATAATATTTTCAAATGATGCGTACAGTCTGATATCAGAATTAAGAGAAAAGGTAAAGAAAAAAAAGGTTATAGTGGATCATCAAAAATAACAGGAAGGAGGTATTTTTAATGGCAAAAGTTAGAATAGCATGGGTAATAGGGTTCGTATTGGTGGTGGCGTTGTCGTCTCCTGCTTTTTCACAGGAACCGATTCGGATTGGCATTAACCTCCCTGTAACCGGTCCTGTGGCAAAGTTTGGGGTCATGGACTACAATTCGGTCATAATGGGTTTTGAAGATCTCGGATTGAAGAAGATCGATGGCAGAGAGATTGTATTTGTCTCTGAGGACAACAGGGGAGATCCACCTACTGCCAAATCCGCCGAAGAGAAGTTGATCTCCAAAGATAAGGTAGATTTGATCATCGGTGGGTACACCAGCGCGGAAACGGTGGCCATGACTGGCACTGCTGAGGATCTGGGATGTCCTCACATCATTGTGAACGGCTCAGCCGACAAGATTACTGAAAAACCGAACAAGTGGATCTTCTCAGGTCCCCGGGTACCCGCAGCCCACTACGGGGGCGCCCTATGGAGTTTGGTCGATGAGGTCATCAAACCCAAGAAGGTAGCATTGTATTATGAGAACACAGATTTCGGGACAAGCTCGGCCAAGGCCTTACGAGAAGGATTTAAGGAAAGGGGCATCAAGCTTGTATTCGACCAGCCGTACGAGTCTGGTGCCGTAACCTTTAAACCGATGCTCTCTCAGGTGAAAAGAGAGAAGCCCGACATGGTGATGGCCGTTTCTTACCTCACAGATGCCATTTTGTTGGCCAAACAGAGTGCTGAGATCAGGTTGAATGTTCCGATCTATATGGGGTATGCTGCAGGCTACACCATGCCTGAGTTTGCGGACAATGCTGGTAAGGACGTGAACTATATCTGCACCACCACGAACTGGGATCCCAATGCCCCCTGGCCCGGGGCCAAAAAATACTATGAAGCCTACTTAAAGAAGTATAACGTAAAGGCAGATTACCATGGCGCCCAGGGCTATGCGGCCGCGCAGGTCGCCATCGATGCTCTCAAAAGGGCGAAGAAACCTATTACACGGGACAGCATCAGGGAGGCCCTGACCAAGACAAATCTAATGACGGTTATGGGCAAGATTGAGCATAAAGAATGGAAGGACAAGTTGGGGCATCATTACTACAATCAAGGTCTCCCGCTGACCTATGTGATGCAGTGGCAGAATAAAGAACTGAAAGTCGTCTGGCCGCTGGATGCAAAGACAGCTAATCTTATTTTCCCAGCCCCTCCCCATGAGAAGCGATAACAAGAAAGAGGAGAGGAAGTACCTGCCCGGTATCGATCTTCCTCTCCTTAACTTTACCCCGTATAATCCTTAAAGCCCCAGTCTTCAGACTGGGGATGAAGGCAATTTCAAATCTAAGGATAAAGAAAAGCCCTCTCCTTTAGGGCGGGGATATACGGGGTTTACTCCAAGCGAGGAGGTGTAAAGAAAACCATGGAATTTTTCTTCGAATCATTGATTGAGGGTTTGCTCTTAGGTGGTATCTACGCGGTCGTTGCTGTCGGCATGACTCTGATCATGGGAGTGATGAAGATTATCAATCTCGCCCATGGGGCGATCATGGTGGTAGCCATGTACATTTGTTATGCCCTTTTTGTTACCTTGGGACTCAACCCTTATATCGGCATTTTTGTAGCGATGCCCGCCTTGTTTGGCATCGGGTATCTCCTCCAGCGTTATTCCATTCGCCGTGTGACCGAAGTGATAACCGTTCTACCTGAGACGCAGGTTTTATTGACCTTGGCCATCGGGATGGCGCTGATTGAGATCATGAGGTTTATTTTTACTTCAAATTATCAAACGGTTCCTGTCCCAGGAGTATCGGGTAAGACCCTCTACCTGGGAGAGATTTCTATGAATGTTCCCATGATCATCGGGTTTGTTGTCGCCATCGGGTTGATTATGGGGCTCCACCTGTTTATTACCAGGACCGATCTCGGCAAATCCATTCGGGCGACAGCACAAGACCCGGATGCGGCAAAATATATGGGTGTCAATACGAGAAACGTTACCTGTCTTACCTTTGCTATAGGTTCAATGTTAGCTGCTGCTGGAGCTTGCTTGCTTCTGCCTGCGTACTACCTCTTCCCTGATGTGGGTCATGCCTTTACCCTCAAGGCATTTATTGTCACCATCTTAGGGGGTATGGGGAGCACCGTGGGGGCTCTCTCTGGTGGTTTAGTCCTGGGGGTTGCCGAATCTCTCGGCGCGTCCTATTGGCAAATGGGTTATAAGGATGTGATTGGTTTCGTCATCTTTATCTTGGTGTTACTGTTCTTACCTGGTGGTCTTAAGACGGTGATCGGGAGGTAATGATGAAGAGAGGCTGGGTTACACCGGTAATCCTTGGCATACTTGCCCTTGTTATCCCTTTTACCCTCTCCAGCTATTATCAGCACATACTGATTCTGGTAATCATTTGGATTACGATGGCATGTGCATGGAATTTATTAGGAGGATTTGCCGGGCAGGTTTCTTTTGGACATGCGCTCTTCTTCGGCTTAGGGGCTTACGGAGGAGGGCTCTTATATCATCATTGGGAGATATCAACATGGTGGGGGATGATCGTAGGCCCTGTTTGGGCTGCCGTTATTGCAATTCCTTTAGGACTCATCACGTTTCGGCTCCGGGGTCCCTATTTCGCTCTATCGATGCTTGCTATGGGCGAAATAGCCCGGATTATCTTTACCAACTGGGTGCCTTTTTCAGGGGGCGCGGTGGGAGTCATGATTTCGCGTACTTGGGGCGGCGAAAAATTGCAATATTATTTTATCATCTTAGCTATTTGTGTGGTAACCTTGGGTGTGGTAGCTCTCATGCGATATTCTAAGTTAGGATTTTACTTTCTATCCATAAGAGAAGACCAAGATGCTGCTGAAGCCTTAGGAATACCTACGACCAAATATAAGATGTACGCCCTCATTCCAAGCGCATTTTTCACGGGCTTAGCCGGGGCCTTCTACATGAATTATATGGCCTATATTGAGCCCCGTGTGGTTTTCAATCTTGAGGCTGTATCGATCATGATGATATTGACGGTCATGTTAGGAGGGGCTGGAACATTATGGGGTCCTGTTCTTGGGGCAACGGTTTACGTCATTCTCGCTGAGGTATTTCGGACCATCCCTGGTATCAAGGAAGTGCATGTTTTGGTGTTTGCCCTCATTGTCGTCCTAATCATTATGTTTCTCCCAGATGGGATCTTAGGGGAATGGGATAAAATAAAGCGAATCTTCATCAAGCCAAAATTAGCGTCGTAGAGTAATAGAGAGGTTTAAGATGAACTACTTTGAACTAAAAAACGTGGTCAGGAGATTCGGTGGGCTGGTAGCCGTCAGTAATATAAGTGCAGCCATAGAGGAGGGAGAAATCTTTGGGCTGATCGGCCCGAATGGCTCAGGGAAAACGACGATCTTCAACTGCATCAATAACTACTACCCGACCAATAGTGGTGAGATTATTTTTAAAGGTGTCCCCATCGAGCGGATGTCCACCCACAAGATTTGCGAGATGGGCATTGGGCGAACCTTTCAGGTGGTCAAGCCGCTGAAGCGTCTCACGGTTCTCGAGAATATTATGTCCGGAGCCTTCTTAAGAACGAATAAGGTGAGGGTGGCCCGAGACAATGCTATGAAGGCCCTCGATTTTTGCCAGCTTATGGAACGTAAGGATTTTCTAGCCAAGGATTTGCCGATTGCCGATAAGAAAAGGATGGAGGTGGCCCGTGCCTTGGCTACAGAACCGTCATTATTATTGCTTGACGAGACAGCAGCAGGACTCAACCTTAAAGAGATAGAAACGATGATGGAGCTTGTTAAGAAGATTAGGACTTCAGGAATAACATGTATTATTGTGGAGCATGTGATGAAGTTTATCATGGGCATTTCTGATAGAGTGATGTGTATCAATTTTGGCATGGAAATAGCAACAGGGAAACCTGAAGAAATCGCTGCTCATCCAGAAGTGATTAAAGCCTATTTAGGAGAGGAGTATGTTACAGGTAGATAATATAGACGTATACTATGGCGATGTTCAAGCGCTGTGGGATATTTCCTTGGAGGTGAAAGAAGGGGAGATCGTCTCATTGGTTGGTCCCAATGGTGCCGGAAAGACCACTACATTGAACACGATATCAGGACTATTGAGACCCAGAAAAGGTAAAATTGCATTTGAGGGGCAAGATCTTGCGAAAATACCTGATTACAGAACGATCAATTTGGGCATTGCTCATGTACCTGAAGCGAGGAGATTATTTCCGGAGATGACCGTGGGCGAAAACCTTGACATGGGTTCATTAACTCCAGAGGCGAAGGCAAAGCGAGGGGGATCCAAAGAATGGGTGTTCAGCCTTTTTCCCAGGTTGAAGGAAAGGGCGTGGCAGGAGGCAGGAACGCTAAGCGGTGGTGAAGCGCAAATGTTGGCTGTTGCAAGAGGCCTGATGTCACGACCCAAGTTGATTATGATGGACGAACCTTCTCTTGGTTTAGCCCCTTTGTTAGTGTCCCAGGTATTTGGTATAACGGAGCAAATTCATAAGGAAGGGGTTACCGTTTTGCTTATTGAGCAGAATGTCTTCCATGCTTTGAAGGCATGTACCCGAGCCTATGTGATGGAAACGGGGAGGATTGTTCTCCAAGGCAGCGGGAATGAACTGATGAAAGATGAGCATATCAAAACGGCTTATCTTGGGATATGATTTTAACGGTTGTGTGGAGCAAATGGGGGAATAAGAAATGACGGATCAATATGTCTGGAATATCACAGAGGTGGTGGAGAGAAATCCCATACCAGAGTATCGGAAATTGACGCGTACTTTTTTGGTGGATGGAAATTACTGCACCGCTCTTGTCGTCCAGGCACAGCCGCAAACGGAACCTTTTATCCATGAACATAGTGAACATGATGAGTTCCTTTATATATTGGAGGGAGAAGGTTGGTGCTATATTGGAGATAAAAAATTTGAGGTGAAACCGGGGTATCTTGTCTACTGCCCGGCGGGAGTGAAACACGGGGTCTTGATGCCGGTCAAGGGAGTCAGATTGCCGATATATGGTCCGCCCTTTGATCGTGAAAAACCGACAGGATCATCATAGGTGGAAAAGATTTGAAGTGATTTTCTCACCCCTAAGCGATCTTTCTAATCTCTGAATGTTTTCCGTTTATCTCTCTTCACATTAAACTTCATTTTGGATTGATAACCCATTAAGGAAAGGTTAACATTGATACAAGATTCTATTTTGATTTTTAAGGCAGGAAACTTTATTTTTTGCTAAGAAGGATTGTCATTAAAGTCTCCGCAGTAGGTATTGAGAAAACAATAAGATAAGACTTATCACTGTTTAATAGGAGTCAAAAGGACATGGCCTATACATATGAACTCAAACAATTTATTAAACGGGTGGAGAAAACGCGGCCCGAGCGTCTGATCAGAAGGAAAGAGGGTTTAGAATTTCCGAGGATGAGCCTTACCGAGAAGGAGAACCGTTTAAGGATGTTTCACCCCTCCTACAGGGAGGGTTCGTTGCAGGAACTGAAGGTTGGTCCAAGCCGAGGATACTCTGTCCCGCCCGAGATATGCGGGGTTCTGGAAGCCTGGAGCCGTGTGGATCCTGATCGGATCGATCTTTCGAAGATCTCTTTTGAGACCGATGTCCTCATCATTGGCGGAGGAGGAGCCGGGACAGCGGCTGCCCTTATGGCCCAGGAGAGTGGTGCAAAGGTGGCTATCGCCACAAAACTCAGGCATGGTGATGCCAATACCATGATGGCCGAAGGCGGAATTCAGGTGGCTGACCAGCCCGGTAAGGATTCTCCCTATTATCATTATCTCGACACCATAGGAGGAGGCCACTTCGCCAATGTTCCGGAGCTGGTGTATACGCTTGTCACCCACGCTCCCTCTGTCCTTCAGTGGCTCGATGGCCTGGGTGCGATGTTCGATAAGAATCCTGATGGCAGTTTTAAGGTGCTTCACCTCGGAGGAACGTGCAGAAAAAGAGTCCATGTCGCAGCGGATATTACCGGGGCTGAGATCATGCGCACGATTCGGGACGAGGCTCGAAACAGAAAAGGGATAAACGTTCTTGAATTTGTTCCTGCCGTGGAACTGGTTCTCAATGAAAATGGCCATTGTGCTGGGGCAGTCCTTTATAACCTGGAGACCGAGGAATATCATCTGGTTAAGGCGAAAGCGGTCATTCTTGCCACCGGGGGTTCGGGCCGGCTTCACATCGGTGGCTTTATGACAACCAACCATTACGGGGCGACAGGGGACGGGCTCGTTCTGGGTTACCGGGCTGGCCTGGAGGTTTGCTTCCTTCATACCACACAGTTTCATCCGACCGGAGCCATTTTCCCTGAACAGGCAGAGGGGCTTTTGATCTCCGAAAAGTTCAGAGGGGCAGGGGCTCATCTTCTCAACATCGATGGAGAGCAGTTTGTCTTTGAGCGGGAACCACGGGATGCCTGTGCGGCTTCGATCATCAGGGAATGTGTCCAGGTCGAGAAAGGTGTTCCCACCCCGGCAGGGAAAGTGGGTGTCTGGCTTGACACTCCCATGATTGACCTTCTCCATGGGGAAGGGGCCCTGATAAAGGGCTATATCGGGAAATATAAAGTTTTTAGAAGATACGGAATCGATATCACGAAAGAACCCATTCTCGTCTTTCCGACGCTCCATTACCAGAATGGCGGCCTGAGATTTAATGAGAATGGGGAGACGGCAATTCCCGGGCTCTTTGCGGCCGGAGAAGTCACCGGTGGTGTCCAGGGGGAGAACCGATTGGGGGGAAACTCCCTTCTGGATGTTCTTGTCTTTGGAAGGATTGCGGGCAAGAATGCGGCCCTTTATGCAAAGGAGGGAGCCAGGGATGGCAGGCTTAGACTGGATCATGTAAGAAAGTTTCATCAGGAGCTGGAAAAAGCAGGAATTGATCGAAAGAGGGTGTCCCCGATCCTTCTTCCCGATTATTCGAATCCGCTGGTCAGGAAGGGACAACTGACGACCGAATATCAGGGAACGATCAGATAGGGTAAGGGGGAACAAGAACGGAAGAGGTAAGAGATTATATGGCCATTACTCAAGAGTTAGTCAGATACTGTCATGGGTTAAGGTTCCACCAGCTTCCCGGGGAAGTGGTCGATCGGGTTAAATATTTTTTTCTCGACTTTATCGGTGTGGCCTGCCGGGGCTCTCAGGAGGATTCTTCAAAAAGCATGTATCGCTTTGTGAGGGAAATGGGCGGCCGGCGTCAGGGCACAGTGATCATCGGGACGAGGGAGAGGGCCGCACCGATGTATTCAGCCCTGGCCAATGGGACTTCCGGCCATGCCGTTGAGATGGATGATGTGAACAATGAAGCCTCCCTTCATCCAGGAGTGGTTGTATTTCCTGCGGCTTTAGCCGCGGGTGAGATGGTGGGTGGAACCGGAAAGAAAATGATCGAGGCAGTGGTCGCAGGTTATGAGGTGGTGATCCGTCTTGGGAAGGCGCTCGGGCCGGAGAACAGCTACCGGAGGGGGTTTCATCCAACCGGCACCTGTGGTGGCTTCGGGTCGAGCATGGCGGTCTCAAAGACCCTGGGGCTTACGCAGGGGGAGATGACGAATGCCCTGGGAATTGCAGGGAGTCAGGCGGCCGGTTCGATGGAATATTTAGCCCAGGGGGCATGGACAAAACGTTTTCACCCCGGTTGGGCTGGCCTGAGCGGGATGGTTTCTGCTCAACTGGCGAAAAAGGGATTTCGAGGTCCCGCTTCGATTATCGAAGGAAGGGATGGATTTCTCCATGCCTATTCCAATGGGGCGGATGTGAGCAAGGTCCTGGAAGGCATCGGCACTCAATACGAAATCCTTCGGACCTCTATCAAACCTCATGCCTGCTGCCGTTATATACAGCCTCCGATCGATGCGGTCCTGAAGATCGTCAGAGAGAATGATCTTCCTCCGGAGAAGGTGGAGAAGGTGAGGGTGGGGATTTTGAGGGCAGGGGCCCAGCTCATTGCAGAACCAATAGAGGAAAAGTATACCCCTCGATCAATCGTGGATGCCCAGTTCAGCATGCCTTTTGGCGCAGCCGTTGCCATCCTCTACCGGAAAGCGGGGCTGGGGGAGTTTTGTCTCTCTAAGATTCGATCGGGGGAAGTGAGACGAATGATGAGGCGGGTGGAATGTATCACAGACCCCGATCTGGAAAAGGCTTTCCCGGGGAAGTGGGGGGCGACCGCTGAAATTTTTACCCAGGAGGGAAAGAGATATTTCGCAAAGGTTGAATATTGCAAAGGGGATCCTGAAAACCCTCTTTCCTGGAATGAGCTCATTGAAAAATTTCATGATCTGAGCGGTCAACGCCTGACGAAGGAGAGGCGTCTGAAGATTGTGGAACAGGTCAGGGGCCTGGAGCGGATTCGAGACCTCCGGAAGTGGACTTCTCTTCTTCTTCGAAATCGATAGAACTTTGGTTCCAAGTTTTTGGATAAATTCATCGAAAGAGATAGAGGTTGAAGGGATCTTTCGAGAAGGATTGAGAATGAGAGATTCAGGATCAAGATGGATTGCGACGGACTGCACGATCTGCTACCACAGTTGTGGCATGGAGGTCCTGGTTGAAGGGGACCGGATCACAAAGGTGAGAGGGCTGAAAGATCATCCCTTGAATAGAGGGCGGCTCTGCCCCAAAGGGGCGAGAGCCATTGAGCTGGTCTATCATCCTGACCGTCTTCAATACCCTTTGAAGAGAGTCAATGGGGAGTGGAAGAGAGTTTCGTGGGACGTTGCCCTGACCGAAATTGCCGGTAAACTTCAACGTTTGAAGAATGAATTTAGGCCGGAGGTATTGAGTATCTTCAGCGGTTCGATCGGAGTCGAAAACCTTGAGATGATGGAGCTGGCTCAACGGTTTAAAGGGGCCTTCGGGAGTCCCAATTTCATCTCCGTAGAGGGGATCTGCTACCGCATGCGCATCCGGGCCAGGCAGATGACATTTGGAAAATACCCCGTGGAGGAGATGAGCACGAAACTCTACGTCCTCTGGGGACATAATCCCGAGCAGTCCGATTTTCCTTTGCACCTGGCGATCCGGGAAAATTTGGCAAAGGGATCAAGATTAGTGGTCATTGATCCGAAGAGGATTGGCCTGGCTCAGAAGGCAGAGATGTATCTCCCCATTCGGCCGGGAACGGATGGGGCCCTTGCCCTTGCCTTAATTCATGTGATCATCAAAGAGAATCTCTATGACAAAGATTTCGTGGAACGCTGGACTCATGGATTTGATAAACTCGTATCCCATATCGAACCCTACACGCCCCAGTGGGCGGAGAGGATTACCCGTGTTCGGGCTGAGGAGATCAGAAAACTCGCACGGCTTTATGCCACGGCTGAGAGCGCAAGTATTTTTCAGGGGACCAATACCCAGGACCAGACAGCCAACGGGACCCAGAACAGCCGGGCCTTTGCCATCCTCCAGACAATCACAGGGAATATCAATAATCCCGGAGGCTGGGTGATCGGCCCGAGGCTTTCACTGACGGGACTGGCGATTCCTGTGGAAAGGACACCGATCGGGGCTGATGCCTATCCGCTCTTCTATGACTTCTGGGGAAGAAAAAGCCCTTTCGGTCAGGTGGTCTGTTTTCCTGAGAGCGTTCCCAATGTGATCAAAGCCCTGATTGTAACAGGGGGCAATCCCGTGGTGAGTTTACCTGATTCGAATGCCTTCAGGGAGGCACTCAAAAAGCTTGAGCTCCTGGTCGTCCTCGATCTGTTTATGACGGAGACGGCCGAACTTGCCCATTACGTCCTTCCGGGTTGCACTCATCTTGAAAAGAACGGTTTGGCTTACAGCTACAATGTCTGCCATGGAATGCCCTACCTGATGCTGAGAAAGAAAGCGATTGAGCCCCTTTACGAGAGCAGGTCAGAATTCATGTTCTGGAAGGGGCTTTCTGAGAAGATGGAAATGGGAGGGGTTTTCCCATGGAAAACGGATGAAGAAGTCGTGGAGCTTGAGATTGGGCCTTCGGGCCTGAGTTACAAGGAATTGAAGGAAGAGAGGGCTGCAGGGGCCTACTATGGGGAGAAAAGGTATGGGATGGAGGGTTATGAAGTGAAGGGTTTTCCCACCCCTTCCAAAAAGATAGAGATCTATTCTGAAACCTTTGAGAAGGAAGGCTTTGATCCTCTTCCCACTTACCTGGAACCCGATCAGAGCCCCCTGAGAGACCCTCAGTTATTTCAGAAGTATCCTCTGATCCTTACGACAGGGGCCCGCATCCTTTACTATACGCATACCCAGCATCGAAATATCAAAGGCCTCAAGGAGAGGAGACCGGAGCCCTATGCGGAGATTCATCCCGCCACAGCCGAGAGATATGGCATTGAGGAGGGAGATTTAATCCTCGTTGAATCAAACCGGGGTCAGATCAAGGTCAGGGCTCGGATTACCGAAGAGATGATGGAAGGGGTGGTGAGCATTCCCCATGGCTGGTCCGGAGAGGCCAATGTGAATCTTTTGACCGATGTTCATCTGAGAGAACCGATCATGGGCTACCCCCAGATGAAGTCACAACTCTGTTCCATCCGAAAGGTTTAGGAAGGAGAATCCTTCTTTTTCTGAAGGGCCTCCAGGACCCTCTCCGGTGTGACAGGAAGGCTCTTAAATCTCACACCGATTGCATCATAGATCGCATTGATGATGGCAGGTGCAGGAGCCAGTTGAGTTCCCTCGCCCGCCTCTTTTGCTCCGAAGGGACCTTCCGGGTCGTCCGTCTCCACCTCCAGGGAAGTGATGGCCGGCATCTCCATGACCGTCGGGATTCCGTAGTCCAGAAAGGTGGGGTTGAGGACCTGACCTTTCTCTGTGATCACATTTTCATAAAGGGCCTGGCCCATTCCTCCGACTACCGATCCCTCAAGCTGTCCTTCGACCAGCATGGGATTGATCGGCTTTCCGCAGTCATGGCTGGCCACCATCCTTAATAATCTTATCCTTCCCGTTTCGGGATCGATCTCGACCTCAGCCGCCTGGGTCATGAAGGAGTAGGCCGGAGAAAAATTTCCATCCTCTTTGAGCAGGGTGGTGGGTTCTTTGGCCGGGGGGAAGTAAGAGCCTCTTCCAATGATGGGCATGGGCCGGTCTGAGTATTGATAGATCTTGATCGCCTCCCGCAAGGAGATCCCGCGGTCAGGGTCCTCCCTTAAAAAGATCTTTCGATCCCTGATCTCGAGGTCTTTGGGGCTGACCTCCATCTTTTCTGCAACGGCTTCAAGGAGTTTTTCTTTGGCGTCATGGGCGGCCATCTTTGCCGCATTGCCAGCCCTCAGAGTGACCCCGCTTCCGAAGGTCCCTGGATCGAGAGGAGTGATCTCGGTGTCCGCGGCGGTGATTCGGATATCCTCCAGAGGAACCCCGATCTCTTCAGCCACAATCTGGGAAATGACGGTCTCAGCGCCCTGGCCGATATCTGCCGCTCCGGTCAATAGCGTGATGGCGCCGTCTCGTTCGATCTTCACAATGGCTCCTGAGGAGATATGGCTCATGTTGCTCACCCCGCTCGGGAAACTGGCGCCTGCCAATCCCACTCCTCTGCCAAAGGGAAGTTTTCCTCTCTTCTCTTTCCAGCCAATGGCCTCGGCTGCTTTTTTCAATGTATCACTGAATCCGCAACTCTGAACCAGCAGTTTTCCGGGATGAGGTTCTCCGGCCTGAAAGGCATTCTTCAACCGAAGTTCCAGCGGGTCAATTCCCATCTTTCCGGCGATGATATCGAGCTGTGCCTCCACCGCAAAGCGGACCTGGGGAATTCCATGTCCCCTCATGGCACCTCCGACCGGTTTATTGGTGTAGACATGGTAGCCCTCGAAGAGAAGGTTTTCGAGACGGTAAGGGAGCATGATAAAGTAACAGGCAAGGGTGATCATCAGAGGAGCCGTGCTGTTGTAGGCCCCTCCATCTGCGATCACTTTGAACTGCTGGGCAAGAAGGGTTCCATCCTTTTTCATCCCTGTCTTGAGCTGGATATGCATGGGATGGCGCTGTCTCGTTGAGGTGAATACCTCTTCCCGGTCATAGACAAACTTCACAGGTCTTCCTGTCCTCATCGCAAAGAATGCCGCACAGAAATCTTTGGCATAGAGATCGATCTTCTGACCGAATCCTCCCCCCACTTTCGGTTTGATCACACGGACCTTGCTTTCGCTGATGTTGAGGACAGTAGCGAGGTTTCTCCTGAGAAAGAAAGGGATCTGAGTGGATGACCAGAGCGTCACCTTTCCGTAAGCATCCACCGAGGCCAGGCCAGCCTGAGGTTCGAGCGGGCAATGGTTGACCGGCTGGGATTCAAAGCTGTCTTCAAAAAGGAGGTCTGACTCACCAAAGGCTTTTTCCACATTCCCGAATTCCTTTCGAATCCTCGCGCTGATATTGTCAGGGACTTCTTCGTGAATGACGGGGGCTCCTGGTTTCATGGCTTCGAGGGGGTCAAAAACAGCGGGAAGCTCCTCATATTCGACCCGGATCTTTGAGATGGCTTCCTCCGCTGACTCCGGGGAAGTCGCTATGACC
>Ga0116202_10001507_pt1 | contig 13614 bp, 16 predicted proteins | sample LakKivw325mmetaG_FD_94479 | JGI IMG/M metagenome (GOLD analysis project Ga0116202, IMG submission 94479) | Anoxic lake water microbial communities from Lake Kivu, Rwanda to study Microbial Dark Matter (Phase II) - Lake Kivu water 325m metaG | ecosystem: Environmental > Aquatic > Freshwater >...
AAGGAATAGAATAGGGGGAGAGAGAATAGTTGGCAGCAGAGATGAACGAAGTGAATCGACGTCCCGCCGAAGGCGGGATTGGCAATTGGCAATTGAAATTTAAATCGCCTTTCGCTATTCGCTCCTCGCTATTCGCTCTTCACTTCTCATTCCTCTCCCACCTGCGACTCGCAGCTCGCAATCCCGCCTTCGGCGGGATCTCCGCGCCGCCTGCGGTAGAGCTCCGACTCGCTGCTTTTAGTCTTTCATACAATAGGATCGCCACTTGCCTCAATCTGCCATCCTGCCTGCGGCGGACTCAGCCTGCAACTTGCAACTTGTAACCTGAAACTTGCAACCCGCAACCCGTAACCCGCAACCCGTAACCCGCAACCCGTAACCCGTAACTTGCAACCCGCAACCGGCAACCCGCAACTGATCCTCATCCCATCAGAAGTCCCTCATGAGCAAAAAAAATTTCTAATCCCGGAAATTCTTCTTACCTTTACATTCGAAATAATTAAATTATTTTTACCTGTTACAGGCCGTTTTAATGGGATAATAGCAGGTTTATGATCCCTATAAAGAAGTTGAACTAAACCGCCTCTGGCGGTAGTCCTGATTCACATTCCCTTTTTCCTGTACTTACCGTAGAAGGCAATATGTTAAACCCTTAAAACATATTGCTATGAATGCTTTACGAAAACAAATGATTCAGCAGATGCAGTTTAAAGGTCACAGTTCTGTGACCTTTAATTCTTGTGTCGCTACCATTGCCCGAATGGCATTATTTTATTCAAGTGGTTTACGGCTTGGGAAAGTGAGCACTCTAAAAATCGGTGACATAGATTCAAGCCGGATGCTTATCCATTTGATAAAAGCTAAAGGAGACAAAGAACGGTGCACCATTCTGTCGCCTGTAACGCTTGATTTATTGAGGATATATTACAGGCTGTACAAGCCCAAAGAATGGCTCTTCGAAGGCAGATCATCCCGGAATGCCATTTCAAAACGTACTGTACAGGAAATTTCCAAACAGGCATTTAATATTTATTTTTTTGTAATTTGCAGATTAAATCCTAAATCGTTGGGCGAATATATAGACAAAAACAAACAGCAAATGGAAGTATATATAACAACCGAAACTATATCGACCAGGGTAAAACATTGGTTGAAGCAAATTGAACCGTTCAATCGGCATTTAATGACGCTTAGTATTGAGAAGTCTGCTCTCATGATCATTGATATGCAAAAATTTTTCTTAGATACAGAATCTCCCACATTCACATGCGGTGGACTTGCCATACTTCCAAATTTAAAACGAATTATTGAGGCATTCAGGAAAGCAGGACGGCCTGTTATTTACACTAGACATGTACATCATCCCGGTCGAATAGATGCAGGCATAATGGGATGGTGGTGGGAAGGGATGTGTCTGGAAGGAAGTCCTGAAAGTGATGTACACGATGAGATAACTCCAATGACCAATGAAAAGGTCATTCTCAAACATCGGTATTCAGCATTTTATAATACAGATCTGGAAACAATATTACGATGTTTAAAAATAGAAGATCTAGTAATTAGTGGTATAATGACAAACATGTGTTGTGAATCTACAGCACGTGATGCTTATTATAGGGATTTCAGGGTGTTTTTCCTTGCTGATGGAACAGGAAGCATAAATGAGGAAATGCATTTGGCGAGTCTTCTCAACCTTTCTTTTGGATTTTCGTATGTGACGGATGTTGATTCGATAATAAGTCAAATAGTTAAGTGAACTTGTAATATGCATTCGCCTGAAGAAGCCGTTTACTGCAACGAATAGGTGATCCGGATGCGGGTGTGCACCTGATCTGTCATAGAACACCAGGTAGTAAGCCGGCACATAATAAGTTAGGCTTCGTGTCGCATAGCTCAACATGAAGCCGTGTTACACGAATGCCGCCACCTGATGACGGCTTAATTAGGATTACATAAAAAACCTCGATTAGAAGTTGATAAAAATGATTAGCATTTTAAATTTTGTCGTGAAACGGGCGGTTTTTCATATGGATTTATTGCGAAAGAAAGATTAGTAAGTAGTGGCCGATTCGGGCAATGCAATATCGGATCCGGATGATGGACATGTTTGAAATCATTGATTTTGATATGGAAGTATGACCACCTTGTGGTTGAGACACGGCAGACGGTAGCAATAACGCAGGCCGTAAACAGAAAACTTGGAATCATCAGTCGGTCGGATAGTTCCAAAGCTTCGGAACCGCCATAACCTCATACCACCACCGTCATGTAGCATACCCTAATAAAAAATATTTGCAGTATTCTTAAATTGTATATACCTTTGCAGTTTAAAAAAGTGAATACTATGAAAACATTATCATTAAAACTTGATGATTCAGTCTTTTCTGAAACCGAATCTGTCGTGAATCAAATTCATAAACCTCGGAATCGATATATTAACGAGGCCCTGGAATTTTACAACAAAATTCAAAAACGTAAAATTCTTTCTGCAAAACTTGAAAAAGAGTCAAAGCTTGTCAAAGAAGAGTCTCTAAAAGTTCTCAATGAATTTGAATTGATCGATTATGAAGGTTAAGCAATTTGAAATCTGGATTGCAGATATCAATCCGACTATTGGCACCGAACCTGGTAAAATCAGGCCTGTCCTTGTTATTCAGACTGATTTATTGAATCGGCATCATCCCTCTTCCATTGTTTGCCCTATTACAACTAATATTCAAAAAGAAGCTGAAATCCTGAGGGTTCATTTGAAAAAGGGAACCTGTGGTCTTAATGAAGCTTGTGACATTATGATGGATCAAGTAAGAGCGATTGATAATAAAAGATTAATAAAAAAAATCAGCGTTGCTCCGGAAGATATCATCGAAAAAATTAAATCCAATTTAAAAATAATCTTTGATCTCGATTAACGTATGCCGCATAAACATGCAGTTAAGACCAATATTACGTATTCGCGGGATCGTATTCTATCTCCCGCATTCCCCCGCATCGGGCTTGACCGCTAAGAGTTGTAGTAAATTGCATAAAAGACTCCCCTCCTTTAAAATAATTTGAGATTCATAACTATGAAAGCCTGGTCAAATATTCAGATCTCGCCTCAGGACCCTGAAATCGTCAAAATAAATCATCTGGAAAAAACTCTTGGAGATCTGCCCGATAAAGTGTACAAAATTCGTGACCTCATCACCAGATTTGAAGTTTGCCATTTCAAGTACCGGCAACATCTGAGAAAAATCAACGACTCAATCCTGGACCTTGAACCAGGGGTGGATACGGCAAAAATTGGAATAAACCATATTCGGCATGGAGAGCGTGTATTGAATAGTGATACAACAGGAAAAAGTCTTACCGGACAACAATATGTCTGGGCCGTAAAGGAATGGCTGAACGATGATCAACCGGATGAAATTTCCGGCAAATATGACAAAACGCTTGGAAAGGAGATCCATAAACGGCTGGGTGATAAGAACCCTGATAAAATACGGTTAGTCAGGCTGTTACTTGCCCGGCTGACTTGGGATTGGGAATCCTATGAGAAATGGCAGCAGGGTGGAGAATTCAGGGATATTGAACTTCAGGCAGGCAGAATGGACATTTGCCATTACGCTTTCCCCAAAAATCTTGATTTATTGTTGCAGGGAATAGGACAGATGAAAGCAGTCAGAGAGGAAGAATTTGAGGGATGTGGCTCATATAATACCGGCATCAAAGCCTGTCTTGAAAAGGAATTCCTGGACTTGAATGATCAACTCAAAACTTTAAAAATCAACACCGGACCGGACAGAAACAATTTAATCAGGGCGTGGTTGGTTGCATGTTTGGCTAAAACGATAAAGGAAAACATAAAAATAGCAGTACCGGTCACTGACATAGAAAACCTGAGATAACAAAATGCGATTTTGCATGCATCGAAGTATTCTGCCAATGTAAGATATTATGTATTGAAAAGATAGTATTGATACAACTCCTTCGTTTAACGTGCATGTAAATATGACTGAACTCATCTTTGGTTTTTACATAGAGGTTCGGCCTTTGTTGAATTTACATTTGCTTGGTTGGCAGCAATTTTAATAATGATTTCATGAAACCATTCTTCACCATTTCATTCTTTCTGTTTCTTTCAATGATTTCCGTTGGTCAGATTGCGACCACTTTCGATGACGCCCCAGGGAAAGGAATATCCATGACCCACCTGGATAGCCTGTACATGAGCGATCTCGATGCCGATTCCACCAAATCGGTGTTTTATGGCCTTGAGGAAGAATATTTCAATACATGGAAAAAACTGTTAAGGGTCTGGCCAATTTTCTGAAAAAAAATAACTTCACCTGGGGTAAAACCACCCGCTGCTTCAACCGCATCCACTTCAAATCCGACGGCTCCATCGATTATTTCTTATACATGTTCAACACCGCGATCGATCCGGAAAAAGAAAAACAATTCGATATCCTGCTGAACCGTTTTATACAAACTTACAAATTCGGCATAAGCGGTTCGGTCAACTTCTCACAGTATGGCCCTGTCATTTACAACGATTGAAAAGGATTAACACGATACCTGATTTAAGTCGTCAGCGGAGATGAACGAAGTGAATCGACGTCCCGCCTTTATCGGGATTAGCAATTGGCAGTTGAAGTTTCAATCGCCTTTCGCTATTCGCTCCTCGCTATGCGCTATTCACTTCTCATACCTCTCCCAACTGCAACTCGCAGCTTATAGTCCTTCCTGCAACCCGCAACCCGCAACTCGCAACCCGCAACCCACAACCTGCAACCCGCAACTGATCCTCATCCCATCAGAAGTCCCTCATGAGCAAAAAAAATTTATAATCTCGGAAATTCTTCTTATCTTTACATTCAAAATAATTAAATCAATATTTCATGTGACATGCCGTTTTAGCGGAAGAAGAGCAGGTTTATAATTTTTATAAAGAATTGTAAGCAGGCCAAAATGCAATATTGTTGAAAAAGCTTAAATTTGAAATGGTACTCATCAAGATCTTTAAATATCACTAATTAAGATTATTATGAAAAAAGTAAATATTGCTGAAAAACTCAGCCAGATAAATGATTATTGGAATCCTCGCATTGCGGGAGAACTTAATGGACAACAAATTAGACTGGTTAAAATAAAAGGTGAATTTGCCTACCATCGACACGATAATGAAGATGAGATGTTTTTGGTTATAAAAGGATATTTAAAATTGGATTTTAAGAACAAGATTATCGATGTATTCGAAGGTGAATTTATTATAGTTCCAAAGGGTGTATTCCATAGACCAATTGCTGATCAGGAAGTCCATCTGATGATGTTTGTGACAGAGAATAATATCAACACCGGCAATTTGAGAAATGAATTTACAAAAGAAACCCAATCACTGGAGAGAATTTAAACATAGATATAGATGGTCTGCTTATAATAATCAGGCGTTCATTTGGCGCTCAGCGCCCGGTTGACATAAATCCCGGAATATTTCAGTATACACTCAACCATGGCAAGCTTGGAAATGCCTATTAACAGCTTATCTGGGCGAATATAAGGCAACGGAAAAGAAATTGAAACGGTTGGCGACGGAACAAAGGTGGAAAGCGATTTATGATTGGAAATACAAAGGATTGATTTTAGATTCTCTCGCAAATCGCTATTCGCTCCTCGCTATTCGCTAATCATGACCGCCCTCAGTGCTGTAGTGGTTTAAGAAAGATTGAGGTTTGTTTTTTACCACTCAGGCACTAAGAACACTAATGGGCACTAAGATAAGTAGATATGCCGACTAAATTGACCAGTTAGCGCCGTTTTAAATTGACCACGCCCTACATTTCCCCATTTTCATTGTATATATTTATCTTACATGATACTTATAACAATATATAATTTTTATTCTTATGTATTAATTTCTGTTAGTTCATTTGCTTTTTTTTAAAAGTGATTCCCCAATGAGTTCCATACGGTGAGCATCATGGTCCAGACGATCCGGGATAGCGTCTGCGATAGTGGATTCACCAATAATGTCGTGCCACTGATGAACGTGTAACAGTGAAGCATTGATAGTTGATCGCTTGCCGTGCCTGTCCTCAATGATTTTCATTAACGTTACCCGGCTCTGAGCATCTGAAGGCAACGGGCTGAGGTCGCCCAAAATGAGCAATTCTTGCTTCCCAATTCGTGTGATTTCTTTTAGATAAGGGTTATCAGCCTTATTTATTTTCAATATTTGTAAAATAGTACCAATACGAAAAATCTGTTACCAGGTATCAGCAAGGTAATTTTTACTAAAGCAGGGTGGTCAGTTTTGAGCGATGTGGGGTGGTCAATTTATTCGGCGAAGACTGAAAATCTTACCGGCGGGAGGTGGTCATGTTTATCCGGCGTGGGCTGATAAAATCATTAGCCCCACTTATGGGAGTTCAATATCTATACTTACTATTCCCGGATGAAGAAATCACTGTAATGCATGAAGCGACCTTGCTCCCGCATAGTAAACCGGGTATTCTCGGAGTGGAAAAAGGTACGGCACCAGTCAGTATATGCGTCGACCTGCTTCTGGTCTCCTTCTAATTCAAAAAACAGTACATCCGGTGACCGGAATCTGATAAATCCCCGGATATCAAGAAGCCTCGCCTGTTTGTATAATTCAAAGTACACGGATTTTAATTCCTGAACATATCCGGTAATCTCTATCTCCAGATGAATTCTTCCCTTCATTTATCCGGAGAATTCAGTTTGCCAACGAAATAAATAAGATCCTCCTCTCCGCTGCAGTATATCATGATTGCGGTTTCTTCATTCATATCCAGACTGGTTTTCATTTCGAGAGGGTTCATATATGCTCCGGAGATATTTTTGCTCGCACCCATAGCCATGAGCGAATTGCTTTGTTTGCAAGGGCTCCACCAAATCCCGGAGTGGTACGAGATGTGAACTTCCAGGCCACAAGTCTCATTCAGCGCCGGGCAAGGCATCGTGTTCCCACTCTGTTCACAGGGATATGCATATGTAACATCGCCATCGGTTCCTTTCCAGTCTATACGAAAATTGTTTTCATCAAGCTGTCCAATTATACTCCATAAGTATTCCGTAGAAGATGCATGCATCTCGAATACATTTGTACCGTTTACTGCAACAGACGGATAATTACCAGTCGTATACAATCGATAGTCTCCCATATCGCCCCATTGTATCGTGCTACCGTTGAATTTTCCCACATTGTACCATAAATTATTGCTGGAGCTTCCGCGGTGAACCTCTACAATCACATTATTCTCATTGATGGCGACATTGGGTAGGAAACCTTCATCATGTTGTTGGGATTTGACTATCCAGTCGATCAGGTGAGTATTTGTATTCAGTTTCCCGATGTTGTGATATAGTTCGTTCGTATTCTCCGACTTGTGCACTTCAATGACAATCAGGCTGTCATTGATCGCCACAGTCGGTTCAATTCCTGTGTCATAATTCCGTTCATCCTTGTTTCCGGTGTACCAGATAATAGAGTTGCCATCGGTACTTAACTTTCCGGTATTGTACCATAACTCATTGTGGTAATTATTTGATTGATGCACTTCAACCACATAACCGGTACGATTTATCGCCACATCCGGGTGGATGCCTTTATCATGTGTAACCGGATTTTTCCAGCTTACCTTGGGATATGGTATTTTAGTAAAGGCTTGTATCGCATCACTGTATCTACCGTACCATCCGAAAAATGGTTCATTAGTGGCAGGCAAGTTGGGAGCCGGATTCTGGCAATCTCCATTCGTTACGTCCCACAGGCGGACGAATTTCCCATCCTGATGTGCTTGTTGAGCCCATCCACAGTCCCCGGATGCATCTGCCGCATAAAACAGCTCGCCCTTCAAATTATCCGAATTATCCTTCATTTGATATTCGACGAAGAAAATTAGGCTGTCATTCTTAAATGCGGAATAGATGTCTCTGGAACTTTCATTTCCCGACAATACGACCAGCACCCTCCCGGCTAAAGAATCCAATGTGCTGTTGGGATTGAAGCCGTTGGATTTCATAAGCGCATTCTTGAGCGAATCCTTTACGATCTGATTCAAATCAACCAGAACTGATGCTGAAAAAAAGTTTTTCATATCAAACATCAATATAACCGGTATATGACTTGAATTATGACGCGACCAATTAGCCACGATATGAATCCAGTCCTGTAAATTGTTTGACCCGGGATTTCCACAGGAATGGAACACTTCATCTCCAGGGCTACCATGGCCCAGAAGAAATGATCCGTTTTCAGTTCGTATATCAAATTCAACAAACCGTAATCCGGCATCAAGTTGTTGCTTTATGGACCCTCTGTGACCCCCGTTCTGATTACCTGAATAGGAATTATGACTGGCCCTGAAACAAGCATTGATAAATGAGTTTTCTGCTGTGCCAGGCAATGGAGAAACTGCCTGTTTTCTGCATGATATATTTATAACACATAATAGCAGGATTACAGCCATTAAATATTTTATCATGCAGGCAGTCGGATCTGTAAAGTTTCCAATAAATTTCTTCATGGTTAAATTCTCCTTGATATTTAATCATGTTAAACGTAAATTAAAACTAAATTAAGGATGATTCCATGAAATAACAAATTTTCCCTATGGACAAATGCTGGACATATTTCTGAGGAACGAAGGACGAGAAATGTCAGATGTAAAATCAATAACAATGTAGAAAGGCATAAGATAGGATTAAAATTTCAGCATAAACGCCGCCAGGTCTGTCCCGGAATCAATCCCAAGCTTTTTCCGTAACCGGTGGCGGCTTTTCTGAACGGCCGCCGGAGTGATATTTAGAATCCGGGCAATCTCGCTGGTATCCAGATTGATCCGGTAATAAGCACAGATCTTCTGTTCACCTGGGGTGAGGTTGGGATAAGTTTCATTAAGCCGTATGAAAAAATCTGGATGCACCTCTTCAAAATGCAATTTGAACTGCTCCCATTCCGTGTCGAGGTTCAGATTTTCCTTCACAGTTTGCCGAATCTGCCTATACCGGTCTTCCTGATTTTGATTCCCGGATGAGGAAACCCGGTCAAGCTCACTGATGATATCCCTGAGTATCTGATTCTTGGCCGTAACCTGGATGGCGAATGCCGCCAGTTTCCTGTTCTGCGCGTCCAGCTTGGTCCGCTGCAGCCGGTTGATCTCCTGGCTTGCAAAAACCTGGTCTTCCAAATGTTTCCGCTCGATTTCCTGCTTTTCCATCTCCAGGGTTTGCATCCTCAGCTCCTGGGCATAAAGAACCGTTTTCTGTTTAAGTATACGGCTTTTATATCTTGACAGGATAACCAATAGGGCCACGACAATCACAAGAGCGAAGTCCACAACAACCAGGAGTTGTTTTGTTGTTTTATGAAGATCGATTTCCTTTCTCAGAATCTCATTTGCCCGTTCTTTCTTCTCCGTTTCATACTTGGCTTCCATGTCGGCGATTAGTTTCGCCCGTTCCAGATTGTACATGCTGTCCCTGATTGCGGTATACTCCTGTAAGGATTTCAGTGCTTTGCGGTACTGTCCTTTCATCTGGTAAAGTTCAGTCAGGTACTGGTGGCTTTGTTGCTGCAATTGGATCATGTCTCCATGCTTCGCTGCTTCCAATCCCCGGACAAGGTATCTTTCCGCGCTGTCAGGTTGATGTAAGGCGGTAAATATCTTTCCGATGTTGACTGACGTATTAGCCACCCCGAAAAGGTATTTCAAATGTTGGCTGATCTCAAGGGAGGATTGGTAATATGTCAACGCTTCCTGAGAAGCGCCGCTCTTTTCGCTGATGAGCCCGAGGTTGTTGTATGTACCGGCGATGGCAATGCTGTCATTCAATTGCTGGTTGATTCTGAGCGCTTCCGTATAAATAGCCATGGCTTCCTGATATGATCCCTGTTCTATCCCGATTAATCCCAGGTTGTTCAGACACATAGCTATCCCTTGCTGAAAATGCAGATAACGGCTCCTTTTCAGGGCCTCCTGCAGAATGGTCTTTGCTTTTTCTTTTTCCTGCAGGTCCTGTAAAAGAAGTGCTTTGTTGTTTAAGCAGGTGATGAGCATGGAAAGGATACGCATGTTGTCTGGATCCCGGGCCAACAGCTTCTCCAGGTTGGCCTCGGCCAGAAGAAACTGCTCCAGCGCTTTATCGAACTGCCCCTTCCCTTTGTATACGTTGCCGGCATTGCTTGAGAACACTGCAAGCCTGTATGGTAGTTCCGGATTGGCTGTGTCATTTTCATATGCTTGTTTCATCGCCTCTATCGATGGCAGCAGGAAATTAAGCGATTGATCCTGGTCCCCCAGATAAAAATAAATGATGGCCATTCCATTCAGGGCGTTCGCCAACAGCAGAGGATCATCCAGTTCCCGTGCAACATTAAGGGCTTCCCGGGCGTATTCCAGGCTGGCACCGGGATTTGTTTTCGAGGATCGCATGGCAAGTTCAGTTAAAAGATCTAACCGGGCTTTCCCTTCCGAACCCTTCAGTCTAAATATCAGACTGTCTGTTCCGGGATCCTGCCCAAAGAGAGCCGCCCATAAAATACCGCATATGAATACAGTCGTGAGTTTACAAAACATCACTTCTTTCCTGTAAACCTTTTTCATCCGGTTAGAATTGCAACGCACAAACAAATTTACATATAAAATGCTGTTACAACATTAAATAACTATCTCGTATGAAAAGCACAATCAGGTTATTGACAATCATTGTTTATGTCACTTGCAAGACATGACCACATAGTTGAATAAGAATTACTTATAATCAGGCGTTCATTTGGCGCACAGCACCCGGAATATCTTATCCCGATCTATCGGGAAACTCCCGCTTGAAATAAATCCTGGAATATTTATTAATATCCCTTCCCCCGGCAATTTTTAAGAAGCTTCATATAGCTGAATTCACATGAATCGGGTTCACCTGGAATGTGTATTCAAATAGCGATAAGCGAGAAACGAGAAACGAGATGAGAAAGGACCCCGGATTAAATTATAAATCGTCTATCACTTTTCGTATATCCTATTGTGCCCAATGTGCCTGATGTGGTGAAAAAAGGGTTACTATATAGACACAATAGGTCACAATAGCCTTCTGGTCTTCAGAATATTACAAACTTTTTTACAGTTTATCGAAAAATTCTTTCCTTTTCACCCCGACCTTTTGGGGCGTTTTGGTATTAACGAATGTGTTAGCAGTATACTCATTTCTCGTATCCGCATCTCATTCCTTCAGGGAAGTGCCGGTGCTTATGCGATCTCAACCGTCCCCTCCCAAAGGAATGATGAAGCTTTTTGGAATTTATGACGTAAATGCAGTTTTATTGGGACATATAATACGTTTTTAAAAGTTTTAAACATATTTATTTTGGGAAAATGAATTTTTGTAGCTTTACGAAACGAAAATATATTTGATACTCACGTAGCATCTGGATATTGACGTAATAGACACACTATAGTAGAGGAAAGGAAGAAGTCAGCGGGCCAGTTTAAGAAACGACACAACGGAATGACACAGACAAGAGAACCACCGATTTTTGATTCGTTGAACGTTTTTTACTACCGAGGTCAAATTGGATAGAATTTATGTGGAGACCAGCGACCACAATAAAAAACGGGGCGAAACCGAAATGCCTGATGAGTAGGAAAATTAAGTGGAAAATAATGGCAGCAAAAGTTTTTATCGTTAAATATGAAAGTCAAGCAGATTATAAGGTTTGTTTTGTTGATTATGAAAATCAGCAAAGAAATCATCAAATAATCGCTGGTGGGAAATTAGTGAATTACGAAAGTCAAGCAGACTGCAAAGTATTCATTGTAAAATATGAATTACAGGCTGATATCAAAATTCTAAGAAAAAATTTTCCAAAGTAAAATAATGGGGGCTGTAAAAATACTCAGCCCCATTTAAAATACTTAACATTATGACAATAGAGGAACTTCTCAATAATTGGAAAAGGGAATCCCGTTTCGGAGAACGACACTTCAATAAACTAAATTATTCATTAGTTGAAGGCCAATCTCTATACTTGTTAAGCTATAAGGCAGAAGTTTCTGTTGATGGTGCAAAAAAGACTATTGAAAAAAACAAGTTCTTCCAAACACGAGTTCAAGGTTTAACAGAAAAAGAAGGGATTAATCCAAATGATGACCAATATGTTTGTCAACAAATTTTAAATCAACTTGAAACAGAGTTTTTTAAAGACTATAACAACTTCATTGACGGAGAAGCGAGAAAGAAAACCGGCCCATAATAAGTACGGCTTCATGCAACCCGGATTTATCTGCGGAAAACATTTAATACTACTCAATATTCATTTTTATTGTAATATACAGCTTAAATCCTAATTAATCATGCCCAATACAAATGAAGGACACCTCTTGTTGATCTTAAAAAAATACTATCTATGACAAATGATTACAAAAGGGGATATATTATTGAAGTTAAAAGAGTTAAAACCAACTCTCCGTAAGGAATATGCCGTAAAAGAGATTGGACTGTTTGGCTCTTTTTCAGACGAATCATTTACTGAAGAAAGCGATATTGATTTAATCGTTGAGCTTGAAAGGCCTATTGGATGGGAGTTCTTTTCCCTTGAATTATATCTTGAAAAGGTCTTTAACAGGAAAATTGACCTCGTAACAAAGAATGCCTTAAAAGAACAAATAAAAGACAGTATTCTAAAACAAACTATTTACGTATAATTTGAAAAAGGAAGACAGGACATATCGAATGTACCTTGAGGACCTTCTTTTAGCAATGAATCGTATCGCTGAATATATTGAAGGTCACTCATTTAACAGCTTTATGAAAGATTATAAGACTGTGGATGCAGTTGTCCGTAATTTTGAAATAATTGGTGAAGCTGCCAGAAACCTGCCCGATGAGATAAAGATAAAATACCCGGAGGTCCCTGGGCCGAAATGTATTTACTCAGGAATAAAGTGTCACATGAATATTTTGGCGTTGATTATCAGATAATCTGGGATGTGGCCTCCAACTATTTACCTGAAAATAAAAAGCAATTAGAACATATTTTGCACCTCGAAGAATAAACACCAGATCCCGCACCGTTCATTTGGCATGCAGTACTCAGAGTAGCTTGTCAAGATTTATCAGTAAACGCCCGGTTGACATAAATCCCGGAATATTTCCATGGATTTAATTGCCAGGATAATTTTTTCAATTCAACTTTAAAAAGATATTCCTGTGATACTGACCCCCATTCAGGTATGGCAGGAAAAATTATTTATTATGATATGGGTTGCTATAATTTTTGAATGATCCAAAAACATCCAATGGAACTTATGCACGTGGAAGGACAGCCTCCGGATTCAACACTCTCTTTTAGTGGATATTCCGGTGATACTGACTCACCTCTTTTCAACAGATACACTTAAAATTAAATGAAAAACCGTCCGGAGAGCTTAGATCATATCAAACAGGTCTATAATGACTTTAAAGAAATTAGATGCAACGCGAGCCAAAATTAGAAATATTAAAAAATAGTGAAAAACTTTTCGTAAGATAAGACACAAATGACTTATACAATAGTTACATTTGAAGATGAAAAAAAGTCTGTGAAATGAAGAGTAAGGAACCATTATTTGAATA
>Ga0116202_10001508_pt1 | contig 13613 bp, 12 predicted proteins | sample LakKivw325mmetaG_FD_94479 | JGI IMG/M metagenome (GOLD analysis project Ga0116202, IMG submission 94479) | Anoxic lake water microbial communities from Lake Kivu, Rwanda to study Microbial Dark Matter (Phase II) - Lake Kivu water 325m metaG | ecosystem: Environmental > Aquatic > Freshwater >...
CGGCCATTCCATACAACACTCGACGCTCCCTTGCTGTAGGCCGGGAGCGAACGGACAAGGCAGCCCGCGGCGTCGTAGATGCTGAGCAGCGCGCCTGGTCCCACGCTCGGACCGACACGCAGCACAACCGACCCGTGGAACGGGTTCGTCTCCGCCTCGAGCGCGGGGCGTGAACCGCCCGGCCTTGTCCCTTCCTTGACTCCCGCGCCGGGCAGGACGGTGACGAACTTCTGTAGCGCATTGTCCGCGGGGTTGACGTCGCCGGTAAGCTTCAGGGTGCAGCAGGCGATGTGCGTGCCGATGACATGCGACTTCCAGGGCGGGAAGGTGATGACGTCTTCGGCCCCGGCCTCAAGCGTCCTGGTTCCGCCGCGCATGTAGTTCTCGTCCGGGATGCGGAACGTCGCCTGCATCGTTTCGGTGACCGTGCCCGAGTTGCGGACCCGGACCTGGGGCGAGACGGTGCACGCGGTGTCCAGGGTATCGCACGGCGCGTTGATGGCGACGAGCGTAACGTCGTGGACCCGGACCATCACCGAGTCCGAGTTCCAGTTGTTATCCTCGTAGTTGTCGCCGGAGAACGCGGTGGTGCAGCGGGTGTAGAACGTGCCGCGCGACGGCGCGGTCCAGGTACGGAACTGAACGCGCACGGTGTCGAACGGGACGAGGTTCGTTACCTGCTGGGTGTCGCAGTAGGTCGAGCCGATGCGCATGATGACCGGGAAGCTCGCCGGAGCCTGGCCGAAGTTGCGGAACTTGGCCTGGGGCACCGCGGTCTGAGACGAGTCAATGGTGCCGATCGGGCCCGGGCCCTCGACGATGCCGACGTCCGGGTTGTACTGCTTCATCGGCGCGCGGGCGTACATCATCGCCCAGGTGTCGGGAATCGCCAGCGGCACGTCGCGGCTCTTGACGATATTGGCCCAGGGGAAATACTGGCAGCCGTAGTAGGTGAGCGTGCCTTCCTTGCCGTCGGGCATGTCGTCGTAGACGATGGCCCAGGCCGAATCGGTCGTGCCGTTGGCGACGTACTCCGCGCCGCCGGTCATGTCGAACACCACACTGGTCTGAGGGAACGGTTGGTCAACGATGGGCCAGCGCCAGGTGCGGTAGTCGTGGACCCAGAGCGGCACGTTGCGCGGGCCGACCGCGAAGCTGATGCCGACGCGGTCCCGGGCCGGGTGGTTGATGCGGATTCGGCCGACCATCGTCGGCACGTATCCGAGCGTATCCTCGAACCAGCCGACCGCCTGTTGACTGATGAACGGGTCCATGACGCCGACATAGGAGAACCAGAAGTAGCCGCTCTGGCCCCAGCCCGGGCCCCAGGAGTTGACGCAGCGGAATGCGCCCGGGCCGTCGGCGGTGGTGAGCGTGTCGTCGTAGCCCACAAAGGTAATCAGGTGCCCGCCGCGGTTGGAACCGGTGCGTTCCGAGGCGCAATAGGTGTAGTTGTAGTTGGCGATGTTGTCGAAGTTGCCGTAGACGTTGATGGCCTGGCAGGACGTGACGCCGTTGGCCAGGCGCTGCTTGATGAGCGTGATGGCCGAAGTGTCGCGGGTGCGGGACCAGGCCCAGTCGCGGCCCCGGAACTCGATGGCGTGGACGTAGGCGGACTCGGACGGCCAGCTCAACGGGTCCCGGTCGTTGTAGGGCGCGTCAACGAGGTTGGCGCACCCCTGGTCAACCATGATGCCGAAGTTGTTCGAGAAGCCTGAGCCGTGGTCACCGCCGCCGTTGATCTGGTTATACACGAAGGCGGGACTCATCTGGTGGTGCGGGTCGGTCAGGTCCCAGCGCCGCTCTACGAACTCAAGGTGAGTGCGGTGGTAGTAGACCGTGGACCACGTGGCGCACGAGCCTTGGCCGCCCTGATTGCCAACCGGTGGCATCTCGCCGGAAAGGTCCACGCGCAGGACTGCGTGGCAGTCCGGCCGGCCGGGCGCGGGCAGCACCTGTTTGACTTCCTTTTCGGGTGCGACCTTCGCCAAGTCCTCGGACACAAAGCCGAGCGGATGCAGCTCGGCCAGGGCCGGGGCGGCAAGCAGGGCCGCGAAGGTGAATAACGCAGCAATCACGGTGTGACGCAAGAGCGCTCCTTTGTACGGTTAGTGCCTTGAAGCGATACCCGTCAATATACCGGACTCGCCGCTGGCGTCAAATCTCGCCGGGACTCGGGCGAAAAGTCCACGAAGACACGAAACACACGAAGGGTGAATTCCTCGATCCTGGATGACTTCCGCAGTCGGTTCACATGCACGAACGTCGCGCCCTGATAGGGAAGGCCATTTCTTGCCCGGTGTTTTTCGCTTCGTGGCCTTCGTGTCTTCGTGGCTCACCCCGCTGGTCCCGCTTGACTTTGCGCCATCCGGGCTAGACTGAGCCAACCCAGAGGAGGATTCGTGCGGAAGATTCTCGTTGCGTTCCTGTTGGCGGCCGGGCTCGCGGCTGCGACCGACCCGAGCCCCTCGGTGCGCTTCGCCGTCATCGGCGACCGGACCGGCGGCCACATGCCGGGTATCTACGAACAGGTCGTGGCCGAGGTCGAGCGGCTCAGGCCGGACTTCGTCCTGACGGTCGGGGACCACATCGAAGGCTACACCGAGGATACCGCGAAGCTCGGCGAAGAATGGCGGAAGTACCGGTCAATCGTGTCCGGCCTTGCCGCGCCGCTGCACCTTGCTCCGGGCAACCACGACATTACGTCCGATGCCGCGCTGCCCGCATTCGAGCAGTACGCCGGCAATCCGTACTACTCGTTCAACGTCTCTGACCTGCACTTCATCGTGCTGGACAACAGCCGCTGGGAGTCGAGCGACAAGCTGCCGGCTGAGCAGCTTGACTGGCTGGCCGCAGACCTCGGGACGACCCGCGGGACCAGGTTCACGTTCGTGTTCATGCACAAGCCGTTCTGGGACGGCACCGTGACCGAAGGCAAGCCCGACACCCTGCACAAGCTCTTCTTGAAATACGGCGTGGACGCGGTGTTCGCCGGTCACTACCATCAGTACTTCTCGGGCGAGTACGACGGCATCCGTTACACCGTGCTCGGCAGCTCGGGCGGCGAGACCGAGCCGGGGCCGACCGGCGTGCAGTACCACTTTACCTGGGTGACGGTTGACGACGCGGGCATCCACGTCGCGCCGGTCAAGACCGGCAGCGTGCTGCCGTGGGACGAGGTGACGGTCGCGGACATGCAGGCAATCGGCAGGAACGAGCTTGCCGGGCTCTCGTTCGAGCAGCCGGTTGAGGTGACCGAGACCATGAAGGCGAAGAGCATGGTCAGGGCGGTGGTCGCGAATCCGCCCGGCAACCCGGCGCTCGATGACACGCTGCGCTGGGAAGTGCCGGACGGCTGGACGGTGAAGCCGGGGTCCGTTGCGGTGAGCGTGCCGGCAGGGGAGAAGCGGACGTACGAGTTCGAATGCCGGGCGGCCGGCAACGTCTTTCCGTTGCCGACGGCCATGCTGGCGTTTCCCTATGCGCCGGGCAAGACGAGCATGGTGAAGCGGCAGTTGCACGTGGCGCGGACCGCACGAAGCCATCGCGGCGCGCCGATGGTGGACGGCGTGCTGAACGAAAAGGCGTGGCAGGACCCGGTCTTGCGGTTCTTCGGCGCGGACGGCGGGCCGGCAAAGGCTGACTCGTCATGGTTCTACTTCGCACACGACGACAATAACCTGTATGTTGGCGTGAGGGCATTGGACAGAATGCCGGATTCGATTCGGGCGCGGGCGACCGGTCAGGACGAAGCGGTGTACAATGACGACTGCGCCGGGTTCTTCTTCGCGCCGACTGCGAAGGAGGTGTTCCAGGTCTACTTCAACCCGCTGGGCGCGGTGTTTGACCAGAAGATAACCATTTCGGACAAGGGCGAAATGTCCGCGGACCCGGCATGGAACGGCAGCTATGAGGTCAAGGCGACGAGGGATGATAAGGGCTGGTCCTTGGAGGCGCGAATCCCGTTTGCGGAGTTCGGCCCCGCCCTGCCTACCGAATGGGCGGTCAACTTCAGAAGAAAGCAGCCCAGGTTGGGCAACGCCGACTGGCAGGTGCCGATTTCCTACGACCCCGGGACGTATGGGAAACTCGTGCTCCTCAAATAGCGGCAAGATTGACACGGATTGGCTTGGTCGCTAACATAGCTTGTGCCTGACCGGCCAGAATCGTCCGAGCAGTTCTGCGTCCGCGGGACAGCGGGCGGTTGGCAGCCGTTTCTGCCGGTCGCGGCCGACGTTCCGGTAGACATCCCCGAACTACTGATTGGCGTGCCGGAGTTCCTGAGCATGACCGGGCCCGGGCCGCATTTCCGCGCCGCGATGAGGGCCGAGTTCCCGGCCCAGCAGCCCGGACAGGTGCTGGTGGCGCTGGCCGAGGACGGTAAGGTGGCGCTCGTGGCCTGCCCGCAGGAGAGCGGGGCCGAAGCGTACACCGCGATGGTCGCGGACCTTTTGACCATCGGCGGCCGGCTCTGGCGCCGCGACTACCAGACCTTCGCCGCCGAGTTCCAGCAGGCGCTCGGCAGCGAGCCGGCCGCGGCTATTCAGCGACGGGCGGGCGCGGGGTTCCAGGCTCAGGCGTTTGCCCAGAACGTTGAGGCCAGGTTGCGGCAGGGCCGGTTCCCGGTATACGTCGTGGTCCCGGCGCTGGCGCCCGAGGCGAATGACGCCATCGCATACCTGCGCTCGATGAACATGGACGTCAAGGTCCTAGGCGTTGACACATTCCAGAGCGCGGGCATCGAAGCGGCCGCGCCCACCACATCGGTCAAGACTCTTCAGCCGGGCCAGACCCGGCCGGCGCCCCAGCAGCCCGCGGCCGGGAAGCGTCCGCCGCCGCAGGACCAGCGCCGCAAGCCGGATGACAGAAGGTGGTTCAAACGATGAACCCCTGTGTATTGCGCCTGGTTCAGCCTGATGGGAAATGGCACCCGTTGGCCGTCCGGCCCGGCGGCGAGGCGCCGGACATGGTCAAGCTGGTGGCCGAGGCCCCGGAGTTTCTCGGTCTGCTGGAACCGGACCAGCCGATGCCCAGGGCCGCGGCTCTGGTGCCGAATTCGGCTTCGGGCCGGGTGCTGGTCGCGGTTGATGAGAAGGGCGGCCTGAGGCTCGTTGCCTGCCCGGACCCGAAGGACACGTCGCAGATGTCGGTCGTGATGGGCGACCTGCTCTCAACCGGCGGACGGTTCTGGCACCAGCCGTACGCAACCCTGGCCGCGGTTTTCGAACAGGCGGGCGGCAGCCTGGCGGACCGGGTCGGACGGCGCGCCGTCGCCGGCTGGCCGGCGGACAGCTTCAAGGCCGCGGTCGAGCAGAGGCTGAACCAGGGCCGATTTCCGATAACGATTGTCGTCCGCGAGATGACGAAGCCCATTCAGGACACGCTGGGGTACCTGGCGAACATGAACCTGAACGTCCAGGTGCTGGGCTACAGTTTCGCTTCGGGCGGCGCGGTGGAGACGGTTACGCCCGTGGCGCTCGGCGAGCGCGCGGCTCGCGCCGAGCCGGTAACTGAGCCGCAGCCCGCACCCCAGCCCAGGCCCGCGCCCCAGCCCAAACCAGAGCCGAGGCCGGCGCCCCGGCCAGCGCCTGAGCCCAGACCCGAGCCGGAGGCGCGTCCCACTCCGGACGGGTTCCGCATACCGTTCGGCGCCGAGCAGGCTACGGACGTGCAGGTCGAGATTCTTGAGAAGCTGCTGCAACTTGACGAACTCAAGCTCATCCGGCGGGGGATGGAGTACTTCCTCTCCAAGCCCGGGCAGAAGGAGCAGGCCGAAGGTACGATTGTCGTTTCGGTTGACCCGGGCCGCTGGCCGTTTCCGGGGCCAGAGGAGGTCGTCGTCGTGGTTCGAACCGGGCAGGAGCACGTGGCCGGCTGGCTCAACATCACCCAGCAGGAAATCGAGGAGTTCCTGGCTTCTCTGCCCAGGATGGAGAACAAGGAGACTCCGGGCGCGCTGCTGCTCAAGGCGACGAATACCCACGAGGCGACGCAGATGGTCAACGAGCTCAAGGCGCTCAAAGAAGTCGCCCAGTCCGGGGTCAGCTAGACCGCAGACCTGAACACAAAGACACAAAGTCCGGACGATTCGGAATCACAGCTTGGAACACCTGTACTTCTGCTGCCCTGCGCACAGACAATGGAATGCACGCCTTCCCTTTCATTCCCTCCCCCTTGAAGGGGGAGGGAGAGGGTGAGGGTGATGCCCCCGGCCCATTGCCTGCGCGGAACTGGGCAGCTTCCGACTTCGTTCTGTCTCGGGTTGACCGACGCCGCGTCATGACTAGTCTCTGGATGTGAAGCCCAAGCTGCTGCTGCACATCTGCTGCGGGCCGTGCGCCACGTCGGTGGTGCTCAGGCTCAAGGAGGAATATGAGGTGGTCGGGTACTTCTGCAACCCGAACATCGCCCCGACTGAGGAGTACTACCGCCGGTTCGCCGAGGTCGAGCGGCTGTCTGCGCTCTGGCACGTGCTGGTGGACGCGCCGGCCTATGACCATCGCCGGTTCCTTGAGGCGGTGCAGGGGATGGAATCTGAACCAGAGGGAGGCAGGCGCTGTCAGGTCTGCTTCGCGTTCAGGCTGAACGCCGCGGCTGCGGCAGCCGAGTCGCACGGTTGCACGGTTCTGGCTACAACCCTGACCATTGGGCGGAACAAGCGCGCGGATGTCATCAACCTGCTGGGCCGGGCCGCCTGCGCGCAGCATGGTGTGACGTTTCTTGAGGCAGACTGGAAGAAGAAGGACGGGGCGAAGCATAGCGCGGAACTGGCTAGGGAGCTGGGCATGTACCGGCAGAACTACTGCGGCTGCGAGTTTTCCGTGCGGCCGGCAGGACGGAATGAGCCACGAAGGCACGAAACCACGAAGCATACCGACCCATGAACCACGAGCCGCGCGTGAGGGCGGATTTGCCGGTCCTGCATGAGACGCGAGGAGGAGCATGAACACGATTGAGGCCATTATGACCCGGCGGAGCGTCAGGAACTACACGGCCCGGAGCGTGGATGAAGAGGTGGTCAACAAGCTGCTGGCCGCGGCCATGCACGCGCCGTCCGCGGGCAACCAGCAGCCATGGTGCTTTATCGTGGTTGACGACCCGGTGATGCTCAAGGAGGTTCCGAGCTTCAGCCCATACGCGGCGATGTGCGCCCGGGCGCCGCTTGGAATCCTGGTCTGCGCCGACTTGGCGCTTGAGAAACACCAGGGTCTGTGGGTCCAGGATTGCTCGGCTGCGACCGAGAACCTGCTCCTGGCCGCGCACGAGCTCGGGCTCGGCGCGGTCTGGACCGCGGTTTACCCGAGAGAGGAGCGGATGCTCGGTTTTCGGGCGCTCCTCAATCTCCCGGACCAGGTCATGCCGTTCTCGTTCGTGGTGCTCGGATACCCGGACAAGGTGCCGCCGCGGCAGGACCGTCTCAAGCCGGACCGCATCCACCGCAACGGCTGGCAGCAGCCTCACCTGCCGACGTGAATTGCTGACCAGCCTGCCCCTGTGCGACTGCTCACTATCCGTCTGTCAGGCTGTCCGTCTCTTTGGCTGTCGGGCTATCAGGCTGTTCGGTCTTTACGGCCGGAGACGTCCTTTCCGGAACGCACTTCGAGCCAGTAAGCTCGGGACGGGGACACGCAAGCCAGGCTGACCGCGGAGCGACCGGCCTAATTGTCTTTCTTGGTGGAGCCGGAGTCCGATTTGCCGGTGCCGGAGTCGGACTTCGAGGGCGACGAGTCGGACTTGGACTCAGACGACTTGGAATCGGAGAAGGACGACGACTTGCGGCCGTAGTCGGTGCAGTAGAACCCCGAGCCCTTGAATATCAGCCCCGAGCCGCCCGAGATGAGCTGCTCGACGCAGTTCTTTTTCTTGCACTTCGGGCAGTTCTTGATGGGCGGGTCCACAATGCGCTGGAACTCCTCGAACCGGTGCCCGCACTTCTGGCACTGGTATTCGTAGGTAGGCATCTCAGGAAGGGTTCAAGGGGTCAAGGGTCCGAGGGGTCAAGAGGGCGAGGGTTCAAGAGGCCAGCGTTCGATGCTCGAACTCTGGAACCCTTGAACCCTCGAATCCTTCTCGTCGGTCTAGTAGTCCATCCCGCCGCCGCCTGGAGGCATCGGCGGAGTCTTCTCTTTCTCAGGCAGCTCGGCAATCGCGCACTCGGTCGTAATCATCAGGCCCGAGACCGACGCCGCGTTCTGCAGCGCCACGCGGGTGACCTTGGTCGGGTCAATGACGCCGGAGGCGAACATGTCCTCGTATTCGAGCGTCTCGCAGTTGAAGCCGATGTTTGACTTCTCGCCCTTGACCTTCTCGAACACGATTGAGCCGTCCACGCCCGCGTTCTCGGCGAGCTGGCGGATGGGCTCTTCGAGCGCCTTCTTGACGATGGTGGAGCCGATTTGCTCGTCGCCTTCGAGCTTCATCTTCTCGATGGCCGGGATACAGCGCACCAGCGCGACGCCGCCGCCCGGGACCACGCCCTCTTCGACCGCGGCGCGGGTGGCGTGCAGCGCGTCCTCGACCAGCGCCTTCTTGGCCTTCATCTCGACTTCGGTCGAGGCGCCGACGTTGATGACCGCGACGCCGCCGGCGAGCTTGGCCAGCCGCTCCTGCAGCTTCTCTTTGTCGTAGTCGGACTTGGTCTCTTCCACCTGCTTGCGGATCTGGTCGATGCGGGCGGTAATGTCCGCCTTCTTGCCCGAGCCCTCGACGATGGTGGTGTTTTCCTTGTCAATCACCACGCGCTTGGCCACGCCCAGGTCCGAAACCTGGACGTTCTCGAGCTTGATGCCTAAGTCTTCGGAAATCAGCTTGCCGCCGGTCAGCACGCCGATGTCCTCGAGCATCGCCCGGCGGCGGTCGCCGTAGCCCGGGGCCTTGACCGCGCAGCAGCGCAGCGTGCCCTTGATGTGGTTGACCACGAGGCCGGCGAGCGCTTCGCCCTCGACCTCTTCGGCGATGACGAGTATCGGCCGGCCCTTCTGGGCGACCTTTTCGAGCACCGGCAGCAGGTCGCGCATCGAGGAGACCTTCTTCTCGTACAAGAGGACCATCGCGTCCTCGAGGATGGCTTCCATCTTCTGGTTCTGCGGGGTGGTCGTACCCGGCTCGAGCGCGAAGTAGGGCGACAGGTAGCCGCGGTCGAACTGCATGCCTTCGACCACTTCGAGCGTCGTGTCCACCGCCTTGGCTTCCTCAACGGTGATGACGCCTTCTTTGCCGACCTTCTCCATCGCGTCGGCGATGAGCTTGCCGATTTCCTTGTCGTTGTTGGCCGAGATGGCCGCTACCTGCATGATCTCCTCGCGGCCCGCGGTCTTCTTGGAAATCTTCTTGAGCTCGGCGACCGCGGTCTCGACCGCCTTGTCCACGCCCCGCTTCAGGGCCATCGAGTTCGCGCCCGCGGTGACGTTCTTCAGGCCTTCGCGGTAGATGGCCTCGGCCAGCACCGTCGCCGTCGTCGTGCCGTCGCCGGCCACGTCCGAGGTCTTGGACGCCACTTCCTTGATCATCTGGGCGCCCATGTTCTCGAACTTGTCGTCGAGTTCGACTTCCTTGGCCACGGTCACGCCGTCCTTGGTCACGGTCGGCGCGCCCCACTTCTTGTCAATGATGACGTTGTGGCCGCGCGGCCCGAGCGTCACCTTGACCGCGTGGGACAGCTTCTCGGCCCCGCGCAGGATTACTCGCCTTGCTTCTTCTTCGAATCTTAGGTCTTTCGCCGGCATCGTTCCTCCTTATTCCTTCTCGATGATTGCCAGGACGTCCTCTTCGCGCATGATGAGGTGCTCTTCCTCGCCGATGCGGATTTCGTTGCCCGAGTACTTGCCGAAGAGGATGATGTCGCCCTTCTTGACTTCCATCGGGATTTTCTTGCCCGAGTCATCAACGCGGCCCGACCCGACGGCAATCACCTTGCCCTGCTGGGGCTTTTCCTTGGCGGAATCCGGAATGATGATTCCACCTTTCTTCACTTCTTCTTCGATTCTCTCGACGAGAATCCGGTCCTGTAGCGGTTTTACTTTCACTTTTCCTCCTAATAGCCTATCCTGCCTTGCGCGGGTTTTCCTCATCTGGCGCCGATAACTCACGCGGGCCGATGCTGCGATTGTTGCTTCTGGCGCCGGACGTGTCCAAACGGGAAATGCCCTCTTTTTCAGACTCTCGCTGTCTTTAGACACTCTGACCAGCCGCGGGGATTCGCCGCCCGGACCGGCTGCCGCCGCCCTGCCTGTACCTAACTAACGTTCTTTCGGGACGTTCCACTGGGCGATATCTGAATTGAACAGATGACCTCCTCCTTGTAAGGGAGGCGCTCTAGCCAACTGAGCTAATCGCCCGCAGTTCGCCATTATAGAACCGGACAGCGGGCTGTCAAACGAGTATTCAGAACCTTCAGAACCTTCAGAACCTTCGCGCGGCGGAAGGTTGACTTTCGGACTGCATCCGCTAGCATGAACCGTCGGGCCGGGTGAAACTGGCTGGTTGACGCAGGACGCGTGAGTTCTGCCTCGGCCTGATAAAGGGTGCGGCGGAACTCAAGAATCCGTTGCAGGCGAAGCGGGTGGTCGGGCCGCCATCCGGAGTGAACGCGTAACCGGCTTACCCCGAGTTACGCCAGATGTCTGGAAACAGACGACATTCTGGAGGTGTCCATGCCGGGTCCTGACAGGACTCCTGCTTCGCAGCCGCAACGCCCGGCCCAGGCCGGGTGCCTCGGCATCATCGCTCGTCTCATCTGGATAGCTGCCGGGAACTTCGTGCTTCTCATATCGCTGGCCTTCATCGTCCAGAAGCGAACATTCTCGTCCCTTGACATCGTGTACTGGGCGGTCGTCGCCGCGCTGCTCTTCATCCGCTACGCGGACATCCGGTGGCTGCACGGAACGGGCGATGATTCCGGGCCCGCGACGATGCGGGACTGGGTAAAGTATGCCAGGCTTCTGGTCATCATCTCCGGATGTGGCTGGGCGGTCGTCCACTTCCTGATGTGGTTGTCAAGGCGCTAGCGCCGGGATGGAATGAACCCGTGAATACCGGCGGCGCGTTCGGCCACTCAGCCGGCGAGGAGTGATCTGAGCGTGCCAGAGCCATGAGAGCCTCCGCCGTCATCCCAACACTCAACGAAGCCCAGACGATTGGCGACATCGTAGAGCTGGTTCGCCGTTCGCCTGTCGTTGACGAAGTGATAGTGGTGGATGACGTTTCTCAAGATGACACAGCGGCTCTGGCACGCTCCGCCGGTGCGAGCGTCATCTTCAGCGCGAAGCGGGGCAAAGGGATGTCAATGTATGAAGGTCTGCTGGTGTCAAAGAATGACGCCGTGGTCTTCCTCGACGGCGACATCGGCAACTACGTTCCCGACATAATCGAGCGGCTAGCCGCGCCGCTGCTCGCAGGCAAGGCGGATTTCGTCAAGAGCACCTTTGGCCGCGTGGCCGGCCGGGTAACCGAGCTTGTCGCCAAGCCGCTCCTGAGTCTATTGTATCCCGAAGCGCTGCGCTTCACCCAGCCGCTGTCGGGAATCATCGCCGGCAGGAAGGAGTTTCTGCTCAAGCTGCGGTTCGAGAACGACTACGGCGTGGACATCGGCCTGCTGCTCGACGCGCTGGCGATGGGCGGCCGGGTCGTCGAAGTGGACATCGGACAGATCAGTCATCGTATGAAACAGTGGAACCAGCTCAGCCCGATGGCGCGGGAGGTCGCGGCCGCGGCGCTCAAGCGGGCGCGGCTGCTGCCGAGGTACACCCCGGAGTCGCCGCAATTGACCGGCCAGGTCATTGACCAGGTCGAACATGCCTTGCGTGAGGGCCTTCGGGATTCGAGAAAGATGGTGCTCTTCGACCTCGACAACACTCTCTTCGTGGGCCGGTTCATTGACCGGCTGGCCGCGGCCCACAACTTCGGCGCGGAATTGACCGAAATCGTGGCCGCGAACAGGGAGTCGTTCCTGATAACCAAGTTGGTCGCGCGGCTGCTCAAAGGTCTGGACCATGCCCAACTCCTGAGCATTGCCAGGGCCATGACCTATGCCGATGGCGCGGTCGAGACGGTCACCGAGCTCAAGCGCCGCGGGTACCAGGTGGGTATTGTCAGCGACGGGTACGACTTCGTCGCGCGCCAGGCCGCGGTCGAACTCGGCGCGGACTTCTCAATCGCCAACGAGCTGGAGTTCTCAAGCGCTGTAGCCACCGGCGAAGTAAGGGTGCCCTTGGTCTTTGCGCGGACCTCGCGGAGCATCTGCGGCCACAGCTTTTGCAAGAGCAACGTCATGCTGCATCTCTCTCGGGAGCGCGAAATCTCTCTTGAGAATGTCGTCGCGGTCGGCGACAGCGAATACGACGCCTGCATGCTCCGGTACGCCGGCATCGGAATCGCGTTCTGTCCGACCAGCAACACCGCGCGGCTGGCGGCGGACAAGGTCATCGAGGTCAGGGACCTGCGCCTGATGCTGGATTTCGTCCGACAGCCCGCCTCCTGAGCCCGACCCGTCCTTTCCGGGCTCAAGCTGCGGCCGGTCGCCTTCCGGCGGCCGGCCGCAGCCGGATTCCAGCAACAGCAGGGTGCCGCGAGACGCGGGGTGTGAGATGCAGGGCTCAAGATGTCGCCGGCGATGGGAGTGAGCAAGTTCGAGTCTCTGACATCTGACATCTCACATCTCACATCTGCTATCTGACATCGGCCCTGCCCCTGTTGACACCCCCTTCCTTATGCCGATAATCTCAAGCATCTGGAAAAGGAGTGTGATGCGTCTACTGATTGTCTGCGGACTGATCCTTCTGCTCTCCGGCTGCGACCAGGGCGCGCCGGTCAACCCCGACCCGTCATACAAAGATGACATCCAGCCGATATTCACCGCGAGTTGCGTCGCCTGCCACTCCGGCTCAACGCCCTCAGGCAGCTACGACCTTTCGAGCCGTGCCGGCTGCCTCGGCAACGGCTCGGACACCGTCCCCAATGTCTGCGCCGGCTCGGCCGATTCGAGCCTCCTGTTCCAGAAACTCGACCAGGGCCTGATGCCGAAGAACTCACCCGCGCTTGACCAGACCAAGATTGCCCTTGTCCGCAACTGGATAAACAAGGGCGCAAAGGACAATTGACCAGGACTGAACCCGCTTGAGGAACGGCCCATTCTCAAGGAGGAGAAGCTGAAATACGAAGCGACCGTCCGCTGGGCCGGCCGGATGACCTTCGTCGGCCGGGCCGGCACCAACCATCTCGTGCCGATGGACACGTCGTCCGAATTCGGCGGCGACTCATCCGCAACCAAGCCCGTCGAGCTGTTGCTCGTTGCCCTGGGCGGCTGCACCGGCATGGACGTAGTACCGCTCTTGGAGAAGATGCGGGTCAGGTTAGACGGAATGGAAGTGAACATCCTGGCCGAGCGGGCCGAGGAACACCCGAAGGCCTACAAGAGCATTGAGGTCGAATACGTGTTCACCGGCCGCGACCTTGAGGAGGAGAAGCTGAAACGCGCGGTCGAGTTGTCGCAGGAGAAATACTGCTCGGTATCCGCGATGCTGCGTAAGTCCTGCCCGGTGACCTGGCGCATCCGGGTCGAACCGCCGCAGGAACGAACATAGGAGCTTGTTCTTCGGCGCACGGCCCTCTGCGCC
>Ga0116202_10001512_pt1 | contig 13594 bp, 10 predicted proteins | sample LakKivw325mmetaG_FD_94479 | JGI IMG/M metagenome (GOLD analysis project Ga0116202, IMG submission 94479) | Anoxic lake water microbial communities from Lake Kivu, Rwanda to study Microbial Dark Matter (Phase II) - Lake Kivu water 325m metaG | ecosystem: Environmental > Aquatic > Freshwater >...
AGCGCGGCCAGGTTGAGGTCGCAATTGCCCGCGGCGAGACCACCGTGGCCATCGAAGTCCGGGATACCGGCCCGGGAATCGCGGCTGACCATCTGCCGAGGCTCTTCGCGCGGTTCTACGTCGTTGACAAGGGCCGCTCGCGCCAGCTCGGCGGCACCGGCCTGGGTCTCGCCATCGTCAAGCACATCGTCCTGCTCCACGGCGGTGATGTCACGGTGAAGAGCACTCCCGGCGCCGGCACGACATTCACCGTCACCCTGCCGGTCGTGACCGCGTAAACAGCTACCGGACAACCGTCATCTTCGCCGCGGACGTGCCGGAGTCTCCGGTCATCACCACGAAGTAGACGCCCGGACGACTGAAACTCAGACTGACGAGATGGTGCGCCGGCGCCTGCCGCGAGATGACACGCCCCGTGGCATCGGTGACAACGACCGCAGTGATACCGTCATGAACCGGGTATTCGACCGGAAACCCGCAGCGCACGAACACCGGTGCTCGCCGGGCGGCCGGCAACTGCACACCGGCTTCGGCGGCGACCCCGCGCGGAAGCCGAGGGACCGCCGTCAGCGCAAGCGGGTCAAAGCACCAGAACTCATTTGCGCCGCCGCCCTTCAGAGCATACGCGCGACCACCAAGCCAGGCCAGCGCCCCGCCGCGCCCGACCTTGCGCCGGCGATTGCCCGCGGGAAGCTCATCAAGCTGGACCCAAACGTCGTCCCGTGAGTCGTAGCGCCAGAACTCGTTGACCCCGCCGCCCTTAAGAGCGTACAGAAAGCGGCTGCCGTCCGAAACAAGTGCCGCCCCTCGTGCCGGCTTCCGGCCGCGGTCCAGGCGAGGCAGGTCAGCCCGTGCCAGCCACGAATCGCCGTCCGGGAAGTACTCGTAGAACTCGGTCGTTCTCCCTTTGAGGCAGAAGATGTGCCCGCCGAGCAGGGCGACACACGTCCCGTATCGGGCAGCGGCGCCGTTCGGCCCGGACGGGAGCGGCCGGCGTGCGTGCCACTCGTCCTGTGCGACCCAGTACACAAGGAAGTCGCGGGTGTTGCTGCCCTTGACCATGAAGACTTGGTCACCATCCTTGGCCGAGAGGAACACGAGTCCGCTGCCGTATCTCGCGCCCCGCGTGTGCCCGGGCAGGCCGGCAAGCGCGTGCCAGGAGTCGCCGACCATGTTGTACCGCCAGAACTCGCGCGTCCCGGTGCCCTTCAGGGCGAACACCGCGTCGCCGCCATCCCAGCAGAGCGCCGCGCCTGACCTCACCCTGTGGCTGTCCGCGCCAGGCGGCAGACAGGCAACCGCAGTCCACGAGTCAGCGGTCGCCACGTACCGATAGCACTCACAGGTGTTCGCGCCCTTGAACGCAATCAGTCCGTCGCCAACCGCGACAAGACTACCGCCGTCCCTGACTTTCCTGCCCGAGGGCCCGCGCGGCACCGGCGCTCGTTCCTTCCAGTGCCTGCTCTCCAGCGACTCGACATGGACCGTGGCCGTAACTGAATCATTGTGGGAATTCTCGTCGCCCCCGAGCACAACCCTTGCCAGCACCCGATAATCCCCCGGCACCGCCTTCCATTCCCGCAGCGCCACGTCCTCCTGTCGCATCGAGTCCAGAGTGACCAGCACGGAATCATGGTACACAGTCGAACCCTGCTGTTCGCACACGAAGTGAGTGAAGAAGGTCGCGTGGTCTTCGCCGTAGTTGGCGACCGATATCCTCGGCTCCACCCAGCCATCGGAGATGGTGTCCATTGGGGCGCGAATCGCCAGCGCCGCTGCATCTGTCCTCGCCACATGGAAAGGGCACGACAAGGTGTCGTTGTCAGGCCGCATGTCTCCTGTCAGTTCAGTCCAGCACACGCCCGTGTACTCACCGCTCCGCGCCAACCAGAGCGGGAACTCGGCCTCGGCGCTGTCACCCGGCCCCACGGCTACCGTGTCGCAACCATGGTAGGATGAATCGCCGACTATCTCGAACCTCGCCGGGATGTTCTCCGCCATGTTGCCCCGATTGGCAATTCTCACCCGCGGGCGGACCTCACCCCGGCTGATGACCTCGGCCGGACTCAGTATCTTGACCGGAGCGACATCGCGGACGCGGACGAACACCGAGCACGACCGCATGTCGTTGCCATGGTTCCTGTCTCCCGCCAGCAGCGTCGAGCATCGCACTGCATGCACCCCTCGCACCGACGGCCTCCAGGTGTCGAATGGCACCAACCCGCTCTCGCTCGAAGCGAGCGTCACCCATTCTATAGGGTTGTACGCGGTGTCAATTGTCAGTTGAACCGGGAACGTCGCGTCCCGGTTTCCGCAGTTCTTCACGAGCGCCAGTGGGACTACCGCCGAGCCCGAATCGACCATCGCCGGCGGTGACAGGATGGCCGAAACGCCGACATCCCTGGCGACCACCCAGAAATGCCTGCTCAGAGTGTCGTTCTCGGGATGCACATCCGGCGCGTAGGCGACCGAGCAACGGAATACGTACGAACCGGGCTCCGTCTCCCACGGATTGAGGATGACGGCTGAATCACCGTCAGGACGGAGCAAGACAACCAGAGAGTCGTGATAGTCGGTGCTGTCAATCCAAGCGCGGACGGTCGCTTCGGACGGTACGTTGCCGCGGTTCCGCACACGGACGCGTGGTACAAGCACGGCGTCGTACACCGTCGAGTCCGGCGCTAGGATGCTGTCCGCACCCACGTCACACACCCGGACGAAGAACGAGTCATGAACGGCGTCGTTGGCCGGCTTCGCGTCCCCAACCAGAGCGGTCGAACAAGACACCACTTGCAGGCCGCGCGCGGTAAGTGCTGTTGAGTCGAACTGAATCCGGTCAACATCCTCAGGGATGATCCATGGGAGTGTTTCGACGTCGGCGTACCCGCTGAAGGTCAGCCAGACCGGCACCTCCGTCTCCACGAAGTCACCATAGTTCTTCAGCCATCCCCTCAGCCACGCGACCGCACCGGAGTCAACCGTGTCGGCAAGCTGCTCGATGCGCAGTGCCCCAACATCATGTATCCGCTCGTACCGCCGCAAGCGCACGGCGGGAACGCTGGGGGCCAATTCGGTCCACGCCACCTGCACCATGCCCCCTCGTGCGGAGACCGATACTCGCAGGCGGTCTGCGTCCGCGCTGTCCAGTCTCTGCTGACGTTGCCAAACTCCAGCCGAGGGGCGTACCGCATACTGGATGTGGTTGTAGTTCTGGCTTGCTGAGTCGTATCCCGACCACGCGACGTGCAGCGCACCATCCACGTCCGCGGCAATCGAGACTCCCGGCTGACCAACTCGCCAGACGTTGAGTTTCGCGGTGTCGGACCAGCCGTAGACCGAGCGGGCACGAGCCAGAACGTGTTGGGTCGGGTAGTTGCCTCCCAGCCACGCGGCATAGAAGCTGTCTGCGCCCCACGCCACGCAAGGGTCTGCCGCGTAGCCGTCGTACACGACCTCGGGATCCTGCCATGAATCGGCAATGCAGCGGCGTGAGACTATCGAGTAGCCACCCGAACCCACCCAGACCGCCATTGCGGCATCACCGGGGCTGCAGGTGATCGAAGGCCATGACCCGTGCATCCCGTTGGCGGTGAGCGTGTCGGGGCGGCTCCACCCAGTGTCGCCGTGAGAGGCATAGCACACGAAGGAACCGCTGATGTCGCTGCCCCGCCACACGGCATGTATCTTGCCACTGCTATCCAGGCAGAGAGAGACCATGCCATCGTTTTGCCGCCCTACGAGCGAATCAAGTCGGGTCCAGCGCCCGGTCGTGTCACGTGTGAGCAGGTGCAGCGTACCGGAGGCGCTGTCATTCCAGGCGACAAGCAGCGCTTGGTCGGGACCGAGTGCGCAGGCCGGGTCACACACGCCGCCCGCCACACTCGTGAGCGCGGTATCCGGCGTCCACTGACCGCTGGCCGCGTCGCGGCCTGAATACCAGACTTGGTACGTGCCAGACACTCTCCCCCGCCAGACGACGTGGATGTTGCCCGCCGCGTCGCTGGCCACGCTGCGGGCGTTGCTCTGGCAGGTCATGTCGCTCGTGCCGCGGTTGGTGATGGAGTCTATCGGCAGCCAGCCGGCCAGAGCTGTGCCGGCCAGGAGCAGGCCGAGTCCAAGAGCACGAATCGGTGAGACTAGGGAAACCATTCCCGCTACAACTATGCCAAAAGCCCCTCCCCAGTCAACACCTTGTCAGCAATTGACAAACATCCGCCAAGGGCTAGACTACCAAGCATAGACCTCGGACTGCACCGCTGCTTCCAGGAGCCCGCGTGCATTCGAGCCTGCTTTTGAGCACAAGGAGTGTCTTACTAAAAGCAAGTGATGGAAATACCGTTCCTTAGTGCGGTGAAGGACAGTCTGGAGCTTCTGGAGGAATTCCAGGAGGGCGTCTGGATTGCCGACGACCGCGGGCGTATCGTCTTCGCTAACCGGGCGTTGGCCCGGCTTATCGGACGTGATGGCCCCGAGGGGCTGTCCGGCCGGCCGTGGCGCGAGATGTTCCCGGCGGACGAGGCCGCAAGGTTCACCCGGTTGCGGCCCGAAGCCGGCGCCGGCACCGTGACCGAGTCTTCAATCCTCGCCAGCGACAATCGCCAGATACCCGTGACCGTCGCCATATTCCCCCGCACCGTGGACGAGGACACCTGGCACGTCGGGTCGGTTCTGCCCGCCATAGCATCAAAGCCGAGAGCCGAGACCGCCAGCCGTCAGGTCATGGACAACTCGGTTGACGGTATCTGCGTTGTCGAGGACGGCCGGGTCGTCTACGCGAACCGGCGCTTCGAAGAGATGACCGGTTACACGGCGTCGCAGGTCAGCCATCTCGGACTGGACCGGCTCGTACCCCAGAAGGACCGGGCCACAGTCGCGCAGGTCTTCTCTGACGCGCGGAAAGTCCTCGCGCCCGTCCGCCACGAAATCAGGGTTGTCAACCGCTCCGGCCATGAATTTGAATGCGAGCTTCGCATCGTACCCACCGAGTCGAACAGCCGCACCGTCCTGCTCTGCTTCCTGCGCGACGTGTCCGAGCTGAGGCAGGCCGAGCGGATGCGCACCGACTTCATCGCCATGGTCTCCCACGACCTGCGCACGCCGCTGGCGGCCATCAAGGAGGCGATGTCGCTGCTCTCGGAGACTGCGGCCTCCCGACTCGAGGAGCGTCAGCGCCGCTACCTGAGCATTGCCCGCGAGGAGATTGACCGGCTTAACCGGATGATTGACAACCTGGTTGAAGTCTCGCGGATGGACGCCGGCCGAGTGGTGCTGCGTTTGGACGCGGTGGACCTGCCGGAGCTGCTTTCCACCGCCATCGAAAGCCTGTCCCTCCTCGTCAGCAAGCGCGACCTGATAATCGAACGCAACATCCCTTCGCGCCTGCCGCCGGTCATTGGCGACCGCGACCGGCTGCTCCGGGTCTTCAACAACCTGCTCGACAACGCCATCAAGTACACGCCGCGGGGCGGCACCATCCGCGTTGACATCGGACTGGTTGACCCGGGCGCAAAGGTGCTGACCGAGAAGGAAATCCTCACCAACACCGGCTACGTCAAGGTGACGATTGCGGATGACGGGCCCGGCATCCCGGCGGAATTCCTCGACCGCATCTTCGGCAAGTTCGAGCGCGTGGACCCGCACGGCCCGGGAATCGGGCTGGGCCTCGCCATCGTCCGGTCGATTATTGACATGCACCACGGCAAGGTCTGGGCGGAGAGCAAGCTCGGCGAGGGAGCCAGGTTCAGCTTCATCCTGCCCATCAAGGAGGATGCGTGAACGTCGGCGGGAAACGGAAGATACTCGTGGTCGAGGACGAAGACAACCTGCGCGAACTGGTCCAGAGCCGGCTTGAGACCGAAGGGTTCGAGGTCGTCCCGGCTGCCGACGGGTTCCAGGCACTGGCCAGGGCGCGCCAGTCTCAGCCCGACCTGATTATCCTCGACTTGATGATTCCCAAAATGGACGGCTATACTGTCTGCCGCCTGCTCAAGTCCGGCGGCATGGCGCAAGTCCCGATAATCATGTTCACCGCCCGCGCGACGCCTGATGACATCCGGCGCGGGCTTGACATGGGCGCCGACGCCTATGTCTGCAAACCATTTGAGTCATCGGCCCTGGTGAACAAAGTAGCCGAGCTTCTCAAGAGCGGCGGGCCCGGCAAACCCTGAACAGAAGCACTTGAACCTGACCTGCGGACTCCGAACCCCGGCACTGGTTCTCCGGGCAACCGGCTCACCGCAGTCCGTCTCATCACCCACATCGGAGTGAACTCGTGAGCGACGCCAAGAAAAAGAAGAAGATACTCCTGGTCGAGGACGAAGACAACCTGCGCGAGCTGGTCCAAAGCCGGCTTGAGAATGAAGGCTTTGAAGTCGTCCCGGTTGTCGACGGCTTCCAGGCACTGGCCAGGGCGCGCCAGTCTCAGCCCGACCTGATTATCCTCGACCTGATGATTCCCAAGATGGACGGCTACTCGATTTGCCGGCTGCTCAAGTCGGGAGGGATGGGGCAGACTCCGATCATCATGTTCAGCGCCCGCTCGTCGCCGGACGACATCCAACGCGGTCTCGACATGGGGGCGAGCGCCTACGTCACCAAGCCGTTCGATGCGCCGGTGCTGCTCGGGAAAATCCGCGAGCTCCTCTTCCCCGAGGAACGGGCCAAAGAGCAGGCCGCGCCCCCGCCGGAGCCGACGCCGGCGCCTGAACCCGTGGCTGCCGCGGCGAACCAGCAGGACGAACTCAAGCCCGCGGGGCAGCCTGCCCCGCAAGGAGCCGACGCGGACAAGAAAAGCCGACCCCTGGGTTGACGTTCGTCAAGTCCCAGCCCGAATTCGGAGTTGGACATTCCCCCATTCGAGTTTGAATCGGACTTCGAGTTTCGAGCTTCTGGCTTCGCCCGCTCGAGGCCGTGGTTCGACATCGGAGTCAGGGCCATGGTTCGCCAGGCCACATGACCACCACACAACTCATCAAGGCCGCGCTGGCTGAGGACATCGGCTCCGGCGACGTTACGTCGCGCCTCACCGTGCCGATCCGCTGCTTCACCCGCGCCCAGCTTGTCGCCCGTGCGGACGGAGTCCTTGCCGGCGCTGGCATCTGCCGTCAGGTCTTTCTTGCTCTCGACCGGTCAGTTCGGTTCTCGCCGAAGCTTGAGGACGGTTCGCGGTTCCGGAAGGGCCAGGTGCTTGCCGTAGTTCAGGGCCGGGCCCGGTCAATCCTTACCGCCGAGCGCACCGCCCTCAACTTCGTCCAGCGCCTCTCCGGGATTGCGACTGCGACCCGCCGGTTCGTGGATGCGGTCCGAGGCACGAAGGCCGTCATCCTCGACACGCGCAAGACCCTGCCGGGCTGGCGCCAACTGGATAAGTACGCGGTCCGCTGCGGCGGCGGCTCCAACCACCGCGCCGGGCTCTACGACATGATTCTCATCAAGGACAACCACATCGCGGCAGCGGGTTCGATTACCGCCGCGCTTGAACGCTGCCGCTCCAGCCGCCTGCCGGTCGAGGTCGAAACCTGCACGCTCGCGGATGTCAGCGAGGCCCTGGCCGCCGGCGCGAGGCGCATCCTGCTCGACAACATGACCGTCGCGCAGATGCGGCGGGCGGTCACGCTCGCGTGCGGCAGGGCAAAGCTCGAAGCCTCGGGCGGCGTCAACCTGACGAACGTGCGCCGGATTGCCGAGACCGGCGTTGACTTCATCTCGGTCGGCGCCGTTACCCACTCAGCCCCGGCCGCAAACATCGCGCTTGACTTCACGTGAGTGATCAAGTGGCCCAGTGGCCCAGTGATCCAGTGCGGAACACTGCGCCTCGGTCCTTCACTTGACCACTAAGCCACATGACCACTTCAGTCAGACTTCCTTCACAAAGTACTTACCTGGCAACTGCCGCACCAGCCCTTTGAGCTCGAGCTGCATCAGCACCGAGAGCAGACCGGCCATCGGCACCCCCAGGCCTTCACAGATTTCGTCAACGTGCGCCGGCTCGGCAGTAAGGAACTCCATTACCGGCTTCTCCTCGGCCGCGACCTCGACCTGGGCCCGCTCTTCGGCCCGCTTCGCCACGCCCAGCTCGCGCAGGATGTCGTCGACCGAGAGCACCGGTTTGGCCCCTTCGCTGAGGAGCCGGTTGATACCGAGGCTCTGCGTCGAGGTGATGTTGCCCGGCACCGCGAACACAGTCCTGCCCTGGTCAACTGCCCATGCGACGGTGTTCAGCACCCCGGACTTCTCACCGGCCTCGACCGCCACGACCGCATGCGACAGCCCGGACACGACCCGGTTCCGCTTCGGGAAGTTGAACGCGGACGGCTCGGCCCCGAATGAGAACTCGGTGATGACCGCGCCCTGCGCGCCGATGGCGTCGTACAACCGCCGGTTCTCCGGCGGGTAGTGGACGTCGAGCCCGCACCCGAGCACGGCCAGAGTCCGGCCCCCGCCCTCCAGCGCTCCCTTGTGCGCGAACGTGTCAACGCCCCGGGCCAGCCCGCTCACCACCGTGACGCCGTGCTGCGCCAGTTCGCGCCCGAGCTTCTCGGCCACCTGCCGGCCGTAGTGCGAGGGCTGCCGCGTGCCGACCACCGCAGCGGCAATCGTGTCCTCCGGCCGGACCTCTCCCCGGATGAACAACACCGGCGGCATGTGCGCCAGTCGCTTCAAGTTCTCGGGGTAGTCTTCATCGGTGTAGCCGATGGTCCTGACGTCCAGTTCGCGCGCCGCCGCCAGCCGCCGGGATGTGTCGTCGCTCCGCCGGTACGACCGGATAGCGCCCGCCAACTCCTTGTCCACACCCTTGACCTCGATCAGCTCGCCCTCGGCGGCCTCAAGCACCCGCTCCGGAGTTCGGAACCGCGCGAGCAGGTTCTTCAGCCGCGTCTCGTTCATCCGCGGCACTGCGTACAGGTCAACGAACGCTTCCCGCAACCGGTTCGAGCCCAAGCTAGCGAACGCGGACGGTTTTGGCGGCACCCTGTCCGCCGACAAGGAAGTACACGCCCGGACTCGCGCGCGGGCCGCGCAGCCTCCGGCCGCAGCAATCGAACATGGCTGTCCCGGGTCGCTGTTCGAGCCCAGGACCTGCGACGATGGTCGGAAACCCGGCAGGCCTGCCCCGCGGCTCAAACCCGGCGCCGATGCCGGGTGAGTCGCTCCACTGCCAGACGCCGTCACCGCGCGTGCCGAGATACGTCGCCCGGCCGCAGGCGATGGCGTAGACCGCGTAGGAAGCCAGACCGCTGTCCGCCGCGGCCCAGGTCTCGCAGCGGTCAAGCGACCGGTAGACCCTCGCGCCTCCGTTCGGGACTATCGCCCAGATGCAGTCGTGCGCCGAATCCACCGCCACCCGCGGCCGAATCATGAATCGCCCGGGCAGACCGGCCGACTTCCGCTCCCAGTGTCCGACCGATGCCCGGTAAACGTAGACCCCGGACAGCGGGTCCTGCATCTCCCCTCCGCACAGCGCCGCGTACAGCATGCCGGCCGAGTCCGGGTCGGACTCGACCATCATCACCTCGCTATTGTGGCTCAGCCCGGTCGAGAAGTCATGCCACGTCACCCCGGCATTGGTCGAACGCCGCAGGGTGAGCATGCCCGAGGCATACACGGTTGCCGGCTCGTGCCGGTCGACCGCCACGTGGTAGCACAGCACCGTATCAAGGAGCGTCCACGTCGCCCCGGCGTCGGTGCTCTTGTAGGGCCCGCGCTGGCTGGCAAGGTAGAGAGTGTCGGAGCCGTAGGGGTGGATGCAGAGCGTGTTCAACTGGTCGGTCGGCCTCAAGTCAGGGACCCGCGCCGCGCGCCAGGTAATCCCGGCGTCGCCGCTCGAGAACACCTGCTGGCAGGGCGGGTTGTAGCCCCAGAACGTCGCGTAGACCGAGTCCGAATGGGTGCGCGAAACTGCGAGCCCGGGCGGCAGCATCTCGGATTCGTGAGGCAGGCCGCACACCGGTTGTCCGACGTACGTCTGCCACAACTGCCCGTACTTCACCCCGCGGCTCAAGCCCATCACGCTGCCCGACGTGTAGACGACGTCCGCCTGCCCCACGGCCAACGCGCGGATGTTCGCCTCGCAGAGCCCGGCGTCGGCCGTATGCCAGATGCTGTCGCGGCGTGAGTACCGCTGCACGCCGAAGTAGTTGCCCGCGGCATACACCACGGTGTCATTCGGCGGCACGCAAAGCTCGTTGCAGGTCAGGTCATAGAGCCGGTCCGGCCCGAACTCGTCCCAGGTCCGGCCCATATCGGTGCTGCGGCAGATTCGGCCCGGTATCGGGCCGTAAGCGAATCCGCCGGCATAGATCTCGCGCCGGGCCGAGTCAATCCCGATGGCGGTATTGTACCGATTCCCGTTGCCGAGCGAATCCCAGCGCTCACCCATGTTCCAGACCTTGAACACGCCCCGGGTGTGCGCGGCCACGTACAGCGTGTCCGGCGCCGACGGGTCGAACGCGAAGTCGTAGCAGGGCCCGCCGAAGCCGCAGGTGTCCCAGGTCAGGCCGCGGTCGAGCGAGCGGTAGAGCCCGTTGTACCCGCCAACAAAGAGAGTCTCGGCCGAACCGGGTCGGAACCTGGCGCACCAGCAATACGTCCGGTGGAACACCTCGGTCCAGGACGCGCCGCGGTCGGTCGTACGCTCTAACCCGGTGCCCGACACCACAAACACCGTATCGCAACTGCCCGGCGCGAAGGTGATGTCCTCGGCGTACCCGACCGGGAACGCGGTCGGCTGCCAGGTCCGGCCGCCGTCTTCGCTCCGGTACAGGCCGTTCGTGCCCATCACCTTGGTGCCGCAGAAAGCCAGCGCCGTATCCGCCGGGCAGAATCGGACGATGTTCGCGCCGAACCCCTGCTCTGAAGGGATTCCCTCGGTCGCGGCCCATGACCGGCCGCCGTCGGTCGAACGATGGACGCCGCCCGCCGCGCCATGCCAGGTACAGCAAAGCAGGGTCAGGTGGTTTCTCGGGTTCACGTCAACACTCGTGCAGTAAGCGCCCTGGGGCCCGGGCAGCCTCACCCACGCCGAGGCCAAGAGAACCAGCAGCGTCATCGCGGGCACACCCGGTCAATCAGCTTGCGCAGCTCTTCGATACCATCTCCGGTCAAAGCCGACACCCAGACCCGCTCCGCGTCAAGCCGCAGGGCCGGCTTGCGCCCGGACAAAAGGTCAACCTTGTTCAGGACGACGACCCGTGGCCGCTTCAGTATCTCCTCATTGTAGCTGCCGACTTCCCCGAGCAACTCGGCATAGTCCTTCTTCGCCTGCCCCGCCGCCGCGTCAATCACAAACACGAGCATCCGGGTCCGCTCGATGTGCCGAAGGAAGGCGAGGCCAAGCCCTTTGCCCTCGTGCGCGCCCTTGATGATGCCGGGCATGTCGGCAACGGTGAACCGCACGTCGCGGGTCTGCATCACGCCCAGATTCGGAGTAAGGGTAGTGAACGGGTAGCCTGCGACTTTGGGATGGGCCCGGGTCAGCCGCGACAGCAGGGTTGACTTGCCGGCATTTGGCAGCCCGACAATGCCGATGTCCGCGACCAGCCTCAGCACAAGAGTGACCTTTCGCTCCTCGGCCGGTTCGCCCGGTGTGAACCGGCGCGGCGCCTGGTCGGTCGAAGTGGCGAACCGGGCGTTGCCGCGTCCGCCTGCTCCGCCGCGCGCGATGACGAGTTCCTCCTTTGCCTTCAGAACCTCGCCCAGCTTCACGCCGGTTGCAGCGTCGAACACATCGGTCCCGAGCGGCACCGGCACGCGCACGCTGTCGCCGTTCGCCCCGTGCCGGTTCGCGCCGCGGCCATGCCCGCCTGCTTCGGCCTTGTAGAAACGGTGGTACTCGAGGTCGGCCAGCGTCTGCAGGTAGCCATTGCCCCACAGCACAACCGAACCGCCGTCGCCGCCGTCACCGCCGTCCGGCCCGCCCTTGGGCACGAACTTCTCCCGCCGGAACGAAACGCAGCCGTCCCCGCCGGACCCGGCCCGCACCTGAATCGTTACCTTGTCAACGAAGCGCATGCGTGAAAGGGACTAGGGGTCAGGGACCGGGGGCTGGGGAAGAACAATCACTTCTTCAATCGCCGGCGAAGCGCCTTCACTACCGGCTTCGGGACAAAGCAGTCCAGCTCACCGCCCTTGGCCGCAAGCTCGCGTACCAGCGACGAGCTAAGGTAGAAGTACCGTTCCGACGGCACGAAGAAAACGGTCTCAACATCCGGGGCCAGCTTCCGGTTGGTGAGCGCCATCTGGAACTCATAGTCGAAGTCCATCACCGCCCGCATCCCGCGGATAATGGCCTGTGCGTGCACCTGCCGCGCAAACTCCACGGTCAGGCAATCGAATCCCTGCACGGTAACGCCGTCCATGTCCTTGACCACTTCCTTAGCCAGTTGAACCCGCTCCGGCCACGGGAAAAGCGGGTGCTTCTCCTTCCGGCTCGCCACTCCGACAATCACCTTGTCAAACAGGTGGGCCGCTCGCTTCACCACGTCCAGGTGGCCAAGAGTTATCGGGTCAAAGCTGCCGGGATACACGGCAATCCTCGGCCCGCCCGTTCCTCGTGCTTCCGGACTTCTGACTTCCAGCTTCTGGCTTCTAGCTTCTGACTTCGTCTGCTTCCTCACGCTCTCCTCCTCAACACGGTCACCATTGTCTCGCCATAGACCCCCTGCTTGATGACTTCCCAGCCGGCCGGCGGAACCGGCATCTCCTGCTCGTGATGTTCAACCACAATCCACGCGCCCGGCGCGAAGATGTCGAACTCGACTGCCCGGTCAACCGTTGCCTGCACCAGCCCGTGCAGGTACGGCGGGTCGGCAAACATGAGGTCGAGCCCGGCCCCGGCCAGCTTCTTCAACACCCGCAGCACGTCCCCGCGCATCGCGGTCGCGTTCGGCAGGTCCCTCAAGTTGTGGCGCAGAAACCGAAACACGGTCGCCTGCTGCTCAACGAACACGACCGACGCCGCGCCCCGCGACAGCGCCTCAATACCAAGCGACCCGCCGCCCGCGTAGAGGTCGCAGGCCTTGGCTCCGCGCACGCGGGACCCAACGATGTTGAACATCGCCTGCCGCGTAATCGCCTTGGTCGGCCGCAGGCCCGCGCGCGGGTACTCAAGCTCCCTGCCTTTGTATCGGCCGGTGCTCACACGCATGACAGGACTATACCGCGCGGCCTCAGCCTGTCAAACTCCGAGCCGGTATCGGTCCCATCGGTCGGATCGGTCCGATGAAGATGACAGGGCGCTCAGGCCTCGCGTCGGAGGATGATAATCGGGGTTAGTTCGTTGCCCTGGCCGGCCGGATTGTCGCGCATCGCCTCCTCAACCAGCTTCACATCTAGGCCCTCGGGAACGCCGACCACGGCACAGCCGAAGATGTCATTGGCGTCAACGATGAAGACCGGGTAGCCGAGTTCGCCGGAGAGCATCTGCGCGGTTCCGTCCGGGTCTTTCGGCCCCTTGATGACGCTCTCGTAGAACTCCTTCACGCCCGAAGTATGGGCCGCGTCAATCATCGCCGCCTGCTTGCCCGCAACCCGGTAGAAGTCGCCGCTTCTCCCCCGCAGCTTGCCCCACGCGCCGGCAATCGCCGCGCGGATGATG
>Ga0116202_10001513_pt1 | contig 13593 bp, 9 predicted proteins | sample LakKivw325mmetaG_FD_94479 | JGI IMG/M metagenome (GOLD analysis project Ga0116202, IMG submission 94479) | Anoxic lake water microbial communities from Lake Kivu, Rwanda to study Microbial Dark Matter (Phase II) - Lake Kivu water 325m metaG | ecosystem: Environmental > Aquatic > Freshwater >...
ACGCTTCTTTCTTCACTTTCCGGCCTGCCGGTAAAGCAGGGGATAGCCGTAACTGGTTCCGTAAACCAGAAAGGCGAGGTGCAGCCGATCGGCGGCGTGAATGAAAAAATAGAGGGATTTTATTATACCTGCAAGGTGAAAAACCTCACGGGAGAACAAGGGGTAATCATTCCTCGCAGCAACGTTAAGCACCTGATGCTGAAGGATGAGGTCATAGATGCCGTGAAAAACGGTAAGTTCCACGTGTGGGCCGTGCAGACAATTGACGAGGGCATAGAGATCCTGACAGGAGTTCCCGCAGGAGAAAAAGACAGCAAGGGGAATTATCCTACCGGCACGGTAAATTACATGATCTCAAAGAAACTTGAGAGTCTCACCAGGAATTATTTCCGCCACCAGAAACCTTCGGAGACAAAAAGGAAGCCCCGCAAGAAGTAGTTTGAACTGCTAAAGGAAATCTCATTCCGCTCCTTGCACACCTTACCGGATAGCTTTCTTCAGACGGGACAACCAACAAAGATGTCCGGCGACGTGCGCAAACAATCCGCTACAGGTCGCCTCTGGTGACCATCCATAGCGGGTTGAATTCGCCGGAGAGCAAGGCGCCAAGGAGAAAACAACGAGGCGTATTAAACATACGCCGAGGCAGTTGACGACGCAGGCAACGCAGCTATACGGATGAAGGCAATCCGCTACAGGTCGCCGTAACCGAATTTACGGAATACCTCCGGCCTGTCCCTCCATCCCTTTATCACCCTCACCCACAACTCAAGGTAAACCCTCTTTCCGAGGAGTTCTTCTATTTCTTCTCTGGCAAGCTGGCCGATTGCCTTGAGTTTTTCGCCCTTCTTGCCGATTACGATGCTCTTGAGATTCTCCCTGTCCACTATGATGTTTGCCTTTATTACCATCATATCTTTGTTTTTTTTACCGGGGCCCATTTCCTCCACTTCAACAGCTATGGATTGGGGAACCTCCTGATAGGTCTTATTGACAGCTTTTTCCCGTATGATTTCCGCGATTGAATATTCAAGAGGAACGTTTGTCTCCATGTCTTCCGGGAACATCCTCTCCCCTTCAGGCAGGTACTTGAAAATACAGTTCCGCAAAACATCTATGTTCTTTTTCTTTGCTGCGGAGACCGGGACGATATCAACGAAGTCGTATTTCTCATAGCTTTCTTTTATCAAAGGCAGGAGAGCTTCCTTGTGAGAGATTGTGTCCACCTTGTTTATTACAAGAAGCACATTTTTTTTGAACTTCTTCAGGGATTCTATTATCTTCTCGTCAATCTCATCCCATCCCCGTGCTCCTATTACGAACAACACCAGATCGGCATCATCAACAGAGCTGAATATGGCTTTCAGCATCACTTTTCCGAGCTCATTGCGGCTCTTCTCAAAACCCGGAGTATCCAGGATGACTATCTGTCCCTGGTCAGAGTTATACATGCCGAGTATTCTTATCCTTGTAATCGCAGGATGTGAAGACACGATGGAAACTTTATAACCCAGAAGGCTGTTGATCAGGGTAGATTTTCCGACGTTCGGTTTGCCTACTATGGATACTGAACCTGCTTTCATGAGGAAATTTCAATGCCCCTGTCGGCGGATTCCTTTTCTTTCAAAACCAGTCCCAGGGAATCCCTGGCGTCTTCCGGCGTAACCACGTTGAATGGCTTGTTGTGCGACACGTGGTCAACAAAGTATCTCAACTCGTGGAAGTACCCTCCGAGGTCACTTATATTTCCCTCTGCCCCGCTCACCTGCACCTTCTGGAAAACAGGCCTGTCCACCTTTCCTGAAGATTCGTAAACGACGAGCGAAGGATTGTTCCTTGAGTTGAAATCCACAACCGCCTTGTCAAACTTCGCAAGATAACTCATCTCAAAAGGAAAACCGGCCGGATAATCCCATCCGCCTTCGGCCGTCACTATGAGACCGCTTTTGAAGGTAAAGGTAGTATATATATGTGAATAAGCTATCTCGTCCCTGGTGGTCCTGGAGTATACGTTTACAGGTTCCTGACCGATAAGGTACCTTATAAAATCGGTGTCGTGTATGTGCAGGTCCACCATCGCGCCGCCGGATTTATCCTGGCTCAAAAGCCAGTCCTGCCAGCCCCACGTAGGCAGGGGAGATAGTCTTCTGCAGGATAGAGCTCTCAATTCCCCGTACTTGCCCCTGTCAAACGCCTCCTTCAGAAACTTGTATTCGTCCCAGAACCTTATCACCTGCGCAACCATGAACCTGACGTTATTCTTCTTGCACGCCTTTATCATCTCATCCGCATCCTCAACCGCAAGCGCAATCGGTTTTTCACACAGAACGTCTTTACCCGCCTCCGCTGCCTTAATCACAAATTCCTTGTGCATGAACGTGGGAAGGCACACGTCAATAACCGTAATATCCTGTTTATCAATCAGCTGCTGCGGATCATAGTACGGAATCGTCTTAAACTTGGATGCCAGTGATTTTGCCTTCTCTCCGCGCACGTCGGCAATACCGGAAAGCTTTGCATCCGGCAGAAGGCTATACACATTCGCATGCATCCCCCCCATAAATCCTGCTCCTATTATTCCAACCTTAACCATTTCCTTTTCCTCCTTTACTCCTGATTACTTCCCTGATATATCCACATAGTGAAGAATCCGGATTCCACTTTGATTTTTGTGAAACAAAGACCCTACTTCCAGACTATCCTGAAAGTGAAAATGTTTTTGCCTTCAACCGTACAGATGAACCTGCCGTCCGGCAGAGCGTCAATGAAATTGATCTTGCCACCCAGGCTGTATTCCCACAACTGCTTCTTATCGGAAGAAAGAAGGTAGACATACTTGTCCTTCCTTCCTGCCAGCAGTTCTATGACTTCCGGTCTGAAAACAGAATACTGGATCTCTTTACCGGCATCAAAACCGATAATCTCATTTCCGGCCGCATCAAAAATATAAGTCTTCCCCGCATTGTTAACCGCGCAGCTGTAATTGCTGTCGGATGTTTTTATATCTATGATCCTGCTGCCCAGGTTCTTCTTCCAAAGGACGTTTCCCTCATCCGAAAAGCACCAGTAAGCTCCGCTCTCCATGCCCACAAAAACTCTGTGAGAATCCTCCGATATTTCTATTTTTGTTGCCCACTGGGGAACAGATTCCCTCCAGAAAACCTCACCCTTGCGATCCTTGAAAATTACCTCATCGTTAATCCCTATTACCACAAACCTCCCATCTTTAGAGATATCCAGGTCCCTTCCCTGGTTTCCCAGCTTATCGCTCCATTTGACGCCCCTGCTCGCTTCCTCGGCGAAGAAGACATTTCCGTCAAGAGCCAGCCATGAATAGAAATTACCGCACGGAGAAATCGCCACTTTCACGATTCTCTCGGACATGTCAAACTTTTTCAACATCCTTCCCTTGCCGTTGAAAATATATACCGTGCCGCTTTCACAGCCGGCTATTATCCTCTGGCCCCCCGAGGAAATCTTCAGATCGTTAATTGCGCTGTCCACTTCGTAATCCCAGAGGAATTCGTTCTCGGGAAGCAAGAGGCCCGCGGGAATTTCCATGTTCTGGAACTGACATGTGAATCTATCCATCAGATTGGCAATGTACATCTGCGATTCAGTTTTATATTCGTAACTCTCAAACCATATCTTTCTGGAGGGGTCAAAAACGTCCGTGTGGAAAATGTAATAGTCGTCTATCAACGCCAGAGACGGCCGCAGGATGTAATCCGCATTCAAAATTTTGGCCAGATTTGACAGTTCATCCGGATACTGCAGGTCTTCCTTTGTAAGCTTCTCTTCCGTCATGGTTCTGTCAAAATCCTTACGCAGGATAACGGAGAATCCCTTCATGCCCGCTATCTTATTCACAAACATCTGCTGAAGGTCGCTCTTGGCATAATCCTGGATTCCGACGTAAAAGATATCAAGGGGCAGAACTTTAGGTTTTTTCAGTTTGAGGTTCAGGTTCTTAATCCTGCCGGCAACGTAATTCAGAGAAAGCTTTGTGCCATGGAAATTTCCGGATTCCGTGACTCTGAATATATTTTCGTAAAGCACCGTCGCGTCATGCAGCCTTCCCTGCCCCTGGTAGATATCCGCCACCTTTGCCATATAGTCAGTGTCGGGCACGACTGAATACAGAATATATTTTTCGTAATATACCAGTGCTTCCTTCGTCCTCTTATGCGAATATGCGTAATCTCCGATTATTCTGTACAGATAAGCATCGGGCGTCGCATATTCAAGCAGACGCAGTGCAGTTTTGCCGTCCTGCGGCCATCCGCTGGGCCAGGAACCCGCCAGAAAAGGCTTTACTTCGTCAATCTTCGTTTCGGCACGCCGCAGCAGGAAATCCGCTTCCTTCAACCTCCCGCCATCATCTGCCCCGGAAGCCTGTTCCACATATGACCAGACGTTGCGATGAAATACTGCCGATAAATCTCTATTTTTCTGGTACCACTCGCTGCAGAATCCGAGGGAGGCCGAAACAAATATGGCCAGAACGGGCAACACTCTTTTTATCATCGCCATTTTACTCCTAAGGTTTGAAACGAAGGATGCCGAACTGTTCGGGATTATCTATCCTGCCGCTCCATGACGTTAAAGGAACGTGTTCGGATTCCCTCTGGAAATTGATGCTCCAGACATCTCCTCTGGAGATCTTGTCTATCTTCAAATCTTTCAACGGTACGGCAAGTTCAACGAGATACCTTCTGTTCTCAATCTTCGTCTCCGCTTTCCATCCTGAAGTCCATGATCTCTCCGGCTCGCTGTCGCTGTACAATTTCCACACGTAAGAGTATTTAACGTGACCGAGGGGATGTATGACGAACTGGTACCATTCCCGGGCTGTATTCAGAGGATTGACGGAAAGAGTTATGAAATCCCTTGAATTGAGTGTAATCTTTGAGGTGTCGGGGTCATCGCACACGAAAAGGAAATACACGTTGTTTTCATCATACCCTATGGCAACTCTTGTCTGGGCAGCAGCCACAATCTTATCTTCCGGGACCTCAATAAACATGCTTTCTTTTTCGGCGGTCTGCCAGAACCGCTCTCTGTCAGCACCGTCTATTTCTATGGTTCCGGTTATTTTCCCGGCGCTGGCAATTCTCGGACTAACCTCGCGGATGCCAAGTCTTTCAAAATGTATCTTTTCCCTGATCGCGGGAATTCTGCTCCGCAAATCCTGCGGGATTGACGCATCTTCAAGATACACGTTTGCAGAAGTCCTTACGGGCTCAATGCTCTCTTCAGATAATCTGACCAGCATCTCCATGCCCCTTTCGTCACCCATCCGGGCAAGAGCCCACGCACACACGAGTTTCACATCCAGTTCCGAATCCGCCATCCGTTTCAAAAGAACGGCAGCCCCCCTCTTGTCCCCCAGCAATCCCAGAGTTTCCGCCGCTCTCGTCTGGTTTTCAGTATTTCTGCTTTCAAGATATGCAACAGCAACAGGCAAGATACCCTCATCCGTTCCTATTCTGGCAAGCGCCCAGGCGCATATGAGTTGCGTCTCAGGATCCCTGCTTTTCATCCCTTCCCGGAGAAGCGCCACGGCCTCCCGGTCTCTTATCTCTCCCAGCGCAAGTGCCGCCAGCCTTTTCATTGAGACGTCCGATTCCTTGAACATCTCCCTTGCACTGCGGGCAAAAATCCTGTCAGGTTCCTCCCTGACCGTCACAAGCATTTTCTCGCGAACTTCAGGATATTTGGAGGAAGCCATATTCAGCAGCAGAGCCGGCAGTTCTTTCGCCCCCACAAGTGAATCTATCCTGTCAAGGACGAACGTACGTTCGCTCCTGTCGGGATTGTTCAATCTTGCCCCCATTTCCTTAACCACACTGTTCAGGAGATTTGCAGCCTCACTTTTCACTCTGGGCGAGACGTCGTTATTTTCAAGGTATGTGAGTGTTTTGAGACAATCGGGATCAAACCTGTCCAGGTCATACAGAGACTTCATTCCGGCATATCTGACGAGAGCATCGGAATCTTCCGTTTTGCCCATGACAAACTGTTTGACGCTCCCGTCTCCCGTTCTTCCCATTATCCTCAAGGCGGAAAGCCGTGCGTCAAGAGGGAAAGTCTCATCTTCAACGAACCTTTGCAGAACAGGCAGAAAAAGAGGATCATGCAGTTTTTCTATCAATCTTGCGGCATATTCCCTCACGTCTTCAGAAGAATCAGCCAGTGATTCAGCAATCGCAGGATAGGAAACAGGGTTTCTGAACTTCTCAAGCGCCCAGAGGGAGTAGATCTTCACCGATTCATTCCTGTCGGTCAATCCCCTGATCAATCCCGCCATGCCTTCTTCCATCTTAAGGTTCACAAGAGTCTTGATGCTTTCAATCTTCACCCTGACGGATTCATCAGCCATAAGCGATTCTATCTCGCGGCCGCCGTCTTCGCTTTTGAATTTTTCAAGTGCCCAGAGAGCTCTTATCTTGATTTCGTCGTTGCTGTCAGCAAGCATCCCTATGAAGTACGGTATTGCTCTCCTGTCCCCGGTGGACTCAAGCAACCACAAACTCCTTATCCTCATTTCCGGACTTGAACTCTTGGTCTTGTCCAGCACCGGTTTGATACGGTCTTCAGGCAGTTTCTTGAAAGCCGCTCTCGCTTCGTCGCCTCTCATCAATACCATGAGAGCCCAGAGAACCTGTTCGTTCACCTTCTCGTTTGTGTCGCGGGCATAGCCTGCGAGGTCCGGCACGACAGTCTCGTTTCCGTATTTGCTGAATCCGACCGCAGCATAGTACCTCACCTGCCAGTAACTGTCTTTCATTGCCGACTTCAACGACGGTATCATGTCGCCTTCGCCGTATTTCACAATCCCCTGTATGCCGTAAAGTCGCACCTGCCAGTAAGTATCCTCCAGCGCTTTTTTGAAATACTGAATGCAGGTTGAATCGCCGATGGTCAGCAGAGCAAGGGCTGCCCTGCTTCTTATTTCTTCATTACTATCCTCATCCAGAACGGCTCCCAGCTGCGGCAGATACACCTTGCTTCCTGTATTGACTATCCTGTCAATAATCTGAACCTTCTTCGCAAAAGTGCCTGATTTCAATCCCCCGGTTTCAATTTCCGCTCCGCTTAAGAAAATACATGCCGCAAGAATGAACGCCATCACCGGACCCGCAACTCTCATGCCAGCTTTTTTAGTCATCTTTCACCTGCGCTTTTTTAGAAATCTCGGAAATCCTATGTCCGCAATGACAATCTCTCCGCAGTATTCAGGTCCATCATTCAGGTAGAAACCCCTTTTAGCAAACCCGAAACTTACCGTTATATTCCCCTTCACCGCTGTGCCGCATATCCGTCCCGTATTGGCATTGAGTCCTGACGGAATATCGGCACAGACCGTAAATTTTCCGCTCTTGTTGATCACGCTAATCAGTTCCGCTACGGATCCGGCAACCGTACCGCGCATACCGGTTCCCAGAAGCGCGTCAACTATGACATCCGTCTTCCTTAAATCAAAATCCGCAATGTTTCTTCCGTCAAGTGGAAAACAATCAATCTTCATTTTACATAAAATTCCGTAATTTGTAAAGGATATTTTCGTGAAAGCCTCGGGGGAACCGAAATGGAAAACCCGCACGTCAGCGCCCATATTGAAAAGGTACCTGGAGGCAACAAATCCATCCCCTCCGTTATTACCCTTTCCGGAAAAAACGCATATCCTCTTCCTGTCCGTTCCGGCACACCTGTCCCTTATCGTTTCTGCGATGCACCTTCCCGCATTCTCCATAAGGATGAGGCGGCCTATGCCGTATTCTTCTTCAGTCCTTGTTTCAATCCTCGCTATCTCTTCCCTCGTCAATCCCCTGTTCCTCATGTCAGTTGTTTCTCTCCTTCAGTCTGCTTAACAGCCCTTCCGCGACCCTGTTAACCGGCCCTGCACCTATCGTGAGTACAACGTCGTCCGGTCTGACTATCTCGTGAAGATACTCAACAATCTCCTCAAATGTGGGAAGATAGAGCGCCTCCCCGCCGTTTTTTCTTATTCGCTCCACAAGAATCTGGGCATTGACGAGCTTCTTTTCAAGTATTGAGTCCCTGACAAAATAGATGTCCGGCACGACAACCTTGTCGGCATCGGAGAATGACGCCGCAAACTCACGCAGCAGAAAACGGGTGCGGCTGTACTGATGCGGCTGGAAAACTACAATCATTCTTGACTCCGGATACATGTTCCTTACACACTTCAAAGTGCATCTTATTTCCGTCGGATGATGTCCGTAATCATCAATGAGCGTTATTCCCCGGATTTTTCCGAGCAGCTCGCATCTCCTGTGGACACCCCGGTACGTCCCGAGTCCTCCCTTTATGTCCGCCCATGACACTCCGAGATGTTTTGAACAGGCAATCACCGCAAGCGAATTTTGCACGTTATGCATTCCGGAAATTCCCAGTCTTATTTTCGCTTCTCTTTTTTCATGGAAATAACAGTCAAACTCGGAAAAATCCCTGACGAATCTGATGTTTGCGGCAGTCCACTCCCCTTTCTTAAGCCCATAGGACACGGTATTTCTGTTTCCAGATTTTCCGGCAATTGAGGATGTATTAGCGTCGTCCGCGCAGTAAATTATCAATCCTCCCTTTCTGACATTGCCAAGGAAATCCCTGAAAGAACGCTTTATGTCGGTTATATCCTTATAGTAGTCCAGGTGATCCCTTTCCACGCTGGTTACCACGGCTATCTCCGGATGGTAATTGAGAAAAGATCTCTTATACTCGCATGCCTCAACCACCAGCAGGTCACTGCCGCCGACCCCGGAATTACCGACGCCCCTGATTTCTCCCCCCAACAAGAAAGATGGCGAATAGCCCGCTTCTTTCAACACCGTAACGATGAGAGACGACGTCGTTGTTTTGCCGTGTGTTCCGGCAATCGCTATCCCTCTTTTCTTTTCCATCAGGCACCCGACCGCCTGCGGGTAACTTATCAACGGTATTCCTTTTTCAAGGAGCTTTTTATACTCGGGATTATCCGGGAAAATCGCGTGAGAATATATCGCCAATTCTATGTTGCGGCCGGTAACGTTTTTTTCTTCTTGCGGGCAGAAAATTCTGATGCCTTTCTTTTCAAGATCCTTGAGCGTGGAAGAAAACGTATTGTCGGATCCTGAAACCTTCTTATTGATATCCAGCAGCAGTTTCGCGAGCCCGCTCATGCCGGTGCCGCCTATACCGATCAGATGAATTCTGTTTGCCTCATCAAGATAATTTTTCTTCATTCAGTAACTCCATTATCCGGTTCACGTTTTCTCCCCGGGAATCAGATATTGAAACTCTTGACATGTTCTCCTTCAACTCTTGCAGTTCTTCAAGGGCCTCCGCAAACAGCGACGGAAATTTCCTCAGATTTTCCATGCTCTGCTCCATCATTTTACAACTTTTACGTTCGGCAAAATATGACGCGTTGTATTTTTGATGCCCGCCTGCGTGAGGATACGGGATCACAATGGCCGGAAGCTGCCGGTCACTTACCTCCGCAAGCGTCCCCGCGCCTGCCCTGCATATGACGATATCAGCCGCGGAATACAGTTTCGCCATGTCAAAAAAGAAATCAAAAACCTTTGCCGCAACTCCGGATACGGCATAACCGGCGGCAACGCGGTCTTTATCTTTTCCCGCGAGATGCAGAAACTGTATCTTCCTGTCTTTCAGAAAACCTAGATTACACGTTATCATTTCGTTAAGGAAAACAGCTCCCTGGCTTCCACCCAGAACAAGAGCCGTTATGTTTTCAGGACGGAGCCCGAATTCCCCCAGGATTTCATCCCGCTGGTACTTCTGCCTGAAATCGCTGATAATGGGAAATCCCGTAACAACGCATCTCTTCTTCGGGAGACCTGAATAACAGGGGAACGTGAGCGCAATGCGGTCGGCAATCAAAGCGGACAGCTTTGTCACCTTGCCCGGGAGGAAATTCTGTTCGTGGACAAAAATCCTGACGCCGTACAGCTTCGCCGAAAGAAGGAAGGGAACGGTCGCATAACTGCCGGTAATCACCACACCTTCAAACTTTCCGCCTGACAGAAACAGACAGGCCCTGAAAAAAGCATAGAGAAATTTAAAAGGAAACAGAACGTTCTTCATTGACAGCCGGACTTCGGGTATGAAATGGTGCCTGAATCCTTTTCTTTCCAGCCATACGGTCAAGTACTTCCTCCGCGGGACGAAGAAAACCGCAGTCACCTGCCCGGTCTCAACGAGTCCCTCACCGATGGCAAGCCCGGGAAAAAAATGGCCTCCAGTGGGACCTGTCACTATCGCAACCTTCAGTTTTCCTTTCGGCATCCCCCCATTATAACATACCTCTTGATTTTTATTGCGATAAAAAAGTATTATAATAAGGCATTAAAAATGAGGAGGAACAATTCGGATGAAAAAAGGTCTTATAATAGTTGAGTCTCCCACAAAGGCAAAGACCATAGGAGGAATTCTCGGTAGCGGATACCGGGTTATGGCAACCATGGGACATATAAGGGACTTGCCTGAAAACGAGATGGGGGTAAAAATAGAGCACGATTTTGAGCCGAAGTACGTACTGATCCCCGGGAAAAGAACGGTCGTGGCAAACCTGAAAAAAGCTGCGGAAGAATATGACGATGTATACCTGGCGACCGATGAAGACAGGGAGGGAGAGGCCATTGCATGGCATATAACACAGGCCATCGGCAGGGATCCCGCAGAAACGAAGCGCGTTGCCTTTCATGAGATAATACCGGAAGCCGTAAAATCCGCATTCAACTCACCGAGGAACATCTCGCTTAATCTGGTTAACGCGCAGCAGGCAAGGAGAATACTGGACAGGATAGTGGGCTACACCATAAGCCCTCTCCTTGGCAGAGGACTTTCTGCCGGCAGGGTACAGTCGGTCGCACTGCGGCTTATAGTGGAACGTGAAAAAGAAATAGAGGCATTCACACCGCAGATCTACTGGGCGGTGAAGGCTGAAGCACATAAGAACGGCGGGAAAATCTTTTTTTCGCTCGTTGAGATTGACGGAAAGAAAATAGAGAAATACGGGCTGAAGGATGTTAAGGAAGTGGACGTAATGCTCGGGGAACTGGGTACGGGCAAGCTCATTGCAACCGGAAAGACGGAAACGGCAAAGAGCATAAGGCCCTACCCGCCTTTCATTACAAGCACACTCCAGCAGGAGTCTTCTGTGAGACTCGGTTTCTCGTCTTCAAAAACGATGGCCGTCGCACAGCAGCTATATGAAGGAATCGCGATAGAAGGCAAAAACATCGGTTTGATTACCTACATGAGAACTGACTCTCCTTCAGTGGCAAAACCCGCAAAAGACCAGGTTATAAAATACATAAGAGAGACTTTCGGCGATGGCTACCTTCCGGACAAGCCGCATTTCTACAGGAGCAAGTCATCTTCGGCGCAGGAAGCGCATGAAGCCATCAGGCCGACTTCTCCGCTAAGGACTCCCGAAAAAATAAAGAGCTCGCTCACCGAAGAACAGTACAGGCTCTACAGGCTGATATGGGAGAGATTTACCGCAAGCCAGATGAAAGAAGCCGAAGTGACAAACATAAGGCTGCAGGCACAGAACGGAAGATACGGATTCACTGCGGAATGCAATTCGGTGAAATTCGACGGGTTCACCAGGATATGGGAGATGAAGATTGACAGGGGCGAAGAGCTTGCACCTGCAATCAATAAAGACGAGGCGCTTGACGTCCTGCAGTACGTGAAGGAAGAGCACCAGACCAGCCCACCGCCCAGGTACACCGTAGCAACCCTCATCAAGACCCTTGAGAAGAACAACATCGGCAGGCCTTCAACCTATGCTCCGACCATCTCAATTCTTCTCAACAGGGGATACGTAAAAATAGAAAAGCGCGCACTGATACCGTTGAAAATGGGCAGGGTTGTATACGAAATCCTCATGCAGTTTTTCCAGAATATAATAAAGACCGACTTCACGGCAAGAATGGAAGATGAGCTGGACAGGATAGCTGACGGAGACATGAAATGGACGGATGTGCTGCAGGAATTCTACGACAGCTATAAACCTCTCCTGACAAAGGCAGAGAAAGAGACGGATAAGTCAAACAGGATATTTGATGAAGTGCTGGCAGGCGAAAAAACGTGCCCGAACTGCAAGGTTCCCCTAAGGGTCAAGAAAGGACGGTTCGGGATGTTCCTCGGCTGCCCGAATTTCCCTAAATGCACGTACAAGGAGAGTATTGTTGACGAGAAAATTGTCGGAGACAAGATCTGTCCCGAATGCAAGGTGCCGCTGACGGTAAGAAAAGGCCGGTACGGCACGTTCCTTGCCTGTCCAAACTATCCGAAGTGCAAGTACACGGAGAAGATCAGAAAAAATGTTAATTATTCCCGCCGTAGATTTAAAAAGCAGTGAGGTCGTACGGTTATACAAGGGTGATTTCAACAGGATTGACCGGTATGAAACCGGAGTGGAAGAAGTTGTCCGCAGTTATTTTATCGCCGGCATCAGGAGACTGCACGTAGTCTTTCTCTGGGGCGCGCATACCGGAAAGCTGAAAAATGAGGAGGCCGCCCTTGAACAGATAGTGAAAACCAGGGCCATATATTCCCCGGAGTGCAGGATACAGCTCGGAGGCGGAATCAGGAAATACGGGCAAATCAGGAAATTTTCCGACATGGGCATAGATTTCTTCATAATCGGCACATCTATCCTGGTACCGCTCGCAATGCAGGAAGGTTTCACAAAAAATGAAATAAAACTTTTCTACCAGAAGGGAGGCAAGGAATTCCGGGAAGATATTGAGATACCTGAACCCGATATGATGGAGAGATTTGATACGGAACTGAAGGAAAAAATCCTGGTTGCCGTGGATTACAGGAAGGATGAAACAGCGCTGAGCGGCTGGGAAGTCACGGTACCGCTGACACCGCACTACGTGATTAAGAGACTCCTTGAAAAAGGATACAGGCGGTTCGTCATTACAAACGTGGATAGAGATGGAACGCTCCAGGGAGCTGACATAAAATCAGCAGAGCTCATACTGGACAAGATTGCACATTGTCAGGAAAAGCCTCTGGAAGTAATCATCTCCGGGGGGATAACGACTGAATCGGACATAAACGCTCTCCGGGCGCTGAAAAACGGGCCGGATGGCGTCATCATAGGCAAGGCACTCTACCAGAAAAAACTGGACGTCCGCACCCTCATAAAAAAATTCCAGGATAACTGAATGCGAAAATTCATACCTGCCTTATTGCTGCTGGCGGTACTTGCTTCCGGAGTTCCGGCTTTCCCGGAGGTCTTTGAGGGCAGGATATCACCCGCTAATAACAGGGATTACGAAGACATGGTTCTGCCGCGGCTCAAAGAAGCAAAAAAATCCATACACGCAATCATGTTCCAGGCAAGCTACTACAGTGACCCCCGGTACATAGATACCAGTCCCACCAACCTGCTTATAAGAGAACTGATAGCAGCGAAAAAAAGAGGGGCAACCGTAGAATTGATACTTAATCAGTCTGACAGCGATTACGATTCACACGCCGCAGGCGAAAACCTTAAAACGGGTGCTTTTCTTGCAAACAACGGTATAGTGGTTTATCTTGACC
>Ga0116202_10001519_pt1 | contig 13568 bp, 9 predicted proteins | sample LakKivw325mmetaG_FD_94479 | JGI IMG/M metagenome (GOLD analysis project Ga0116202, IMG submission 94479) | Anoxic lake water microbial communities from Lake Kivu, Rwanda to study Microbial Dark Matter (Phase II) - Lake Kivu water 325m metaG | ecosystem: Environmental > Aquatic > Freshwater >...
GTATAATATTGTGAAGACTATTTCTGTGATTGGCATCGGTAAACTCGGATTACCGTTAGCTGCGTACTATTCGAGCCGGGGCTACAAAGTCATCGGCGTTGATATCAGCCAGGCAACGGTTGATGCTGTAAATGAAGGAAAATCGCCCATATACGAACCGGGCTTGGCCGAACTGCTTAAAGACCGGCATGGGCGCTTGACTGCCACGACTGACACCAAGTTCGCAGTCCAGAACTCAGATATAACTTTCGTACTGGTGCCCACGCCAAGCGAAAAACATGGTGGGTTTACCACTAAATACGCGGAGGCAGCCGCGCAAGATATAGGTGAGGCGTTAAAGGCTAAAGAGGATTTCCACGTTGTAGTTTTAACCAGCACTGTAATGCCGGGTACGACGGAGATGGTTATGAAACCGATTCTAGAAAAGGCATCCGGTAAAAAATGTGGCGTTGACTTCGGACTCTGTTACAATCCAGAGTTCATCGCCCTTGGAAGCGTGATTAAGGACTTGTCTGCACCTGATGCGGTGCTTATTGGTGAGTCAGATGGGAAATCAGGGGATATTTTGTCCGACGTGTATAGGACGGTATGCACGAACAATCCTCCGGTTGCCAGGATGTCTCCCTACAGTGCCGAACTGGCTAAACTCGCACTAAATGTATTTGTTACAACTAAAATTAGCCTGGCTAATACTTTTGCTGAAATATGTGAGCAACTCCCCGGCGGAGATATCGATGCTGTGACCAAGTTCCTGGGCATGGATTCTAGGATTGGCCCGAAATATCTGAAAGGAGGCCTGGGATTTGGTGGACCATGCTTCCCACGTGACAATCTGGCATTCATTTACCTGGCTGGCCAGTTGCATACACCTGCCTGGCTTCAAGAGGCAACGCACAACGTGAATAGCCATCAAAATGAAAGGATATCAAAGCTGATTCACCAGAAGCTGGGTGGATTTAAGAATAAAAGCATCTCTGTTCTGGGTATTACATACAAGCCCAACACAGATGTGGTAGAGGCTTCTGCCTCACTAGAAACCGCGAAACAGCTTTTGAAGGACGGAGCCAGCCTGAGAATATATGACCCGGCCGGTGCCGAAAATGCGAGACGAATATTGGGAAATAAAAACGTGTTTTATGCGACTTCTGCAGAAGAATGTCTTAAAGGCACGCAGCTATGCATTCTGGCAACGCCCTGGGATGACTTTAAGAAGTTGAAGCCGGAAGATTTTATAAACCGTATGGACAAGCCTGTACTTCTGGACTGCTGGAGGTTATTCGACAGACAAAAATTTGCCGAAAAATTGGATTACCTGGCTTTGGGGACTAATTCTACGATTTAGGTATGTTAGATATGGCTATAAACAATCAGATAATCAAGTACTGGGAGCGAAGCACTCCCATGAGCTTTGTCCCCGAGAAGCTGGACTATAAGCAAAAACGGCAATTCCGTTATTCGTTACAGGACTATATGCATCGCGCCTTTCACTTTGATGACTTTAACGGCAAAATGGTGTTAGAGATAGGCTGCGGAGCCGGCATCGACTCTGCCGAATTCGCAGCCAACGGGGCCAGTGTGGTGAGCATGGATCTAACACGTTCGAGCACCGAATTGACACGTGACCTGTTCAAAGGTATAGGGCTATCTCCAATGGCAATTCAGTCGAACGCAACTTCATTACCATTTAAGGACAGTACCTTTGATTGTGTTTATTCATTCGGTGTACTCCATCACTTTCCCGGGATTGAGGCTGCGCTGGCGGAGATACACCGGATCCTAAAGCCCGGTGGTCAAGTGATGGTTATGTTGTACCATCGAGATAGCCTTCTATATGCATATAGCATAGTATATTGGCGGGGTATTAAAGAGGGGCTGCTAAAGACCATGACACAGGATGACTTGCTCTCCTGCTATTCCGAAAGAAACGAAGGCTGTCCCTATACGCGTGCCTACACTAAACAGGAAGCGCTGGATTTGTTCTCCTCCCGATTCAGGCAGGTCACAACCGAAGTGTACTACAACGTGATCGATCTTCCGGAACAAAGGAAGGTCAAAGTTGATGTACCCGACAAATTTGAGCTCGGCTGGCATCTGATAGTCAAAGCGGTCAAGTAGGCAATGCCAAAGACTAGCTCACACAGAAAACGAAGTTCACCCTCGAAGCCACTTAAGGTATTATATGTGTGTCCCTTTGCTCACTATCCCGGCCATTTTAGCTGGGCGGCTACCAGAGAGACAGCTGCTTTAAAACAAGCGGGAATTGATGTCAGACTACTTACCTTCAGCGGGGTAATTGATGAATGCGAGGTGAAAGTACCACAGATTACGGTACTTTCTAAGACCGGGATGGGGCATTATTTGCGCCGGTTCTTCACGGTAGTTAGAAAGAACGCCATAACGAGATGGATGCTAATGTCGTTTGAGACCTTTCTAACGCTGGCCAAAACGGTTACTTTAAAGAAGAAACTGGCAATTGATATTATCCACGTACGTGATGGAGAACCGTATGTGTTCTTATCACATTTACTTGGTTTGCCCTACAAGAATTATAGATGGCTCGTTTCACTAACGGCCAGCAATATTTACCCGCCCACGGAAATAAAAAACAAAAAACAGCTAGTGTATACCACCGCGGTTAAAGTGATAAATAATGACATGTGGAAACCGCTCTACAAACAGAGCATGAAAAGAAACAAATTTCTGTTCGCGGTACAGAATTCGATGGCTCAGAAGGACTATAGCAATTATATGAACGGAGTGTTTAGCGGCAGAGTAGAGTGTTTACCGGTAGGCGTAAGTCCAACAGATCATATTATTTCAAAGGAAGAAGCCAGGCAATTCCTGGGTATATCAACGGATAAGCCCGTGCTTTTGGCGTTTGGCGCCTATCACTCAGGTAAAGATTTTGAGACCATTTTTCGAGCGCTAGCCGATATGCCTGACATATATTTTGTTCTTGCCGGTAGCCGAGCCTTTGGCTTAGGCATCAGCCTTCAGGATATCGCCGGCGGAGGTATTGATGTCAATCGAATGTACATCAAGGATTATTATGTGCCTGAGGAAGAAAAGCCTTACTACTTTTTTGCCGCTGATGCCGCAGTCCTTTCCTATACAAAGGAGTTTCTATCCACAACCAGCCTATTGTGGGAATCATGCCGTTTCGGTATACCCGTAATCGCCAGCGACAATGGCGACCTGAAAGCTCTCATGGAAACTTTCAAGCCGGGGCTGCTATTCAAGGCTCAAGACGTCGATTCTTTAAAGGAGGCCATAACGCGTTTTATTGAACTAAGGCCCGGAGAAGTCAAAAAACTAAAAGAAAATTGCCACAAGTTCACCTATCAGTTTTCGATGAAGAAATGGGCTCAGAGATGTATTAAGCTATACAATCTACTCCTGGCTCCGGACCTGGCATAGCTTTCTTTTGAATGATAACAAATAGAAGAGAGTGACGATTGATACCACCTAATGATTGGGAAATCAGAAAATGCTTGGCAGCCTGTTTGGGTCTTTTTTTAGCTGCCGTAATTGTTATGGAGCTTGCGGACCTGGGCTTCAAGTTGCCGGGAGTGAGACAGTTAATCGTATTATTATTCGTCTCTTTGGTACCCGGCATATTAATCCTCAGAGTTCTTAAGATCCATTATATTAGTCTGCTGGAAAGTCTGCTCTATTCGATAGGTTTAAGTCTTCTTTTAGTTATTTTAATTGGCGTGACCCTTAATTTTGCCTTGCCGCCTCTCGGAGTTACCAGACCAATATCCTTGGCTCCGTTGTTGACGGGAACTGCAATTGCTCTTTTAGTATTAACCATTTTTGCTTACAGGCGAGACAAATCATTTACGCTGAGCCGGACCGGAGAAGCGCACGAGGAAACGGGCTTAAGACTCAGCCACGGTATTAAATTTAATCCTTTTCTAGTGGCTATATTGCTGCCCCTTATGAGTGTTCTTGGAGCCAACGTAGCTTATTTCTACCAAAATGACGTCATACTATTTATTCTAATTTTCGCAATCGTGTTAATAGTGGGTCTGGTAGCCTTTAACAAATTCATTCCCACACAAGCCTATCCATTCACGCTATTTATGGTAGCTTTATCACTCTTTTACCAAACCACTCTCTTTTCCAGCTATTTGATAGGCAGCGACATACATCTTGAGAACTACCTGGCCAGGCTTGTCCTTCAGACCGGCTACTGGGATGCTTCCATCGCTAATAGTGTTAATTCTTGCCTGAGCATAGTCATTGTTGCACCATTCCATTCCTTATTTCTTGGCATGGATGTTGCCTGGTTATTTAAGATTATTTATCCTCTTTTCTTTTGTCTGGTTCCTCTCGGCTTGTATCGAGTTTTCAGCTCTCAAATCGGGCCCCGTTATGCGTTCTTTTCCGCTTTCTTCTTTATATCGCTGCCAATGTTTTTCATGGACATGCCTCAGCTAGTTAGACAACAGTTCTCAGAGTTGTTTTTCGTCTTGGTAATGTTACTGCTTGTTGATCGAAAACTAACCAACATGCAGCGGACTATTCTGGCGGTCTTCTTCAGTCTCGGCGTTATCGTTTCTTATTATGGCCTGGGCACAGGATACGCGGTTGGTTACATTGCCTGCGGGTTGCTGTTGCTATTATTCTTAAAAAGCCGCTGGGGAAAAATCACATGGCAGTGGCTAGTCGGAAAATCAAATTTATTGCCCGATGATTTATCGTCGCCCGGAGCGTTCAATAAGAAAGCATTATTTACTATCATAGCCGTCAGCATGGTTTTTATGCTCCTGTACTACGGATTTGTGGCCTCGGGGGCGGCTGCCGGCGGAATAAGGGCGATTACTGAGATTGTTCCGGCCAACACGCAGGGAATTGGTTCCGCATTGGGCCTGACTATCAGCGAACCATTGATTCGCACTGCTATAGGGCTTGATTTTTCTCTGGCATCACTCGGGGGCAAGATATGGCGTGTGCTCCAATACATGGTGGAACTCTGTTTTATTTTAGGTTTTATCAGGCTTATTTTCAGACCCGCGACTCTGGGCAGATTAAAAACTGAGTACGTTGCCTTTGTCCTTGTCAGTGTCTTGATACTGGTAGCTGTTTTCGTACTGCCTGCCTTATCCTATCGTGTTAATACTTTCAACGCATATGGTATGGGTATCACCCGTATCTGGCAGATAACCCTTCTATTGCTATCACCATTGTTTATATTTGGTGGGGAGATGCTTGTTGCCGGATTAGTACGTTTGTGGAGATTGTTCTCTAAGGGTTCAGCTTCCTTATATACTAGAGTGAGCTATCAGTCATTCATGTGGTTCCCTGTAGTAGTTATATTAATACCATATTTTGTGTTTAATAGTGGAGCTGTGTTTGAACTAAGTCGAAGCCGAACGACCGATTTCATAGATATGCCCTATTCAATTACTCTATCCAGTCACCGGGTAGATTTGAATACTGTATTTGAACTTCAGGATTTAGCAGCTGCACGCTGGCTTTGCGGGGCTATTAAGGATAATGTACCGGTTTACGCAGACCATCACAGTAATAAGCTATTTATAAACCAGGTTGACTTTCCGTGCCCTGCTAGAGAGGTGACACGAGATAAGGGAGGGGTTGAAGCGCCGGGTTATTTCTACCTAAGGTCATGGAATGTCAGTAGCGGTACGTTAACATTCCCTACCGGTTATGCTACCCGGCAAAGCCTTGAATTTGACAATTTGGCCTGGTTCAAGCCAATTGTCGAGGACTCGGGTAGAATCTATAACAATGGAGGCGCGCAAGTTCTAATCCTGGATGAAGGGCTACCTTGATTTAGGCCTTAATTAAGAGCAGTGATCTAATTTTAGAGCATGTCGCTGCTTACAAATCATCCACAAAGGGGGTTTTTCGGTTATTTGGTGTACTGGAAAATTTTTATTTCCGGAACCATGCCCACTCCAGCTTCCGTTACAGAGCCCTGGGAGGAGTAGACCAGGTTGAAATGTTCTACAGCTCGTAGAGGTACCGGGCTGGCATAGGGATCGTTGCTTGCTATCTTATAGTTGCCAGATTTCTGTGACTGAACGTATGCCTGAGCTTCCGGATAGCTATTGAAAGATTTTATCTCGGTGAGTTGCTTGTACGGCATACCGTCAGAGAAGAGTTTATTCTCATAACCAATCACCATTGAGCTTCCAGGGTTTACCGGCCTGCCATCGAAATTATAAAGACGAATCGCAAGAGAGCGATAGTATTCTGGATAATAGAAAAGGTAAGGCTGAAGCTGGTTCTTGTTAACTTGATAGTAGACGTCATAGAAATTGTTTGGGTCGGTGCCGCTCAATGTCGCCACAGCATAAAACTTGCCATTGAAAACTCTGGCTACATCATGGTCAATAATTACGTACTTGGAGCCAAGCTGGTCTAACACTTTACTGGCTGCAGCTTCGTCCTGGGCGGTAAAAACCAGGGCCTCACCCAGGTTTCCAGTGCCGGGATTAGACGTAGGAATTCTATGACCGATGCGGGTTATCCAGTAGCCATAGTCCCACCAGGCAGTGACTCCGTAGGCAGTCTCAGGATCGTGATAACCATTCGCTGAATCTGCCGGCACGTAAACCGTATCGTAAAAATCCGGGTTGCCGAATGGCTCCGGGGTATTGGTTTCCAGCCAGCTAAGAGACTCGTACCAGGCGTCGCTCGGAGCAAACGTCGCCTGTTTAGCTGTGTTTATAGCTCCGCGTATATTAGGTAAAAAGGCTACCACAAAGACGGCTATAATGGCCAGTGACATCCAGAATACATTACCACCGGCAGCGGACCTGTCTCGTTTTTTAAACTTGGCTTTCCTGTATGCCTCTTCGGGTGTCTGAGCTCGTTGAGTTGTCAATTTATTGAAGCCGCTTACATCAAGCAACAGCCAGGATATGTATCCTGTGAGCAGGGCAGCGTTAACAACGAAGTAATAAGCAAAACGGCGCATAGCTAAAGTAGCCACCAGTATGATCAAACTCCAGACAACTAATGCCGTCTTTTCCGTTTCTCCTCGCTTTATGACGAGGTACATCAGTATTCCCAGGGAAACAGGGCTCAGGATAAATGCAGTGGTAAAATTACCCCAGGCGATGGTCCAGGCAAAGTGGCCTCCTGGTAACAGCAATGGTTGCATCTCGAGGACGGTTGTTCCTATTGGCCATACGAATATGTTTAGGCTTCCGATTAGCGACATCCAAAGAGACGGACTGGCAATGCGCAAGCCCACTAGGCTTACTAGACCCAAGCCGATGACTATTGCCGGATAGACTACAGGTTTTATGTTCTGACGCACCACAAGATATGAAAGGATGGCTAGGACTAGAGGGGTGATAATCGCGATGGCAAAGGAAGCATAAATGATAGTACCCGGGGAGATCGGTAAAGTCATCAGCATGGCAACTAAAAAAACTGCCGTACTGACGAAACAAAGATATTCGGTTGGACGACCTTTAAGGTGGTCTAATATAAACTGAATCACGAGATATACAAATATAATGAAAACGAACAATAGAGCCCCGGCCCAGGTGAGGAAATAGATTCCCAGGAATATACCGGCGAGCAGGCTGTAGACAAGCGGCTTAGTGATGATGGACCACTTACCTTGCCGTAAATTTGCCAGTGTCACTTGCTTCTCGGAACCGGCTTTAACGGCGATGATAAGGAACAGCATTGCCACGGTGGTAAAAAATACTTCAGCCACATGGTAATCGGTAAAACCGAGTATTGACCTGCCGAGGAATTCACCGGGGAAGATACCCACTAAACCGGCTGATATGACACCGGCCCAGCGGTTGAATAACGTTTTGCCTATAAAATATACCGGAATCGTGGTCAAAGCACCGAGCACTGCCGGGAAGTACACACCGACTATATCTATGGTTTGCTGACTTGGTGACCCCAGACCGAACAGCCAGGCCACTGTCGAAATGAGTTGGGGCCATAAAATCTGAGGGCTGACATGCAATCCGGCTGGATAAAGCCAATACGGATCGAATGTAGTTAAATGTGGAAAATGATGGGCCATATTGTCGACGAGTCGCATGAAATAATACGCATCAACGCCGGTAAACTTGATCCAGTCACCGACAAATACTTTGTCGTACGGCAAGGCGACGCGAAGGTAAAGCGCGATACCGAAAAATACTGTAAGTAAAATACCGGCCCATAAAGTCGACTTAGACCAACTGAGTTTCACTGAACTTACCCCAAAATGTTATTCGAGCATAACGGTGTTTCTCAACACAGCCAGACGACGAATCAGTCTGGTTGGAATGATGATAACAGACCTTTAACGAACCTTGCAAGTAACCAAAAATGTAGTTTGTTCTCTGATGTCCGGTATGATAAACTCAAATGGTTTTTCGGAAAAAGCTTTGAAGATACTCGTTTGCAATGATGACGGCATATTTAGTGAAGGACTATGGACGCTGGTTGGGGAGCTAAAAAAAGTAGCTGATGTCTCGGTAGTGGCTCCAGATAGAGACCAGAGTGGGTCCGGCACGTCCATAACTCTTCGCCATCCGCTGAGAATGAGAGACGTTAAATCTACGGTAAAGGGGGTGACAGCGCATTCGGTGGAAGGGAGTCCGGCAGACAGCGTTATCTTGGCTTTAAGGTTGATTTTAAAGGAGCCTGTAGATTTAGTAGTCTCTGGGATAAACGAAGGCCCGAATCTAGGTGACGACGTGTATGTTTCAGGAACGGTCGGTGCTGCCTTACAGGGCTTTTTCTACGGCATACCGGCCCTGGCTTTTTCCATTGCGGCTTTCGGCGACCTTCACTTTGATGTCACTGCCAACCTGGCCAGAATCATGGTTGGTGAGCTTGAAGACAAGGGCGTTCCAGATAGAATGCTGTGGAATATCAATCTGCCGAACCTTACGGCAGATAAACTGGAGGGCGTTGAGATAACCCGCCTCGGCGAACGCAAATACGTTGACCGCGTAGAACCGGGGCACGATGGCAAAAGGGAGTACCACTGGATAATGCGTGGCAAGCCGGAATGGAAGAAAACTCCCGGGACAGATATATGGGCTGTGGAAAAGAATAAGATTTCAATCACGCCGTTATTTGGGAATTCCGATGGTTCCAGTCGGGAGTTATTAAAGAAATTAGCTCCCCAGATTTTTCACAAGCTGTTAATGAATCGGAATAAATAGGGAAAGGAAAAACTCATGGCAGAAGTAGCTATCGTCAGCGGAGTCAGAACCGCTATAGGCTCTTTTGGAGGTTCTCTGAAAGATATTCCGGTGGTCCAGTTAGGAGCCTTGGTAATCCGCGAGTCGCTCAAGAGGGCTGGACTAAGACCTAAAGTGGGGGAAAAACTAGCTGGTTACGCTCCGGAAATGCTCAAAGATGCGGGCCTCACTGAATTGGAGAAGAGCCACTCCGACTGGGACGCTGCGCTTAAAGAGGTACATGTTGATGAAGTCATCATGGGTAACGTGCTCCAGGGAGGTCAGGGCCAAAATACCACCAGACAGGCCAGTATATACGCGGGCGTACCCAAGGAGACCTATGCCTTTACGGTCAACAAGATATGCGCCTCGGGGCTCAAAGCGATAACGCTGGCTGCTCAAACGATAGCGCTCGGCGAGGCGGACGTTGTTATTGCCGGGGGCATGGAAAATATGAGTCTGGCTCCATATGCACTACCTCGCGCTCGGTGGGGATACAGGATGGACGTTAACGCCAAGGGTGAGGTTTTGGACCTCATGGTCTATGACGGCCTGTGGGAAATATTCTACGGCTATCATATGGGGCTGACTGCAGAGAACATTGCTGCGAAATATAATATATCGCGGCAGGAACAGGATGAGCTAGGGCTGTTGAGCCATCAACGTGCTAGAGCGGCTATTAAAGGCGGTCTGTTTAAGGAAGAGATTGTACCGGTTAATATCCCTCAGAAAAAAGGTGAGGTAGTAGTCTTCAATACCGATGAGCGACCCATGGATACAAGTCTGGAGAAAATGGCCAAGCTGCCTCCTGCATTTAAGAAGGATGGAACTGTAACGGCGGGAAATGCATCCGGTATTAACGATGCTGCTGCTGCAGTAGTATTAATGAGCTTAAAGAAGGCAAAGGAGCTAGACCTTCAGCCTATGGCTATTATTAGATCCTACGCTTCGGGCGGAGTCGACCCAGCATTTATGGGCTTGGGCCCAATACCGGCTGTCAGGAGAGCATTGAATAGGGCTGGCGTGGGCATCAGGGATTTAGATGTTATCGAGTTGAACGAAGCCTTTGCTTCACAGGCTATTGCCTGCATGAAAGAGCTTGGGTTAAGTACAGATAACACCAATGTCCGTGGCAGCGGAGTGTCGCTGGGCCATCCCATCGGCTGCACCGGAGCCCGATTGGTAGTGACCATTTTACATGAGATGAAGAGGCAAAACCTTCGTCTGGGTCTAGTTACAATGTGTATCGGCGGGGGCCAGGGTATGGCCATGGTAATCGAAAAATAAGCGACAGCAGATTGGGTCTAAGAAGCGGAAATCGTGACACGGATTGTTATTTTGAGGCACGGCCGTACGGAGTGGAACAGAGTAGAAAAGTTTCGGGGCAGAGCCGACATCGAATTAGATAGTGTTGGTAAGAAACAGGCTGAAGCTGCGGCCAAGCGAATGAAGGGATGGTCGATTTCAGCGATTTACTCGAGTCCACTGCGCCGCACCATGACCACATCGGATATAATAGGTACTCAGTTAGGACTGAGTGTGCAACCTATGCCTGATATTATAGATATAGACTATGGGGAGTGGCAGGGATTATCGACGCAAGAAGTTATGGACAGATATAATGTTCTATATTCACAATGGACGCAAAATCCCGACGAAGTGAAATTTCCGGGTGGCGAAAGCTTTGCACAGGCCAGGGAGAGAGTTTCCAGAGCAGTTGATGTTTTGATAAGGGAACACCCGAAGGAATCGGTCATTTTGGTAACACATAAAGTGATTTGTCAATTGCTGGTACTCCGTTTGCTGTCTCTGAATAGCTCGCATTTCTGGCAAATAACCCAGGATGTCTGTGCCATGAATCTTTTTGAAGTTAGAGGCGGCATACCGTCAGCGTTATTTATTAACGATACCTGTCATCTGAGTGGTTTGAATTAAAAAATGTGGGGTTGGCTATGGGAAAACTGAAAGTTGGCATCATTAATGTAACCGGCTACGCCGGCATGGAGTTGGCGCGCATATTATATCAACATCCTAAGGTAAGCCTTACTTCTGTTACCGGGCGGAGTGCGGCCGGCCAGAAGCTGGCTGAGGTCTTTCCGCACCTGGCAGAAATAGACATCACGATTGACTCCGAGCTAAGTGATGTTGATTTCGCCTTTTCAGCGATGCCCCATAAGTCAAGCATCCAAGCCATAATCCCTTTAGTCGAACGGGATATCAAGATTATAGATATGAGCGCCGACTGCAGGTTGAAGGACGGCAATGAATACCCGAAATGGTACGATTTCACCCATCCGGCCCCAAACCTTCTTATCAAAGCTGTTTACGGGCTGCCGGAGATACATCGTAAGGAGATTGCCAAGGCTGGACTGGTAGCTAACCCAGGATGCTATCCTACCGGTGCCATATTGGCTCTAGCTCCGGTAGTGAAAGAGGGTATCATTCACAATGATATTATCGTTGACAGTAAGTCCGGGGTATCCGGTGCCGGAAGAACCTTAAGTTTGACGACCCATTATACCGAGGCCGTCGATAACGTTTGCGCTTACTCGGTGAAAGGCCACCGCCATCTTCCGGAAATCGTCCAGGAACTTACAGCGCTGGCTGGGGCTCCCGTATCGGTAACGTTTTTACCTCATCTGGTACCTATGTCGCGAGGTATTTTAAGCTCGTGCTATGCAACTTTGAAACAGGGTCTCCTTGGTAAAAAAGGCGAGGTACTGGACCTGTACCGTCATTATTATAAGGGAGAGCCATTTATTCGGGTGGTTGACAAAGCGCCTGAGACCAAGCAGGTCTGGGGAAGTAATGTCTGCCTCGTTTATCCAATAGTTGACACTCGAACTAACAAGCTAATTGTAATCAGCTGCATTGATAATCTGGTGAAGGGCGCTGCTGGACAGGCGGTACAAGATATGAATATAATGCTTGGTTTCTCTGAGACTGAAGGGCTTGAAGCCCTACCTGTCTATCCTTGATTCTCGCCCCCATCGTCTAGGGGACTAGGACGTCAGCCTTTCAAGCTGAAAACAGGGATTCGAATTCCCTTGGGGGCACCAGACTCATCTGAAGCTATTTCGCCTTAATAGTGTGTCCTTAATTAAGGTCTACTAGGCAGTTTATTTTTCTAATTTGACTGAAGCATTTTTTAACAAAGTCATATATTATACTGCTTGTGAAATTAACTTAAGAATGGTATAAATATTACGGGGGGAGTTCAACTGGTCCATGAGAATATTATGGATTTTACGTCAGGTGGGGAGTACAGATGATTTATAAAAAGATACTGGTCCCTTTGGATGGCTCGGAGATAGCCGAAAAGGCTCTCCCGTTCGTTAAGAGCATAGCTAAGCTCAAAAACAGCAACGTAATACTTTTTGCCGTTAGTTTGACCGTTTTCGTTGATAGGCGCGACCGTCTTTTCACATCCTATCTGGAAGTCACTGCTAAAGAACTCAATAAACAAGGAATAAAGACTTCCATTGCTATAAGCTATGGTGATGTAGCAAGAGAAATAGTTAACTACGCTAATAATAACAAAATAGACTTGATTGTAATGGCCACACATGGATATTCAAGGGCTAAGCAGTGGATGTTTGGCAGCATAACCCAGAAAGTCCTTTACGGTACCAAAATTCCCGTCCTTTTGATAAAATCAAAAGCCCCGGACGTTTCAGTGGAATTCAACAGGATACTGCTTCCTCTTGATGGGTCCCCTTTCTCCGAATCTACTTTTCCTTATGCTGTAGGATTAGCTAAGAACACTAAGAAGGAGGTGTTACTCCTTCACATCTGCGAACCGCCTATCGTACCATCGTATGGCTCGCGACCCATCAGCCGGAGTTGGGAGAAACACCGCGACGATATGTGGAAGGAGACGGAAGGACTAGCTACCAACTATCTGAAGAAGACAATGGCTGCGCTGAAGAAAAAAGGACTAAAGGTAAAATCCAGGGTCATAAAAGCTCAAAGCGCGGAGGTTGCGAAGGCCATCATACAAATATCCAAGGAAGAGAATATTGACCTTATAATTATGGCTGCCCGAGGTCGTAGCGGTGTAAGTAGCTGGGTCTATGGCAGCATAGCCAATAAAATCGTCGATGAATTTTCAAAGCCCATACTACTCATACGTCCCGAGACGTCAATACCCTCCGCTCCTCAGAATCTCCTCGATGATATCTGGCAGGGTTACATAGCTAACAAAGCGTGAGCTAAGAATGATAGGCTCCCTGAAAATGAAATCGGGGCTTCTTAGCCGAACCGGGCTACACACACCTCACCACCCTCGATTACTACAGTCATTGTACGTTCGCAACTAGGGCACTTGAGCGGCCCGCTGTAGTTCATTTTTGATGGTTCCAGCGGAATACCTTTGCCACAGCCCAGGCA
>Ga0116202_10001520_pt1 | contig 13565 bp, 13 predicted proteins | sample LakKivw325mmetaG_FD_94479 | JGI IMG/M metagenome (GOLD analysis project Ga0116202, IMG submission 94479) | Anoxic lake water microbial communities from Lake Kivu, Rwanda to study Microbial Dark Matter (Phase II) - Lake Kivu water 325m metaG | ecosystem: Environmental > Aquatic > Freshwater >...
GTATATATGTAGGTAGCCAATGCGCCACGACTTGCCGAAACGCCTGCTGGAAGTGGAAGCAGTTTAGTTGCATCCCATGCGGTGGATGTTGTGTAACAAATCCAAACTGGGGTTTATGCGGCCAGTCAGAAACCAGGCGGAAAACGCCCGAGCATCCAATTAAGCCACCCAAGACCCCCTAGATCCTTACTGGCATATATAACTTTCAGGCTTATTCTCTTTTTTCCGATCCCAATAACGCTATTCCGAATATTATAAATACCTTCTTAAGCCCAATACTCGAAACCTCTGTGCTCATTTGCGTCATCTATAATTATTAGCAAGTCTGTCATGGATATTTCGGAGGAAGAAAAATGCAACATGCGTTTTCGATGAAATGGCTAATAGCTACAATACTCCTTTGCCTGGCTCTAGCAGGCACGGTATCTGGCGCTGGACTTGCAGCAAATAAATCTAGTGAATGCGTCGGATGCGATTCAGGTTCGGCAAATATGACCGAAAATAAATCAGAGACGTTCATATTCATTCAGGAAGCATCCAGTGGCAGCTTTGTAAATGACGGCTCAGGCAACTACACCCTGACCATGAACGATGTGGTTCCCTATACAACATTCTTTGCAGATCGTCCTGGACGAGATGTCGGATTTGCACCGATGGATAAGTTTCTGAAAGGATTTAACTTCGGAATCAATAATCCCCCTAATGCCGCGATAATTCTCCCTGATGAAAATGAAACATCGGACATGGTGGTAGTGGAGCTGACAAATCCACAATATAATATTACTACTCAGACGCTGATGTATAAGGCTAGGCAACTCAAAGAGTATTCATTTGAATCTGTATGGTTCCGGGATCAGCTAAGCAAGGTTGATGCTTTTATTCCAGAAAAATTTGGCACAGTCGTTCTGATAATCGATGACTGTACCTGCTGGCCGTTTTCAAATTCTGGCTGCACTTCTTATTGCCGAAATGGTTGCTGGAGTCGGAAGCATTTCAGATGCGAGCCATGTGGTAGTTGCTGTGCGGCGAATAAATGCAGCGGTTGCGTGGGATGCTAGCACTTTCGTCTATTTTTTAATCAAACAAGAGTCGGTCGTCTACCGATAATGAGTTGCTGGGCATGAAAACAATGGCAAAAGACCTCGTTCGCCTAGATGTGCTTAGGTAGAGCCAATCGAATGCCTTCAACTCTTCTGTTGCGTGCGGTGAGCTACTGAAAAGTGCTAACGGGTGATTCAGCAAATGCTTGATGCCAAAATGAATCCCACGCATTCGATTCTTTTGGTATTTTCAGTAACATTCACCCACGACCAACTCTTCTTTGCCAGCAATCTAGGGCGAAGAGGATTTACTCAAGAAGGTAGACTACCTGAAATCGATAAGCATGTCTATAGGGCCCCTCAGCCTCCTGCTATTTTGCGAGCTTTATCCCTTTCGTCTCAGGAAACGTCCATATCCATATGCTTTGCAGAAGGGCAAATATTGCAGCAAGAAATATGCCGCTTCCCAAACCATAATAGGCTGCTATCAAAGCAACGGAAAAGGGCGCGAAAAGCTGCGCCCCCCTGGCCAGATTATAGGCTGAGGCCGTAGCTGTATTTCTGATGGCAGTGGGAAACATCTCGGAAAACAGGGAACCATATCCTCCGAAAAATCCTGATCCAAATCCGATCAGTAACATAAACCCTAATAAAATTGGATTATATGCTGCAACTAGACTCCACATCACAGTGATCATCGCTATGCCTAATGCCATTATGAGAGAATAGAGAGAAAGGGCCAGCCTTCTTCCAAGCCAGTCCGCTAAGAGGCCAAATGAGACATGACCGAATATAGCTCCTATATGAATTATAATTAGCCAGAGCGCAGACTTCGCCATGGAGAGTTGTCTCTGTTCCACGAGATAATCTGGCATCCAAGTAAAGGCAAGCCAGTAGGTTGACATGCCAAGAAAAGCTAGCATTAGGGATTGAACAAATATCTTTCTATATGATTTTGAGAACAGCAAGAAAAATTCGCCGGTCCAGGCCTCAAGTGATCTCGATCCCAACTCATTCCTATCCATCGATTTCTTCTTTTCAAGCCATAAATCGGACTCGCGGAGTCTTGTTCTGATCAATATAACAAACAGAGCCGGCAGAATCGAAATGAAAAAGCATAGCCTCCATCCTATTATAGGTGCAAGAAATCCGCCCACGATAGATGCCAGGATTACACCAATTGGAGCACCTGACTGCATGAATGCTCCATATCTACCACGAACTTTCGGTGGGAAGGTCTCGCTGATATAAGTCTGACCTATGGCCCATTCGCCACCTACGCCAAGACCGGTGATTACTCTAAATATAATTAAGGTTTCCAGGCTGGTAGTAATTCCGCATAGGAATGTTCCTATACAGTATATGAGAATAGTCCATTGAAGCACTGGCTTCCTTCCAAACCGATCTGACAAAAATCCAAAACCAATTCCTCCAAGGGCAGTTGCGAATAGCGAGGCTCCGAGAGGAATAGAGCTCTCTATTATAGAAAAATGAAGCTCAGCACCTAGTGGAATAATAAGAAATGTAAAAAGTATCAGATCATAGAAATCAAAAACCCATCCAGCCCAGCAAAGCGCAAATATACTGTAATGCTCACGTGAGGGCTTCTCATATTCGTTCAGATGCAGCCGTTCCATTTAACTCAAATTGTTAGTTAACGTATTTAAATCAGTCGTTTTTAACCAATTCGGGTATTTATAGAGCCAAAATCGTACATTTACTTACTCTGACGATACGAGACTTTGCATGGATTGTTGGAGATAGAGATAATGGCTACGCCGTCATCCTTTAGGACAAGCGATGGGGGTCGCACTTGGACGCGGCAAGGAAATGCCTCAACTGCCGCCGACAACAGAAACGCTTGGGCGGTTGGATTAAGACCTTCGGGAGTTGGTATCGTCGTTCTCAATACGAAGGATGGAGGTTGGGTATGGCAAAATCCGCCGCGTACCCGGCATGTAATTGAGTCGTATCGAACAGAGGAATATTAACGTCCTCTTGCTTGACAAGCAATGGAAGTTCTGTGCATCCAAGGATAACACCTTCGGTTCCATTGCCTGAGAGGCCATTTATTATTCCAATCGCCTTGTCTCTCGATGTCTGGTTGATATTCCCTCTTAATAGTTCTTTGTAGATGATATCATTTATAACCGTTATATTATTATCATCAGGAACTACGACTTCTATCCCGAATTTGTTGGATAATCTTCCTTTGTAGAAATTCTCTTTCATGGTATATTTTGTGCCAAGAAGTCCCACTCTTTTCAATCCCCTAGCTTTTATTTTTTTCCAAGTTATATCAATAATGTTCAGCAGCGGTATGCTGACGTTTTTCTGAACGGCGTCTGCGGTCTTATGCATAGTATTCGTGCATATCACTATACAATCTGCTCCTGATTTCTCCAATTTTTTTGCACAATCAACCATCATGTACGTCGCTTCACCCCATCTCCCTTCCGTTTGCATTTTTTCAATGGTGTCCATGTCAACGGAGTACATTATGTCATAGCCGAATGCAATCCTCCTTCTTGCTTGTTGACTTTTTCATTGATTATGCGGTAATATTCTGCTGTAGAATACCAGCTCATTCCACCAATTAGCCCAATTGTCTTCAGATAAGCTCCGGTTGTTTCATTCCCTTCGAATTTATGGCAATTACAGACTGATAATAATAATAAAATCAATATGCTCAATATTAAAGCAATTTTTTAATCATATGCATTTCTCTACTTGGAAATATTTGAATGTTTCGCGCAATAGCGTTAGATATAACTAGAGAGAATGTCCTGGAAACGACCATGACAAGAATGCGATCTGCCGATGGGTTGAGCTAGCTGGAAGTCGCTGCAGAGAGGTCACGGATTACTATTTAAACGAACTCCACCTAAATCGCGTCCAGATTGATGAGATCTGGTCGTACATTAAAAAGGAGAAGAATGTTACCGATAACGATTCTGATGAATGCGGTGTGTCTATTTGCTGACTGCGATGAAGACTGATACAAGATTGTTCATCAGTTACCATGAGGGTGACAGAACCAACCGACGCTGCTATCGACTTATTCCGAGACGTGGATAGAAGGAGGTCTATTCATTCTCCAATTCGTGTATTCACCTCTGATAACTGGGATTCTTTCGAGCCTGCCCATAGCTTTCACCAGAATAAGCGCAATCTGAACAACAAACTTTTAATTTTGGATCAGAGATGTGAATTGACGCTTCAAGGGATGATTCTGTGTTAAGAAACATGAAAGCCGTACTCGCAGTTCTCGGCAGCTGTGCGGCCATTTTCTGGCCTGGGGCTCTTGCTTTTGGTTTTCCTGGAGTAATGTCTCCGGTCTGGCAGGAGATGTTTCATGTCGGGCACGGTTCCACAGGAATTACCATCTTTTTCATGCTTGCGGCCGCGGGGATCTTCATGTTCCTTGTAGGGCGCTGGCAGGAACGTTACGGCACTAGGAAGATGGTCACCTTGGGTGTTATCCTCACATCCCTTGCCTCAGTCAACGTCGCTTATGCCTCATCCATTTATGCCGTCTACGCCTGGGCTTTTCTTAACGGCCTTGCAGCCTGCTTTGTCTACATACCGACCTTAAGCCTTGTACAATGGTGGTATCCAGAGAAGAAAGGATTGGTCTCAGGTATTGTCAGCACGGTCTATGGGCTGTCGGCTGCCATCATGTCACCCCTGTTCGGAAGGATGCTTGTTTCCATGGGATACGTTTCCATGAACCTCTCTATTGCAGCTTTAACTTTGGCGATCGGCCTGACAGGGGCCTACTTTGCCAGTGCGCCCGAATCGCTGGGAAAATCGGCTTTACATCCTAAAAGAACGAACCGATATTCTGAATAGAGACCTAAAAGCTTAGAGGGACTGAATGGGTCATCAGATAGATCTCTAACCGTGCAGGAGAGCCTGCACACCCGGAGCTTTTGGTATCTATGGATAACCTGGACTCTCGCTGGGGCGGCCGGGATCTCCATGACCATCCTCTCAACAGAATATGGGCTTTCCAGGGGATTTTCGCTTGAGTCGGCTATCCTCCTGCTGACCGCATTCAACCTCGCCAACGGAATGAGCCGTATTATAAGCGGGTACTCCTCTGACAGGGTCGGGCGAAACCGTATCATGAGCATAGCATTTATGACGGCAGGGCTTGCATATTTCATCCTTCCCTGGGTTGACAACATGGCAGCATGCGCCTTATTGACGGGTGTTGTGGGATTCTCTTTCGGCACTCTTTTTTCCGTCTCTGCTCCGTTGGTGGTCGATTGCTTCGGCCTAGAGCATTTCGGGGCCATATTTGGACTTACCTTCGCTGCCTATGGCTTCGTCGCTGGGCCTCTGGGACCCGCTCTCAGCGGCTTCGTGCTCGACGTTACCGGAGATAACTTCTTTCTGGTCTTTCTCTATTTGGGCATATTCAGCATGCTGTCCGGGTTTTGCATAAGGTTATTGTGCCGCAAAGATGAGCCCAGAGAATCTTGCAACTCCGCGAATGCTTCCTTTCTCTGGAATCTCCGCCAAGGTCCTGAATAACCTCTTCCCGTGGTGTGACCAATCCATAAATCGGCGTTCCTCGTGTCTTACTTAAAACAATGCCCACAGGTTCTGCACTTGAGGCATAGTCTCTCATTCAGGAGTCCGGGATGGTGCTGGTTGCAGCCCTATTTCTGGGTCATCAATCTCGGTTTCATGAATGCAGCTTACAAAGCCAAAACGGTCGCAGGTAGAGACTGTACATCATAAATTGACAAAAACGACAGATCGCAGCTGTCCTAATCCAGGTTTCTATTTTTTAATCAGATAAATATAATAATCCGGCGTAGCATATGCAACCCCAAGGTTTTTTAAGAGGATTACCCTTTGGGAGTTTGATGGGAATATGACTAAAAAATCATGTAGATATTTAGTGGCATTGATACTTCTCTGCTTCTGTATTGTGCCAATCCTTGCTGTATCGTCGGACGATTATTGGTCTCCGTGGGTGACTAAAACCACAACAAATTCTGCGACCATCAACTGGCGAGGAGAGAACGATGGTACAGGTTCGATAGACTATGCTACATCAAATTATTTTGATACTCATGATGGCTTCGAAAAGACAATAAAAACTACGAGCGCAGCGACGTATCAGCATGTCCAGCTCACCGGCCTTCAACCAGATACATCGTATACGTACAGGGTAAGACCTTCAGGCAGAGATGGATCATTTGACAAACAGCACCTTCCGGACGATGCCGAAACGCGGTCCATTCACCTTTATCGTAATCAGTGATCCCCAGAAAGGTCATAATTATAGCGAGAAGGAGCGTTTCAAGTACGTCGCAGACGCTATCGAAAAGGAGAAAAATATACAATTCATACTCATTGGTGGGGACTATAATGGACATGATAGCGTTTCACTTTGGCATCAATTTTTCGAAGTAGCCGACGGGATGCTCTCGAAATCTGCCATCTTTCCCACCATCGGAAACCATGAGTACCATAATTCCAGTGGTGGAGACAATCCGCCAACTGCCGCCAATAATTACCATTGGGCATTTGACGTGCCCCTGAACTATTCCTTTGACTGTTCTGGGGTTCGATTTGTCGTCTTAAACTCTCCGGATCCGAATAATGCAAATGGTGACGATCCGCATCCTTCCTTGGCCCTTGCAGAGAGTCAGGCGCCTTGGTTTCAACAGCAATTGGACAATAATTCTCTGCTAGGAATATTTACCATACATCACCACCCGATCTGGGATTATTACAATGCCTCAATGAATCCGGCTCTTGAACCCTGGGAAAAACTTTACCATGCTTACAATATTAGCGCAAATTTTGCGGGCCATACTCATAATTACCAGAGGTATCTAATAAAGGGGATTCCCTATTTCATTGTCGGCAATGCCGGGGGTAGGTGCGCTGACCTTACTGGAGATAACGTGCCCTCTGGTTACATGTTCGGTGTGACCAGGACATTGGGATACCTTAAGGTAACAGTTGATCCAGCAAATAATACAGCAACAGCGCAAGAGTGGATCGCAGCCACAGTCAAAGAAGATGACTCCAAGGAAAAACCTGACGTATATAAAACCCCGAGAATGATTGATAGCACCACGTTCCCCCTCAGACATTGAACCTCGTAGGTAGGTGCCGGTCAACGGTGACTTGAATTCTCACCCGGAGTCCCTGTGGCCCAGCGATTAATTTTTTATCCTAGGTGAAATCCGGCGGGCGCGGAGCAGATTGCATGATAGCCAGAACAAGCTTCCTCACGCGATCTCCCCAGCGCCCGCCGTCGCATGTCCGCGTTCCCGCCCTCACGCGTGCTGCCCAGCCCACGCCCGCGCGGCCCTCCAGTCGTCTCTCCTTGCGCAGAACTTCATCCAGGAATATCAGAATCCTTGGACTGCTCTTCGCTCGCCCCTCATCTCGCCTCCTCATCCTCGATCCTCTCCAGCTCCTCCATCTCCGATCTCCTCAGATCCCTGAGGATAGTCGAGAGGGATGAGTTCTGAATGAAAAGAAGACTTGAAGAATTCATGTATGTCCATATCATCTTTTATATTTCCAGGTCAGACAGAAATGATAATCTTTAAGTAATTCTAATGAGATTGAGTGGCAATGTCTACAAAAGCTCTATTAATGATATCGATGACTATTTTAGCGGCTATTTTTGTTATCTCCACAGCCAATGCGGAGAAGGCCGTTGATTCGATGAATAACGCTGCACGAATAGCAAACCCGGCCATTGTGAAGGATGAGATCATAATCCCCCTGGAGAACGGAACAGTAATGGAGTGGCGTCATATCGTCCTCAAGGGAAATAACACTCAGATTGGCACTGCCCTTGGGGAGATCGCACAGAAGGATTATGGAGCAACATCTCTGAAGAAATATGCCGATCCCATATATGGCAAAGCTCGCCAAGAGTACATGGCAAGGAACTATCCCATCATGCGGGAAAGGATGAAGGGCATTGCATTGTCATATGGCTTATCTCAGGACAACGACACCTTCGATACCACCACACTACCCTACGATACCGGATCTCTGAGCTGCTCCCTGGTATACTTCTCACCGGAGACTACACTGAACGGACATGCCATAGCCTCAAGAAATATGGAATGGTACTTGGTTCCCATGGATGTCTTCCTCGGCAAGGCTGAGAAAGGGACCGGCAAGAGTATGTTTACCCGGAATTTCCTGATAGAAATCTATCCCGACCATGGATATTCGACTATGGCTATTGCGGGCATGGATCTCAACTCAGTGATAGATGGATTGAACTCCGAAGGTTTGGGCATATCAGCATTGGAGGACGAAGGGATGGAACCTGCCTTAGAGATGCCCATGGCAGGGGAGAGAAACAGCGGTATTGTGAGCACCCAAATAACCCGGCTTGTCCTCGAGACCTGTAGGACTGTGGAGGAGGCGAAGTTAGCGTTTCTGGCTAACAAGGAGTTCCTACCCATTGGTGCATTCCATTACATGGTCTATGATAGCCAGGGGAATTCGGCGATAATAGAATGGAATAAAACCGACGGAAACCTGTACTTTACTGATGGCAACAGCAGTAAGCCGAATATCATGACCAATCACCCCATGTACAAATACTCCAAGTATAGTTTGGAGAACCTGTCCGAAGAGAAGAACCCGCTCTCGTATGACGATCCGTACGATACCATCAACCGCTACATAACAATGTATAACATCATCAGCCGCCACGAAGGCAAGTTTTCCGATGAGGATATAGCCAAAGTCCTTGGTGCAGCCGAAGGCAACACAGTTCTCCAGATCGAAGGTGCCAAGGAACCCCTTCCAATCAATACGATTTGGAATGCCATCCTGGATTTGACTGATAAAAGCCTGAAGGTGAAATTCTTCCTTAAGAAAGGTCCTATGGACAAAGAGACCGACAAGAGCACGCTGATTTTTACGCCGTACTTGGCCTTCAAGATGAACAAATCAATCATGCAACAGTGAGGAGCCTGAAGCGGCTCCTCTAAATTATTTCCATCATTGGATTAAACTGCCTATTTTTGCTGTCAGTATGGATGTCAAAAGCAGTTAAATGAGCCGATGTGCATCGAGATCTCCTATGGGACAGAGCTTCTGCACAAGACCTTTGCCTCATAATAGTTTTTAAGATGAGTTCAATGGCTCATTTCTAGAACATCAAGAAAAGGAGAGAATATAAATCTTGAATTTTGCTTAGTGTCCAGGAACCATTAAATGCTTATAATTAACAGGCACAGACCGCATTGCTGCGGCTGCTCGTATCAACCAGTTAATGATTTAGGGACACCAAGGAATTTTGATGGCTGAGTTTTCCTGTATTTTCTGTCTAATTCCTTCAGCCCCCCACACGCGCGCAGGAAGCCTGGCGCGCCCTCCTGGCAGCGATCCGGTTCTACTGTGACTTGCAGCCTCTGCGATCAATCCGCTAGCGCTCCAATAGCTCTAAAAACTCCTTCTTTTTCAACCCCACATCATTCATTATCTCCATCAGAATTCCCCGCCCGAGTTCTTCTCCAGGATGCACCGGAATAACCGTGCTCCCACCATCGGGATACTTCATGATGAGATGCCTGCCTCTCTACCTCACAGGTTGAAAGCCGATCTGGGCAAGAGCCTTGATCACAATCTCGGCTTCAACAGGTTTCAACTTCAACTACTTGCACTCCCACAAAACTGCTGACTGTGTTGCAGCCTTCCGTCTCCAGATAAAGCAGAATAGCCTCCTTAATCCTGCTCATCAGCTCGTCAAGGCTCTTGGCCTGAGTGTGACAGCCGGGAAGCTCAGGAACAGTGGCCACGTAATAACCATCCTCGTCTCTTCTGACCACGACATCGAAACGCATGCTCCAATATTATGCAAAATAATTAAATGAATGTGTTGGTCATGCGTTAAGTGGAAGATACCATCTGTGAATTCGGTATTTTCTTAAGATACGCAAGAAGCTAACGGATTAACAGTTCATCCAGTGCCATCTGCCGCATGCCCGCGGCGTTCCCCTGCCCCCCACCGCGTGCAGCCGTGCCCGCACGCTCGGGCGCATGAACCAGGTTGCTGGCATGAGAATCGATAAGATCATATGCTTCGATTCGACTCCAGTCTCTTCGCTGGTAACTCTGTCGGAAATCTTGGTCAGGCTGGACAGAAACATCTAAAACCGATTCTTTAAAAATATGCTAATAAAAAAGAAAAAAGTAAAGGGCAAGCTTATCGCCCTTGCAGCTGCTTCTTGAGGTTTTCCAGCTCTCCCGTCTTGTACAGATAGAACCCGGCACCGATAGCGATGAGCAGCACGATGATCAGCGCAATCAACCAGTTGCTGTTCTGCGCCTTCTCCACGTTAACGGATTTGCTCTGGCTGTCCAGGCTGAATTTGTACAATCCTGGATCCTTCGGCTTGTAACTGAAGGTGGCCGTGGAGTTCTCGCCTGCTTTCAAGCTCACGTTCTTGCTGTCTACGACGGTGTCGTTCACCTTCAGCTCCAGAACGCGGTAATCTGCCTCTTGGCCGGTGTTCTGCACATTCGCGGTGATCTTCAAATCCTGGCCCACGCTCGCCTTATCCGGCACAGTCAGGTTCAGAACCTCCACGGGCGACGTCACGGTGATCGTCTTGGTTGTAGAGCTGTTGCCGGCCTTCTCTGCCCTCAGGCTGTGCTCGCCTGTGGCATTAGCCGAGTAGGTCAGAGTCCCTTCGGCACTGGTGTTGCCGATGTTCTCCTCATCGAAGAAGATCCCTGCATTTTCCACAGGTGTCTGGTTGATGCCTTCCGCGACGCTTATCAGGAAATTTTGTCCCTTGGTGACATCCGCGGGTGCACTGATGGAAAGCTGGCTGGCCATGGTGAGATTGGCCTGCTGGACCGCTGCCAGGGATGCTGCCTCAGCTGCCGTCCTCACAACCAGGCTGCCTTTGGCGTCGTTGTAGCCGCTCTTCTTGGCGACCACGTCGAAGGTTCCTGTGCTCTTGGGAGTGTAGCCGATCATTCCCAAGACATCGGTGGTACCGATGTTGCTTCCATTCACGGATATCTGTACCCCGCTCAGAACCTCTGAACCTGATTTGGCGGTAAAGGTGACGGCCTTGTCTACAATGGCCTCCGGAACGTTTAATGTCAGGGCAGTTCCCTCTCCGGATTTGGTGGCGATGGGCGCGATCAACCTCTTGGCGCTGTCGGCGACCTCCATCTTCAGGTTCTCCATGATTTCTATGGTCCTTCCCCTTCCTAGGCTGATGCTGCCGTCGTTCCTCATGGTGATGCCATCGTCTCCCAGGCTCTCCACCTTCATCTTACCGTGAACCTCACCTTCCTCCACGGACTCCGGGCTGTCGGAGACCTGGAAAAGACCATCCACTGTAGCCAGGTCGGTCTCAGTACTCCTGAATACGCTCTGGATATGGGCAACGATTATTGGGACGTCCTTTTCGCCGCCGATGTCCACTTTATACATGTAGTTGGAGGCTCTGTCAGTCGGATCGCCGGAGGGCGTTACAACCTTGCTGTCAACCTCATTGCCATCCTTCGCCAGGGCCAGGTAGACCTTGTTTCCGTTGAGATCCACCTGCTTGATGCGCAGCTCGTATCCCTCCTCAAATGAGAGAACGGATCCACTGGCTATGGTCTGGCTGTCGTCGCTGTCGATCAAGATCTTTCTGAGCTGTCCTTCGTTGATGCTACTCGCCTCGTCGGTGAACTTGGTCAGGTTGTTGTAGCCTGCAAAGTACTTATCCGCCATGAAACCGATGACATCATACTTGCCCCAGTCTTCAAACTCGAACTTCACCGGCTGGGGTTTGGTCGTGTAAAGCAGATCCTTCTCTTCGATCCTGGTGCCACCCGTTATCTTGGCCTGGAGGCTCTCTGTTCCCACATCGTCATCGATGTCGTAGTAGAATCCTTCGAAGTTATAGGGCGTCCAGGTAAATTCACTGGTATCTGCGGGGTTGATCACAGAACCCCTGACCTCGTAGGTTCCAGTCCTCTGCACTACCGGGGCAAAGCGCAGCACATCGGCATCAGCAACCTGGAATCCCACGTTGCCGAAGATCGACACCGTGCCCCCCTTGCGCAAGGTGAGCGAGTTCTCGTTCTCCATTTCCACGCCCTGGTCGGAGACGGATGTCACCTTCATCCTGTCATACTTATCTCCGTCTTCGACGGAAGCGTAAGTGTCCGATATCTGGAAGAGACCATCTACTGTCACCAGCGCTGACTCCGCACTGGCGAAGACGTTGGATATGTGGGCCAGAACTATTGGAGTCTTCTCTCCGGCTATATCCACCTCGTACTGATATGTGGCGCTTTTGAGATTATCGGGCGAGATAACCTTGCTATCTATCTCGTCTCCATCCTTGGCCAGGGACAGATAGACCTTGTTTCCGTTGATATCGATCTGCTTGATGCGCAGCTCATATCCCTCTTCCAGGGGCAAGACCGATCCGGTGGTTATGGTATGGCTGTCATCACTATCGATAAGCACTCTTCTCAGCTGGCCGTCGTTTATCAGGCTTCTATCCTTGTCGAAGACCTCGTTCGCCTTGTAGCCTGCGAAGTACTTGTCCGCCATGAAGCCCATGACCTGGTAGCTTCCCCAATCACCGAACTCGAAGTCGGTATCCTGGGCGCTTGTACTGTAGGTCAGGTCGCCGGAATCAATGGATCTGCTGGTTTTTTGCAGCTTCACCGTCAGCTTTTCCGTGCCGACATCGTTCTTCAGATCGTAGAAGAAGCCAGAGAAGCTCTGTGGCGTCCATGTGTAATCATAGGGGCTTATGCCCTCTCTCCATATGCGATCGGTCGTAATTTCCAGCTCTGAGGTGGACTCTGCCGCGGTTTTCTCAGATGCATTCTCCGAGACGTTTTGGGATTCATTCTGAGAAATGACCGCCGAGGTTGTGATGTTGCTGGCAGTTCCGTTTTCTGAGATCACTGTTCCTGGCGTCACGTTCTCAGGAGGTGTCACGTTCGTCGGCGAGGCGGCCGCCACCTGAGCCGTCGTATTCGGGGTCGCGGCTGCCTCAGCAACAGGAGTCGTGGCAATTGCTGTCTGAGGAGACTCTCCTTGGGTTGGGGATTCTTTCTGGCTTTCAGTGGAAGCGCTCTGTTCTGTTGCTATCTTTGCAACAGAGCCCGCGGAAGTTGTCTGGCTCGCTACTGGTTGGGCTGTATTGCTCTCTGTTGCAGTTGGGGTTTGAGTCTCCTGCGCAGTCTGAGGCGCTTTTGAGGCTGCAGAGCTGCCCGCGGAAGTGAGCGGCTTTAGGCCGCTGCTTCGTTTCGCCAGTTTCTCTGCGGATATGGTTTCTCCCTGTCCGCTGCTTTCGGAAAGCAGGCTTTTGCTTATGATTGGGGTTGCCCCTCCAGCGGCGTTTCCACCTGGCTGATCGCTTGAACCAGTTGCGGACTGGGAAGGCTGAGCCAATACATTTAATGGCAGAGCTGCAGCTATTACTATGAGAAGCAAACAAACTCCGCCGACCCTGACGTGATCCATGAATCTCCTCCAATACATGACCATTACAA
>Ga0116202_10001521_pt1 | contig 13563 bp, 10 predicted proteins | sample LakKivw325mmetaG_FD_94479 | JGI IMG/M metagenome (GOLD analysis project Ga0116202, IMG submission 94479) | Anoxic lake water microbial communities from Lake Kivu, Rwanda to study Microbial Dark Matter (Phase II) - Lake Kivu water 325m metaG | ecosystem: Environmental > Aquatic > Freshwater >...
CTCTGAAAGGTGAAGGCAATAAATATAAAAGGCATTCCCCAGAAGATCAGTCGCATATAAGTTATGGCTGTTTTGATAACGGTATCTGATTTAGTAATAAGGGGAACCAGAAAAGGGGTTAAGATAAATCCTAATATAGCAATTATCAATCCAAATATAATGGAAAGAGAAAGCATTTGACCACCTATAGTATTAGCATTCTTCTTTTCTCCTGCTCCGGTGTATTGAGAAATAAGAGCTACCCCAGCTAGTCCAAATCCGAAAGAGAGAGTAATGAGGAACCAGATTACAGGCCAGGATATTTGTAAGCCAGCGACTGCTTCCCCACTTTCTGCTGGGGGAAGATGCCCTAACCAGAAGGTATCGGTAAGATGGTATAGAGTATGTAAGAGCTGAGAGATCATCACTGGAAAGCTTAATAAGAACATAGTTTTTAGAGGATTGCCATTTAAGATCTCTTCATGGTTAATTTTTTTCATTCTTCTTCCTTCTTCCTTTCCTTTTAATTTAGATAGAAATTATATACTTATAAAGTATAAATCTATTACTAAATAATTTCAATCTTTATTTGATTCTTTATTTGATTCTTTTTTATGAATTATTTTATTAAAAAGAAGGATTTTTAGAGTGTGGTATCGAAATTTATATTATACAGTCTATGTAGTGGTTACAGGTACTTACTATTATGACCTTTATATGGATTATATTCTATAGGTCTTGCCACAGTTGAGAAAATCGATTTTTAACCTTAGAGTCATTCCCTGTTCCGATATTTGTAATTGCCAGCGGATACCTTCCTGATCCCTGTACGGAAATTTACCAGATTAATCAGGAAAGAGAAGACAATTATAACTATAATTACAGGAAGTAGAAATTGCCAATAAAACAGTCTTTATTTATTACGTAAAATAAGTAGTGAATAGTTCAAGATCAGAGTACTTCGTAAAATATGCAAATATGTTAGCATAAACGAAGTAGTTTGGTTATTTTAAGTTATACACAATTCATCAAGAGGTGAATATATGAGATTGTTAATAGTATCAAATAGACTCCCTATTACTGTAGAAAAACAAGATGGTAAGTTAGAGCTTAAGCAAAGTGTTGGCGGTCTCGTTTCAGGTATAAACGATTATCTTAATATGATTAAATCTTCCGATTTTCTAAAGCCTGAATACCTCTGGATTGGCTCTCCAGGAATGGATGTCGAAAGAAAAAATAAGGAAGAATTGACAAAAAAATTTCTTGATGAATATCGCTGTCAACCTGTTTTTTTATCAGAGAAGGTTATGGAAAAATTTTATCAAGGGTTCTGCAATAAAACTTTGTGGCCTCTTTTTCATTCATTTCCCTCGTATGTTGAATACGACGATGAATATTGGCAAATTTACAAGGAGGTGAACTTTACTTTTGCGCAGCAGGTTTTAAAAGTTATGGAGCCTGAAGATATTATATGGATTCACGATTACCACCTAATGCTTTTACCTCAAATGTTAAGAAATAAGATACCCGAGGCAAAGATAATTTTTTTCCTTCATATCCCTTTCCCTCATTTTGAGTTATTTAACCTTTTGCCAAAAAAATGGCGTAGCGAAATACTTAAAGGAATACTTGGTGCAGAGGTAGTAGGTTTTCATACTTATGAATATTTACAGAATTTTCTTCAGTGCATTTTGCGTTTTTTAGGTTATGAACACGAGATGGGAAAAATCTTGACAGATGATAGATTAATAAAAGCAGGCGCATTCCCGATAGGAATAAATTTTCAAAAGTTTTATGAAGCACTAAATAATCCAAAGATTCTGGGTAAGGTGAAAGAATTGAAGCAAAAATTAGATGGTTATAAAGTATTGCTTTCTATAGATCGGCTTGACTATACCAAGGGGGTGATAAATAGATTAAAGGGGTATGATTTATTTCTTAAAGAAAATCCTCAATACTTGGAAAAAGTTGTTCTTATTATGGTGATTGTGCCCTCGCGTGTTGGAATTGAACAATATCAAAGAACGAAGAGGCAGATAGATGAATTAGTTGGAAGGATTAACGGCAGATTTGGTAATGTTAATTGGACGCCAATCTTATATCAAACTACATTCTTGCCTTTTGATAATCTGGTTACTTTTTATAATATTGCTGATGTCGCACTTATTATTCCTTTGCGTGATGGAATGAATTTGATAGCAAAAGAATATATTGCCAGCAGAACTGATGGGACAGGAGTTTTGATATTAAGTGAAATGGCAGGGGTATCTAAAGAGCTTACAGAAGCAATTCTGATCAATCCCTATGATATTTCTGCAATCGCCTCTTCTATAAAAGATGCGTTGGAGATGCCCGTTGAGGAACAGATAAGGTGCAATAAAAAGATGCAGGAGCGACTGAAAAGATATCACGTCGGTAAGTGGGGTGACGATTTGATAAAAGAATTACTTTCTGTAAAGGAAGAACAGAAAAAATTTAGTGTCAAATTATTGACGTCCTCTGCTCGTGAGAGATTGTTAAGCGAATATCAAAAAGCTAAACAGAGGCTTATATTCTTGGATTACGATGGAACTCTTATTCCGTTTGCTTATGATCCCAAAATACCCAAACCCGATGTGGAGCTATTAAATTTACTTAAAGAGCTTGCAGATGATGGGAAAAACGAAGTTGTGATTTTAAGCGGTCGCGATAAGGATACACTTCAGCAATGGTTTTCTTCCATCAATATTAGCATGGCTGCAGAACATGGAATATTGGTTAAAGAGAAAGGGAAAGTAGATTGGGAGATGTTAAGACCATTGAAAAACGATTGGAAAACTCAAATTTTGTCTACCTTTCAAACCTATTCTGACCGTCTTCCAGGAAGTTTCATTGAGGAAAAGGATTACTCGCTTGCATTACATTACCGCCAATCTGATCCAGAACAATCATCTATTATAGTTAAAGATGCGGTCGAATATCTAATAAGTTTTACTGCCAATCTTGATATACAAGTATTGCAGGCAGACAAGGTGATTGAGATTAGATGTGCTGGTATAAATAAAGGTACAGCAGCATTATGGTGGCAGTCAAGATTCAATTATGATTTTATATTAGCTATCGGTGATGACTTGACAGATGAAGATTTATTTAAGGTTTTACCCCAAGAATCTTTTGCTATCAAGGTTGGGATAACTCAATCTAATGCTAAATTTAATGTGCGTAATTATATAGAGGTAAGAGAATTACTTAAACAATTAATTAAAAATGAAATTTCATAATAATATTTCTGAAGATATAAATGAATAAAAACAATAACCAGGCAATTTATACTTAAAAGAAAAGTAGAAAAAGATAAATATTCGTACTCTGTATAGTTGACTTTTATAAAAAAAATATTATAATTATTTCATAACAGGATTCATATTAAAATAACAAATTACCGTTGTTTTAAGCTATATATTGGATTTACTTAAAATTGTTTTTTACTACAGAGTTTTTTAGGAGGTGAGGTAAAAGGGGGAAAAGTAGCTAATAACGATAAAGTATATTTTAAAATTAATTAAAAGGAGATGAGTAAGATGAATAAAAAAGTAAGAAATTTACTTCCTTGGGGTGTAGTTTTTATTATTTCAGCTGCTGTTTTCTCAGGCCATTTTGGTGTAGGTGACCTGATATTTCCTCCCATATTGGGAAGAGGGGCTGGAGTCTTATGGTTTATTGCAGCCTTGGGATATGGAGTCATTAATAGTTTAGGCGTATTTATTGCCTATTTAGCGGTTTCAATACAGGATAAATCATTATTTGGCTTGACTTCAAGAGTATTGGGAAAAAATTTTGGTATTGTCTTTACAACTCTATCCATGCTGATTATCGGTCCTGTTTTTATTCTTCCCAGAGTGAGCTCTGCTACACACGAAATGGCTGTAGCACAGTTTTTCCCCACCATACTCTATGGGTGACATTGTTAATTTATTTCGCTTTAAACTTTTATTTTGCTTCTAACCGTTCAAAAGTAATTGACAGATTAGGAAAATACCTTGCCCCAATTCTAATTCTATTCATGATTATTCTTGTTATTAAAGGGATTGTTGCTCCTTTAGCAAGCCCAGTTTCTCCCGGATCACCGACTGCATTTACGGACGGAATTCTGAATGGATATAATACGATGAATGCTTTGGGTGCAGCCCTGTTTGGACTCTGGCTTATCAATGAATTTTCCATGAGAGGACTTAAAGACCGAGAATCGCGTAAAAACAATTTAATTATCATTGGATCGATCACTGCATTTGGGTTGTTTTTAACTTCAACCGTTCTGACCTATTTGGGTGCATCTTCTGGAGCAAAATTTCCAGAGGCACCTATCGGTGTACTGACTGTGGAATTTGCCAGAGGTCTTTTAGGATATTTTGGTATTATTGTTTTTGCCATTATTCTTAGCTTTGCCAATATTACCACATCTGTTGGGCTTACTTCAACGGCAGGAGATACCTTTGAACAGATGACCAATGGAAAATTAAAATATACCAACCACTACAGTCGCTTTAAGTTGTGTTGTTGGTTTTTTGATAGGGCTTATCGGTCTTTCCAAAGTTGTTGGGTATACTGTACCCTGGCTTATGCTGATTTACCCTGCTTTGGTTGTAATATTGATTATGGGCTTATTCTCCAAATTTGAAAGAGTAAAATTAGCCACACAGGTTGGGGTCATTGTTGCCGTTATATTTAGTATTGGTGATTTTCTTCCAGGTCTCGGTTTTGGAAATAATTTCTTCACGAAGATGAATTCCCTCTTACCACTTGGCAAGCAGGGAATGGCTTGGTTATTACCAGTAGTTATTGCAGTTATCGTATTCCAAATCATTTCTACCTTTTCAAGACCCAAAACCTTAGCTAAAACTTAAGAAGAAGGGAGGAGGTGGAATGATTACTTTAGAATATTTGGATAAACTTATTGTTACTATTGTTGCAGAAGATTCTGTTTTATACGAGAGTCCTTTCTGGGGACAGCATGGTATATCTATTCTTCTTGAGGTTTATAAAAATAATATAAAAAAAAATATATTAGTTGATGTCGCCCAAAATTCAGAAGCCCTATTACATAATCTGAGTTTACTAAACATTAGTCCGTTAACTATAGATGCCATCGTCCTTACTCACTGTCATTATGACCATACTCAGGGACTGGTAGAAATATTAAGGGCAATCGGGAAAAATGACTTGCCAGTTATTTCTCATCCCAGTATTTTTAGGTTAAACTTTATTACCAGTCCTTACTTAAGGCATGTAGGTGTTATGAACCGTGACTCTAAAGAGAAGATTGAAGAAAGCGGGGGATCTTTATTTTTAACCAGCGACCCTTTTCAAGTAATGCCCGGGCTTATCACCACCGGCGAAGTTAGGAGACAAACTGATTTTGAGGAAGTGGGAATACCTCTTAAAACTATAACCGATGATAACAAAATTGTCGAAGATAAAATGAAAGATGACATATCGGTAATAGCAAATTTGAAAGATGAAGGAATGGTTATACTAACTGGCTGCAGCCATGCAGGAATTGTAAACATTTTAAAACATTCTGTTGAAATAACTGGAGAAAATAAAATTAAGGCAGTAATTGGTGGGCTTCATCTTGTGGAAGCCCCTATGGAAAGAATTAAAAAAACTGCAGAAGCTCTATCCAAATTCGATATCAGTTTGATTTCAGCAGGTCATTGTACCGGTTTTGAAGCCCAGGTTGAACTTTATCATACATTTAAACAAAAATTCTCACCACTCCATACCGGTATGAAATTTGTGTTTTAAAAAAAATCATACAAAAGGATTGCTTCCTGCAAGAATGTATTAGGGATAGAAAGGAGATGTCTAACATAGATACCTTCTATTATTTCGCCGATAAACCCGATTATTTTAGGTTACTGGGCATTCTCAGATTTTGAAAGCCAGAAAAAGATATGAGTGTTCGCAAAGAAGAAAAGAAAAGATTTGAGAAGAAGATTTAACTTCTTCCCAAATCTTTTAAATAAGATAATATTACATTCTTCCACCGGTTCAGTATCTTCAATTTTTTTCCATTATCAAACTATTTCTCCAAAGATTGAGCTTGAAAACATATTATTATGATCGATTGACTTAAATGCATTTTAAATATTTGCTAATTATGTAATTTGTTAAATTATATAGTAAATTGTTGATTAATGGTAAGTTGATAACTTGCTAAAAGATTGATAAAATATCAATTACGAAAAGATAAAAGGAGTGATTGCAGTTAATACATTTTTTATGGATACCCATACCCATCTTGATTTAATAAAAAGAAATACTGAGGAAGTAGTTAAAAAGGCAGCAGAAAAGGGAGTAACTAAGATGGTTACTATAGGTATTGATCTACCTTCCAGTAAAATTGCCCTGGAATTTGCTTCTCGTTTTGAAGGAGTTTATGCAGCTATTGGTTTTCATCCTCATGAAGCAAAATTTTTAGATGCGGAGAATTTGAAAGAATTAGAGAAATTAGCTAAGAAGGATAAGGTGGTAGCTATTGGCGAGACAGGCTTGGATTATTATTGGAAACATAGCACCTTACCTTGCCAGATGGAGGCTTTTAAGAAACAGATAAATCTGGCTCGGAAATTAAATCTACCTCTTATTATTCATGATCGAGAGGCGCATCAGGATACCTTAAAGATCCTGGTTGAGGAGGCTAAAGGATTAAAAGTTTTATTACACTGTTTTTCCGGGGATTTAGATTTAGCCAGGGTATGTATAGAACGAGGTTATTATCTCGGAATAGGCGGAGTAGTAACTTTTAATAATGCCATAAAACTTAGAGCCATAGTTAAGGAAGTTTCTCTGGAAAATCTGGTTTTGGAAACCGATTCACCCTATTTAGCTCCGCATCCTTTTCGGGGAAAACCCAATGAACCGAAATATATACCTTTTATTGCTGAGAGAATTGCCGAATTAAAAGGGATTCCCGTAAAAGAAGTAGCAGATAGGACTTCTGCTAATAGTAAAAAAATATTTGAGATCTAATCTAAAAAATTTGACATAATAGTGAAAGAGATGTATATTATTTAATAATATCTAATAAATGATCAGTTGGTTGGTTAAATAAAAATGAAAATTGGAATACAAAGCGAAAATAATATGATTAATAAGTACTACTATTATTACTATTACTATTATCCTGAGGGGGTATATGCCTAGGGGATAAATAGTAATGCTGATTTAGATTGCTATTATCAAAATGAAACCATAGGCATGTGCCTCCCAAGGCATAGCCTGTGGTTTTTCTTTTTTAATTAAAAAGAAGGGTCATAGGTGTTTTAGTTTTTACATCTTTGACCCTTCTTCGTTTTCTGAAAGAAGCTAGTTTTTTTCGAAAAAAAAAGAAAGGAGATGAAATGTAAAATTGAATTTCTATTAGCGGAATATTACATAAAAAATAAAAAAATATTTGAAAAAGGAGAAAAGTTATGAGAAATTTATCAATTTTATTATTAGCAGTGATTCTGATGATATTTGGGCTAGTATTTTCTTTTGCCGAAACTCAACCTTTGGTAATTGGTATAACTCAGATCGTAGAACATCCTGCTTTGGATGCTGCCCGCGATGGCTTTATAGCTGCTTTAGAAGAAGCAGGATTTAAGGAAGGCGAAGATGTAGTCTATGATTTACAAAACGCTCAGGGAGATTTTACTAATGCTATTTCTATTGCTCAGAAATTTAAAGATGATAAAGTGGATTTGATTGTAGTCATTTCCACCCCCAGTGCTCAAGCAGCATTACAAGTCAACCAGGAAATTCCGATAATTATTAATGCGGTAACCGATCCGGTAGCAGCAAACTTAGCTAAAAGCTGGGAAAGTTCTGGGAATAATCTTACCGGGATGAGCGATGCTGCTCCAAACAAACAACAGGTAGAACTCATTCTCCAATTTTTACCTGCAGCTAAAAACGTAGGGACTATCTACAATGCTGGGGAAGCTAATTCAGTGGTTCAGGTTGAAGTGGCAAAGAAAACTTGCGAAGAACTTGGCCTTAAGTTGATAGAAGTAACAGTAAGCAATTCCAGTGAAGTATTAATGGCAGCTCAATCTTTGGCTGGCAGGGTGGAAGCAATATATATTGTCACAGATAATACAGTAGTATCAGCCTTAGAATCTGTAATTAATGTATGTAATCAGGAAAAGATTGCTCTAATCGTTGCTGACCCGAGCACGGTTGACAAAGGCGCTTTGGCTTCTTATGGCATTGATTATTTTTCTTTAGGCAAGAAATCCGCAGAGATAGCACTAAAGGTAATTGAGGGAGCCAAGCCTTCTGATATTCCTATTCAGACTATCACTGACCCTAAGGATTTACAATTTGTAGTGAACTTGGATACTGCAAAAACCATTGGGATTTCTGTAAGTGAGGAAATTATAAAAGCAGCGGATAAAATTATAAAAGATGGTAAAGTGCAGGGCGATTAATCCCTTATTAAAAGAAAGGATCAGAAAATATGTCGATAAGTCTTTTTCTTCATGCGCTAGAACAAGGATTAGTTTTTGGAATCATGGTCTTGGGAGTATTTATTACTTACAAGATATTGGATTTTCCTGACTTAACCGTTGAAGGTAGTTTTCCTTTGGGAGCTGCGGTAGCTGCCAAGGTCATTTTTTCTGGTGGGGACCCATTATGGGGAACATTTTTATCAATGATAGCCGCTTCTCTTGCCGGATTATTTACTGGATTATTACATACCAAATTAAAACTGACTAATCTTTTATCAGGAATTTTGACAATGACTTTACTATATTCGGTAAATTTAAGAATTATGGGAAGACCAAATATCCCCTTATTGGGAAAAATTACCTTATTAGGAAAAATAAAAAATTATTTTCCTAATTTGTCGATGGATTACCTGATTCCTTTCTTTTTTCTGTTTCTGGTCGTCATACTAAAATTTATTATAGATTATTTCTTATCTACAGAAATAGGATTGACTATCATTGCCACCGGTGACAATGAACAGATGATAAAGAGTTTAGGGGTGAACACAGATTTTACTAAAATTATTGGACTTTGCCTTTCAAATGCTTTAGTAGGTTTGTCGGGTGCACTTTTTGCTCAATATTCCGGATTTGCTGATGTTAATATGGGTTTAGGTACTATCGTTTCTGGATTAGCTTGTGTAATTATTGGAATTAGTATTATAAAAATACCTACTATTTTCTGGAGAACAATAGCCGTCTTACTTGGTTCTTTGGTTTATCGTTTAATAATGATAATTGCATTACGTTATGGTTATAGTCTTGGGTTTAAGCCGGGAGATTTAAAATTAATTTCTGTTTTATTGGTCATAATAGCTTTAAGTGTTCCTTTTATTAAACATAAACTTAATTTTGTAGAGAGGTTTAATTTGGGAAGAAAAGATTTGCAAAATAATAATGGGAAGGAAGTTTGAATCATGCTGATAATTAAAAAATTAACTAAATATTTTGCTAAAAATAGCCCGCATGAGACTTTGGCTTTGGATAATTTTAATCTACGGATAGAAAAAGGCGATTTTATTACAATTATTGGCAGTAATGGTGCTGGTAAGTCGACACTCTTAAATTTAATTGCTGGAACTTTACAGCAGGATAAAGGGGAAATAAGGTTATCAGGAGAGATGATTAACAATCAACCTGAATATCAAAGAGCTCGATGGATTGGAAGAGTTTTTCAAAATCCTCTTTTAGGGACTGCTCCTTATATGACTATTGAGGAAAATTTATCTTTATCTTTAAAAAGAGAAAAAAGAGGATTACGCTTGGGGGTTAATAAAAATTTACGCAATTTTTTTTCGGAAAAACTAAGTGAATTAAATTTAGGACTGGAAGATAATATCTCAAAAAAGGTGGGCTTACTTTCCGGGGGGCAACGGCAGGCAATGACCATGTTGATGGCTACCATGTTTAAACCCAAGGTTTTACTTTTAGATGAACATACAGCTGCCTTAGATCCGGAAAGCAGTAAAAAGATTTTGAAATTGACGCAAAATTTAGTGATGGAGCGGCAGGGAGACTTAATTACTTTAATGGTTACCCACAATATGAAGCAAGCTTTGGAAGTGGGTAATCGTACTGTGATGATGGATAGGGGACGAAATATTTTTGATATTCAAGGAGAAGAAAGAGAAAAGATTAATGTAGATGATTTAGTAAAACAGTTTTCAATATTAAGCAATCGAAAAGATAAGTATATAGAAGATAGAATGGTCTTGATATAACCTATTATACTTGATATAAATAAAAAGAGTCTTATGTTCGTATTATGTACGAATTCAAGATTCTTTTTTTTGTTTAGATTGGCTTTTTGTATTATAATAAGAAACAAAATAGGGTGGTTATTTTCTAAAAAGTAAAAAATCTTTAAAACAAGAGCATTCATAATTAGTTAATTTGAGTGGTTAATTGGAAAGACTGCTCAAAACGAATTTATTCTGATTCTTGGTTTCTATTCTCTTTGCGAGATATGATTCACGAGATGTGAGATACTAATTTTAAAGGGAGTGGAAGGGTATTGAGTAAAAGATTATATTATGAAGAACCATATTTGCAAGAGTTTAAAGGAAAAATTTTAGAAAAAATAAAAACAGGTGGCAAACCTGCTCTTATTTTAGATAATACTTGTTTCTACCCTACTTCTGGTGGTCAGCCAAATGATTTAGGTTATATTCAGGGTGTGTCAATAGTTGATGTAATAGAGGATAACGATAAGATAATCCATGTATTAAAAGAAGGCATCGAAGAAGAATGCGGAGATATGGTAATAGGAAGAATTGACTGGGAGAGAAGATTTGACCATATGCAACAACATAGTGGGCAACATATCCTTTCTGCTGCTTTCGAAAAATTATGGAATGCCGATACGGTATCTTTTAATTTGGGGGATGAAATTTGCACTTTAGATATCATGAAAGATAGCATTACTTCCGAGGAAGTAAAAAAAGCGGAGATAATATCTAATAATATCGTTTTAGAAAATAAACCGATTAAAACATATTTTGTGGACCAAGAAAGGGTAAATGAATTAAATCTAAGGAAAATTCCTCCTCAAAAAGGAGATATAAGGATAGTAGAGATAAAGGATTTTGATATATGTGCCTGCTGTGGTACTCACTGTAGGACTACCGGGGAGGTTGGTCTGATTAAAATCTTAAAATGGGAGAAAAGAGGAGTAAAAATTCGGTTGGATTTTATATGCGGTAAGCGTTCTTTGAAAGACTATTATTGGAAAAATGAATTAATTAAGGATATTTCTAATAAATTGACGATTAAAGATACAGAGCTGGGAGAAACAGTGGAGAAAATGTTAGAGGAACGGAAAAAAAGCAGAAAAGAATTAAGAGAAATCAAAGAAAAATTACAAGAATATGAAGTAAAAAGATTGATTGATGAAACCTCTATAAGAGATAATGGAATAAGGATGATAAACAAAGTGTTTGAAGAAGATAATTTTCAAGAAGTAAGAGGATTGGTACAGAGGATTATTAATCTAGATGACAGTGTAGTTGTATTAGCTGGAATTAAGAATAAAGGAGATGGAGAAGGAGTAAGGATATTGTTTGCCTGTTCCCGAACTTTGAAATATGATATGAATAGATTAGCAAGAGAAGCAGCCAAATTTATTGAAGGACAAGGAGGCGGAGCTCCTAATTTTGCTCAAGCTGGAGGGAAGAAGTTTGAGGGGATTGAAGATGCTCTGAATTTTGCTTTGGAACATTTTCAGGAATTTATTAAAAAATGAGAAAAAATGAAAATGATTAAATCTAAAAAATTAATAAATAAGGTTATTTTTGTTATTGTCTGCATTTTAATCTTATTATTCTCAATAGGTTTTAATTCTTTTGCTGCCGAAAGAGATTTAATCAAAGAACAGCAATTAGGTAAGAAATTATCTATAGATATTGAGAAGAAATATGAGGTAGTTAAAGATTTACAACAAAATTCTTTATTGAAAGAGATTGGCAATAGGTTAACCAGGGCTTCAGAATTGAGTGAAATGACATTTCACTTCAAGATATTAAAAATAGACGGGCCTAATGCCTTTTCTATCCCGGGTGGATATATCTATGTAACTTATGATCTTTTTGATTATATTCAATCAGATGATGAACTGGCCGGGATTTTAGCTCATGAAATTGCTCATATAATTCATAATCATGCTTTAAAGCAGACCAGAGATAATACTAAATATAATCTACTAACTATTTTAGCTGTTCTTTTGACCAGGGAGCCAGATGTAGCTTTATTAGGGAAGTTAACTACTATAACCTTTCTTAATCAGTATAGCCGGGATTACGAAGAAGAAGCAGATTTAACTGCCATAGACCTATTAATCAAGACAGGAAATAATCCGGTAGGTTTTTTAACTTTTTTGGAAAGATTATACTCCAGGGAAATGTTTAGACCTAAAATAAATTTGGGGATATTTCAGACTCACCCAGAAACTGAAGCTCGAATTAATTATGTGAGAGATATGATCCAAGAGAAGGGGATAGATATTGATAGGCGGGCTACGACTGATTATCTTAAAGTAAATATTAAATATATATTTGAGGAGCCTTTTTATACCGGCATTATTTATATCGATAATACTTCTATCTTAAATTTATCATTTCCAAAAAACCATGAAATTTACCTTAAGATGATAGAGGCTACTCAAAACCTGGATAAATTTCTTACTGTAGATTTATCTCCTTATGAAATAAATGTTTTTGTAGAGGGGACTACCTCTACACTCCTGATTCGTAATGATAAAATAATCTCTTTAGATGATTCAGAGACTGCATTGTCAAATAAATCATCCAGAGAAGTATTAAGTGAAACGAAGGATAAAATTAGGAGAGCCCTCTGGGAATTTAAACTTATTCAGCCTTTTTAAAGAAAATAAAAATATAAAATAAGTAAAAGAGGGGATAATAAAAGATAGAGAAAGGTTTATAAAAGAATATAATAGAGTGTAAATTGTAAAAGAATTATTATTGGAGTAAATAATAAAATAAATAAATAAAGATATTAAATATTATCCTAAATAAGCTTTAATTACTTTAGGGTTTTTAGCAATTTCGTTGCATGTACCTTCTAAAATAATATTTCCTGTTTCTAAGACATAGGCCCGATGGGCGATTTCTAAAGCCATATGGGCATTCTGTTCTACCAATAAAATAGTAGTGCCTTCAGCATTTGCCTGTCTTATTACTCGGAAAATATCCTGAACTAAAAGGGGGGCTAACCCCATAGAGGGTTCGTCTAACAACATAAGTTTAGCTCGAGCCATTAGTCCACGACTCAAAGCTAACATCTGTTGTTCTCCTCCAGATAAAGTTTCTCCCAGCTGGTTTTTTCTTTCTTTTAATATCGGAAATAGATCATATACTTTATTTAAATCTTCTTGGATTGCAATTTTATCTTTTCTTCCCCAGGTGGCAAGCTCTAAATTTTCCTGAACTGTTAATGGCCCAAAGATTATTCTTCCTTCTGGGACGTGGATTATACCCCTTTTTACCAAATCATATGCTGGTACCGATAGCAAGTCTTCATTCAAAAAAGTAATACTTCCACCTTGAGGTTTAAG
>Ga0116202_10001524_pt1 | contig 13555 bp, 12 predicted proteins | sample LakKivw325mmetaG_FD_94479 | JGI IMG/M metagenome (GOLD analysis project Ga0116202, IMG submission 94479) | Anoxic lake water microbial communities from Lake Kivu, Rwanda to study Microbial Dark Matter (Phase II) - Lake Kivu water 325m metaG | ecosystem: Environmental > Aquatic > Freshwater >...
GGACTTACCTGTGCTTACTTCCTGGCTCGCCTGGGCTACCGGCCTACTGTCTTCGAGAAGCTACCTGTAGCCGGCGGGATGCTGGCCGTGGGCATTCCAGCTTATCGCCTGCCCAAGGACATACTCCAACGCGAGATCAAAGCTATTGAACAACTGGGGGTGGAGATTAAAACGGGTGTCACCGTCGGTAAGGATGTGACCATCGCTGAGCTGCACGATCAGGGTTACGAGGCTGTCTTTGTCGCTGTCGGTGCCCATCGCGGGATGAGGCTGAATATCCCAGGCGAGGAGCTGGAAGGCGTGGTGGACGCTGTGAGTTTCTTGCAGGAGGTTGCTCTCAATGGCCGGAGAGTGTCCGTGGGCTGCAAGGTAGCCGTGATCGGTGGCGGTAATGCGGCTATTGACGCGGCCCGCACTGCCTTGCGGCTGGGGGCCGAGGAAGTGACTATCGTCTACCGGCGGACGCGCGGTGAGATGCCCGCTCAGCCAGAGGAGATTGAAGATGCAGCAGCCGAAGGAATACGCTTCGAGTTCCTGGTTGCACCGGCCACCATTGTAGGGGAAAGTTCGCGCGTCAAGGCTCTGGAATGCATTCGCATGAAGCTGGGTCCCTTCGACCGCAGTGGCCGCCGCCGGCCTGAGCCGACGGACGAGCGGTTCACCCTCGACGTGGACATGGTCATCCCGGCCATCGGCCAACGGGTGGTTACTGCTCCATTGTTCGACGGTCTGGACGTGAAGGTGGGCCAGGATGGCGCGATTGAGGTGGACAGCGACGGGCGTACCGCCGTTCCCTTTGTTTTCGCCGGCGGGGATGCGGTCACCGGGCCAGCGACGGTGATCAAGGCCATCGCCAGCGGCGAACGAGCAGCGGTGGCCATTGATCGCTACCTGTCCGGCGACATGAGCAGGGTTTACCCCTGGCGGGAACTGCGATCACCGGACACTCCCTTCGATCCCGAGGCTGAACCGCTGGCCGCCAATCGCGCTGAAAGCATCAAGCTGTCAGCGCCAGAGCGTCGCCGTTGTTTTGATGAGGTAGAAAGGGTGCTCTCCAAAGAGGCAGCGATGCGCGAGGGTCTGCGCTGTCTGCGCTGCGATTATCGGGGAGAGCCGGCCCCAGAAGTGCCAGCCGAGGAAAAAATACCGGCTGTGGTGGAGGTCTGAGGAACATGATCAACATTACCATAGATGGCCGCCAGTTACAGGTAGCTGAGGGTACAAATATACTGGAGGCGGCGCGGGAAAACGACATTGAGATACCGACTCTCTGCTATCACGAGGCGTTGGAGCCTTTCGGGGCCTGCCGTTTGTGCGTGGTGGAACTGGAGGGACCCCGTGGCTCAAGGCTGGTGGCCTCCTGCGTCTATCCCTGTGAGGAAGGGGCGGTGGTACACACCAACTCGGAGATGGTGCAGCGTTCACGGCGTACGACGGTCGAGTTGCTGATGACTTTCGCCTCTCACATCCCGCTCATCCAGGACCTGGCCGCCAAAATGGGGGTGGGCGAACCTCGGGTGCGGCTGGAGCCTAACGATTGTATCCTCTGTGGCCTGTGTGTGAGAGCCTGCCAGGAGATCGTGGGAGTCCGCGCGATCAGCGTGATAAATCGCGGCATCGAGAAGAAAGTCAAGCCGCCCTTCGAGGTCGCGTCCAGTATCTGCGTCGGTTGTACCACCTGTGTCTTTGTCTGTCCCACCGGAGCTATTACGCTGGATGACGTTGGCCGGCCCAGACCGGCACACAAATGGCGTTCCGAGTTCGAGAGCAGAACGTGCCGCGTCTGCGGCGATCACTACCTGGTTTCTGAGTCCGTCTCCGATTACCGGGCACTGCTGGCTGAGGAAAAACTCTCGCAGCCGGAGGGCGGTCGGCAGGGTTATTTGATTGAGACCTATCACAGGAGCGTATCCCGTGGATGAATCGGCTGCCAGAATAGGGATTTTCGTCTGCGATTGCGGGCACAAGATTGCGGATTTTATTGATAGCGAAGTGCTAGTCAGGAATGCGGCAGCGTTTCCAGGCGTGGTACTAGCCCGGCGCGAACGGTACAGTTGCTCCAAAGCGGGCCTCAAGCGCATCCAGGCGGCCATCGCCGAACAAGGATTGAACCGGGTGGTAGTGGCCGGATGCACCCCGCGCACCCACGAGCCCCTTTTCAGGAAAGCGTGTGAAGAAGCCGGGTTGAACGGCGCTCTATTCGAGATGGTCAACATCCGGGAGCAATGTGCCTGGGTGCATGGCGATAGGACGCAGGCCACGAACAAAGCCATCGCACTGGTACGCATGGGCGTAGCCAGAGCCGTGCTGCTGGAGCCGGGAGAGGTAATAGAGGCCTACGTGACGCCTGCCGTTTTGGTGATCGGCGGCGGGACAGCGGGCCTGACAGCAGCTCTGGCAGTGGCCAGCGGCGGTGTCCCCGTCACCGTGGTGGAACGGGAAAATGAGTTGGGCGGGCTGGTGAGCAAACTGCACAGCCTTTATCCTACCGGGCGCGGAGCCCAGGAATTCATTGCCGGGCGGATTGAGGCCGTGCAGAACACGCCGGCGATCACAGTGCTGACCGGGGCCCACATCACTGCAGTGGACGGTTCACCCGGCGATTATCACGTTACCGTATGGCACAACGGCCACCAGTCCATCCTCGATGCGGGAGCCATTATCGTCGCTACCGGTGCGCAACCTTCGCGCCCCTGGGGACTGTTCGGATATGGCCGCCCACGGGTGATCACTCAGTTCGAGCTGGAGAATCTGCTGAACACAGGGGGGATCGCGGCCCGGGACATCGTGATGATCCTGTACGGACGGGGAGAGCAATCCCACCTCGACGGGTTGAGTTGCATGACGGCTCTGAAGAACGCCATCTTGTTGAAGAAGGCCTGCCCTGAACGGCGGGTCACCATTGCCTTCAGCGACCTACCGGCTGGTGAACCCTACGTTAATTGGATCAAAGAAGCGCGACAATCGGGCGTGAGCTTCATCCGCTATTCGCCAGACCGCAAGCCGCAAGTCGGCAGCGAGGCGATCGAGGTCTACGATGTTCTCACGGCAACAGATGTGGAGATACCCTACGATTTGGTGGTTCTTTCCATGACGCTGGTGGCCCGAGCCGACGCCTCCGTGCTGGCCAATTTGCTGCATTTACCCCAGGACGATAGCGGTTTCTTCCCCGATGTATACACCCGCCTCAAGCCGAGGGATTACGCCGACGATGGTATCTACATCTGCGGTTGTGCCCATTATCCAGTTGCTACCGCTGAGAGCATGTTCCAGGCCTACAACGCTGCTTCCAGGGCGCTGCGTTATGTGGCCAGCAGGACAGTATCCAGCCAGGCGGCGGTGGCCGTTGTGGATGAGCGGCTGTGTACAGGTTGTGGTACCTGTGTCGAAACCTGTTCCTTTGCAGCGGTTGCTATGGAGAAGGGCGAGGGGGTACTGAACCGGTCGCGGATAAATCCCTTACGCTGCGTGGGCTGTGGCAATTGTGTGGTAGCCTGTCCCAGCAAAGCCATAACCCTGCAATCGTCTACCGACCAACAAATCATGGCCCAGATCAGCGCTGCACTGGCTGGACCGACGGACGGCAAACCGCGTATCCTGGGATTTTTGTGCCAATGGAGTGGCTATGCCGCCGCCGACCTGGCTGGAGCCCGTCACTTGTTGTATCCAGCTAACGTGCGATTTATTCGCGTGCGTTGTTCAGCCCGCTTCGACCCCTATCACATCCTGTGGGCCCTGCTGAACGGCGCCGACGGGATATTGCTGGCGGCCTGCGAACCAGGTGAATGCCACTACGTTCTGGGCAATCAATATGCCGAGGAACGCATCGAGAACTTACAGCAGATGTTAGCCGTCGCCGGATTCGACACTCGCCGCCTGCGGCTGGGGTGGTTCAAACCCGATGATGCTGAAGGATTCGTGAGCGAGGTCAATGCCTTCGCCGATCAGATTGAAAAGCTGGGCTTGGCCCAGCATATCAGTTGAGGTCAAGGAGGCCAACGTATGTCAGACAGATTGGAACGGGAGGTGTGGGCCCTGGAGCGCTGTGCAGGCTGTGGACTGTGTGTGGCCACGTGCTCCAAGGGCATGCTTCACTGGACGGAGGATGAGCATCCCCTGCGCGAGGTACGCGAGAAGGCTTTAGGACTGTCTCGCATTCCGCTGGATAGCTGCTCTTTCTGCCAGAGATTTTGCGAGAAAACCTGTCCGCGTTTACAGGAGTGGGCACCCCTGGAAGTCAGGCGTTTGGTAACGGCGCGGGCGGTGGGCGTGATCAACTCTGGCGAGCCAGGCGATGTCATCAAGAACCTGTTGATGGCGGCCATGGCTTCGAGATTGATTGACGGGGTACTGCTGGCGGACATGAACCCCTGGACGTTGCGGCCAGAGGCCCGCGTGGTGACCGGGGTGGGCGAACTCGCTGACACATTGGGCGTACAGTACATCTGGACGCCAGTGCTCAGCGCGCTGAACGAAGCGGTCTTCAAACAGGGTATGCAAAACCTGGCCATTGTCGGGACACCGTGCGCTGCTCAGGCCATCCGTGCACTGTTCGCCGCGGACAACGAACGTTTACAACCCTATCGCAGTGCCATCCGCTTCACTATTTCCCCGTTCTGCATGGGGGTGTTTGTACCTGCGCTGGTGGGCATTTACCTGGCCGAGGAGCTGGGCATCGGGTCGGGCGAGGTAAAGCAACTGGTAGCTCTGCCCAGCCAGGACAAGATAATGGCTGTGCTGTGGGATGGCACCCGCCGGGACATTCCGACGGCGGCGGTGCAAAAGTACACCCGCCGGGGGTGCGCGAGTTGTGACGATTACCTGGGTGAATCGGCGGACGTGGCGGTGGGCACAGTGGGTGCAGTCCCAGGCTACAGCACAGTCATCGTCCGCAGCACCGCCGGTGTGGTGGCTCTGCAACACGCGCTAAACTTTGGTTTATTGGAGGCAGGTCCGGCGGTAGATCAGGCGGCTCTGGACAAAGCCAGGGCGGAGAAGGAACGCCGCGAGCGCGCCCAGGCTTTCGAGGGGCTGTTGATACTCACCCTGGATGCTTTACAGGACCCAGCCAGGCGTGTGGAAGCGCGCCGTGAGTTTGAACGTCTGTATGGTTCCCCGCCACGGGCGGAGATGGAAATAGTGAAGGAGGTTGGCTGTGGCATTTGTTCTGGATGCTAGCGATCAAGAGCTCAAGACCGTGAGCCGCCAACTGCGGGAGATGTTAAACGAGCAGCCGGTCGTCGTAAAGAACGCAGCCCATCTGCACGGGTTGGCAGCGGGCCTCAAACACGGCGAGGTCATCATCGAGGGATGCAGCGGGGACTACCTGGGTGTCCTCAACGACGGCGCTACCATTACCGTGAAAGGGGACGCTGGCAAGTACCTGGCTGATAACATGACCCGTGGCAAAGTGCTCGTCGAAGGCGAGGCGGATTACGGCGCCGGGCAGTATTGCTATGGCGGGACAGTGGTTATCAAAGGGAGCGCTGGCGATTTCACGGCCACGATGAACAAGGGCGCGACTATCATTGTCGGCGGCGATGTGGGTTGCGAGGCCGGCACGTACATGCTGGCCGGCGAGTTGATCATCGTGGGCAATGCCGGGGCTAACCTGGGTAATTACCTCATTCGGGGCAGCATTTACGTTGGCGGGGAGTGGGCCAGCCTGGGCCATAATACCAGGCTAGAACCCCTGAGCGAGGAAGATGTGCAGAGGCTAAAGAGTTACTTCGCCGAGTACGGAATCCAGGCGGATCCGCGTCGTTTCCGCAAACTTATTCCGCTCTCGACAAAGCCATTCTACAAGTAAGGAGTCCGGGAATGCCAGTCATTGGAACATTCTGTGTATCGGTTCATAAAGACGTTTGTATCAACGCCCAATCACCAGGCAAGTGCGCCACCTGCGTGGAGGTCTGCCCCTACGGGGTGTACGCCATAGATGCCCAGGGCCAGGTGAATGTGCAGAACTACAACACCTGCGTGGGCTGCCGCATCTGTGCCGAGTTCTGTCCGGCCAATGCCATCCGCATCAATCCAGCCGAGTCCGAATATGTGTCGCGCTATCCATGGACTTTCGGCCAGGTGGAGGAGATACACTACAAGTCGCTGACCGGCGGCTACCTGCTGCGCGGCTTCGGCACAGCCGGACCACTCCCGCACTTCGATGGCATCGTCGTCGTGCCCTCGCAGCTTGCTTCGAAATCACCCAGAGACAAGTATCGGGAAGAATGTCGCATGGAAGTCGTGATCGGCGAGGATAGGGCTGAGAAACCCATCGTGCTGCATTATCCCATTGTCTTCCCGGCCATGTCCTTCGGTGCGCTCTCCAGAGAAGCCAAGCTCGCACTGGCCATCGGTACGGCTAAGACGGGCATCTTTACCAACACCGGCGAGGGCGGTTTGGTGCCCGAGGAGCCCTACTACGTCCATGGGTACGCCGACCCGGAAAGCAAAGAGCAGAAGTGGTCGCCGGGGGGCTCCCTGGTCATCCAGTGGTCCACCGGTCGCTGGGGTGTCTCAGCGGATTACGTGAATGCTGGCGACGCAGTGGAGATCAAGATTGGGCAGGGGGCCAAGCCTGGGATGGGTGGGCACTTGCTGGGCGCCAAAGTCACTGAAGAGGTAGCCGCGGTGCGCGGCATTCCGGTGGGCAGCGATGCGCTTTCACCCTGCCGCTACTACGACGTGTTGTCCTTCGAGGACATGAGGAAGATGGTGGCTTTCCTGCGCGATGTCACAGACTACAAGAAGCCCATCCTCATGAAGCTGGGCCCCAGCCGCCCTTACGATGACGTGCGGATGGCGGCCGAGGCCGGGGTGGATGCCATATCCATTGACGGTATCTGCGGCGGTACGGGGGCCTCGCCGGATGTGGTGACCCAGGGCGTGGGTATCCCGACCATCGCCTGCATCCCGCCCGCCGTGCGCGCGCTCAAGGACCTGGGCCTGCATCGCAAGGTAAAGCTCATCGCCCTGGGTGGCATCCGCAACGGCCTGGATGCTTTCAAGGCCCTGGCCATGGGGGCCGATGCCGTGGGCTTCGGCACCGCCGCCGAGATCGCGATGGGCTGCCGGGCCTGTATGGCCTGTCACATGGGCAACTGTCCTTATGGCATTACCTCTCAGCGGCCCGAATTGCGGGCGCGTCTTGATCCTGAGGAGGCGGGCCAGCGTCTGGCGAACTTTGTGCTAGCCACCGCCGAAGAGATCAAAATTCTGACCATGCTCTCCGGCCATGACGACATCCGTGATCTATCGGAAGAGGACCTGAGAGCTGTGGACCTCAATACAGCCGCCATCACAGGTCTGAAAATGATCGGCTACGAGCGGAGGCTGCCTTGGTGGGAAAACGGGTACGGTAGTTGATTAATCCAAACTGATGGGTACAAGGAGGTGGCACGATGTATGATAAGACTGAAACGAATCGAAAAATCGAGTCATCTGTGATCACCGTGGATCGCAGCCTTATGCGCAACATGATTGAGGAAGCAATCGAGTTCTGCGCCAGGAAGACTGGTGCTCGCAGTCGGGAGGAAGCGCTGGTTGCTATCCTCAGTGGCGACTGCTCATTCTGCGAATATTTGCGCTACGGTCTGTCCAGGCAGATAGGTGCCTATCTCGGCTCGATGGACCGCCACGTTAGAACCGTATATGCCTACGAACCCGAGTATGGAACCACCGAGGATGACGCTGGCGTAGTAAAGCTTAGCTCCAGCATCAATCTGCTGGCCTGGGTTGATCGCAAGAGCGCGGCGCTCGAGTCCATCATCGAGTCGCTGGCCGAGGCGCTGCGAGACGAACGGAGCCAACTCCTGTGCGAGAAAACCAACGGCACCTGCTTCATGCTGGACGTGCAGGTTGTAGATGATGAAGAGGTAAAAAGCCGCAGGGGCTATGGAGCCCTGGTGAACTCTGTGCACGTGCGCCCCACCGAACTCTGGACGCGCACGGTTTAATTTGTGGATGGCCGATTGCCCGTTCCGTGGCCGCAAGGCCAGAGGTTTTGGGCGAACCTCGAAGGGAGCGGGACGGGCAATCGTGTTTCTTTCCATTAACCAGGCCGCTATTTCAAGTCCTGATGTGGCTTGCTGACACTATGCTTTCCTCAACGGCAAAATCATGGTGTATTTCCTATTGAGTCCAGTAGGCTATCCACCCGCTCCCCACTTACCCCCAATCCTGTGGGCGTAGATCGGGTTGCCACTCAACCCACTCCCCTATCCGGTTACGTAACTCCTCTCCAGGTCCAGACTTTGCTTGCACACCCACTGATTGTGTAGTATAATTCTAAATCGTTCACAGAGGTTAGCTCTGCCTTGAGGAAGGTGCTATGGCCAAATTTGCAGCTTCCAGTATACCGACGAATGATGCGGTCTCCGTCTGATGGGAGATCGCGAAAACAAATCTCAAAGGAGAGAAAATGATGACTGAAGAACTGAATCCCTTCAAAATCGCCCAGCAGCAGCTAGACGAGGCGGCCAAAATTCTCAAGTTAGACCCGGCCACTCACGCGCTGCTCCGCGAACCAATGCGCGAGTTCCACTTTAACTTCCCAGTCAGAATGGACGATGGCACAATCAAGATATTCAAGGGCTTTCGCGTACAATACAACGACGCCCGTGGCCCAACGAAAGGCGGCATTCGTTTCCATCCCGACGAGACTATTGACACCGTGCGTGCCCTGGCTGCCTGGATGACCTGGAAAACCGCAGTGGTGGACATTCCTTTGGGCGGGAGCAAAGGTGGTGTGATCTGCAATCCTAAAGAGATGTCCCAGTCGGAACTCGAACGGCTAAGCCGGGGTTACATCCGTGCCCTGGCCCATTATATCGGCCCGGAGACCGATGTCCCCGCTCCGGATGTGTACACCAATCCGCAGATCATGGCCTGGATGATGGACGAGTATAGCATCATCACCGGATATAACGTGCCCGGCGTGATCACCGGCAAGCCAATCCCCCTGGGTGGCTCCGCAGGCCGGGGCGACGCGACGGCCAAAGGTGGCATGTACTGCATCCGCGAGGCGGCCAAATCGTTGGACATCGACTTGACCCAGGCGACAGTGGCCGTGCAAGGCTACGGCAACGCCGGCCAATTTGCGCACAAGCTCATCACCGAGATGTTCGGCGTCAAAGTGGTGGCCGTGTCCGACTCCGGGGGGGGAATCTACAACCCTCAAGGGCTGGACTTCGCAGCGGTAGTTGCCCACAAGAAAGGGACAGGTTCGGTCCAGGGTTTCCCCGGCGCGAAGAACATCACCAACGAGGACCTGCTGGAACTGGACGTGACCCTGCTCGTCCCCGCCGCTCTGGAGAACCAGATCGGCGCATGGAATGCCGGCAATGTCAAAGCCAGAATCCTGGCAGAACTGGCCAACGGCCCCACCACCCCCGATGCAGATGCGATTCTCTATAAAAATGGGGTTTTCGTCATCCCCGACTTTCTGTGCAACGCGGGCGGGGTAACCGTATCCTACTTCGAGCAAGTGCAAAATGCCTACGATTACTACTGGACGGCAGAAGAAGTATACGAGCACCTGGACCAGAAGATGACCGCCGCTTTCCACGCCGTGCACGAGATGGCTAAGAAGTACAGAGTCCACAATCGCACCGCAGCATACCTGGTGTCCGTCAGCCGGGTGGCCGAGGCTTGCAAGCTGCGCGGCTGGGTCTAAAAGACCTATAAGCCTGACACGCAAAGGGCTGCTCCCGCGACGCGAAACTGGGAACAGCCCTTTTTGTTCGTAGGCACTTGACGGGTCAGGCCATCTACGTTACAATACCCACATCCGGTAGAAACACGTAGAGCCCCTTGCGGGGCTCTACGGCAGATAAATGGTTCACTATCGCTTGGAATCAATTGAAGAAAATCGGCTTGCGGCTAGATGGCTCCCATGATATTGCTGAAGACCTGGGCGATGACAGGACCGAGCAGCCGCAGGACCACGATCACCACGATAGCGACCAGCACCAGGATCAAAGCGTACTCGACCAGACCCTGGCCTTCCTCACGCGGCAAGTACATCATCAGTGTTCACCTCCTTCCGCTGTACAATTTTGAAGAAATCTTTTTTCAGGAACTACTGACATTATACACCAGAATGGCCTATTTTTCAATACATGCGCGTAAAGGCCACGTAAATTTCCAGTAGAGGTTGCGTAAAGGATGGCAAAGGTGCTTGAATTGGAACTAACGGGCATCGCTCACGGTGGCGATGCCCTGGGCCGCCACGAAGGACGGGTGATCTTCGTGCCCTACGGCATCCCCGACGAGAAAGTGCGGGTTGAAATCACGGAGGAGAAAGGCCGTTGGGCGCGATCTCGTTTGAGCGAAGTGTTACACCCATCACCCTACCGGCTAGATCCACCCTGCCCCCATTTCGGAGTATGCGGGGGGTGCCAGTGGCAACACATAGACTACGAGGCCCAATTGGTATACAAAAGAACCATCGTGAGTGAACAATTGAGCCACCTGGCAGGATTGGAGAATATACCCGTCGAACCCACGCTGAAAAGCCCGGACATTTGGCATTATCGCAACAACGCGCAGTTTACCCTCAGTTCTGACGGCAGGCCTGGTTTCAAGACAGCTCACAGCAGTCGTGTAGTGCCTATCACTGAGTGTCTGCTGCTTCACCCCCTGCTGTCCGACCTGTTCTCTGCATTAGACGTAGCTTTCCCGGAACTGGAGCGGCTTTCCCTCCGCGCCGGGGTACGCTCGGGCGAGACTATGCTGATATTCGAGACAGTGGACGACGAACCGCCTGAGATCGAAGTGGACATGCCGGTCTCGTGTGTGCTTCTTCTCAAGGACGGCACGCCGGTCAATCTCGTCGGGCGCAATCACATCACCGAGATATTAGGCGCCCGCGCATTCCGCGTGTCTGCACCATCTTTCTTTCAGGTGAACGTCGCTCAGGCGGAACAATTGGTGGAGATGGTGGCTGCGTTTTTGCAATTGACGGGAAACGAAATATTGCTGGACGCCTATTGCGGCGTGGGGACTTTCGCCCTGAGCCTGGCTGATCAGGCCAAGCAGGTCATCGGAGTAGAAGAAAATCTCCACGCTGTAGCGGACGCCCGATTGAACGCGCAAGGGCTTTCTAACGTGGAGTTTATAGAGGGACGGGTGGAAGTCGTTCTCCCCGACCTTGACCTGGCAGTAAATGCCGCTGTGCTCGATCCACCGCGCCAGGGCTGCCACCCGGCGGTTTTGCAAGCGCTGACAAGCCGGAAGCCAGACCGCATTGCGTATGTCTCCTGCGATCCAGCTACCCTGGCCCGCGATGCCCGCCGATTAGTTGACGCTGGCTACCGCCTTGTCAAAGTGCAACCGGTGGACATGTTTCCCCAGACATATCACATCGAAACCGTAAGCCTATGGGTGCTGTAGAACTTACGCCAGGTTGAGAGAGAAAATTATGAGCATAAGAGGCGTCATACTGAAGTTTAGCTATTATCTACACAGGCACCAGATTGGCCCCATACCTGTGGGCTACGCACCGCTGATTCTGGCCGCTGTAGCTTTGATTGCAGCTATTTCGCACCTTCTGGCCTGGCCGTGGGCCGTGGGGAGCGCCATCGTCGCCCTGCCACTGGCCGCGATCGTATGGATCATCGACCGGCAGGGATACATTGTCTTCCACGCCAAAAAGTTTGCTCCTTTTCCGACCGAGCCATTGCGGGCAGACGAGAAAGTCGCAGGCCGGGCCACCGGGTACTTCGAAGTAGGCGGCAAACGCCGCTACTTCGTTGAAGCGCGTGCCTATTTCTCAACAGTGGAGACGCGGGAGCACATCCTCATGGTCCGCATTCCGCACACCCGATTTTTGCTGTTCGTTACATCGCCACGCGACGAAGTGGGATGGTGGTACGTGTTCTTCCAGCCAGGTATGCTACGCGCGGTGCAAACAGGCGAAATCAACTTTGGGCTGCGGCCCCGGTCTGCGTTGCGAGTGACCTATCAGCCGGACGATTCATCCGCCCAGACTGTGTACCTGTCATTCAACGAGCTAAGCTCCCTGCACCGCACTCTCAACGATTTGCGGCTAGACGCAGACCTCCCCTAGACGCAACATTCACTCTGGTTTTACACGCCGTTGTGCCCAATCCTGACGGTCGAGACGCATCTCGTAAAAAAGTACCAGGTTCTTGTTGCCTCTCTTGACGAAAAAATGACGAATGTGATAGTATCTCTCATCCTGCAAAAAGGCCAACTGCGCATCCGAGCCGGCCTCTCGATACTCCTCGCCAACGTGATGGAACCCGCACTTTTCGTAACAGCGTATGGCCCGGTGATTGGGCGCTGCCACATCTAACCGGAGGGTGAAAAAGCCCATTTCACCAAAGAAGTAATCCAGGAAAGTGCGGATAGCGTCCGTACCGTAGCCCTGCCCCACCCAGTCCGCGCCGATGGTGATCCCCAGGCGAGCCGAGCGCTGACCATCAATCTCACGCAGGCTCAGCCGGCCGATGACCTGCCTGTTCAAGTCCTCAATAGTATACCAGCGGCGAGTTGGATCGTTGGATAGCGCAGTGCCTTGAATCTCTCTGTCCGTGGTCTGGTGAGACGGGAGATTGTAGATAAAGCACAGCGGGTCGGTGAAAGGCCGCCAGGCCCGCATGATGTCCCAATCTGCGCGAACCTGCGGGCGGATGATGATCGCTTCTCCCCGAAGTTGCATGTCCTATTCCCCCCGGATGATCTGATGCTGATTATAATCCTGTTCGCCCAGGTGGTCAAACTCCGCACTGACCTGTCCTGCACAACCCCGGGTCGGGCAAAATGGTTGACTGAGGCGCCGGTTCGTGATATACTACCAGCCCATGAGTTGTCCCCAATACAAGCATCCAGAAAGGAATGGTGAGGTTTTATGAGAGACCGTGGAGGTTGTCTGGAAGGCATCTTCAAGATGCTGCTGTTGACCGCTCTCTTCGATTGGCTAGAGGATAGGTTCGGGTTTGGGCGCGGAGTCTCCTGTACCGGTTGCGGCTGCGGGCTGATCCTTTTACTCCTGTTCTTGTTGCTGGCCTGCAACACAATTGTCGGCACAGATTGGCTGCGGGCTTTCTGATTTCCCTTTTTCCTTGCCTCAACCCGAGGGTGTGATGCTACTTTCCCAACTTCTGATGGCTCTGCCGGAAAAGAGGACTCGCGGCAACCTGGAGGTGAGTGTGCGCGGCTTGGCCGGCGATTCACGACAGGTGCAACCCGGCGACCTCTTCGTGGCCATGAAGGGCCTGAGTGCCGATGGGCACGAGTTTATTTCCCAGGCCATCGAACGAGGAGCCGTGGCCATCGTCGCAGAGAGAGAATTTCCCCTCAACTCCCCTGAGTTCCCCTTAATCGTCGTTCCCGATTCTCGCGCCGCCCTGGCCTACCTCTCTGCCGCCTGGCACGGCTACCCTACCCGCCGGATGCGCATCATTGGCGTAACCGGCACAGACGGCAAGACGACCACTGTCAGCCTGGTCCGCTCCATCCTGGCGGCGGCCAGCCACAAGACAGGGATGATCAGCACGGTCAACGCTTTGATCGGCGACGTGGCCTACGACAC
>Ga0116202_10001528_pt1 | contig 13545 bp, 10 predicted proteins | sample LakKivw325mmetaG_FD_94479 | JGI IMG/M metagenome (GOLD analysis project Ga0116202, IMG submission 94479) | Anoxic lake water microbial communities from Lake Kivu, Rwanda to study Microbial Dark Matter (Phase II) - Lake Kivu water 325m metaG | ecosystem: Environmental > Aquatic > Freshwater >...
CCCAGACACCAGGCGTGCGGCTGCCTGCATGGGTCCGGAGGCCATGTGTTCTTCGCATGCCTTGGCGCCCGGTTGGTGCCCGGCTGGTCCCCGCCAGACAAGGTGCCCGCTGCCGGGGTTCGTCAGGCCTGCTGCGCGCGTCTGCGCTGCGGCCTGGCGGGAGCCTTGGCGAGATCCTTGAAGACGGCCTGCATCGCTTTGTGCACGATGCGCTCCGCGCCCGGGCCCACGCGCGTCGTGCGGATCTCGTAGCCGCCCTCGGGGTAGGCGGCCGCCGTCGGCAGGTAGCCGATGTTGCCGTTGCTGTAGCCGAGGATCAACGTCGCCTCGGCCGGCGAGGCCTCGCGCCCGAACAGCGCGTATTCGACGAACACCTCGGCGCTGAGCGCCACGATCATGGCGTCGCCCAGGCGGATGCCCTGGAGGCGGATCTGCCGGCCTTCTTCCTTGCTCACCTTCGGCGGCAGGTCGGCCGTGCTGTTCACGAGGCACAGCGGCAGCGGCTGCAGCTCGCGCACGTGGCTGAGCGCCTTCAGCACCGCGACGCACGCCTCCTGCGCGTGCTCTTCCACCTCGCCGAACGTGCCGCGCACGCGCTCGCGCTGGGTGCTGTAGGGGTTCTGATTCGCGCCGCAGCCCTGGAGGAACACGTAGCGCGCGCCGGGCGTGCGACACTCCAGCCGCTGGATCGCGCGTCCCATCCACTCGCCCGAGATGCTCAGGTTCCACTCGCCGAGCGTGGTGCCGTGCAGCGGCACGCTGAAGAGGACGACGTCCGGCTTGTGCTGCCGAGCGAATCGCCACACGTCCACCTCGTGCAGCGTCGGCCCTGTGGGATTCTCGCCGAGCCATATCTGGCCGTCGGCCCGGAGCTCGCGGCGGTTGACGCCGATGTCGAGCGGGGCACTGCCCACGGAGAACTCGGCCGCGTTCACGTCGGCCAGCGCCACGCGCAGCGCCTGGACGCTGGCGCGGACGACCTCCGCGCGGTACTTCCGCTCCATCCGGTTGGCCGTCTCGCCCCGGCCGATGGACGGACCGGCGTGCGTATGCGTCGTACTCAGCAGCACCTGCGCGGGCTGCAGGCCGGTTGCCTCCCTGATGGCGGCCTTGAACTCGTCGGCGTCGTCCATGCTCAGCAGGCAGAGGTCGTAGGCGAGCAGGGCGACGCGCTTTCTGCCGGCCTCGATGGCGACGGCATTCACGAACAGGTCGTCGTGGATGTCGTTCGCGCCGTCGGTGCGCGACGCGTAGCCGACCATGCCGATGCCCAACGGCGGCGTGATGCACTCCCGTCCATGCCCGACCAGCACCGTATCCATGCGATGCCCCTTGTCCGACAACACACGCGCAGGCTGCGCACGCGAGAGCGGCGGGTCCACTGCCGGCCCCCCGGCGCTGTCGCTGCGCGCCCCTCTGTTGTCGCCCGGCAGCGCCGCCGCGTGTTCGTGCCGCGCCGGCGCCCGCCCCGTCCCGGCCCTCGCTCCTGGCCCGGGCGCCGCCGGCGCCACGCCGCCTGCGGCGACCTACTTGAGGAACAGCTCGATCACCGGCACGGTGACGTTGGGCTTCTGCACCGGCAGCCGCAGCGTGGTCACGCCGGCGCCCACATCGCCGAACCGGGCCTGCCACTCGGGCCGGTCCTGGAGGCGAATCTCGGACGCGTCGTGCAGCAGCTGCGCGTATTCGATCTTGCCGGCCAGCCCCTCCAAGTGGAGCTCGACGAACGGCCAGGCGAACACGTGGACGTACAGCCGGTTGGTCGCCGGGTTGTAGGTGAGGCGGCAGTCCTCCGGCGCGCGCCACCCCGCCGGCGCCTGCGTGCAGCCGTAGATGGCGCGACTGTGGCGCTGCATCCACGCGCCGATGCCGTGGAGACGATCCAGCGCCCGCTCGTCGAACTCGCCGCGTCCGGTCGGCCCCACGTTGAGCAGCAGGTTGCCGCCCTTGCTGACCGTGTCGATCAGCATGCGCACGAGCTGGTCGACGCTCTTCCAGGAGGCCTCGTCGCGGTGGTACCCCCACGAGCCGGAGAACGTCTGGCAGGCCTCCCAGACCACCGGGTGGCCGTCATGGGTGACCCACTGCCGCGGCTGGAACTGCTCCGGTGTCTTGACGTCCCAGCCTGTGGGCAGGTCCAGGCGGTCGTTGAGGATGATGCGCGGCTGCAGACTGCGGATCATCGCCACCAGCTTCTCGCTCTGCCAGTCGTCGCGGCCCTTGCCCGTGCCGTCCGGCCGCGGATAGCTGAAGTCCAGCCAGAGGATGTCCACCTGGCCGAACTCGGTCAGCAGCTCCCGCACCTGGCCGTGCAGGTACTCGGCATACCGCGCCTGGCTCCGGCCCTTGTTGCGCTCGTCGCGATCGGGCGCGTTCCGGTAGGGCCCGATGTGCGGATCGAGGACGTAGTCCGGGTGGTGCCAGTCGATCAGCGAGTGGTAGAACCCCACGCGCAGGCCCGCCTGCCGGAAGGCCGCGACCATCGGCCGCAGCAGATCCCGCCCGGCGGGGGTGTTGGGCGCCTTGTAGTCGGTCAGGCGCGTGTCCCACAGGCAGAAGCCTTCGTGGTGCTTGGTGGTCACGACGAAGTACTTCATGCCGGCCTGCCGCGCTGCCGCGGCCCACTGCGCGGGGTCGTACAGATCCGGGTCGAAGTGGCGGAAGTAGGTGTCGTACACGCTGTCCGGCAGCTGCTCGTTGTGCTTCACCCACTCGTGACGCGCCGGCAGCGCGTACAGCCCCCAGTGGATGAACAGGCCGAAGCGATCGTGCACGAACCAGCTCGTGTCGCCCGGGGTGGGCAGGGTCTTCACGGTCGGGTAGCTCATCGGTTCCTTTCTCCGCGAATGGCGGTGAGCGCCGCCGTCAGGCGGCCGGGCCGCTGGCCGCGCGCGCCGCCAGCGCCGTTGCGAAGGCCGCGAAGAGCGCGCGGGCCGCAGCGCCGGCCGTGCCGGGCAGCTGCACCAGGGTCTCCGGATGCCACTGCACGCCGATCGCCCACCGATCCGGCGCGCTCGCTTCCACGCCTTCGATCAGACAGTCTCCCTCCCGGCACGTGCTCCTGTCCCAGGCCACCGCCGCCAGCGGCGGCGCCACGCGGCGGACCGCCTGATGGTGACGGCTGTTGACCGGCAGCGCGCCGGCGCAGCCCAGATGGCCGGCCAGGCGCGAGGCCGCCGCCACCGTGACCTGGTGGCACAGCACCGCATCCTCCGCGCTGCCGCCCCGGTGGCGTTCCGGCGGACAGCCGAACCAGCTCGGCACGTCCTGATGGAGACTGCCGCCCAGCGCCACGTTGAGCACCTGGATGCCGCGACAGATGCCCAGGATCGGCACGCGCGCTTCCCAGGCGGCCTGGACCAGCGGATGCTCGAGCTCGTCGCGGTCCCCGTCGATCTCGGCGGCCGGATGGACCGGCTCGGACGGATCCCAGCGCCCCGGGTGGATGTCGTTGCCGCCGGTGAGCAGCAGGCCGCAGGCGCCGTCCAGTCGGGGCGCCCTGTCGCCGGGAGTCAGCAGGCGCACGGCGCCGCTCCAGCCGCCAGCGCGCACCGCCGGCAGGTAGTAGCGCTCCACCGCGTCCGCGGCGCGGCAGGTGACCAGCAGCCAGGACATGGACGACTCCCTCGGCGCCGGCCGCTGCCTGCTCGGCGCCGGCGCGATCGCGGGCGGGGCCGGCCCTACACCGGGCGCAATCCCTGCTCGGCCAGCGTGGCGATGAGCACGTCGGGGCGGTCCGAGCAGATCAGATCGACGTCGTACGCCAGCGCCGCCAGCTGCTCTTCCCGGGTGTTGGGCGGCCAGGCGATGACCTGGATGCCGGCGGCGTGGCAGTCCGCCACGAACCGCTGCGTCAGCCTGGTGAAGTGACAGCTGGCGCGCTGCGCCCCCACGCCGACGGCCCGCGCCACCGCGTCCGGCGGCGGGTCGCCGAAGATGTGCTCCAGCCGGAGCCCTGGCCGCAGCGCCCGGACGCGCTCGAGCACCGCCGTGTCGAACGAGGTGGCATACACGGCGTCCTCCAGCTGCCATGCGGCCAGCACGTCCAGCGTCCGCTCCACGGCCGAGGGGTCCTTCAGCTCGACGTGCAGCGGCACCCGGCCGCCCACCAGCTCCAGGGCCTGCTCCAGCGTGGGCACGCGCTCGCCCTGGCCCGCATCCAGCGCCCGCACCTGCGCCAGCGTCAGGTCGTTCACCCGGCCGGTGCCGTTGGTCGTGCGCTCCACCGTGTCGTCGTGGATGAGCACGAGGTAGTCGTCGCGGGTCCGGTGTACATCGGTCTCGATGCAGTCCACCCCGAGCTCCAGCGCCCTGCGGAACGACCGCAGGGTGTTCTCGGGCTCCAGGCCCCCGGCCCCGCGGTGGCCGATCACCGCCACGCGTCTGCGACCCATCGCCCCTCGCTCCCTGGCGGCACGGCGACCGCGAACCCGGCGCCGGCGCCTCCTGGCGCGGCCGCCGGTGCGCAGGGGCGCGCCGCCGCAGGCATCACAGCAGGACAGGCATCACAGCAGGTCTGCTGATGCGCCCGTGCGCCGCTGCTCGAACGCCTCGTCGCCGGGACCCAGCAGCATGTACATGCTGGGCACGACCACCAAAGTCAACACCGTCGCCAGCGACAGGCCATAGATGATCACCACCGCCATCGGTGCCCACCACTGCGCCGAGGAGCCGCCAGCCGCGAACCGAAGGCTGTAGAAATCGAAGGACCAGCCCACGCCCAGGGGGATGATGCCCACCACGGTGGTCAGCGCCGTGAGGATCACCGGCCGGAAGCGGGTCCGCCCGGCCTCGACCACGGCCTCGAACTTGGGCAGCCCGCGCTCGCGCAGCTTGCCGGTGTAGTCCAGCAGGACGATGGCGTTGTTGACGACGACGCCGGCCAGGCTGATGATGCCGATGCCGGTCATGATGACCCCGAACGGCATGCCGTTGATCAGCAGCCCCCACAGGCCGCCGATCGTCGACAGGACGACACTGGCCATGATGATCAGCATGACCTTGAGCGAGTCGAACTGGGCCACGATGATCAGGGCGATGGCGAACAGGGCCACGGCCAGCGCCTGGAGCAGGAAGCGCGCCGCCTTGTTCTGCTCCTCGTCCTGACCGCGGTAGCGCAGCCCGTACCCCGGCGGCAGCGGGTGATTCCGCAGCCGTGCGCGCACCTCGGCCAGCACCTCGCTGGCCAGCCGGCCGTGGTTCTTGCCCGTGATCGTCACCACCCGCTTGAGGTCGGCGCGCCGGATCGTGCCGAACCCGGCGGCCGTGCCGTACTCGGCCACCGCAGACAGCGGGATCTGTCTGCCCTCGTGGGCGATGAAGATGCGATCCAGATCGGCCAGCGACTGCCGGAAACGCGGCGCGAAACGGACCGTGATGTCGTACTCCTCCTCCCCGACGCGGAAGTCGCCGGCGTCGAGGCCGCTGACTGCGGTGCGGACGGCCTGAGCCACATCTCGCGTGTTCAGACCCAGAACGGCCGCCTTCTCGCGATCCACCCGGACGGCCAGCTCCGGCTTGCTGCTCTCGAAATCGTCGCGCAGGTCGATCAGGCCGGGAACGTCCTGCACCAGGCCGCGCACTTCCTGGGCGAGGCGGCCCAGCGTCAGGTAATCGTCCCCGCTCAACTGGATCTCCACCGGCTCGCCCACGGGCGGTCCGTTCTCCTCCTTGTGCAGCTCCACCGCCGCGCCGGTGATGAACTTGACCCGGTCCGCCCACTGCTCGTAGGTGCGCAGACTGGGCTGTTGCCGTTCGGCGAAGTCCTTCAGGTCCAGGTAGATGCGCGCCTCGTTCGCGCTGGCCATACCGACGCCCAGGCCGCTGGCGGAAGCCGAGACGCCCACGTTGGCGACGATCCCGGTGACGTCGGGCATCGCGGCGACCGCCTGCTCCAGCTGGGCAGCCATCGCGTCGGTGGCTTCCAGGCGCTGGGCGGTGGGCCCTTCGATCGTGATCCACATGGAATCCGGGTCGGTCTGCGGCATGAACTCGACGCCATGCCCGAAGAGACCGTAGGCGGCCAGGCTGAGAACCAGCGCCGCCGCCGCCAGCCCCAGCGTCGTGGCGGGGCGGCCGGCCGCCAGCCGCAGCACGCGCTCGTACGCCGCCAGGACCACCCGGTAGTACCAGCCGGAGCCGCCGGTGAAGCGCTCCTGATCGCCGGGCCGCACGCGCATGAAGCGGGCGCACAGCACCGGGTTGATCACCAGCGCCACGAACAGGGAGGCTCCCAGCACGGTGATCAGCGTGATCGGCAGGTACTTCATGAACTCGCCCATGATGCCGGGCCAGAACAGCATGGGCACGAACGCGGCCACGGTCGTCAGCGTCGAGGCGACCACCGGCGCGGCCACCTCGTCGGTCGCCGACACCGCTGCCTCGATCGGGCCCTTCCCGAGGCTGCGGTGCCGGTAGATGTTCTCGACGATCACCACGGCGTTGTCGACCAGCATGCCCAGGGCCATGATCAGGCTGAACAGCACGATGAAGTTCAGCGTCACCCCGGCCAGCTGCAGCACGGCGAAGGTGATCAGCATGCTGAGCGGAATGGCGCTGGCGACGAACAGCGAGTTGCGCAAGCCGAGAAAGGCAAAGATGCACAGCGCCACCAGCACGAAGCCGCTGTAGATGTTGTTCTCCAGGTCGAGGATCATGATGCGGATCCACTTGGAGACATCCCCCTGGATCGTCACCTCGGTGCCGCGCGGCAGCGCCGGCTGGCGGGCGGCGATGATCCGCTTCACCTCGTCGGCGATGCGGATGATGTTCTCGCCGGCGCGCTTGGTGACGCCGATGGTGATGCACGGCCGGCCGTTGTAGCGCGAGATGGTCTGGCGCTCCTCGAACCCGAACTCGACGTCGGCCACGTCGCGCACATACACCGGGCCCTCGGGTCCGGCGGTGACGACCAGAGCGCCGAACCCGTACGGATCGCGCAGCTCGCCCGGCACGCGCACGGTGTAGGTGGACGACCCGATGTCGATGGTGCCGCCGGGAATGCTCACATGCTCCGCCTGCACCGCGCTGGCCACGTCGAACGGGCTCAGGTTGTACTTGGCCAACCGAGCCGGGTCGACCTGGATCTGGACCTCGCGCTCCAGCGCGCCGTCCACGCGCGCCTCCAGCACCCCGGCGATGGTCTCGAACTCGTCGGCGAAGGCATCCGCGACGGGCTTCAGGCGCACCAGATCGTAGTCGGCGGTGAGGATGACGTTGAGGATCGGCATGTTCTCGAAGTCGATCTCCGTCACCACCGGTTCCTCGACTTCGGCGGGCAGGTCGGGGCGGGCGGCATCGATCTTGTCCTTGACCCGCTGCAACGCGTAGTCCAGGTCGACCTCCGGCTCGAACTCGATCGCGATGCTGGAGACGCTCTCGGCCGACGACGAGGTGATCTCCTTCACGTCCTTGAGGCTCTTCAACTCCTGCTCGATCCGGCGGGTGACCAGGCCCTCGATGTCCTCCGGCGCCACCCCCGGATAGACCGTCGTGACGATCATGTACGGGATCTTCACGTCGGGGGCTGCCTCGCGCGGCAGGGTGACGTAGGAGACGCCGCCCGCCACCACGATGAACACGCCCAGCACCATCACCGCTCGCGACTTGCGGACCGCCAGGCCGGTGAGGCTCATTGCGCCGCAACCTCCGCGTAGGCGGGCCGCTGGTACCGGCCGGCGACCGCGTGATCACCAGGGGGCAGCACGAGCTGGTGCACGGGGACCGGGTGCGGGTCGCCAGGCTGCAGGCCGGCGCTGGCGACAACGGCGTCCTCGCCGCTCGCGCCGATCGTGATGGCCCGCTCCGCTGCCAGCGAATCCGCCTCGACCACGAACACGCGGCGGCCCACCTGCGTCTCGATGAGCGCATCGAGCGGTATGACCAGGGCGCCCTCCAGCGTGCGGCGCTGGATGCGCGCGTTGCCCATGATCCCGGCCCGGATGGCGCCGTCGCGGTTGTCGACGACGATCTCGCACAGGAAGGTGCGCACCCCCGGCGACGCCTCGGGCGCCAGATAGTCGATGATCCCCGTGAAGGTGCGGCCCGCGATGGCATCGAAGACCAGCGACACCCGGTGGCCCGTGTCGAAGTCCTCGATCAGGCGCTCGGGGATCCCCGCCTGAACGCGCACCCGCTCGGCATCGATCAGCCGGAAGGCCGGGGCCCCCGGCGACAACACCGCGCCCAGTTCGGCCCAGCGCTGGGTGATCGTGCCGCCAAAGGGCGCCTTCAGCGTGGCGTCCTCGTGCTGCTTCAGCGCGATGTCGTACTGCGACTGCGCCTGGGCCAGGGCCAGACGAGCCGCGTCCAGCGCCGACGGCGGAATGCTGGCCGCGGCGAAGAGCTGCTCGTTGCGAGCCGCCTCGGCGCGCTGGAACTCCAGGTTGGCCCGGGCCAGCTCCAGAGCGGCGCGCAGGACCTCGGTTTCCGTCTCCAGCAGCACCTGCCCGGACCTGACCCGACTGCCCTTGTCGGCCAGCAACCGCACGACGCGCCCGCCGCCCGTCAGGCTCAGGCTCGCCTCCCGGTAGGGGTTGACCACGACCGGCAGGGTGACGTACTCGGTGAACGCCTGCGGCTGGACCTCGTAGACCTCCACCGGCGTGACCTTCTCGGCCTGGACCGGCACCTGCGAGGCTCCCTCGCGGCAGCCGGCTGCGGCCGCCAGGCCCAGCAGCGCGGCGATTGCGGTGGCGGTGCGTCGATAGCGCCTCATTGCTCTCCATCCTCGCCGCCGGCGGCGGCTGCCAGTATGCCCAGATCCTTCCTCAGGGTGATCTCGGCCATCGTCCCCGCGAAGCGGGCGCTGGCCAGGTTGGTCCGTGCCACCTGCAGGGCCAGTTGCGCGTCGAGCACCTCCAGCTGCGTGGCCTTGCCGCTGGCGTACAGGCTCTCGGCGATCTCCACGGCCCGCTGGGCCTCGGCCACGGTGAGGCTGCCGGTGGCGATCTGCTCGAGGGCCTGCCGCAGATCCATGACGCCCTGCTCGATCTCGATCGCGGCGGCGGCGCGCCGCTGCTCCAGGGCCACTTCGGCCTGCCGCTGATCGATCTGCGCCTGGCGGTAGCGCGCCTGCGTGCGCCACCCGGTGAACAGCGGCATGCTGAGATTCAGGCCGGCCACCCAGTAGGTGGACCACTCGTCACGAGCGAAGCCCAGCCGCTCGAAGTTGCCGTTGTAGGCCAGGGTGCTCGCCGCGGCCAGCGTCGGCAGGAACTCGCCGCGCGCCACGCGGACGGCCTTCTGCTGCAGAGCCACCGTGAGCCGTGCCGCCGCCACATCGGGCCGGCCTGCCAGCGCCTGGTCGGCGGCGGCCCAGGCGAGCACGGCCGTATCCGGGGCAGCCAGCTCGCCGACGATGCCGAGCTGGGCGTCGGGCGGCAGCGCCATGGCCTCCTTGAGGCGCAGCAGCGCCACGCGGTGTTCGCTGGCGGCCTCGACCAGGGCCGGCCGCAGATTGGCCACGTTGACGCGGGCCCGCAGCAGGTCGTAGTCGGTGGCCGCACCGGCGCGCACCCGCGCCTCGACGCGGCCCAGGTGGTTCTCCGCCTGGGCCAGCGAGGAGGCCGCGATGGCCTCCAGCTCGCGGGCCAGCAGCGCGCCGTGGAAGGCGCCGAGCACGCCGTGCACCACCGCCTGGCGTGCCTGTCGCTCGCGCTCCACCGCCAGTTGCCGGTAGAGGCGCGCCGCCGCGAGTGCCGTGCCGACGCGCCCGCCCATGTACAGGGGCTGCGTCAGGCGGGCCGCCAGGGAGGAGTTGTAGTCCGTGCCGATCTTGATCCGGTTCCGCCGCAGCTGCCCGCTCGAGTCCGGGAAGGACATGACGAACACGTTCGGCTTGAGGGTGCGTTCCAGCGACCAGGAGCCGTCCACCTGGGGCAGCGCCCCGGCCCGCGCCTCGACGATGCGCTGCTCGGCCCGGCGCACCTCCGCTGCTGCCTGCAGCAGGTCGCGGTTGCGCTCCAGGGCCACGGCCACCGCCTCCGGCGCCGTCAGGGCCGACCAGTCGGCAGCCGCCAGGGCGCCCGGAACCAGGAGCAAGGCCAGCAGGCCAGCCAGCGGCACGCGCGTATCCACGAACCCTACTCCTCCTTCCTGGCGGCGATGCCGTCGAACAGGATCTCGATGACGTTGGCGGCGGCTCGCTGCAGCTCTGCCGCGTTCTGGCGGCCCCAGCGGGTGAGCACCATGCTGTCGAGGGCGCCGTGGATCAGGCCGGCGGCTGCCTCCACGCTGATGCTGCCCACCTCCCCCTCGCTCTGGGCCTGGCGCAGCCGTCGGCCGAGGATGTGGAGGATCTGCCGGTGGGCGCGCAGCACGTAGGCGCGCGTCTCCTCGGACAGCGAGGTGAACTGCGCCAGCCGCAGGGGCATCGGCACGCCGACGGGCAAGGTGTGCGAGAAGGCGAACTCCGCGGCCTGCCGGAACAGCTCCCCCAACTCCTCGCGCACGGGCCGGCAGCCGCGCAGGGCCTGGCGAACCGTGCCGACGGTGGCCTCCACCAGCTCGCCGAGGATGCTGGTCAGCAGCTCCTCCTTGCTGGCGAAGTAGAGGTAGACGGCGCCCTTGGAGAACTCCGCCTCGCGCGCGATGTCGTCGATCGTCGCGGCCGCGAACCCCCTGCTGGCGAACACGCGCGCAGCGGCCTCCAGGATCTGGCGCCGGTGAGCGGCCTTCTCGCGCTCGCGCCGGGGCAGGCCGTCCTTGGCAGGATTGCCCTGGAGCGACATGGCGGACCCTCGCGGGACTCGGTAAGAAAGGGGACGCTGGCCGGGCCGAGGCGAACGAGAGCCCCTGCCAGCCTTCGAGACCGGACAGTCATTTTCTGACTCGGCGGTCAGAAAATAGCCGATCCGTCAAGTCAGACAAGTCCGCCGCAGGGTGCCGCGGGCGGCGCCGGCCGCGCGCTTGACGGCGGCGCCGCGACGCACCTGCGTACCCGCCGGCGCCGGACGATACCCCGCACACGGAGACCGCCCCGATGAGGATCACCGCGATCGAGCAGCTGCCCATCGCCATGCCGCTGGCCGCCCGCTACGACAATGCCGCCGGCCGCCTGCGCATGTACGACATCGACCAGCACCTGGTCATCAAGGTGCACACCGACGCCGGCCTGGTGGGCTACGGCGACTACGAGGACAACCCCAGTCCCGTGCCGCAGCGCCTGGTGGACGCGCTCATCGGCCGCGATCCGTTCGACTTCATCCACAACGACTTCCACCTGGCGCTGGGCATGGCGCTGTACGACCTCATGGGCAAGCACCTGGGGATTCCCGCCTACCGGCTGATGGGCCAGAAGGTGCGGGATGCGGTGCCGGTGGCCGCCTGGACGCGACCGTGCCCGCCGGAGGTCTTCCGCGAGGAGGTGCGGCGCGCCGCGGCGCAAGGCTACCGGGTCTTCAAGATGCACTCGGACCCGCGCTTCGACATCATCGCCCAGACCTGCGCTGCCGAGGAGGTGGCCCCACCCGGCTTCAAGCTCCACTGGGATCTCAACCACAACCGCACGCTGGCCACCATCCTCCCGATCGTCGCCGAACTCGAGCGCCATCCGATCGTCGGCTACCTGGAGGATCCGCTGGTGTGGAGCGACATCGACGGCTGGCGCACGCTGCGCCAGAAGACTCGCCTGCCGCTGGTCATGCACATGCCGCAACTGGGCGGCTTCCAGGAGGTGATGCAGGGCGTGGCCGACCTCTACATGATCGGCGGCGGCATCGGCCAGACGCTGATCTCGGGTTTCGCCTATGCGCGCGCCAACATGCCGGTGATCATCCAGCAGTCCGGCAACACCTTGATGAAGGCGCTGACGCTGCACCAGGCTGCCGTGCTGCCCACCGCCTCGGCGCACGTCGTCGTTCTGGACGACCAGTACGACGAGGACATCACCACCGAGAAGATCCCGGTGCTCGCCGGCTGTTCGCCGGTCCCGGAGAGGCCGGGGCTGGGCGTGGACGTGGACGAGGAGGCGCTGGCGCGCGCCGCGGCCCGCCCGCACATCGAGACGCCACCCTTCATCGGCGTGCTGCACCTGCCCGGAGGGTACCGCGCCTACAGCCGCGGCAATCCCAACGTGCAGCGGCTGACCGGCTGCGAGGAGGGCGCGATTCCGGGAATCGCCTACGAGTACTGGCTGGACGATGGCTCGGCGGCCTACCGGCGCGTCTGGGAGCGGCTGGGACGCGAGGGGGCCTTCGTGGAGCGCCAGCAGGACTGAGCCGCGACCCGGGCAGATCCGGGTTCCGCCGGGCGGCGGCCAGGCCGCCGGCCGGACGGGCGCGGTGGCCGTCAGCGCCTGCTGCCGAGTCGCGCGCGGATCCGCTGGTAGCGTTCGGCCTCCAGCGCGCCACCCGCGTAGCTGCCGCGCTCGATGCGGCGGCGCAGCAGCGCGATGCGCTCCTCCGTGGCCGGATGGGAGGCCAGCAGGCCCTCGAACACGCCGCGGTGGCCGTCGCCCTCCAGCGCCAGCAGCTTGCGGAAGAACGACTCGAGGCCGGCGGGCGAGTAGCCCGCCGCGGCGGCGTAGCGCAGGCCGTACTTGTCCGCCTCTTCCTCGTCCTCGCGGCTGAAGGCGGCCATGGTGCTGGCGTTGAGCAGCTGCGCGGTCAGCTTGGCCAGCTCGCCTGGCTGCTCGCCCAGCGCGATGCTGGCCAGCATTGCCAGGCCCATCTGCGCGCCGAGCTGGTTGGCGGAGTGACGCCCGACCACATGCCCCAGTTCGTGGGCCAGCACGCCGGCCACCTCGGCCTCGTTCTCGGCCAACTGCAGCAGCCCGGTGTATATGTACACGTGGCCGCCGGGCACCGCGAAGGCGTTGATCTGCTTGGGATCGTCCAGCACGCGCACGCGATAGGAGATCTCCGGACGGTCCTGGGCCGCGAACTGCGCCACCTTGCCGAATACCGACCCGATGTACTGCTGGACTTCCGCGTCCGCCAGGACCTTCTCCTGGGCCTCGACCTGGGCCGCCACTTCCTGGCCGAGCTGGATCTCGGTCTCGGTCGGCAGGAACATCAGACCCAGTTGCTGCCGCACCGCCGCGCATCCGGCGCCCATCGCGAGGGCCACGAGGCCCGCCACGAGCGCATCGCGTCGCCGCGTCGCCAGCCGCGCCATGGTGTCCACCCTCCTGGTTGCCGTGCATCGCTCCCGGACCGGTGGCCAAGATGGGACGCGCCGCGCGTGGGGGCAAGCGCCGCCCGGCTGCGGCCCCGGGGCGCGGCTGTGGACGCCCGGCCGTCCCTCCACTAGATTGCCAGCCGATTGCGCGGGCTGCGGCGGCGTCGCGCCAGTGCCGGCGGGCGCCGCGCCGGCCGCTCCCGGTGGTGCCGGCCGCACGCTCGTCACGTTCTGGAGAGCTCTGCCATGAAGATCGCCTTGCTGGGAGCCGGAGGCTGGTACTTCTCGCGCCCCATCGCTGACTTCGCTGCCTGCCAGGAGCTGCACGGCAGCGACCTCGCGCTGTACGACATCGACGCGGAGCGCGCCGCGCTGATGGCGCAGACGGCCCGACGCCTCAGCCGGCAGGGGGGCGCGGGTCTGCGC
>Ga0116202_10001529_pt1 | contig 13539 bp, 12 predicted proteins | sample LakKivw325mmetaG_FD_94479 | JGI IMG/M metagenome (GOLD analysis project Ga0116202, IMG submission 94479) | Anoxic lake water microbial communities from Lake Kivu, Rwanda to study Microbial Dark Matter (Phase II) - Lake Kivu water 325m metaG | ecosystem: Environmental > Aquatic > Freshwater >...
ACATTCGGGAATGACGGATAGTGTCGATACCCATCATAAAAATCTATTGCGTCGAAGTTTTCATTGTCATATGGTGCTGCGAAGCAGCATGAGGGTCTATCCTATAAATACAGTGAAACATAAAAAGTAAAATGTAAAATGTTTAAAGATGCTCAATCATCGCTCTTCTCCAACCTCTCCCTTCGGATAGGGATTCGATTGGTTTGTAAACAATCTTCTCATAACTTCGTCACCCCTGAATGTTTCTATCAGGGGTCTAAAGTAAAAAAACCATAGATTCCCGATTAATACATTCGGGAATGACGGTGTGGGGATATTCAGGAATGACGTATGGAAGACGTCACTTATCCTGTACACTGTCAGGATAGCAGCCTACGGCGTAAGATGAAAAAATTCAAAACAAGATGCATACACTTGGAGAAAGAATCCAAGAATATGGCGTGAGGATCTCATCTTTTGATCTTTTTCAACTCAACAACTCAACCTCTCAACACCTCAACATTTTGGTGTTTCCATCCTCATATGGTGCCACAACGTGGCATGACGGTCTATCCTGTACACTCCCTCGAAAATTCAGTATTAAGAGAAATTCTGCTATCAAAAGTATTCCCAGCCCTGTGAAACAATTTATGCTACGAATGAAAAAAAAATTCACTCGAACATTGAGTTCAATCTTCTATGAAAGAGTAAATCGGATTATAATACAGTGTAATTTCTCTCAATACCATCTTAGCAGAATCGTTCAGAAAAGAGGATCAATAGTGGATTTTGCCATCGCTGTTCTTCATACCACAGTCGATCTTTTTGTAGAGTTTCTTTCACCAATTAGTCCGTATTTTATTCATACCTATTCGATTCAGCCGCGTACGATCGCCATGCTCATTGCATCGATTATGTTAGTCACGGCCTTGAGTCAAATTCTCTTTGCTACCCTTTTCCCCCGCATCCAAAAACAATGGCTCTTTCTCTATGGAATCATTTTATGCGTTGTCCTTCCCACTTCATTATTTGCTCTGAAAATAAATCTGGTTGTAATTTATCTCATTTTCTTCACCATTTTTCTGGCGAACGCCGCCTATCATCCCTTCGGCACCGCGCTTGCCGGCCGTAACCAAAGCAGTAAAGCCGTCACGTCCTTCGTGTCGGGAGGCATCATCGGTGGAGCTTTAGGGCCAATTTTTATCACCTGGTTTGTCGGATCCCTTGGTATTGAAAAAATCATCTATTTTAACCTCATCTTTCTTGCTGTTCTGCAACCGATTCTCTGGACATTGAAAAAAAACTTTGTACGGATCACCAAACACCCTGATTTTTCTTGGAAGTCATTTCCAGTCCTCATCCCAATTTGGATCATGGTGGGTTTAAGAACATTTTACATGTCTTCACTCCATACTTATGCACCGATATACAGTAATCTCCGGGGGTATAGTCTTTTAGCAGGTGGGTCATTGCTCTCGCTTGGCCTGATATCAGGGCTTTTTTTTAACATCACCGGCTCCCGGCTTCGCATCCGCTTAAACAATTGGTTGGTTAATTTCATTGCCTTTACCGGTATGGGTCTTTTCATGTTTATCTTCGTGCAAACGAAAACTCTGATTCCCTTTATCGTCTTTTATATCCTTTCCGATTCCTTTCTTTTTCTCTCGATGAGCTCCAATGTTTGCGAAGCCCAGCAAATCCTTCCTGGTCACCCCGCTTTCGCTGCATCAGTCTCGATGGGTTTGGCCTGGGCAACCGGATATCTTCTTCATCTGGGGTATTCGTCCTTTTTCGGTAATCAGGTTGAGTTCGTCATGAAAAGCTTGGGAATCTTTTCACTGATTACTGCCGGAATCATCGTCGTTTTTTCAAGATTTTTTGGGAGAAGAACTCAAAGATCATGAAGATGAAATTCTTTCCTTCCCTTCGTTTTTCCTCACAGTTTCTCATTTTGATGAGTGTTGCATTTGTTGCGAATTTTACCTATACCTCCACCTCGATACTTTTTGCCATTTTTGCGAAAAATATTGGCCTCAATGTCAAAGAAACCGGCATTGTCATTTCCGCACTGACCTTTGGAGCTCTCATCAGTGGACCTTTTTGGGGAAAAATGGTTGATCGAACCGGGAAAAGGAAACTGGTTCTTCTATTGAGCATGATCGGACAAGGCGCTTTTTGCCTGCTGACTCCATTTACATCTGGATTTCTTCCTTTGGCAATCGTCAGATTTCTATTCGGTTTTTTCTTAGTTGCCCAGGCACCCATCATCAATGAAATTACTATTAAAAATAGCGATGCGGAGACCAGAAACCTTGAACTGAGCTGGATTAATATTATCCGCGGTGTTAGTTATTCATTTTCCATGTTACTCTCTGGTTTTTTCAATGACTTCGATCCATCGTGGAATTTTTTCTTATCGGGATTGGCATCAATTGCCATCATCTATCCGATACTTCGTCTCAAAAACGTTGATGGTATAGAAAATCGGGGTGAAGAAGTTAAAATTGACGGAAAATGGATCATAAAGAGAAAAAACTTTTATTTTTACCTGCCGATCCTGCTTCGCTCAACTGCCGTAAACGGTCTGTCTTTTTTTATCCCACTTTTCTGGAAGGGAAACGGACTTTCCGCGGCCTTTATCGGGATGGTTTTAGGGGTTTCAAACCTTATTCAGCTCGGATTCTTTCCCATTGCCGGCCGAACTTGTTCCCTTTCTCCCAAATTCATCCCCAAAATCATCCAGCTCGGCTATACCCTTACCATCATTCCTTTTATTGTTGCCCCATTTGTCTATCGAGGAACATCGGTTTTCATTCCTCAGTCGGTATTGAGCATCAGCTGGGTTTTCTTTTATATCGGTACCACTCTGCTTCTGGGTCAAATTGCTCCACATTCTCAACGTACCGAAGCTCTGGGATGGATGGAAACCGCCTTCAATCTCGGGGGAACGATCGGACCCATTGCTTTCTCCTTTATTCTTGCCGGCAGCAATAACAATTACCTGTTCTCCTTCTTCAGCTTTTCGTCGCTGGTTTTTGGAGCCCTGATCATTTTTCGGAATTACCAGAAAAAGTATTTAAAAGCTTGAGTTGGTTCAACCAGTATCAAATCATTTAAATTCAAAAAAGGGCTCAGTTTAACGACGGTCATTCAATAAGCTGGTCCGGCGTAAAGCCTGTTCGACAATCAGAGCAATAACTCCACCCGCTAATGCCGTCAAGAGTTGAGGAAACTGCATGGCTTTGGCGACTGGAGGAGGAACACTGACGATGAAGGCAACAGATTGGGAAAGAATCAGGTATTTCGCAATCGATCCGGTAACAATTCCCAGAACACTGAAACCGATGTTATCCTTCTTTTTCATGGTGATCAGATAAAACACGATCACCAGTACTGCATTTCCCAGCATAATGAAGGGGATCATCGGCCCAAGAGGAGCAGGTAATATTCCACGTGAAAATGCAATCCAGGGAGTGAAAAGCCCGATTACAATCCCACTCGACACACCAACCGTCAAGGTAGCTAGTAACAAAAAGGCATTTACTAATGGGCCGGTAAAAAACTGGGGCAAACCGATCATTTGAATAACCAGAGTTAAAGCAAAAAGAATTGCGGTTCGACTGATCCACCGTATCGTGGTTTGAGATGCTGAAACCATAGAGTTATTCACTCCTCCCTCTACCAAATTTTTTTATCTTCTCGTTTATGTGGCGAATATCTTCCCGAAGTTCATTATAGAGCCCATACCAGGGGAGAAGATTATCCCTGAGAACTGGATCAGGTTCATAAACTCGGGATAATTGAAAAGTTTTTTGAAAAGCGTCTTCAGGATTATGATAGAGACCCGATCCAATTCCGGCCAATAAAGCTGCTCCTTTGCAACTTCCCTCTTTATCCTGGGGGACATATACCCTATAACCTAAAACTGCTGCTTTGACCTGCATCCAAAATTCATTACGGGTTCCGCCTCCGACATTGGTCACCCGATCCACTTGAATACTCAGACTATTCGCCATGATATCCCACAGGTTTTTATATTCAAAACAAAGGCTCACCACCAGAGCTTTTACTATATCGGTTTTTTCCATTTTTCCATCGAGATTAACAAATGCCCCACGGGCGCCATCATAATCGGCTCCCAACAGATATGGAAAGAAAAGCGCTATTTCCTTGGGCAAATCCATCGTCATACTATCCAAAAATTGATATGTTTCACTACTTAATTTCAATATCCATTCCAACGAAAACCCTCCACTGTATATTCCGCTCATTCCATAATAAACATTCGGAATGGCATGATGACCCCAACTGAAGGATCTTTTTAAATCGGACAAATTCAATTTTGGGATGGAATCTAAAGCCATGGTTAGGTTTTCCGTCGTTCCGGTTGAAATAAGAACTCGACCTTGTTTAAAAACACCCACCGCCACTGCTGCGCATAAATGATCATGCCCACCGGTGATCACTCGAACGGTTTCCGGAAGACCGGTGTATTGAGCGACCTCCTTGAGAATTGTTCCCAATACCATACCCGATGGGGCGAGTTCAGCCATCGTCGAAAGTGGGACTCCGATCAGATCGAGCATTTCCTGAGACCAACAGCGATTGACCTGGTCAAAGAGCATGGTTCGGGAAGCCAGTGAATAATCAAAAGAGAGGACTCCACAGAGGGCACCGAGCAAATACCCTGACATCGACACCCAGTAACGGACAGCATGAAAAACCTCCGGCTCACTTTGGAGATGCCAGAGAAGTTTATAAAAGGAATATTTGGATTGAGGAGCAAGACCGGTGGTTCGGTAAACGTGGGCATCATTGATACGCTTCTTCATTTCCTGGAACTGAGAGTCTGTCCGTGAATCAAACCAGGCTGAACTTTTCGTAATCGGTCGAAGCGAAGCATCCAGGCCAACCATGACCTCAGCAAAGCTCGATATACTCAAAGCGACGACCTCATTTTTGGCTTCAGGAGTAAAATCACGTAAGGTTGTCAGGAGTGTATGTAAAATCTCCTCCGGCTGGTATCGACCTCCGTATTCATCTGGGTAAAATGGAGTCGGGAAACTGCTTTCTTCGATAACCTGACCGCCTTCGTTAAAAATGATGACCTTGGTATTGGTTGTCCCGATATCGATCCCTAATAGACTGCTCATTGTTTCCTCCAATTCTATATTGTTCTTTCAGTATTCGAAAATCATCAATACTATCCTGGAAACTACCCAGGATATCAGCATACGGCGTAAGATGAAAAAATTCGAAACAACATGTATACACTTGGAGAAAGAATTCAAGAGTATGGCGTGAGAATCTCATCTTTTTGATCTTTTTCAACTCAACAACTCAACCTCTCAACACCTCAACATTTTGGTGTTTCCATATCCTATGGTGCTGCGTAGCAGCATAGAGGTCTATCCTGGAAATACACCAGGATATCAGCCTACGGCGTAAGATAAAAAGATTTAAAAGAAAAAAACAATGAGGATAGACCCTCTCATTTCCATTTTCATATGGTGCCACAACGTGGCATGAGGGTCTATTCTAAAAATACCATGACGGGTTCGACAAATCAAACCTCTCCACCTGATGTATTCATTCTATTGGAGTGACATGCCATGGCATGTCACAACGGTACTTTGGGAAAAGGTTTCATTCTTATCACTGACTGATGCCAGGGTCATTGTCAGGTATGTTGTCTCTTCACTCCGCTTTTACCATGGTTGAGAGATGAACAATGCACCCAGTAGGACATTTTTCGACACATAATCCACACAAAGTGCATTTCTCCTGATCAATATGAATCGTTCCGTCCTGAAAACTGATTGCCTGAACCGGACAGACTTTTAGGCATAACTGACATTTGATGCATCCTTTGGAACAAACCCGGCGTACCTCTTTTCCGCTGGCTGGAGAGGAACACGCTACCAATATCTGTTCTTTTTCCGGCACTAAAGCAAGAACATTTCGTGGGCATTCCCTGACACATTTCCCGCATCCGGTGCATTCCTCCCAGTCGATCACCGGAAGACCGGTCGCGCGATCCATATGAATCACATCAAACGGACAGACTTTCTCGCAGGTTCCCAAGCCCAAACACCCATACACACAGCCCAGGTGAGATACCCCTAAGACCGATGCCGCCCGGCAATCGGGAATACCTTGATAGGCTGCTAATTCCTGAACCGTACCTTCCCCTCCCTGGCAAACCAGCACCGCCTTTTTGACTTCGAGTTTTTCAGAAGTTTTTCCAGTTAATTTGGCGATCTGAGTCCAGACTTTTGGACCTCCCACCGGACACGCATTCACCGGAGCATTTTCATTAACAATTTTTTCCGCAAGACCGGAACAACCTGGAAATCCGCAGGCACCACAATTGGCACCGGGAAGTACTTCTTCGACTTTTTTAACCAATGGGTTGGATTCGACGGCATACTTTTGGGCAAACCAGGCCAGCATATATCCAAACATAATTCCTAAAAAACCAATTAAAGCTGTGGGTAATAGAATGGCCATCATCACTCCCTCCCCCCTATTTCACTAAACCTTTAAAACCAATAAAAGCAATTGCCAGGAGTGAGGTCACAATAAATGCCATAGGATATCCTTTATAAAAACTCGGAACCTTTGCATAACGCAGTTTTTCCCGAATACCAGCAAGTAAAATCATGGCAATGGTAAAACCAAAAGCGACGCTGATGCTATAAACCACCACCTGGAGTAAATTATAATTATAATCGACACCCAGGAAAGTAACCGCCAGTATCGCGCAGTTGGTCGTGATCAAGGGAAGATAAATACCCATGGCGCGATACAGGTTGGGAACGTTTTTTTTCAGTAAAACCTCCACTAACTGCACCAACACCGCAATCACTAAAATAAATGCCATGATCCGTAAATATTCGAGGTGTAAGGGCACAAAAATGTAATTCCACAACGTCCAGGTCACGATCGAAGAAAGGACCATAACAAAAGCCACTGCCATGCCCATTCCTATTGAATTGGCTATATTCGTGGACATTCCGATATACGGACATAAACCGATGTATCTCGCTAATAGAATGTTTTCAATAAAAGCAGCACTGATAACGATTTTAAATATATCAAAAAGACCGGTATTCACTTGCTTTTCCTCCTTGAAAAGTGATTGAGTAAACCAATATAGACGCCGATCAAGAGGAATGCACCCGGGGGGAGAATCATGAACATCATGTTTTGATAATTTTCGGGAAAAATTCGTACCGAAAGCAATGAGCCATATCCGAAAAGTTCTCGGACTACTCCAATGGCAGTGATAACCAAAGTATACCCCACTCCCATCCCCAGAGCATCGGCGATGGAAGGGAGAATCGGCCTCTTGGAAGCAAAAGCTTCAGCCCGAGCCATAATAATACAATTCACAACGATCAGCGGGATAAAGATACCCATGGCTTTCGACAGAGGGGGTAAATAGGCTTTCATCACCAAATCGACAATAGTGGTAAAGGTCGAGATAACCACAATGAAGATAGGAATCCGAACTTGATTGGGAATGATTTTCCTCATGCTGGAGATAACCATACTGGAGCAGGTCAAAACAAAAATGACTGCTGCTCCCATGGCCAAGCAGTTTTCGACTTTTACCGAAACTGCCAAGACCGAACAAATACCTATCATAAGGCGTAAAACCGGGTTTTCACCAACAATACCATTTTTAAAAAAATACCAAAATTGTCTCATTGGCCCCTCTCCTTTTCCAGGTAAGTCACCACTCCCTGACAGGCACGTATGACCGCCCGCGAAGAGATGGTTGCTCCGGATATGGCTTGAATGTCCTGATTGATCTCAAAATGATCGCTGAGTGATTTCTCTTTAAATTGGTTCTGAAAACGGGGGCTGGTGATCTCTGACCCCAAACCGGGAGTCTCTTGATGTTCGAGAACCTTAATTCCGATCATAGTATTGTTTTGAGTGGATACAGCAATGAGAAAGACAATTTGACCACCGTATCCTTTGCTTCCCACTTTAAAAACATACCCGATGGTATCGTTCCCCTGAAATGCCTGATAGAGATCGAGTAAGGTAAACTCTTTATTTTCAGTGGGGCTTTCCGGGGTTGTACTGGTTATACCGATCTGTTCAAAACGCTCGGCTTGAGGATAAATAATTTTTAAGGATTCCTGGAGTTCTTTTTGGCTATTGATGGCAATTACTTTTTGAGTCATCTGATTGACCGCCGCCAAGGCGGCAGCAGCGATTGCACAGATTATAGCCAGTGTGAGGGATATCTTGAATATCGATTTCATGATTTTTTCACCCCAAACTGTCTTGGCATAAGTTTATCCAGAAGCGGAACTATCGCATTCATGGTAAGAATGCCAAATGTCACCCCTTCTGGATATCCACCCAAAATCCGGATAATCCCAGTGATGGCTCCAGCTCCAAATCCGAAAATTAATCGACTTTTAAAGAAAAGGGGCGTGGTGGTGTAATCATTCGCCATGAAACAGGCACCGATGATCGCCCCTCCGGACAAAATATGAAACAAGGGATTTTGTCCGGCAACAAGCGCGACCCCCGCTAAACCAATCACAAAAAAGAGAGGGACGTCCCACCGAACAATTCCCTTCCACAATAGAAAGAAAAATCCGATTAAAAGCAGAAGAGCCGAGGTTTCTCCGATACACCCCGGAACATTTCCTATGAACAGCCTCCAGACGATTTTGGGTTCAAGCTGATTGAGCAGACTGAATCCATAACCTTTGGAAACCGCCAGCGCCGTGGGAGTTGTAATCACATCAACACCCTGGGGCAATGCAAGCGCTCCCTGTTCCAAATTCGGAAAGGCAAAAGACGCCTTCGCTATCCAGGTAGTCATCAATTTAGGCCAGGAAATGAGGAGAACCGCTCGACCCACCAATGCCGGATTAAAAATATTTTGGCCTAATCCACCGAAAACTTGCTTCCCTAAAATGACAGCAATCCCCCCACCGGCGATAGCCAGCCAAAAAGGAGAACCGGGTGGGAGAGAAAGACCCAGCAAAAGACCGGTTACCAAAGCACTTCCGTCTTGAATCGAAACCGGTTTCTTAAAAATCTTACAATCAAACCATTCAAAGAAGAGACAACTGACAATGCTGAACAGAAGCGGAGAGAACGTATAAGCTGGTCCAAAAAAATAAATTCCAAAGATCGTTGCCGGGAGAAGAGCCAGTACGACCATCATCATGATTCCCGGAACATGAATAACACTTTTAATATGTGGAGCCGGTGTTTGAATTAATCGCAACTCGTCCAATTTATTTCCCTCCTTTTTTCGATTGGAACAGTATCTCAGCCTTGGCAATCTTAATGTAGTGGGTAATGGGTATTCCTGCTGGACAGACATAGGAACAACTTCCACATTCCACGCAATCAAGTGCCCGCTGTTTTTTGGCTTCTTCAAAATCACCATATTCAGCATAACGGGCGAGATCAGTCGGAAGAAGATACATTGGACAATGAATGACACACCTTCCACAACGAATACAGGGATATTCTTTTTTTTGAATCGCTTTTTTTAGAAAGACAAAACCCGAGGTCCCCTTGATCACCGGAACATCGAGCGAAACCTGCGCAATACCTGTCATCGGTCCACCCATAATCGCTTTATGGGGTGACTGTTGAAACCCCCCACAAAAATCAACGACTTCAGCTAAACGAGCTCCTAAAGGAACATCGACATTTTCCGGACTATTCAAACAATCACCGGTCATGGTGATGACCCGTTCTATCAAGGGAAGTCCTTCAGTCGCTTTCCGTCCTATTGCCCAGGCAGTTTGAACATTATTTACCACCACCCCGACGTCCAGGGGAAGCCCTCCCGGAGGAACCTCTTTTCCAAGAACAGTTAATATAAAGTGTTTTTCAGAACCCTGAGGATATAATGTGGGTAAAGGAAAAACCCGGATTGGAATGGGGAAATTTATTATTGCTGCTGTTATTTTTTCGATACCATCCGGTTTGTTCTGCTCGATACCAAATATGACTTCCTGAGCACCACAGCTACGGGCGAGAATAAAGATACCGGTGAGTACCGTCTCGGTTCTTTCGATCATCACCCGGTGATCACAGGTGATAAATGGTTCACATTCGGCTCCGTTAATAAGTAAAGTCAAAATATTTTTCCCTGGAGGAGGACTCACTTTCACGTGAGTTGGGAAAGCAGCACCGCCTAAACCAACGAATCCTCCCTCACGGATCCATTCTCGTAAGGCTTTGATATCAATTTTCTCGATTTCATCCCAAGTCAGAATACCTTGATGTTCGACATCTTGAGTACCATCATTTTCGATAATAATGGTGAGATATTTTCCCCGTACCGGGTGAGGCCATTCTTCTATAGAAGCAACTTTCCCCGCCAGGGGGGAGTGAAGCGGTGCTGAAACATAAGCTTCCACATCAGCTATCTTTTGACCCTTTTTCACTCGATCACCTTTTTTTACCAGCGGGCGAAGCGGGGAACCGGTATGTTGGAGAAGTGGCAAATACACTTTTTCAGGAGATGGGAATTTTTTAATGGGTTTTTGAGATGTCAGTTCCTTAAATGTCGGGGGGTGAATCCCTCCATGAAATATTTTTCCTTTCATCTATTTCAGCCTCCATTGTTTTCGTCAAGCCAGGACCGTTCAATCGTTCAAATCTCTCCAATTTCATCTTCAATAAAGCGGGTATGAAAATCACCCCGAAGAAAATCTTCATTTTGAAGAATTTTTAAGTGAAATGGAATGGTAGTGGACACTCCTTCCACAGTAAATGAACGGAGCGCTTCTCGTGACCGTCGGATGGAATGTTCTCGATCACTATCCCACACGATTAGCTTGGCAATCAGCGAATCGTAAAAAGGAGGAACTTCGTATCCAGAATAACAGTGTGAATCTATCCGAATCCCTGGACCTCGTGGTATATCAAAGCTTTTAATCAAACCCGGGGTCGGGGAAAAATTCCGAAAAGGATCTTCGGCATTTATCCTCATTTCGATGGCATGACCACGATGGTTCACATCATCCGGATTCAATCGTAAAGGTTCACCAGCTGCCAGCTGAATCTGTTCACGCAGAATGTCTACACCGGAAATCATTTCAGTAATAGGATGCTCAACCTGAATACGTGCATTGAGCTCCATAAAATAAAACTGATGATCATTGGTGACTAAAAATTCCAGAGTTCCACAGGTTGTATATCCCAAAGCCATGGCTGCCTTTACTGCCGCTTCACATATTTTTTGCCTCAATTCATTGGTTAAAAAGGGAGATGGTGCTTCTTCTAAAATTTTTTGCCGTCGTCGTTGAAGTGAACATTCTCTTTCTCCCAAATGAATGTTTTTCCCAAATTGATCGGCAAGAATCTGGACTTCAATATGACGAGCGTGGTTGATTATCTTTTCGATATAAATTTCCTCACTCCCAAAAGCCATTTTTGCTTCCCGACGTGCACTTAAAAAGGCTTCTTTTAGGTTCCTATCATTCTCCACTACCCGGATTCCTCTTCCACCTCCTCCCAAACACGCCTTAATCATAAAAGGATATCCAATTTCAGCCGCTACGTTCCTGGTTTCTTCAATGGTATTGACCACTTCAAGAGAGCCAGGAACCACTGGTACTCCCGAATCGTGGATTATTTTTTTCGCAAGCAGTTTATTTTTCATTTTTCTCAATACTTCTTCACTTGGTCCAATAAATGCAATCCCGTTTTCCCGAAGTTTTTGCACGAAATGGATATTTTCGGATAAAAATCCGTACCCTGGGTGAACCGCATCAGCCTTGGTCAAAATACATGCTTTTATTATTTTATCGATATTCAGATAGGTATCACCGGGAAGATTCCCTCCTAAAGATACCTTTTGATCCACATATTGAAGATGAAGCAGATTTCGGTCAAAATCAGAAAATATGCCAACTGTTTTTAAATCCATTTCCCGGCAAGCGCGTACTATTCTCAGGGCAATTTCACCACGATTGGCGATTAATACCTTTTCAAACAAAGAGTTCACCTCATATTCAATCCTATAGAATGATTACTCCACTTCAATTATAATTGAACCCCTTCTTCCGGATACAACAAGCATTCTTTCTCTTCTCGGTTAACCGGATAGATTGCCAGACCCAGTAAACCTACTTTGCCATAATACATCATCACTATCAATAAAAACTTACTAAGTGTAAAAAGCGAAGAGGTAATACCGGTGGATAGTCCGACAGTTCCAAAAGCCGAAACCACCTCGAATAATATCTGAACTGGGTTTTCCGATTGATACGACATAATTATCATCGTAACCATAAATACCAAAAGAAAAGGGAGAATGGTCTGAGAAATCGCTCGATAAATCAACTCGGAAGGAATGCGTCGATGGAAAAATTCAACCCGATTTTTCTCCTGAGCCACTCCCTTCACTACCCCCAAAAGGAGAGCGAATGTGGTGGTTTTTATACCGCCTCCCGTGCCACCAGGCGATGCTCCGATAAACATCAAGAACATTATCAGAAAAAGAGAGATGGAACGCATTGACCCAATCCGGATTGTATTAAAACCGGCAGTACGGGGAGTGACCGATTGAAAGAAACTAGCCAGTACCTTCCGAACTGGGGTAAGCGAGCCGATGGTGTTGGGGTTATTCCATTCAAATAAAAGGATGAGTATGGTACCTGCTAATAAAAGAAGGAGAGTGACTCGAATTGCCACTTTACTGTGGAGGGAAAGCGTCCGGTGTTTATCGATTATTTCTTTGATTACCATAAAACCGATCCCACCGAGAATAATCAAAAAACAAACGGTTAAACAGACGAGAGGATTCTGGATATAGTCTTCGAGACTATTTGAAAAAACTGAAAAACCAGCATTACAAAAAGCTGATATACCGTGAAAGATAGCAGCAAACAGTGCCTTGGGAAAAGAATACTTCTTGATAAACCCGATAAATAATAGCAAAACCCCGATCCCTTCGATAGTAAAAGTGTATTTTAAAACATTTAGAGTGAAGCGAACCACTCCGCCCGGGGTTTCCAGGCTGAAGGTTTCTTTTAAGGCTATTCGATCACGATATTCAATTCTCCTCCCCAGAGTAATGGCAATCAGAGTGGTCAATGTCATATACCCCAAGCCGCCGCACTGAATGAGAATCAGGATGATGATCTGTCCCCACAGGGAAAAATAGGTTGCAGTATCAACCACAGTCAGGCCGGTCACACAAATAGCAGAAGTCGAGGTAAAAACCGCATCGATGAAGGTAAGATGATTCCCAGGGGTGACCATACCCGGAAGGAGGAGGAGAAATGACCCTAAAAGGATAACCACAATATATCCCAATAAAATAATTTGAGCTGGCTTGAGCATGAAATGTCGCTCGTGATCAAATAAACCGAAAATCGCTACGTTTTTTCTTGCATCACGGATGGTAAACATATGTTAGATATTATAATTCTTCATCAACCAAAAATCCTAATTGCCCAAAATGAAAACCAGTATTCAAAAAATCTTTTTAAAAAAGGACTTTTCAATCTCGATTATTTTATCATATAACTTGCCTGGGGTTAAATCATAGTGTATTAT
>Ga0116202_10001530_pt1 | contig 13538 bp, 8 predicted proteins | sample LakKivw325mmetaG_FD_94479 | JGI IMG/M metagenome (GOLD analysis project Ga0116202, IMG submission 94479) | Anoxic lake water microbial communities from Lake Kivu, Rwanda to study Microbial Dark Matter (Phase II) - Lake Kivu water 325m metaG | ecosystem: Environmental > Aquatic > Freshwater >...
AAGGCGGGCGACGTCGTGGACGTCAGCCGCTACGGTGACTTCCCGGGCGGCGGCCGCTGACCGCCGCCGCGGGGGACCTGCTCGCGCCGTGCTCTCGCCGCGAGGGCAAGCGTGGAGGGTCGCTGGTCGGCTCACGGCGCGGTGCCGCAGTGCCCCGGTGCACCCTAGCCGGCGGGTATCGCGACGTTGAGGCCCTGGTCCACCTGGCCCTGGCTTCGGCTCTCGATCGTCACCTGGCCGGTGAAGACGTTGCCGAAGAGAGCCGCGGCTTGGACGCCTTCGCCGAGGACCACGGCGGGCTTGTTGCGCCAAAAGCGCGAGCCCTGCACGACGACCGAGCCGCCGTTTACCTCGAGGGCGGGCGCGCCCTGGTTGCCCGCGTCCCAGTCGCAGAAGTTGCACTGCGAGAAGGCGGTATGGCCCGAGCCCCCCAGGCGGGCGATGCTCTGTGAGGGCCCCCAGAAGCTGTTGTTCACTAGCTGCAGGACGCCCGAGAAGCCTTCCGTGGTCTCGACCATCGCCTCTGCTCCGGCGCCCCCGACCCACTCACCGTTGGTGATGAGCAGGCCCGCGCGCTGGGTCTGCTCGACCAGCAGGGCCCGCCACGCCCAGTCCGCGGCGATCCCCACGAAGTTGCCGTTGCAGGCGCCCCGGTCCGTCTGGACGAAGTGGTAGCCCACGTGGCAGCCGTAGCTGAAGGTGTTGAGGTGGTACTCCCAGTCGGTGCGGGCGATCCGGAAGGCCGTGCAGTTGTCCCACTGCCACTGGCGAAGGCCGTCCCAGCCGGGCACGCCTTCCTGGGGCGCCCCTTCGACCCCGAGCCTCATCCAGTAGTGGGGGTTGAAGTGCACGTTCTCTACGCGGCCGATGTCCGTGCAGGCGTCTATGCTGACCCCGATATACAGGGGACACCCGAAGACGTTGCGGATGTAGTGCAGCTCGTGGGGCAGCGTGACGTCAATGCCTATATACGGGTTCACCAGCGTCACGTCCATCACGCTCGAGTGCATCCCGTGGCCACGGATGGCCGGCGGGTAGGCCGTGACGTCGGGACAGCGCTGCTCGGGGTAGAAGATCGTGAGGCCGCGCACCGCGGCCGACGGACCCAGCTCGATGAGTGCCGCACCCTCGGCGCTGCCTCGCCCGCCGTAGGCGAGCAGCACGGTGCCCTTCAGGCCCTGGCTGTGGTGCGGGGCCTGCCAGGTGCCGGCCAGGGCAACGCCCAGCGGCACGAACAGGCTTCCCTCGATGCGGTACTGCCCCGCGGGCAGGAACACCTCGTCGCCGGTCTCGCCGGCCTTGTCCAGTGCGGCCTGAAGAGCGGCCGTCGCGTCGGCCTGTCCGTCGGCCACTGCGCCGAAGTCCAGCGGGTTGATGGCGGTCATCAGGTACCAGCCTCCCAGGAACGCAAGCGCCAGGTGCATGAGGCACCCCCCATGTCGGGCCGGCGCGCGCACGACCCGGTCTCGGTGCACGGGAGCCGACGACCATGCACAGGCACCATCGCCGCCCCCCACGTGAGGGCTATTCCGCGCCGGACGGCCAATCCTGCCCGCCGGTGCTAGCCGGGAGCGCTCGGCTCTGCGGGCGTCCGGGGAGGCTCGGGTGCTGTCGGGGGGAAGTGGCTGGACGCAGTCTCCAACCCGGGGGATGGTGGTTATGCGCGAGTTCAGGCTGTTCATCAACGGCGAGTACTGCGACGCCGCGAGCGGCGAGACCTACGACTCGGTGAACCCCGCGACCGGCGAGGTGGTCGCGAGGATCGCCAAGGCAGGGCCCGAGGACGTTGCCCGGGCCTGCGAGGCCGCCCAGGCGGCCTTCGATGGCGAGTGGGGCGCGATGACCAGCAAGGACCGCTCCGCGATCCTGGGCCGCGCGGCGGAGATCCTCAGGAGCCGCCTCGAGGAGTTCGCGCTGCTCGAGACGCTGGACGTGGGCAAGCCGCTTACCGAGGCGCGAAACATAGACGTGCCCGTGGCCGCAACCTACCTGGAGTGGTACGCGGACGTGACCGATGCGGCCGTCGGCGAGACGATCCAGATACCGAACGCCGGGCAGGTGGACTTCTCGCTGTACCAGCCCTACGGCGTGGTGGGGGCGATCGCCCCGTGGAACTTCCCGCTATTCCTGGGGACGCTGAAGATCGGCCCGGCGCTGGCGATGGGCAACTCCGTGGTCCTCAAGCCGGCGAGCATCACGTCCATGACAACGTGCCTGGTGTGCGAGTGCTTCGCGCAGGCAGGGCTGCCGCCGGGCGCGCTCAGCGTGGTGACGGGGCCCGGCGGCGTGGTCGGCGAGGTGCTGGTCACCGACCCGCGCGTCCGGAAGGTCTTCTTCACCGGCTCGACGGAGGTCGGCCGGCGGGTGATCGAGCTGTCGGCACGGAACATAACCGTTACCTCGATGGAGCTGGGCGGCAAGTCGCCCAACATCATCTTTGCCGACGCGGACTTCGACCAGGCGGTAGCCGGCGCCGTGTTCGGCCTCCTGCTGAACAATGGCCAGAACTGCATCGCCGGGACGCGCCTGCTGGTGGAGCGCTCCCTCTACGAGGACCTGTGCGCGGCCGTCGCGGCGAAGCTGGCGTCACTGAAGATCGGCGACCCGCTGGACGAGGCCACGCAGCTTGGGGCCATCGTGTCGCAGGAGCAGTTCGACAAGGTCATGGGCTACATCGAGATCGGTAGGGAAGAGGGAGCCACGGTGGCCTGTGGCGGCAAGGTGCCGGAGGGTGAGGCCTTCAGCCGCGGCTGGTTCATCGAGCCGACGCTCTTCACGGACGCGACCAACGACATGCAGGTCGCCCGGGAGGAGATCTTCGGCCCGGTGCTTGTGGCCATCCCCTTCGAGGACGAGGAGGAGGCGGTGCGCCTCGCCAACGATACGCCCTACGGGCTCGGGTCCGGGGTCTTCACGACCGACGCGGACCGGGTGCAGCGGATGGTGCGGGCGCTGGACTCGGGGACGGTCTATGTGAATACCTACAACCAGGTCTACCCGCAGTCCCCCTTCCCGGGCTGGAAGCAGTCGGGCACCGGCGTGGAGCGCGGGATGCACGGCCTGCTGGAGAACGTGCGGTACAAGAACGTCATCATGGATGTCTCCGGCGAGTCAATCGGCTGGTTCGGCTAGGCCGCAGGGCCGGTCGAGTCGGTTACCCCGTGTCCGCCGCGCCCAGGCCCGTGGGCCCACGGCCCTGGGTCCCCTGCCGCTCCAGCTCGGCGAGGGCGTCGCGCAGGCGCGAGAGCTTGGCCTCGATGAGCGGGCGGTTGAACATGTACCCATAGCCTTCACCGTGGAAGCCCAGGCGGGAGTCGGCGTCCACGAGCGGCAGGGCCTCCTCGCAGTTCCGCTCCTCGTCGCGCAGGATCTCGACGAGGCGCCCGCGCAGGGTCTCCTTCGCCTCGGCGTCCTCGGCCTCATACCACTGGTCGCGCGTCAGGAGGAAGTCCACGACGTTCGCCGCCGAGCGGAACTGGCAGCCACAGACCCGGGCCGCGCCGGCCTCTCGCGCGAGGGCCTCGGCGTCGCCGCCCTGAGCCAGCGGCAGAGCGTCGAGCATGGCTCGCACGCCCTCCCGCCAGCGACCACAGAGCGAGTGGAAGCACGTCAGCACGTGCTCGGCCGTGAAGGGTGACAGCCAGTTGCTCATGTCGTCGCCGTCCACATCGCAGTCGAGCAGCCAGGAGCGCGGGAAGGTCTGGTTGATGCGTTCGAGGACGAAGGGGAAGGCCGGGCCGCGGCTGACCGGGCCGTGGTACTGAACGGGTATGCTGCCGGGGAAGTCCTCGATGGCCTCGGACAGCAGGTTCCAGGCCTCGACCACGCGCGGCGCGGCCTCGGGGCCGAAATGGCGGCTGGCGAGCTGGGCGAGCACCTCGTCCGGGTCCTCGGGTTGCGGGTCCCAGGCCAGGAGGCCGGCCAGCTCGGTGGCCAGGGACGGCATGTTGCCGAAGTTCCAGCAGGTCATCAGGCCCGTGACGCCCGAGGCGGTCAGGGCCTGGAACTTGCGCACGATCCGCTGGAGCACGGGCAGGTAGGGCACGGACCCGTTCTCGTGAGTCGTGCCGATCTGGATCTTGGCGTAGACGCGGCGGCCCCGGGCATGGGCAAAGTCGGCCAGGCCTCGGAACCGGTCCGAGGGCCCCACGATCTTCAGGCTGTACTCGTCGTTCTGGTACGCGAAGCCGCACGCCTCGGTCATGATGCCCCGCTCGAAGTCGCCCATGACGATGACGTCCTCGGGCAGGCGGCGGAGGATGCCCTCCTGCGGGTCGGGCTCGTAGGCCGACCAGCTCCAGTTCCAGGCCATCACCTCGGCGGTGGGGCTCGCGCACCGGACGCCGTCGCGGATGAGTGTCACCACCTCGCCGACGATCTCCTGCGGCTCGCGCTCGGCGCAGCGGGGGCACAGGATGCCCTTCGCCACGTACTCGGACTTGGGCAGAGCGCCCGGGCGGGTCGGCACGTGGCAATAGCAGTGCGTGGGATACTCCGAGGCCGTGATGAGGATGACGCCGCCCAGCTCCGGCGCGTGCTCGAAGACGTACCTCATGCCGTCGTGCAGGAAGTCGCGGACGCGGGGGATGGACGTGCACAGGCAGTTGCGGTCGAAGTAGCCCACATAGGACCCCCGGCACTCGGGGTAGCGCTCCCACAGGGGGCTGTCCACCGGGAACCCGAGGGGCTCGTTGAAGAACAGGTAGACCGAGATCCCGTAGCGGGCGGCCCGCTCGCACAGGCGACGCAGCCCGCCGAGGATCTCGTCAGCGCGCTCGCCGAACTCAGGGAAGGCGTCCGTGCGCGAGTAGGCGCACAGGCCGCCGCGGACCCAGACGCCGTTCATGCCGTGGTGGGCGAGGCGTGAGAGCAGGTTGTCGTGGTAGAAGGCGTCAGGTCCCGCGTCCGAGTGGGTCCAGCCCGTGTAGGTGAGCGGCTTGTCGGGCGTGCCCGCGCCGAAGGGTGGGCCGGACAGGCCGACGGTCTCCTCGGTGATGAAGGTGGAGAAGGGCGATCGGTGGATGCGTCGCTGGAAGAGCGGCGAGCGGAGGTGGATGCCCTGGGGCAGGTAGGGAGCGCGCCGGGTGCGCATCGTGTCCTCGATGAACACGAAGGCCTGGAAGAGACCGGCCGGCGTGGCCGCCGAGACGAGGACCTCGCTAGGCCCGACCATCACGCAGTGCGTCTCGGGCCCTCGTTCCCCGAGCTCCGGGTTCAGCCTGACCATGATGGCCGGGCCGCCCAGCGGACCCGAGCCTAGCTTCACGCCCATGGCACGATCCAGGAAGTCCACAAAGTCTCGGATCGCGATTCCGGTAGTGGGATCATCGAGGGCGCAGAGGAGGTGCCAGGAGTCGGCGACGACCGTCTCGCCGGGTCGCGGCTCGACGCCCTCCAGACGAAGCTGCCGGTCGTGGACCGCCTGCGTGAGGTCCGCGTAGAAGGGAAACTCGTCCACCAGTCGCATCGGGCGATCGCCTCCAGGCTTGGCCTAGGGCTCGCGCGGCCGCGCCGTGCTCTCCCGGGGGCCCCTTCGCCGCGACGGGTGCCTGCACCTGTCGCCGCGCCGGCGGCCGTCCGTCTGGTCCCTGCCTGGCCCGCGGCTCACCGGCCGCGCAGGCAGGTCCGAAGCCGTCCGCACCGAACTGGTCGCGCGGTGATCCCCTTGAGTCGTATCGCGGGCGTCAGAGGCTATCCGGAGGGCTTCGCCGAGCCACGCAATGCCTACAGGGAGGAGCTGCGGTCGCCGCTGCACGGCCAGTGCGTGGTGCGCACCGATGCCCGCGCGCCCGCCGGCGCGGTGATCCTCGGGGCGGACTGGCGGCTCGTGCTGCCGGCCGAGGCCGACGACCAGCTCCGCACGGCTGCCGCCGACTTCGCCAGGTTCATGGCAGTGGCGATGGCGTGCCCTCTGCAAGTGGCCCAGGCGGACCCGGGGTCGGCCGGCCCCGAGGACAGGGCCGTCGTGCTGGCCCTGACGCCGCATCAGCTTAGGACGCCCGAGAGCTACGTGATCCACGCCGGCCCCGAGCGCGTCCTCCTGCGCGGGGCCGATGCCACGGGCCTGCAGTACGCCCTCTACGACCTCGAGGAGCGGATGGCGAGCGCGGGCGGGCCCTTCCTCGAACCCTGTCGTCTTCTGCGCCACCCCTGGCTCGAGAACCGCCTGCTGCGGTCCTTCTTCTCGCCCTACTACAGGAACGAGCTGCTGAGCAACGAGGACTACTACCCCGAGGAGTACCTGAATCGCCTCGCCCACCACCGAATCAACGGCGTCTGGCTGCACGTGAAGCTGCGCGACATCGTCCCCTCGGCCGTCTTCCCGGAGTTCGGGCAGGACGCGGAGGCGGCGCTGCCCAGGCTAAGGGCGCTCGTCGAGCGGGCCGCCCGGTACGGCATCCGGGTGTTCCTTTACCTGAACGAGCCTCGCAATCTGCCGGAGGCGTCTCCCTTCTGGCGGGCGCACCCGCACCTGCGGGGCGCGCCGTCGGCCTCCGTCATGGACGACGAGCCCTCGACCTTCGCACTGTGCACCAGCCGGCCCGAGACGCTGGCGTTCCTGCGCGATAGCTCACGACGGCTGTTCACCGACGTGCCCGGCCTCGGCGGCGTGTTCCTCATCACGGCCTCCGAGCACCACACCCATTGCTTCTCGCACACGCGGGCCCAGGGCGACCCGCCCTACGAGCAACTGGCCTGCCCCCGCTGCCGCGAGCGACGCCCTGTCGAGGTCGTGGTGGAGACGGTACGGGCGATAGCGGAGGGGGTCCACGAGGCCGCGCCCGGTGCCACGGTGATCGCCTGGAACTGGTCCTGGGAGGGCCTTTACGGGCGCGAGGCGGAGCACGAGATCATCCGGTCGCTGCCGCCCGACGTGGTCTACATGGCGGACTTCGAGCGCGGCGACGTGAAGACCATCCTCGGGCGGCGCGTGCCCATAGACGAGTATGCGCTGAGCCTCGTCGGGCCGTCGGAGCGCTTCCGGGCGGCGAACGCCGTGGCGCGCGAGGGCGGCCGTCCGGTGTACGCCAAGCTGCAGTTTGTCAACACCCACGAGCTGGCCAACATCCCGTACCTGCCGCTGCCCGGCGTGGTGTATGAGAAGCTCGCGGGCCTGCGGGAGGCCGGCGCCGCCGGGATCCTCGGCTGCTGGATCTTCGGCAACTACCCGGGCCTGATCACTGACCTTGCCGGGCGGCTGTATCTGGAGCCCTTCGACGGCGACCGCGCCGGCGCGCTGGCCGAGCTGGCGCGGCTGTACTTCGGCCCGGAGGCCGTCCCCGACGTGCTGGTGGCCTGGGAGTGCTTCGCCGAGGCGTGGGACTACTATCCCTTCCACATCCCGATTCTCTACAGCGGGCCACAGGTGAAGGGCCCGGCCTTCCCCTGGTTCCTCGAGCCGATCCACGAGCCGGTCCCGCCGAATTGGCGCGACAACCAGCCGCCCGGTGACAACCTGGTGCAGCTTATCCCGGACCACGACGCGCTGTGGTTCGACCGCGCGCTGGGCGAGCTCCTCGCGGCGTGGGAGCGCGGGCTGCTGGCCCTGGAGAGCGCCTTCGACAGAATCGCCGAGCCCACGCGGCGGCAGTACCTGGAGTACGGCGTCGCCCGCTGTGCGTACCACCAGATCGTCAGCCTGCGCAACACGGTGCGGTTCTACGTCGAGCGCGAGTTCCTGCTGCGCTCGCCCAGCGAGGAAGAGAGGCGGGCGATCCTGGCGCGCCTGCGGGGGCATATCGAGGCGGAGATCGAGAACGCCGAGGCCTGCCTGCCCTACGTCGAGGCCGACTCCCGCCTGGGCTGGCATTCGGAGTGCTTCATGTACCAGTTCACGCCCGAGGAGATACGGGAGCGCGTGGCTGCGCTGCGCGAGATGGCTGAGGTGACCATCCCGGGCTGGCTGGAGGCGGGCACGGGGCTTGTGGCCGTGCAGGAATACTCCGAGCCGCTCACGGACGCGGCCTACGAGCGCCTGCGAGAGCACCTGCACGGGGTGGACCTGAGGAAGGGTATCTACCCCCGTTGATGAAGGGATGACAACGACCTACCCAGGGAGGCGAAGACAATGTCCGGCGTTGCGATACCCACCAGCGAGTTCGCGGAGCGCATCGGCAAGGTGCAGGAGGCCCTGAAGGAGCAGGGGCTGGATGCGCTGCTGGTGCACTCTAACGAGGCGGACCTGGCCAACGTTCGCTATCTGTCCAACTACTGGCCGATCTTCGAGACGGCCGGGATCCTGGTCCCGCCCGAGGGCGAGGCCATCCAGATCATCGGCCCCGAGAGCGAGACCTTCGCCCGCGACCGCAGCAACCTGAGCAAGGTGTGCAAGATCCTCGAGTACCGCGAGTCGGCCGAGCCGGGCTATCCGGAGCTGGAGCTGGACACCTTCGGCTCGATCTTCGCCGAGCTGGGGATCACGCCCAGGCGAATCGGGATCGCGGGCATGTCCATCCTGCCCGTGACGATCTACCAGGCGCTGAGGGCGAGCGCACCGGACGCCGAGATCGTCAAGGCCGACGATGTCGTCGTGAACCTGCGCGTGCGCAAGAGCCCGGCCGAGCTGGCCTGCATGCGCGAGGCCTTCCGCATCTCGGAGGTGGCGCTGGAGGTCGTGCTCGCGGAGATCAGGCCCGGGATGACGGAGCTGCAGGCCGTGGGCATCGCGCAGCGGGCCATGTACGAGAACGGCGCCGAGTACGAGGGGCACCCGACCTACGTCCTCTCCGGCGTGAACAGCACTCACGCCATCGGCCGCCCGGCCCATCGCGTGCTCCAGAGGGGCGACTACGTGCAGCTCAACATCGGGGCGCGCGTGGCGGGCTACTCGTCCAGCGTGGGGCGCCCCCTGTGCCTGGGCAAGATGACGGCCGAGATGCGGCGGCTCACGGAAGTCGGGCTGGACGCGCACTACAAGACGCAGGAGTGGATGCAGGTCGGCCTCCCGGCGAAGGAGGTCGTGGCGCGCTTTTACGACTTCGTGCGCGAGGCCGGCTGCGGCGAGAACCTGCTCTACGGCCCGTGCCACGGGATCGGGCTCATGGAGGTCGAGCGGCCCTGGATGGAGAGCGATTCCGAGTACCCGCTGCAGGAGAACATGACCTTCCAGGTGGACACTTTCCTCTACGCGCAGGACTTCGGGCTGCGCTGGGAGAACGGTGTGCGCGTGGCCGAGGGCGGCGTCGAGCGCCTCTCGGACGCGCGGATGGAAGTCATCGAGCTTGACGTCTAGGAGATGGGATCAGCCGTGGCCAGCCAGCCAACGGTCGTGTTCGGCTTCGACTGCGAGACCGACGTCGGCAGCTTCTACCACACTTACCGCGGGGTGCGGGAGGGGACGCCCCTGCTGCTCGACCTGCTGGCGAGCAAGGGTGTGGACGCGACCTTCTTCTTCACCGGCGCGGCGGCGCGCGAGGACCCCGAGGCCGTGGCGGCTGCCAGGGACGCGGGGTTCGAGATCGGCTGCCACTCCCTGTACCACGAGACGGTGGGCGACCCGCTCTTCCCGGTGCCCGGCGTCACGCCCCTGCTGCCCGAGGAGGTCCCGCACCGGCTCCGCGTGGCGCACGAGTGGGTCGCGGAGGTGGCGGGGGTCGAGCCCGTGTCCTTCCGCTGCCCGCGGCTGTTCGGCGGCACGGGGGTGATGAACGCGCTCGAGGAGATGGGGTACCTCGCGGACGCCAGCTACCCGATGTACTTCTACCGGGAGAGGCTGGTGCCCTACCATCCCAGCGCCGAGGACTGGACGCAGGAGGGTGACCTGCGGATCGTCGAGATCCCGAACTTTGCCGACATGGCCATGGAGAGCCACGACGAGTACGGGCGCGACAGGGACCAGTGGCCGCTGTTCAGGACCGAGGGCGCGGACGCGCTGCTGGCGCATATTGACAGCTTCGTGGGCTTCGTCGCGGCCCGAGGACTTCCCGCGGTGCTGTGCTTCTACTTCCATCCCTGGGAGTTCGTGACCCAGCCCGACAGGATGCACATCAGCGAGGGCTTCGCGGTGCCCGACCCCTTCATCGTGCAGAATTGCGGGCCGCACGCGCTCGAGCAATTCGGCCTGCTGGTCGAGGGCCTGCAGGCCAGGGGGGCCCGCTTTCTCACTTGCGCGGAGGTGGCTGCCGAGACGCCGTGAGGGAGCCCCGCGCCGGGAAACACGACGGCCTGGCCTCGCAAGGCCAGGCCGTCCGCTTTGGTCTGAGGTGGTGGTGCCGCAGGGCGCCAGCCTGAGGCACGACCGCTAGAGGATCTCGTCCGCCGTGATATCCCACTCGGCGAAGTCCGGGTCCACCATCCGCTTGTGCTCGTCCAGCCCGTCCATCTCCTCGACGTCCGCGGCCTCCATCTCCCATCCCAGCGCCCCCAGGTTGTCGCGCAGGTGCGGCTCCGAGCTGGCCTTGGGTATCACCACGCAGCCCCTCTGCAGTAGCCAGCGCAGCGACGCCTGGGCCGCTGTCTTGCCGTACCTGCCGGCGATCGCGGTGACCACGGGGTGGCGCAGGATCTCCCCGCGGCACAGAGGCGAGTAGGCCTCCAGGACGATGTCGTGGGCGAGGCAGAACTCGAGCAGCTCGCGCTGGTACAGCAGCGGGTGGAACTCGACCTGGTTGACCGTGATCGGAATCTCACTGACCTCCATGGCCTTCTCCAGGTGCCTGATCGAGCAGTTGCTCACCCCGATGCTGCGGACCTTGCCCTCGTCCACGAGCTGCTTCATGGCCGCGAGGCTGTCGGCCATCGGCACCTTCTTGTTGGGCCAGTGGATGAGCAGCAGGTCCAGGTAGTCCATCTCTAGCTGCTCGAGCGACAGGTTGCCGATGTGGAGCAGCTTCTCCGGCTCGAGGTGGATGGGCGGCACCTTGGTGGTGACGAAGAGCCGCGATCGGTCGTGCTCCACCTGGGCCAGCCCCTGCGCGATCTGCTGGTGGTTGCCGTACCAGAAGGCGCTGTCAATGTGGTCGTAGCCGAGCCTCAGGGCGATCGGCACCGCGCGCACGCAGGCGTCGCCCGTCAGCTCCCAGGTCCCCAGGCCGAGGACCGGGATGTCGTAGCCGCTACTGAGCTTCACGGTCGGGATAGCCATGTTCATCACCTCTTGCGGGGGAACGGGAATTCGACGTCAGGGCGCGGACACCTTCCGCGCCAGGCGGCCGGGCCCGGCGGCAACGCCCCGGTCACCGGTCGGCAAGCTCACGAAGCAGCCCCATCGCGGTCTCGGTCCACTGGCCCTCGGTGCCGGGCGCGGCCATCGAGTTGGTGCCCAGCTCCGTCTCATAGCTGCCCTCCTGCAGGGCCTTGTCCGTCGGGATGTAGCCCACCCAGTCGTTGGCGAGCTCGACGACCATCGTCCGCGCGAAGGGCGACTGGCGCTTGATGGCCAGCCCGATCTCGACGAACACCTCGCCCGGCAGGCCCACGATCGCCAGATCGCCGATGCGCAGCGCCTGGACCTGGACGGGCCATTCCAGCGGCTTGGCGTCCACTCGCGAGCGCTCCAGGGCGTACATCCACTCGGCGTTCCCCGGCTGCGCCGGCCCGGCCAGCAGCTCCTCCATCCGCGCGCGCTGCTCGTCGCTCAGCTCCCGCCGCCGGAAGCTAGGGTAGGCACTGGCGACGCCAAGCGTCACATCCCCCGACCAGCCGCGGATCTGGTTCCAGGCCCGGTAGGCCTCCGCGGCGATCACGTTACCCACTCGCCGCGCTTGGTGGAAGGGGTCGGGGTACTCGGGCGCCGCGCGGGTGAAGTCGCAGTTGTTGATGTCGCCGCAGCACCCGTTGGCAAGCACGGCCAGGAAGTCCCGGCCCCACATCCGCGGCAGGGCCCGACAGGCGTGCCCGAAGTAGTCCGCGCTGATGCTGTTCGAGTAGGGGCCGCCCACGTAGTGCAGCGAGTAGTTCATGATGGCGGCGGCCGGCGCGCCGTCCGGCGTCATGGCCGCCAGCAGACCCACCTCGGGGTCCGTCGGGCCCGCGGGCCGGACCGCCTCGGGGTTGAGGTAGCCCGGGTTCATTCGCACTGTGCCGTCCCTCATGTGCCACCGGCGGTTGTGGCACTCGCCCGGCTCCGACCCCGAGTTGTGGCCCACCACGACGGGCTGGAGGTTCAGTTGAGCCAGGCGGACCGCGTCGGCGATCTTGTCCGTCATCCAGTCCATGTAGCCCTCGTCCACCTCCGTGTTGAAGACGGTGATCGTGGCCGGGCCATAGTGCGTGTGCGTGGCGCTGATCATCATGCTCTCGGCCGGGATCCCCGTGAGCTCGGCCGCCCGCGCCTTGGCGCGCCGCGTGTGCTCCTCCCACAGGCAGATCACGTCGCAGACGACGAAGGCCGCCGTCTGGTCGCCTGCCTCGAAGACGATGGCCTTGGCCTGGATGGGGTCGGCGGTGGTCTCCGCGATGCGGTCGCTGAAGTAGCCGGGGATGCTGACGCCGAGCTGCGGCGTGATATCGCTTACGGCGGTGCCTAGACGAAGGCTGGGCATGGGCTTGGTCCTCCTGGGCTGCGTGTCCTGGCCTGGGGTTCGGCGTTCGCTGCGGCGCTCCTCCGCAGGACACCAGCCCGGGCGCGGGAAGTAGCCCGAGGCTGCGCAGAAAGCGCCGGAGAAGCAGCACTGCGCAGCGTAGTAGTGTAATCCTCGGGCCATAGGCCTGTACGGCGCAGGTAGGCTCGCGGGCTTTTTGCGCAGCCCGGCCCTCTGGCGCCGTCTGGGCGTCGCGCGAGCTGGATCGCCGTCGCGCAGCAAGGCAGATGAAGCGGAAGGGCAAGCCGCGGTGACACGCTCGCGGGCTGGGAAGGAGGAAGGGTAACGATGTGGCGTTCCGTGGGAGGCCTGGTGGCCGTGATACTCCTGGGTGTGCTGCAGTCCGGGGCCGCGAAGGCCCAGGAAGACCTCGAGAGCTTCTGGCAGCGCGGCCGCGTCAGGGAGCTGTTCATCTCGGGGCTGCCGGCCGATGAGGCGGCGCTGCAGGCGTGGGCTCAGGCGGGCGTCAACTGCGTGACCGGCGTGAAGCCCGAGCTCGCCCACGCCCAGGGGCTCAAGACTCGGACCTGGTTCACCATGAACATGATGAACAGCCGCAACATGGACGAGGCGACGATCAAGTCCATGAGCGCGGTGAGAGAGGACGGGAGCTACCTGCGGCCCTACGATCCCCTTTTCCCGACGGTCGGGCAGTATGGCTGGTCCGCCTGTGTGAACAACCCCGCCTGGATCGAGCACTCGCGAGCGATCTTCCGGAAGATGGCGCAGGATGGGTACGACGGGTGCCACATTGACTACGCCAGCCACTACGAGCCGTGCTTCTGCGAGCACTGCCGGGCGAAGTGGACCGAGTGGGCGCGACAGCACGGGCTCGAGGGCCTGGACCTGAGCGCCGCGAGTCGGGCTGCCGATCTGCCCACCACGGCTTCCCTGCGCGAGTTCCGCATCCACTGTGTCATGGGCTTCCTGGGCGACCTGCGGGCAACCGCCCGCACGGTGCGGCCGGGTTTTGCCACCGACGGCACCTGGCACCAGGACAACGGCTCGACCTACCAG
>Ga0116202_10001531_pt1 | contig 13536 bp, 12 predicted proteins | sample LakKivw325mmetaG_FD_94479 | JGI IMG/M metagenome (GOLD analysis project Ga0116202, IMG submission 94479) | Anoxic lake water microbial communities from Lake Kivu, Rwanda to study Microbial Dark Matter (Phase II) - Lake Kivu water 325m metaG | ecosystem: Environmental > Aquatic > Freshwater >...
CGACCCGCGTGTTGCTCGACCGGTCCGGGGATGTCTATTGACCGCTATCAGATAATAACCCTGCCGCCACACTGGCTAGGAAATTGAGAAATCCAATAGGGGGAAAACGTGGCGTGCCTGAGAGGATTCGAACCTCCGACCTTTGGATCCGGAGTCAAACGCTCAGCAAAACGCTATTCTTTCGATTCGGCTTTTCTGGCGATGAATCCTGAGGTCCCAACATATATGCGATAGATCGCATCCTCTCCCGAAGCCTGGAAAACAGCGTTCCCATAGACGGTGCTGACCATGGGGAGCCTAGGTCCATATTTATAGAGGTACTTCCAGAGCGGGTGATCCTCGTTTTCGACCAAAGGGTGGACCGAGCTCGGTTTCGTCATCTCGTCCGAGGCTTCGAGATAACGGCTTCTCAGCCGGGTCAATCGGTATCGCGTATGAAGGCCCAAGAAATTCAGCCAGCTGCGCCACTTCAAAATGTCGCCTTCGAGGACCCATTGGTCTCCGGCAACGTCGAATTGCCTTATCCTGGATTCTCCCTTCTGCTCGTCCTGGATAATCGTGATCGAACTCATTTCGCTCGTGTCCGGGTGTTTAATGATGATCTTAGCCACCGGCTCCTCAACTGTGAAGGCCCGATAAGCCCGGAAAAAGAATCCGGCAAAAAGCAGCATCCCACATACAGAAGTCCAGAGGAAGATGAGAAGGAGATTGCGGAAGCTCTCCAGAAGCGTGGGAACGGAGGCCGGTTTCCCACCGAGCTTCCTCGCAACGAACAGTATCCTCCGCCAAAGGAAGATCAGCAGAAGCACAAACCCGATGAGGATTCCGGCGGCTCCTGCCAAGATGACGAATTCCATGTTCCACTCTCCCCGCGATAAACCTAACACAGTGCAGAAGGCCAATCAACTGAGGACAGCGGCCCATCTTCCGAGTTTAGTTTTGGGCATCATTTCCCCCTTCCCCCCGGTTGGACCCGCGATCAAAAGCGGAGAGCCGGAATCTTCTGCGCCCTCACGATATATCCGGGTCTCTCAGATACCTGAACCTCCAAAGAGGACCGTTTCGCTTCGAGGATCCGGCTTTCCCCATCCCTGTCGATCAGCCGGTATGGTCCGCTCGGACAAGGAATGGCGACGGATTCGGTCCCGCCGAGCCTCCAGACGACGGTCAGCCTGTCCTCCCCGTCCCCGAAGCTCAGGAGATACGTGTTCCCCTCGACCCGGAAATCGGCCGGGCGGAGATCCCCGACCAACGACGCCATAGTCCGGCAGGCGCGGTAAGCGGGTTTGGTGGTCCTATCCAGCCTGACGAGACCGAAATTGAACTCGGCCTCGTCCCGGTCCTCGCCGTCATTCTGGAAATCATACCAGAAGACGCGCACGACGGCCGGAGATGTCCTCGCCAGCAAAAATGTCCTGACCGCATAATTGGCCTGCGTTTCCTCGTCCACGCCGGCGGGGCCGACATGGGTCGGATAGCCCATTTCCGTGATCCAGAGAGGCTTTCCGGGCGCGATGCGCGATAGCTTGGAGATGTCCGTCTGGAGCTTCTTTTCTGGCGCGAGCGGCTGGCAGTAAGGATGAAAGGAGATGCCGTCCATCGAACGGCTCCCCCCGCTGGCGAGGACCCTGCCGATGAATTCCAGGTCCGTCCCCGCGGTCGAGCAGCCGATGACGGTCGCGCCCGGGTCGGCATCCTTACAGGCCCTGTAGGCGGCGTCGAGGAGCTTCGCGTAATCTTCGGCATTTGGCTGTGGCCTCCAAAAGGTCGAGGCGTTCGGCTCGTTCCAGATCTCGTAGGTCCGGACGCCGAACGGCTTGTAGCGCATGACGACCTCGCGGCAATACCGAGCAAAGGCCCCGCGCTCGGCTTCCGTCGCCGGGCCGCTCTTCTCGTCAGCGGAGTACGCAGGATTGCCGAAATCGAGGATCAGGAGGACTTGGATGCCGCGCGCTTGCGCCGCTTCGAGGTAACGGTCGTAGTCCGGCGGGAACCTGAAGACGCCTTTTTCTTTCTCGACCTGCGACCAATAGACCTCGTCCCGGATCCAGTCGATGCCGGCGTCCCTGATAAGGTCGAGGATCTCTTCGATGCCGGGCCGATGCTGCCCGAAATGCGTCTGGGCGCCGAAGAAGCGGCCCAGACTTTTTCCGGGCCTCGTCAGCCGGGGCAGGCCCGCGCCCGCAAAGAGGGCCAGCGCGAAGCTGCCTTCCAGGAACTCCCTGCGGTACATCCTATTTCTTCATCTGAAACAGAGCGTCTTCCAGATCCTTGTTGAAGCTGACCCCCGTCACGCGGAGTATCATGTAATCCCCTCCCTCGCCGCCGCGAAATGTGAGAGCGTGGGGGATCATCACCCCGTCGACCTTCCTGTAATCCGACATGAAGGTCGCCTGCTCCGGGATCTGGATCTTGTAGATGAGATATGTCTTGGCGTCGACGAATTGGGTGATGGGAACACCGCCGGGAACGGTTTGCTCCAGAACGAAATAGTCGTTGCCCTCGATCTTCTCCTGACCCTTCAGAACATAAGCGATGCCGTATTTTTCGGGATAGAGAAGGGCCGCATAGCCCTGGGCCCCACTCTTCTTTTCCGCCGCGTCTTTCTCGCTGTCCACGGAGAGAGTCCCGGCTTCATTTGTCCACGCGATCTTTCCGTCAAAAGCGTCCGTTCTCACCATGCCCATGATTTCGATATCCCGTCGGGCCCTATTCGGTTCTTTTTGGTATTGTGTGAACGTCCCGTTCATGGACCCTCCCCCCGCCTCGACCCATTCGATAGTGCCGAGGAGGGTCGTGTCCTTGATGCCCTCAAGGACCTTTCTTCCGCCCTGGGCTTCGATCATCTTGTCCAGGATGCCGGAGGCATTCTGGCCGAACCCTGGAGGGCTCATAAGGATCAGGATGAAGATGCCTGAGAGACAAGACGAAAGAGCTTTTTTCATTTTCTCTGCCCCTTTATAGAGATGAGGATATGCTGGGGCCCTATCCCCAGCATATCCTCAAGATGCGCCGCAGCGGCCCATTCGTCAAGTGCCGTCACGGTCCGCGCGCAAAAAAGCGGGCGGTGATGCCGCGCCTCCGCTCTGGCCGCGACAACTACAGCAGGGATCGAGGCCGCCTTTCCTCATGGCCGCCACCCTTCCTGGCCTCGGCCGCGGCCCGCTCCAGGACCCGGTCCTTCCCCGAGTAGAGGTCTATCCTTTGCACCTGCTCGACGATATCGGGGATGATGCCGATGCCCTCGAACTCGGATCCGTCCGGCATGAGGGCCCGCTTGGTCCCGATCCCGATGCCGATCCCGTCTCCGAAGCTGAACATGAAGGGCTGCCCGGTCGAGCCGGCCGTGGCTTCGCCGACGATCACGGCCCTTCCGTTATCCTTGAAAGGCATCGTGAAATCCTCGGCCGCCGAGCCCGTCACCCGGTCTACGAGGATGAAGAGCCGGCCGGCGTAGGCTCCGGGATCAGGAGGGTTTTCGGCGCTTTGCCAGGTCAGTTGGGCGTTCCGGAAGTATTCGTTGAGCTCGATCTCGGGGCGTGCCTGGGCATAGAACCGGAACAATCCCACCGTCAGCGGCGTCCTTTCTGTCCACCACCGATAGGGCTTGTTCATCAACGCGCTCGTGAGGCGGCTGGGGGTCGAGCCGCCCCCGTTGCCGCGGACATCGACGATGATCGCCGGGGCGTTCTGGTAGGCTTTCAGCTGTTCGAGGGCGTCCTTCTCGAACTCAGGGCTCCCGAAGGACGGGACCTTGAGGTTGGCGATCACCCCGGCTTCGAGCCAGCGCGACTCGGTCGCCGGCGCATGGCCGAGACGGCAAGAAATGCCAGCATTGTCAGCATGGATCCCTTCATGGGGTCGCCTCCGAATCCCTAGGTTATTCGCCCGACCATCAGAGATCGTTGCTTGGACGGTCGACCTGCACCCTATCTCATACGGACTTGATCCGCGAGGCGACGTCCAGGAAAACCTCCTTCGACCAGATCGCCAGCGCTTCAGGGTCCTTCACGAAGGGCTCCACCTCGCGCCGGATCTGGTCGATATCGACCTTTTCGATCCTCTTCGTTAACAAGCTACGCAGGTCCCCTGCCGTCAACGGCGCCGGATCCTTCCAATGCCCTGTCTGACGCATCCTCTGCTCGAGATGAAAGAGATGCAGCTCAGGATGATAGGCCGCGAACCAGACGAGATCGTACCAGTCACGCCCCTTGACCCGGCTCTTCCACTCGCGGCAGAGGACGGCGTGCATCTTTCCGGCAAAAAGATCGGGCGGGCTGAACGTCCTGACTGCGAACGGGACCGGCCTGAGCAGATAGCGGACCTCCGTTGTAAACCCCTGAGGCGGATCGGTGTCGACTTCGAGCCTGATCTTCAGGACCTGGTTCCGATGGACCTGTTCGATGAGCCCCTTGTCAAACTCGACGGTGATCATCTGGGTCCGCGTGTCGGCGTTGAGGAACGCGGACTGGATGGCCGCGGAGGCCGGCTTGGGCCGACTCTCGATCTCGACGGCAAAACCGAAGGACGCAAGCTCTCTCTTTAGCATTATCAGGGCGTAGGTCCACTCAGAGGAGACTCGCCCCAGCTCATAAGAATTTGCTATGATGGGTCAGCTATGTGCGCTCAATGCCGCAGCCGCGAAGTCGAAGCGGAGGCGAGATGAAATCGACGAGGGCCCTGATCCCGGTCCGCAGGATCCCGCCTATCCTGCTCAAACTCCCCAACAACGCTCGCCAGGTCGTCCAGACAGTCGCCCTGAGCCTGGCCGCCGGGCTCTCCGCCGTCGCTTTTTTATTCATGACCAACACCCTCTTCGAGAAGACCTACGTCGCCTTCGCCGCGAGGTCCAAGGTCTTCTTCGTCGTCGCCAGCTTCCTGCTGATCGTCACCGCCTCCGCTCTGGTCGGGCTCCTCCTCAAGGCCTTCGGCCCCGAGGCGGCCGGCAGCGGCATCCCCCAGGTCAAGTCGTCGTTCTGGAAGGAGCTCGGCGCCATCGAGGCGCGCCCCGTTCTGGCCAAGTTCCTGGGCGGTGTGCTCAGCATCGGCGGCGGCCAGAGCCTGGGCCGGGAAGGACCCTCGGTCTATATAGGCGCCGGAGTGGCCTCGAACGCTTCAGGCCTTTTGGGCACGCCGCCCCGCGAGCGGCGGGGGGCGGCTATCCTCGGCGCCTCGGCCGGCCTGGCCGCGGCCTTCAATACCCCCCTCGCGGCCGTCGCCTTCGCCATCGAGGAGGTCATCGGCGACCTCAACAGCCGCTTCCTTGGCCGCGTTGTCCTGGCCTCGGTCCTCGGCGCCTTCGTCGTCTACGCCCTTCTCGGCCGCCAGCCCGCCTTCATCCTGCCCGCCGTCGAAAACGTCAGCTGGATCCACTACGCGGCCGTGCCCGTCATCGCCTTCGTCGCGGCCACGCTGGGACGGATATTCCAGGCCTCCACGCTGCGGCTGCGGGGCCGGCTCAAACGCGAGGGCCGTGTCCCCCGTTGGCTTTTCCCCGTCTTCGGCGGGGTCTTGACATGGCTCCTGGGCGCGGCGGCGTTCCTGGCCACGGGCAGGCTCGGCGTCTTCGGCCTGGGCTACCGCGACCTATCCAGCGCGCTGACGAACGACTTCGACTGGCGCGTCGCCGGGCTCCTCGTCCTGGCCAAGCTCCTGGCCACAATCTTCAGCTACAGCTTCGGAGCGTGCGGCGGGATCTTCGCACCGTCGCTCTTCCTCGGCGGAATGAGCGGCTACTTCCTCGGGGGCCTGATGGGCCTGTGGGTGCCGCTGACGCCGGCCGACCGGATAGTCCTCTCGGCCGTCGGCATGAGCGCCTGCCTGGGGGCGATCGTGCGGGCGCCGCTGACCTCGATGCTGATCGTTTTCGAGATGACGCACCAGTTCACGCTCGTGCCGGGCTTGCTCCTCGGGACGATCGTCAGCCAGGCCGTCGCCCGGCTCTCCGGCCGGCTCAACTTCTACGACGCCCTGCTCGTCCAAGACGGCCACGAGCTCCACAAGGTCCGCCCGCCGCTCGACCTCCAGAGCTGGCAGAACCTGCCCGTGTCGGCGATCGCCAATCCGCGCCCGGTCGTCATCACGGATCTGTCGCCGCATACCCTGAAAAGCGCCGCCGACCGGCACCCGTTCGCCCACTTCCCCCTCGTCAGCCAGGGACGCTTGAAAGGGATCGTCTCCCGCAGCGATATCCTGTCGGCACTCCTCGCCGGCGGGACGCCGGAGGTTCGCCGGGCGGTGACCTGCCATCCCGACCAGTCGGTCCGCGAGATCGGCGACAAGTTCATCGATTCTCCGGCGAACATCCTCGTCGTCGTGAGCCGCGAGGGCGAGGCTGTCGTCGGCATCATCACCCTCCACGACCTCCTCCGGGCCCAGGCCTCCATTCAAGGCTGACGGTCCTCATCGCCTTTTTCGCCTGAGCCCGCGCTCGGTCCGGAGCGGGGCAAGAGGCGATCAGGGGGCGCAGCGCGGCCAGAAACGTCCATACGTCGCCGACGCCGCGGAGACGGTACCGGGCCAGCGTCCGGCGGCCCGACCCGACCCGGATGGTCAGGCCGCGGTCCCGCAAGGACCGAAAAGCGTCCTCGTCGGTCCGGTCATCGCCAACATAGATCGGGAAAATGAGGCGCGATCCCCCGGCCCGACGCAGCAGCTCCAGGACGCCCTGGCCCTTGTCCCACCGAATGTTCGGCTTGATCTCAAGGACCTTTTTTCCCCGGGAGAGGACGAGGCCGCCTCGGCTTCGGCGAACCTCTTCGACGATGGCGCTCCGAAGCGAGGCATAGTGCCGCGCATCAGCCTGCCTGAAATGGACGCTCACGGTAAATCTCTTATCTTCGACGAAGGCCCCCGGAAATCCGCTGATCTTGGCCTTGATAGCCGCGGCGGCCCGGCCGATAGCCCGTTCCTGGCGGACAGCCCCGGGATGGACCCACGTCCGCCCCTTCGCCCGGATCTCCAGCCCGTGATTTCCGATATAGGCAAGTCCGGGGACCCGGACGATGCGCCGAAGCTCGTCGAGGGGGCGCCCGGACACGATGCCGACCAGCGTTTTCCGGCCGAGACGCGTCAACTCGGTCCTCTGCTCCGGTCGAAGCGAAGCGAGCTCCGGTCTCCGGCGGATGGGCACGAGGGTCCCATCATAGTCCAGGAAGACGGCCACCGGCGCTCCGGGCGGGACCAGCTCCAGGAGCTTTTTCATAGAAAAACGATATCCTTCTTCTTCGATAGCGACAGGAACAGCAGCAAATAGTCCCGGATGTGCCGGGTGATGAGGAAGTTGTTCCGGACATGCTCGCGGCCGTTGGCTCCGAGCCGCCGGGCGTATTCGGGCTCGTTGAGGAGCTGCTTGATCCAGTAGGCCGTGCCTTCGATCGAGTGGGTCAGGATGCCCGAGTGCTTATGGGCGATCTGAAGCGGGATGCCGCCGACGGCCGAGGCGATGACAGGCTTGGCTTTCCAAAGGGCCTCGGAGACGGTCAGGCCGAAGCCTTCCCGGAGCGATTTCTGCAGAATTACAGTCGAAGCCCGCTGCAGGGCATTGATCTCGAGGTCGCTCGCGGGGGGGAGGAAGAGGACGAAGATGTCCGGGTCCTTGTCCGCCTCTGCGCGGACCTCCTCGAGGACCTTCAGGCCCTCGGGGTCGTCCGTCGCCCCTCCGCCGGCCAGGACGAGCTGGCAGTCGATATATTCTTTGACAAGCTTATAGGCGCCGATGACGCCCAAGGGGTCCTTGAGATAGTCGAACCTCGAGATCTGAGCAACGATAGGCCGCTTCTGGTCCAGGCCGAAGCGGGCGCATACGGCGCCGACCTCCTCCTCGGAGAGGTCCTTGTTCTTGTCGCTCAAAGGATCGATCGATGGCGAGATCAGGACCTGCGGGATGGCGAGCTGCCGGGAGAAGGCCGGAGCCGAGAATACGGCCACATCGTAGGCTCCGATGAACTTCCTGAGGAACGACCAGACCGCCGGAAGCGGGGCGGTGAAATCGATATGGCAGCGCCAGATCCACGATCCTCCGTTCGCTTTCTTATTCTCGACAAGGGCGATGGGCTGGGGATCATGGATGAAGAGGATGTCCGCCTTGTCAGCCAGGACATCGACGTTCTGCCTGTTGACCTCGAGGAAGAACTCCCAGTCCTCAGGCGAGAACTGTTCCTGGACGCCGTGAAGGGCGTTGTGCATCTTCTTGGTTATGAGGAAGAACCGCTCATTCCCCTTGATGACATCCCAGCGGGCCCTCACCCCGAGATCCTGAAGGAGCGGAAGCATGCGCAGGAGGATCTCGGCGACGCCGCCGCCAACGGAGGTCGAATTGATGTTTTGGACGGACCGGCCTTCGAGGCGCTCGGCGAGGAGGCGGAGCTCGTCGACGAAGCTGTCGCCCACGATCGGCGCGTAATCGCTAACTCTGGACATGGCGCTCCACTTTCTGGATGAGTGTCTTCCTCAGGCCTTCGAGGGTCATGGTGTAGGGGTCGAGACGGGCGATCTCGGCGGCGAGATCCTTGCGGCCGATGCCTTCGAACCAGTTCGAAAAGTCGTTCTCGCCTCTCTCAAGCCTCAAACGCGCCTCGAACATGTGGAAATAGATCGAGTCGATGCTCACGGTCCGCAGGACTGCCAGGAACTCGGCAAGATCGCGGGCTTTGAGGCCGGTCGGCAGGATGAACGTCCGGCAGGACAGGAAGTGGAACTCCTCCCCCTCGGGGCATTCGGGGGAAGGGGACTTGCCGTCGCGGATGAACGCCTCAACGACCTCGACGAATCTCTGCTGGAGGGCGGTGATGGTCCGGAATTTGACCGTATCGATGCTGGCGAGCCGTTCCCCGAGCGCGTCGAGGCCGAGGGAGCCCGTGACCCAGAAGGCAAAATCGTTGGGGGGCTCCGGGGACATATAGTGATGTTGCTGAAGGAAGCGGTGGGTATGGTAATAGATCGAGGCCCCCGGGGCGGCCTGGAGGCCGGCCAGAAGCTCGGGGATCGTCCGCGCCCTCACCCCCAAGAGCAGGGGCAGGTTGAAGCGTGTGTAGAATGCGAATTCAGGTCCCATGATGTCAGGCCAACCTCTTCATTTCGTTGATGATGCGGCCCGCCCAACGATAGACGTTGTTCTCCCGGACAACCTCGCGCATTCGGTGCATCCGCTCGGCCTGTTCCTCCTCCGGCATCTCGAGGGCCTGGCAGAGCGCGTCGGCGAATTGTTCCGTGGCCAAAGGATTGACGAGAATGGCCCCGTCAAGCTCGCGGGCCGCGCCGGTGAACTGACTGAGCACGAGAACACCCCGCTCGTCGGAGCGGGCCGCGACGAATTCCTTGGCCACGAGGTTCATCCCGTCGTGGATGGAGCTGACCAGGACGACGTTCGCGGCCCTGTAATAGGCCAGGACATCATCGAACGGGAGGTGGGATTTCTCAAGGATGACGGGCTGCCAATCCTTCGTCTTCCACTTCTCGTTGATATCGACAACGCGGCGGTAGATCTCGTCATTATAGTCCCGATACTTGCGGATGTAGATACGGGAGAGGGGGCCGTGCTGGAGGAAGACGAACCGGCCGATCAAGCGGGGGCGTTTCTCGAACAAGCGGTCCAAGGCATCGAGGCGCTCGATGATGCCCTTGGTGTAGTCCATCCGGTCGATGCCGACGGCGATCAGCTTGTTCCGGAGCCTGTGGTCCGATAGGATGGCCGCCCGTTTTCTCTCGATCTCCGGCGACATGGCCCGGTCCTCGACACTGTCGAAGTCGATGCTAATGGGGAAGTCGCGAACCAAGGTCTCGCGGCCGAGGCGGGTTATGGACGAGGTCTCGGGATTGATGCGCGACTCGAGGAAGCGGTCGACCGATTCCATGAAATTCAGACAGTGATAGCGGATATGGAAGCCGAGGATGTCGTTGCCGAGCAGCCCCTCCAGGATTTCCGTAGCCTGGGGGCAGACCCGGAAAGCTTCGGGATTGGGCCAGGGGATGTGCCAGAACTGGGCCGTCACGACGTCGGGGCGCTTCTCCCTGATCAGCCGTGAAAGGATCGCGAAATGGTAGTCTTGGATAAAAACGAATCCGGGCCGGCCGTCGAGCTCCTCGATGACGGCCTCGGCAAATCGGGCATTGACCTCTTGATAGACCTTCCAGTCCGCCTCGCGAAAGACCGGCCGGACATGCACGATATGGCTGAGCGGCCAGAGACCTTCGTTGGCGTAGCCGTAATAGAACTTCTCCTCCTCTTCCTTGCTGAGCCAGACCCTCCGAAGGACGTATCGGGGGTCCCCCGGCGGAACGGCAACATGGTCCCGGGCGTCGACGACGTCCCGGTCGGCCTCTCCCAGGCCGGCAGCGATCCAGGTCCCGCCGCAAGCCCGGATGACCGGGTCCAGGGCCACGGTCATGCCGCTGGCCGGGGTGATGCAGCGGATCCTTTCATCGGCGTAGACATGGATGTAGGGTTCGCGGTTCGAGACGACGATGAACTTCTGGCCTCCGATCTTATCGGCGACCGCCTGCTGCAGGCTTTCGCGGTTCCAAGCCATGCTTATCCCCCCGTCCTCTGGATCTGCACCGTTCGTATCGGGAAGGGTATCTCGATCCCCTCGCGGGCGAAGCGCTCGCGCAGGCTCTTGACGAACTCGTGCTTGATCAAGAACCGGTCGACGAATCGGCTAGCCCGGAGGATAACGGTGCACAGGATGGCGAAATCGCCGAATGTGTGAAAGCGGACGAACGGGGTGAAACCGGCAACGCCGCCGGGAACGCGGGACATGATATCCTTGGCCACGTCGACGATAACCTCTTCGCACCTTTTCAGGTCGGTATCGTAGGCCACTCCGACGTCAATGAGGACGGCTGAATCGCTGGCCGGGAGGTCGAAGTTGGTCACGATCGCCGAGGCCAGCTTGTTATTGGGAACGATGATGAGGTTGCCGGCCAGGACTTCGATGGTCGTATTCCTCCAAGTGATGTCTCGCACGTAGCCTTCCTCGCCCGACTCGAGCTTGACATAATCGCCCGACCGGACCTTCCGAGAAGCCAGGACGTGAATCCCGGCGAAAAGATTGGACAGCGTGTCTTGAAGGGCCAGAGCGACGGCCAATCCCCCGACGCCCAGGGCCGTGATGAGGGGGGTCACAGAGATCTTGAGGTAATCGAGGACGACAAGCAGGCCGAGGACGTAAACCAGAACGGCCGTCAGGTTTCGGAGGAGAGATATTGGGAATCCAGTCGCTCGGCTTAGGGCGAGGGAGACATACCCCACGGACAGCCGGCTCGCCAAATGTGTGACTGAGAGAATCGTCAGAATGGTCAGTGCTTGGGTCAGCGGCTTGTCGATCCCCGGCCGGAGCCGGAGATATTTCAGCGCCGCGGCGGCGCCGGCGAGAAGGACCCAAAGGAAAATCAGCCCCCTGAGGCTTCGGGTCAGAACGTCGTCCCAAGCCGCAGAGGATCTTTCCGCGGCCCGCCGCAGGCGACCGAAGACGGCCTTCTGCAGGAATATCCCCAGGGCGGCGGACACAAGGACGATCCCGGCGGGGATGATCACGACCACAATGGACCTTCCGGGCATAAGCGAACCTCCTTGAGGGCAGCTCTCGCCGCGGGCGTGAATATTTCAAGCCAACGAACGGTGGGTCAGTCGTTGCGGTCGCGAACAAGAAGCGGTGCAAGGCGTGCGGGTCGCGATCTAAATTGAATCCGACGGGCGGTCTACTGCCGCCAACCGTCGACTAGGATCTTTATCTATTTTTATATCACGCCTGATGAATCATGTCAATCCCAAATCGCCTCTTTGACAAATCGCGTGGCGGATCTTGGCCCGCCCCAACGTCCCTGCCGGATCGACCGCTTCAACGCTATAACCAAAGAGGTCGAGAAGACGATCACGAGAAAGTACGACAAGGTCAAGCGGCCTCAGGATCCAGGCGCGCAGTGCCCGGACTACATCGGCCGCCTCCCCAGGAGTTCTATAACGACACCGTCAAGGTCCTCGTCCCCGGCGACCGAATCGATTTTTATGCCATCTTGAGGTTCCGGCAATCGCCTCTGCCCCATATTTTGGGCTAAAAAATTTGGGTCATATTTGGGTCATATTTGTGCCACATCAGGGGGCAAACGTGGGCAAATCTGGACAAGCGCAGGCAAATTGGCCTTGGCCCCGATTCCGGCCTAAACCGATGATTTCACTGGCCATATGGGGGAAAGCGTGGCGTGCCTGAGAGGATTCGAACCTCCGACCTTTGGATCCGGAGCGCGAAGGTCGAATGTCAGCATGCCCATTTAATTAACTGAAAACGTTAGATTTGCGGGGGCTTTCGGGGCCTCCGCTCTTTCCGCGTGACACTCGCGTGACAAGTCCTCTTTCGGTTGATCCCGCTCCAGACGCCGTACCGCTTCCCGCTTTTGTTCTTCGCCCGAATGGGTGTAGCGCTCGGTCGTCGTGACACTCGAGTGTCCGAGCAGACTCTGGACCGTGATGATGTCCACGCCTCGGCGGACGAGCCTGGTGGCAAAGGTGTGGCGGAGGTCGTGGAGCCGCAAGCCTGAGAGCCCGGCCCGCCCGCACGCGCCTTTAAACGAGGAACGAGCGCAGTCGATCGGCCTCCCCTTCGGGCCTGTAAACACTCGGTCACATTTCGAGCCTGCCTTGAGCGCGACGAGTAGCTCCCGAAGTCTGTCATTGATGGGGATGATGCGGTTGCGCCCGGACTTGGTTTTCGTCAGAAGTACCGTGCCGCGTTCGAGATCGACCGCAGACCACCTGAGCGAGTTGAGCTCGCCCCACCGAGCTCCGGTCATGAGGAGTCCTACGATCATGGCCTGCAAATGCGGTGCGGCAGCTGCCAGAAGCCGGGTCTCTTCATCTTCGGAGAGGATCCGCTCCTTTAGGTTGTCGAGTTCCGAAAACATCTTGACCTTGCGAACGGGATTCTCTGTTGTATGTCCCCAGTCAATCGCTCGGTTGAACATCGATTTAAGAAGTGCCAATTCCCGGTTGATAGACGGCTTGCTGACAGAGCGGAGACGGTTGGTCCGGTACTTCTCGATAGCCAGCGGCGTGATGTCCTGAAGCCTCATGCCGCCGAAAAACGGAATGAGATTTGCTTTGAGGCGCGAGGCATCCGACACCCAACCCCGCTTCGTGGCCTTCGAGTAATCGTCGAGATAGGTTGCGGCAAATCGCGCGAAGCTGATAGTTTCGGCCTTGCTGAAGGGAGTCAGCCGTCTGCTGAAGGATTCGGCAACGCGGGCTTGAAGGGCGACGAGGGCATCTTCTCGAGTCTGGGCATCCCGGATGACCTCTCGGATCCGCTTCCCCCTGTCTAGGTAATCGATTGCCCAACGATCCAGCCCCTCTTTCGTCTTCCGTAAATAGATTGACCCGAAACCGTAGTTCCACCGGCGCCGTGTGTTCTTATCCACGGCGCTCTTGCCTCCTTTCGGAGCGCGAGTTCAATAATGAAGTGCAACACTTGGGGTAGTTTTTTTATGGATGCTATCCTAAGTGCAAATGGGTAAACACTATAAGCATTTAACAGTGAGGCA
>Ga0116202_10001532_pt1 | contig 13531 bp, 10 predicted proteins | sample LakKivw325mmetaG_FD_94479 | JGI IMG/M metagenome (GOLD analysis project Ga0116202, IMG submission 94479) | Anoxic lake water microbial communities from Lake Kivu, Rwanda to study Microbial Dark Matter (Phase II) - Lake Kivu water 325m metaG | ecosystem: Environmental > Aquatic > Freshwater >...
GAGACCACGCGCAACCCTTCCGCGAGCATCGTATCGGTCACGAGACGGTTCAACCGTTGGGCGCCTGCTCCCACCTCGGCGTAACCTCGCCAGTCTTGCAGGTCCCCATCGCGCACGTGGTATTTGTCGGCCACAAAGTGCCCGAAGGAGCCGCTGCCGTGGCCGAGCAGGAGCTGCATATCAGGTCTAGCCTGTAGCGCGGCCATTATCTCTCGGGCCGCGCGGCTGATCGCTGCCAGTCGAGGAGTCTCATAACGACGGTCATCCGTAATGAGCGAGCCACCCAGCTTGAGGAATACCAGTTCATCCATAGCCGTTCACCTCCTCGCAGAGCGCAACATCGAGAGCCTTGCCGGCCCCGCACGCGCTACACCCCTGGGCCCCTTACCACCACCTTGGGGCCTCCTATGGCCCATCGGTTGGTTCAAGCTTCTCCACTGTCCCCCTGACAATACGATAGGCATCCAGATCCCTGGGCACGATGGTGTCGGGAAAGATGGCCCGTGCCTCGCGGGCGATGTCGCGCTCCGAGTAGCGCCGGGAAAGGTGGACCAGAAAGAGCTGCCCAACCCCGGCAGCAGCAGCCAGCTCTGCCGCCTGTGTGGCCGTCAAGTGACCGAAGCGAAGGGCCATTTCGGCCTCACAGGAGGCGTAGGTGGATTCGATCACCAGGGCGTCGGCGTCCCGGCAGACCTCCACCAAGTCGTCAGTTCGGCCCGCATCGCCCACATGCACCAGCTTGGTGCCTCGGACCTCCTCGCCCAACACCTGTTCTGGCAATACGACCGTGCCATCCGCAAGCCTGACCGCCTCACCTGCCACCAGGGCTTTGCGTTCAGGGCCACGCGGCACGCCCAGGCGCTCGGCCGCCTCAGCCAGAAAGGGGCGATGTCCCTTCTCCTGAAAGAGGTAGCCGAAACAACCCGGCCCACGATGCGTCACCGGGAAAGCAGAGATCGTCATGGAATCACTATGCCAAATCTCCCCAACGTGAATGGAGACAAAGTCAATGTTCATCTCCACCTCATCGGAGCGCAGGACTACCTTCATCAAATCCTCGACACGCTGAAGCGCCCAATAGCCGCCATAGATACTGAGCGTGGAGATTGATTCCCAACGCGAAAAGGTCGAGACCAGGCCCCCCAAGCCCAGGATATGATCCAGGTGCCCGTGAGTCAACAGAACCTTGTCCAGCTTTCTGAAGCCCAGGCCGCTGCGTAGGAGTTGCCGCTGCGTGCCCTCTCCGCAATCAACGAGGAAGCGCTGATCGCGATAGAGCACCAGGGTGGACGATAGCCCCCTATCAATAGAAGGTGCCGATGCCGAGGTGCCCAAGAACACAATCTCGAACACTTACGCGACCACCCTTCTGCCGTTTTGCCGGGCTGCTCTTGCCTGCATGTAGGCTTGCGGGGTATATTTACGGTATAGGGCCACATTAAAATCGGGCGCGCGCTCACGGCGATAGGCGCGCAACGCTTCCAGGTCCACAGTAGCGCAAAACACCTCCTCGGCGTCGCCCGTCGCAGCTTGGGCGAGCACTCCATCCCCATTGGGGCTGAGAGCCAGCGGGGCGTAGACGCCGCTACGCCCACCAAACTCGTTGCCCAGGATATGGCCGACCATCAGGGCGTGCACACCGTAGGCGGGGCTTTCTTGCACGCGCGACCAGACCCCGCGCCTCTGTGCCCAGAACTCGTATCGTGCCGCGTCGGCGGCCGGGTCAATAATGATCTCTGCCCCCTGTAGCCAGGCAATCCGTACCGGCTCGAAGTAGGTGTGATCCATGCAAATAGGAGAAGCCAGCACCCCTACCGGCGTCTGGATTACGTTGATAACCTCATCGTGGCTCATGCCCCAGAGCGCCTCCGTGGGGAAGAGATGCGTTTTTCGCTGGGTCACGAGTAATGCCCCATCCGGGCCATAAAGGCGGACCTCCTTATAAACGCGCCGCGCGCTGTCCAAGGTCAGGGTACTCCCGGCCAGGATATATGCCCCGCAGGAGCGGGCCAAAGTCGAGAAAGCAACATGATGCGCCTGACTTGCCGCCGGAGCCAGGATGCGAAACAAAAAGAGCACAGGCGCGCTGCCCTCGCGCACCGCCTCCGACGGCGGCTTGCCTTTGCCCCCCGAAGTCAGGCGCTCAATCCCCGGAATCAGCCCAGCAAGAGGATAACTCCCCGTATCCTCTGGGAAAATCACCAATTGCGCCCCATCCTCAACCGCGCGCCGGGTCAGTTGGCAAACCTGCTCAATATAATCCGAAAGGCGGGCGTACAGCCGCCCTTCAAGCTGCACCACGCCAAGTCTGACCCGCCGCCCATCGGGAGGTGGCGCAGAAGGATAGTGCTTGCCAGTCAACTGCCGGCGAACGCTCCCCGGGCTGACGCGAGCGAGCAACGTCCGTTGCGCAATGCCAATCGCCAGCCACTCCATTCCGAGGTTCATTCTCGCACCCTCTCGTAGAGCGCGGGAAAGTACCGCTGGTACATATCCTCATTGAGCATATCATAGATCGGGTAGTAATCAACAACCGCCTGTAACGCCTGCAGGTCAAGCTCCGTCAACAGCACCTCGTCCATATTGTCACTGCCAGCTTGCGCCAACACGCCGTCACGCCCCGACGTCATCTCCAGCGGGGCATGTACCGTGGCCCGGCCGCGATAGCCTCCGCCGACCAGGACGCTCTCCAGGCCGAAGACCTGGTTGGCCTGCACCTCACGCCAGAGACGGCTCATCCATTCCGCCTGTCCGATGGACAAGCTCTGATTCTCGCCACAGTTATTGTGAATCAGAACTTGTCCGCTCGTATGCCAGGAACCTTGATGGACGAGGACATTGGCCCCCAAGAGGCAAAGGAAGCGCCCCACTTCGGGATAATAGACGTCCTCGCGCAACAAAAGGCCCAACCGCCCCGCAGGCGTCTCGATGACCGAGAGATCCTCACCCCTTGATAGGCCCCAAGTCCGCTCCACGCGCGATAGATGTGTCTGCCGCTGCCAGCCCTTTACCTTTCCCCCAAGGTCAACGACTGGGGCCGCATTATAGAGCCGATCCCCTTCGCTGACTTGCGGCATCGAGCCACCCACAAGCCAAACGCCAAGAGCCTGCGCGGCCTGGCAATAGACATCGGTCGCCTCCTCTGAGGCTCGCCGCAGGGCGCGCCCTACGTCCGGCTGGGATAACTCCAGAGCGCCTAGAGCCTCGAGGCCATAAGGCGCTTCTAGCGGCAGGCCCAGCCGTGAGCCGGCAATCCCCCAACCCAGCAAGGCCGGCAGGGCTACCAGTTCCGCCCCCTCTGAGACGGCAGGGCGGACCAAGTCAACAATGCGCTGGGCCAGACTTGTCCCGTCAAGCTGCCAACGAGGCTCCATCTGCACTACGGCTACTCGATGAGCCACCTCTCCCCCAAGAGGCAGCGCGCCGAAATGCGCTATAGCTCCTTGCCCATCGCCACGAAAGGTGCCATCTCCTCGTACCCCAGGCTTTGGTACAAACGGCGCGCGCCCTCATTGTCGCGATGCACCAACAGATTCACTTTGAGGCAGCCTCTAGATCTCAACCGCCTCTCAACTTCGGCCAGTAGCGCAGTACCGATCCCTCGACCCTGGTACGCCGGAGCAACGGCCAGATGATGCAGCCAGCCCCGTCGCCCGTCCCAGGCCCCCATAATGACGCCCACAATACGGCCATCCTCCTCGGCTACCAGGAAAAGATCCGGATCACGGCAGAGCTTCTTGGCAATCTCCCCTCGCTGATCCGATGGTCTGAGAGAGATGGCCGGCACGACGCTCTTCCAGAGGGCATAGACCGCCTCATAGTCATCCATCGTGAACTGGCGTAGGTGCAAGGGGCTGCTCCTCAGAGAGATCATTCCTCGATGCCGACCACGGCCTTCCAGGGGCCGTGGATGCCATCATCGGTCACGCCGTAATAGATGTGTACCTGGCCATCCGTGTCCTTGCGCACCAAGTCATAATGGACATGGCCCGCGCGGAGATACTTGTGCCACAAGCCCAGGTTGCCCACCCAATGAACCTTGTCTTCCTGGAAAGTGTGTTTCTCTTTCAGGGCGATGGCGTAGCGCCACAGCCGGCGTGCCGAGGCATGGGTTACGTTGCGCACCTCGCTGCCGTCACGCAGGTCGCGCAGGGTATGGTACACGGTCCCCTTGCGCTCCACCGAATCAGTGATCTCGACGCCCACACGAGGGGCGTCAACTAACGGTGTCTTGGTCTCCACCGGGGCCTGCGCCTGAGGGGCCGCAACCGCAGAAGGCAGAGTCGGCTGAGGGCTGGGCGTTTCAGGCCCCGTAGCGGCCAGGGTGCGCTTGACCAGCGCAGTGATCTTGTCGCGCATGGCCAGGCTGGTCTCGGCCTCTTCACGCAGATAGATCTTGGAGCCTTCCAGCACGTAAGGGAGATCAGCGCCCTTGGGAACCAGAACACGGAGGATGTTCTTGCCGCCGCTATTCAGGACGCTCAGGGCAACCTCGATAGGCGGGGTCACCAGGCGCTGAATCTCGGTGCGCAGCGTTTTGATGGCCTCATCGGGATTCTCCACCCCTTTGGGAGGAGCCTTGGGATTGGGGCCAACACCGATATAGACTGTGCCCCCATTGGTGTTGGCAAAGGCCACCACGTCACGGAGGATGGCATGCAGGCGACCTCCGCGTTGGCTCATCTGCTCGTGAAAGCTCTGTACGAGCGTAGGGCCTTCCTTGCGAACAGCTTCCAAGTAATCAAAGGGAGCCGCACTACGACGATAGGGCCGGGTGCGGGCAAAGTCGTTGCCTAGAAAGACCTCCTTGAGTGCCTGGAAGCTGACCTCGGGCAATAGTACCTCCGTCGCCCGCTCCCCTATTCCAAAGCTGTGGCTCCCACCCTGTCCACGCAGGCTATGCGCATCCGAACCTTGGATGCAGTGCATGCGCCGTGGATACTCGGGCTTGGAGCCGTTAAAGAACGAGGCAGTGGAACGTCTCTTGCCGCTCTCCAGGTCGGTCACCTCGAGGGCGTGCAGGTTAGGATCCTGCGTATACGCAATCTTGGTCTGACCACCGAACTCAAAGCCGAACATGGCCACGCCGTTGTTCGCGTTGGCGTGAGCAGCGATCACCAGCGCCCCTGCCTCAGCCATCACCCGATAGGCAGTCAGCACATCTGTCGTGGGGCCGACTTCGGTCTGCCCCGCATCCAGCGACTCGAGGGGGACATTAAGCCTGAGCAGCGTGTGCTCCAGAACGCGGATCGGCACACCGGGATCAAAGATTCCCAAGATGTGAAAGCCGAAGGTCGCCGTCAGCTCAAAGCCCGGCAGCACCAGGACCTTTTCCTGAAGACGCCGGTACTCCTCCAGGCGCGCCTTTTCCTCGGTGCGCAGACGCCCACTGGTTTCCCAACGCTCCAGGTCGGCGATCTCCTGCATCATGGCCGCATAACCGGCCACCGTGTTGTGATCTGTAAAGGCGATGATGTCCAGCCCTACAGCCTCAGCTTGTCTGAGTATATCCAAATAGGTCGCGTCGGGGTCTTGATAGTCCTTAGAGCCAGGTGTGTGAAGGTGAAGATCAACCCGACGCCATTCCATCTTCTCCTTGCTGTCTTTGCTTCCCTTGCTCTGTTTCGATCTGAGCACTTTTATTTCCTTCCGAGTTTCCGAAGGCCACGTCAAAGACCTGCTCCACTCGGTCAACGAGGACGAATTGCATCTCGTTGCGTACGTCTTCGGGTAATTCCTCTAAATCTCTTGCGTTGCGCCGTGGCAGGCAAACCACCTTAAGCCCGGCGCGATGTGCCGCCAACATTTTTTCTTTGATGCCCCCCACGGGCAAAACCTGCCCTCGGAGGGTAATCTCGCCAGTCATTCCCAACTCGCTACGGACGGGCACGCTCTTTAGGAGCGACGCTAATGCCGTGGCCATGGCCACCCCCGCCGAAGGGCCATCTTTGGGGATGGCGCCGGCGGGAACGTGGAGATGAATATCCAGGTTTGCTATAGCGTCCTCGTCCAGGCCGAGATCCCCGGCCTTGGAGCGCACATAGCTTAGGGCCGCCAGCGCCGACTCGCGCATGACCTCTCCCAACTGCCCGGTAGTGGTAAAGCCCTTGTTGCCCTTCATCTTGGTGGCCTCGATGAAGAGAATGTCGCCACCGCTCGGTGTCCACGCCAGGCCCGTGGCCACTCCAGGAATCTGGGTGCGCTCGGCCGCCTCGTAAAAGTACGGGGGCTTGCCCAGATAGCTTGACACCGCCTCGGCGTTCACCGTGGCCGGTTCTGAGGGCCCTCCTGCTACCTGCGTGGCCACCTTGCGGCAAACCATACCGATCTGGCGCTCCAGCTCGCGCACGCCCGCCTCACGGGTGTACTCCCGGATGATACGGCGCAGCGCCTCCTCCTCAAAGGACACTTCCTCCGCCCGCAGACCGTTCTCGCGAATCTGGCGAGGGATCAGGTAGCTTTTGGCGATGGACAGCTTTTCTTCCTCAGCATAACCCGAGAGCTGTAATATCTCCATGCGATCTCTCAGTGGAGCCGGTATCGTGTCCAGCACGTTGGCGGTCGTGATGAACATTACCTGCGAGAGATCGAAGGGGACATCAAGGTAGTTATCGCGGAACTCGCGGTTCTGCTCTGGGTCCAGCACCTCCAATAGTGCTGAGGAAGGGTCTCCTCTGAAGTCGCTGCCGATCTTGTCCACTTCGTCCAGCATGAATACGGGGTTGCGCGAGCCGACTCGACGAATGGCTTGTATAATGCGTCCGGGCATAGCGCCGATATAGGTGCGCCGGTGGCCACGGATCTCTGCCTCGTCGTGCACGCCGCCCAGTGATTGGCGAATAAACTCCCGGCCCAATGCTCGTGCGATGGACCGCCCCAGGGACGTTTTGCCCACGCCAGGCGGTCCTACAAAGCATAGGATGACGCCCTCGCGCTCTCGCCGTATAGAGTCCACCGGCCCGGCAGCCTCGGGAGCACCCTGTAGGCGTTCCTGGCGTAGCTTGCGCACGGCGAGGAACTCGATAATGCGCTCCTTAATGCGCTCTAGGTCGTGATGATCCTCATCCAGAACGCGCCGGGCTCCCTGGACATCCAGGCTGTCCACGGTCGTCTTTTGCCACGGCAGCTCGGTGAGCCATCCCAGGTAGGTGCGGATGACGGAATACTCCGCCGCAGCCGTGGGCAGCGCGGATAGGCGCTCTAGCTCGCGCGTGGCCTCTTTGCGGGCCTCTTCGGGCATGCCGGCTTGCTCGATCTTTTCGCGCAGCTCGCGTATTTCGACCGCTTGCTCGTCTTCCTCGCCCAATTCCTTCTTGATGGCTTTTAGCTGCTCGCGGAGAAAGTACTCGCGTTGCACCTTCTCCATCCCTGACTGGGCATCCGTTTGGATCTTCTTCCCCAGCTCCAGGACTTCTACCTCGCGGCTCAGGACGGCCAGCAACTTGCGCAGCTTGTCGGAGACGCTGTCCAACTCCAGAATTTCCTGACGAGTGGATAACTCCATGCGCGTGCTTGTCGCCACCAGATAAGCCAACTGCCTGGGATCATCTGTACTCAGTGTGTTCGACACCACCTCCTCTGGAAGATATGCGGCGAGGCTGACCAGGCGACGGAAGAGGTCCGTAGTGCTGCGCACCAACGCCTCCATCTCGACGCCTTTTTCTGCCACATCGGGCACAGCCTCGACCTTGCCCCGCATGTAGGGTTCCGTCTGGGTGAACCCGGTGACCTTGATGCGTTCCAAGCCCTGCACGATGATATGCAGCGTTCCATCCGGGGCGCGGGCCATGCGGTGAATGAGCGCCGCAGTCCCTATGCCGTAGAGATCGGCGGGTGCGGGCTCTTCTGCCTCCGGGCGCTTGAGCGCGACCAAGGCCACCATACGATCTGCGACGACCACATCATCCACCAAACGCACAGAGCGGGGCTTTTGCACCATGAGCGGCAGAACGGTCAGAGGGAACACTGCCGTGTTCTTCAGCGGAAGGATCGGCAGCTCCGCGGGGATGACCGGCCCGCTCTCTTCCGGCTTCTCTCTTTGTGCAGTCTTTTCGGATTCCTTTGTTTGCCCGATCCCCAAGAACGCCATAACCACTCCACTACAACCCTATACAAACGCGAGGCTCGCGCCTTACGGCACTGCTCCCGCGTCAGTCCTCGCCAGCGACGCGGATTTGCACGTGACGCTCTTTTGCTTTGGGCAGCTTGACAAAGAGGAACCCACCCTCATAGGTGGCCTCAATGGCTGACTGATCAAGCGCCCAGCCGATCCACACCTCGCTGAGAAACTCCCCATAGCGGATTTCCATGTTGTGATAGATCAGCTTGCCCACCGGGTCCCGCCTTCGCCCCAGGACGATCAGCCGACGATCTATGAAAGATACCCTGAAATCAGCATCGTTCATGCCTGCGACTTCGATCTTGACGACGACATGGCTGTCCGTCTCATATACATCGGTCGGCGGGCGCCAAAGGTGGCGATTCCGCGCTATATACCACTCGTACTCACTCAGGGCCGAGAGAGCTTGCCTGTGAGACTGTTCGTCTTGGTCTTCGGCAGAACTGACGACGAGGTTGATATAAGACATCGGAGCACTCCTCTTATCCCAAAGACACAATAAAGAGCCGGGAGCCTTTGACGCATTCTACCACATTCGCCAGGTGCGTTCAAATGGGCGCGGCGGCCTTGCGGGGCATTTGATTTGAGGGCGCTAAATAGCGCATAATCGCCTGAAATAGTCCATTGCCAAAGAGGATGGGACGAGCTGCCGTTCATACACCAGCGGCGAGTCCACAAGCCATCACCGGAGGAGGTTAGAGCATGGTCAGCAAAACGAATCCGCAAAGGCTCTGGTATCTCGCGCTCGTCGGTGTAGCTGCTGTGATTTTGGTCACTATCGCGGAAGCCCTGATCCCCGCCGGAACGCCGCTCAACGCGGTCACCCGAGGGGCAGCGATGCCAGGCTACCTTGCCGTTTTCCTGGCCTGTCTCTCCACCCTGTACCTGCGCGAGCTGGTCAGGTTCTTCGGCCGCCCGTTCATCCAGGTGCATCATATCGTCTCCGTAACCGGCCTAGTCTTGCTCCTGATCCACCCTCTGACTGTGGCATGGGAGAGCGGGAGCCTGGCGGTCTTTGTGCCCGCGACAGACTCCTGGCTCAGCTTCCTCCGGACGGGCGGGCGCCCGGCCTTGTATCTAATTGCCATTGCGGTTTCGGCCGCCGCCCTGCGCAGGAAATGGGCGCGAAGCTGGCGCATGGTTCACTACCTCAACTATGCGGCCTTTCTTCTGGCGACCGCCCACGCCAGCCTGCTGGGCACGGACTTTCAGCATCCGGTCGCCAAAGTTGTCCTGATCCTCATGGCCCTGGTGATCGTCGCCGTCTTCATCCGCCGACGGGCCGCGACAACCAGGCGGGCCAAATAGCGCCCGAGCGCCACCATGAATCTGAGAATCGGCCTCCGCACACGCCTCATGCTGGATGGGGCCTTTATGCTCATGGGCCTCACCTTCACGGCTACCCAGGCGTTGCTGGTGCGGGAGCTGATGGTCTCCTTCGCCGGCAACGAGTTGAGCATCGGCCTGGTTCTGGGGAGTTGGCTTCTGCTTGAGGCCCTGGGGAGCGCCCTGCTAGGCCGCCTGACTTCCCGCGTGAAAGAGGGCAGGACCGCCTATGTGTGTTTGCAGATTCTCCTCGCTCTGATCCTCGTGCCCATGCTCTATGCGGCCCTCAACTTGCGGCGGCTGGTGGGCGCTGTGCCCGGCCAGGGGTTGGGGCTGCCAACGATCTTTCTCTCCTCGTTCCTGCTGCTCACCCCCGTGGGCCTCATTGATGGGGCAATGTTTGTCGCCGGGTGTAAGATGGCCGCCCTGGCCCACTCGGACAGCTCGGCGGCCGTGCGCCGCGTCTACATCGGCGAGGCTATCGGCGGGATCGTCGGGGGCTTTGCCTTCACCTATTGCCTCGCCCCGTATTGCCATTCGGTGCAAATCGTGCTGTTTCTGGGAGTGCTTAACTTGGCCTCGGCAACATCCCTTCTCCTGCTACCCCTCCCCAATCCTGCGGCAAAAGGTAGATCCGGCTCTCGATTGCGCCCATCGCCCCTTGCGCCGGCCATCCTGCTTGCGGTTATGATGGGCCTTCTGTTCACGCCAGTGGCCGATCGCCTCCACCGTGATCTGGTTGCGAGGCAATGGCCCGGCTTCGAACTGGCTTTTTACGAGAACTCCCCTTACGGGAACGTCGCCGCAATCCGTCAGGGTGAACAGATTACCTTCCTTGAAAACGGCGCGCCCATCCTCAGCGCCCCCGTGCCTGACGTAGCCGTGGTAGAGGAGATGGTACACCTGCCGATGCTCTTTGTGCCCCAGCCCCGACGGGCACTGGTGCTGAGCGGCGGTCTGGGGGGAGTCATCGGGGAGTTGCTCAAGTACCCACTGGAGCGAATAGATTATGCCGAACTGGACCCGCTTCTCATTCACGCTGTAGCCAGCCTACCTACATCCCTCACCCAGGCCGAGTTGTCCGCCCCGAGGCTGCACGTAGAGCCGGTTGATGGGCGACTGCTGGTGCGCCGCCTGGCCGCGCTGTCCTCCTCGTCGGCGGAAGGGAATAAGCAGGCAGCTTATGACCTTATCCTGATCAACCTTCCCTACCCCACGACGCTCCAGGTGAACCGCTTCTACACCGTCGAGTTTTGGCGGACGGTACGCAGCCTGCTCGCCGAGGACGGCGTTTTGGCCTTCCAGCTTCCCGGCAGCCTGAGCTACCTGAGCCCAGCGATGCGCGACCTCCACAACTCCCTATATCTCACGCTGGCCCAGGTCTTTGCTCATGTGCGGCCCATCCCTGACGACATGACTCTCTGGCTCGCGACGCCGTCCGCGGCGCTGGAGACACCCCCGACGGAGACACTCGTAAGTCGCTGGCAGACGCGCGGGGTGTCCGCCAGCCTGATCACTCCTTTCCATATCCGCCTCAAGCTGGACGAGCGGCATCTGGAGTGGTTCTGGGGCGCTTTGCGCGCGGGACGCTCGGTCACGGTCAATCGCGATCTGCGACCATCAGGGGTCTTGTATGGCCTGGAATACTGGAATGAGGTCTTCTCACCCACCCTGGTGCCCTATTTTGCCCTGCTGAGGCGGGTGAGCCTGCCGGCATTGGCCGTGCCGATTGTGCTCCTGGTGCTGGGAGGTGCGATAGCGGTCCGTTCGCCTCGCGGCAAGCCTTTCAGCCCCATCGCGAGCGCCATTGCCACCACGGGCTTTGCCGGCATGGCGGCCGATCTGCTGATCCTCTTTGCCTTTCAGGTCTTTTACGGCTATGTGTACCAGTACGTCGGGCTATTGGTCGCTGCCTTCATGGGCGGGCTGAGCCTGGGCGGGTGGATGATGGGGCGAGAAGGACGCTCCCACGAGAACGCCGGCTGGCCGCGCGAGCGGCGTCGGCTGCTCCGTCTGGAGGGAGGGCTATTGGTTTTCTGGCTTGTGCTCCCCGTGGTCCTGACGCTGCTTCACGGAATAACCCAGCGAGGAGGCGGCTCCACCATCGTGGGGCCAGCGCTCCTGGCCCTCAATGCGCTGGCAGGCTTCCTCGTCGGCGCGCAGTTCCCCTTGGCCAACCGGATCTACCGGCGCGCCCATCCCGAGGTCGTGGGCACGGCGGGATTGCTTTACGCGGCCGACCTGACCGGGGCCTGTGCTGCCGCGGTATTGGTCTCTGTAGCGCTCTTGCCCACTCTGGGCATCGTACAGACCTGCCTGCTGGTGGCTGCGCTCAAGGCGGGGAGTTTCCTGCTCGTGTGGTCCACGAAGAGGGGATAGTCAGCTTTGATCTGCAGCGGAAATGACGGTATGATGGAGATCAATTCGCGCAGCCCCGGAGGATAGCTAAACCTGGGGATATGCACTATGGAGGAGATCATGCCCCAAGCCAAACTCGGTATCGGCATCCTTTCTTTTGCTCACGGCCACGTGAACGCCTACGCGCAGCGCATCAAGACCTTCGACGACGCGCGTCTGGTGGCCTGTTGGGATGATGACCCAGTTCGCGGCCAGCAAAATGCGAAAGCCTTTGACATCCCTTATTCACCCCATCTGGAAGATACACTCTCGCGCCAGGATGTAGATTGCGTGATCGTGGCCAGCGAGACCAACAAGCACCCCGATTTGTGCGTGACCGCTCTGGAGGCGGGCAAGGCCGTGCTCCTGCAAAAGCCGATGGCCCTCACCCTGGCCAGTTGCGATCGAATCATCCGCGCCGTGGAGCGCACGGGCAACTGGTTCAGCCTGGCCTTTCAGATGCGCTGCGACCCGCAGAACATCAAGATGAAAGAGCTAGTACAAGCGGGCGCGGTGGGCCGGTTGGGGATGATCCGTCGGCGGCACTGCATTCCAGTGCTCTTTAGCAAGGCCTTTGTCGAAGGCCCCACCCACTGGCACATCACCGCCGAGGCCAACAAGGGGATGTTCTTTGACGACGCCACCCATGCCTTTGACTGGCTGGTGTGGATGCTGGGACAAGCCCCCGTCTCGGTCATAGCCGAGATTGACAATGTGCTCACCCATGTGGCCCCCGATGATACGGGTGTGGCCCTGTTCCGCTATGCGGACGGCCTCTTCACCGAAGTATTCAACGCCAGTGTGACCCTGGCTGGAGAGAACACCACGGAGATCTATGGCGACAAGGGGGTCATCATCCAGAATCATGGCGACGCCCCTTCCTGTGCTTTCAAGCCGCCCCATCCCATCGGGGTCAAGCTGTATCAGGCGGATAAGGCGGAGCTCGGCTGGCAGGATTTGGGGCTGCCGATTCCCGCGGGCCACGGGGAGCGCATCGCCGGCGTGGCCCGGCCCTTCATGGACGCCCTCAAAGCTGGAGTGCCCCTATGTACCGCCCAGGAGGGCCGTCTGTCGGTGGAGATGTGCCTAGCTGCCTACCGCTCGGCGGCGACGGGGCAGAGAGTGCGTTTCCCCTTCCGCGAATAGATACGGTTTAAGTGTGTAGGGGCGAGGTATTTTTGTCTGATTGCACTATTCTACGTTTATTTCATCAGGCAGATGCTTCGCCTCTGCACCTTCAACGCCCTATGCCTTTGACAACGTCCAGCCTTTGTTGTACAATGACGGTTGTAAATGGAAACCTGCCGCGGTAGCTCAGTTGGTAGAGCACTTGACTGAAAATCAAGGTGTCCCCAGTTCAAGTCTGGGCTGCGGCACCTGGGCGACGGCGCAGTTTGCCGCCCAAAAAGCGGAAGTGGCTCAGCTGGTAGAGCATCTCCTTGCCAAGGAGAGGGTCGCGAGTTCGAATCTCGTCTTCCGCTCCTGCGGTTCCTTTGCCATCGGGCGGGGAACCGCGTTTTTGACGGCGACGTAGCCAAGTGGTTAAGGCAGGGGTCTGCAAAACCCCGACCGTCGGTTCGAGTCCGACCGTCGCCTCTCTCCAGCGGCCAGCTCAAAGCTGGCCTTTTTCTCTCCACGCCATGTACCCCGACCCTACTCTGCACCCTGTTTCGCAAACTACGTCTCGAC
>Ga0116202_10001533_pt1 | contig 13523 bp, 11 predicted proteins | sample LakKivw325mmetaG_FD_94479 | JGI IMG/M metagenome (GOLD analysis project Ga0116202, IMG submission 94479) | Anoxic lake water microbial communities from Lake Kivu, Rwanda to study Microbial Dark Matter (Phase II) - Lake Kivu water 325m metaG | ecosystem: Environmental > Aquatic > Freshwater >...
ACCTGGAGGTGATCTTCCCGAAGGAGCTGATCAGGCAAGAGATGAGCGGAGAGCGGTGGATCGACATCCCCGATGAGGTTCGGGAGATCCTCAAGCTCTGGAGGCCGACCCCCCTCTATCGGGCCCATCGGCTGGAAAAACACCTCAAGACCCCGGCCAAGATCTACTACAAGTACGAGGGGGTGAGCCCCGCCGGGAGCCACAAGCCGAACACCGCCGTCCCCCAGGCCTACTACAACATGAAGGCAGGGATCGAGCGAATCGCCACCGAGACCGGCGCCGGCCAGTGGGGCTCGGCCCTTTCCATGGCCACGAAATTCTTCGACCTCGCGTGCCGGGTCTACATGGTGAGGGCGTCCTTCGACCAGAAGCCCTATCGAAAGAGCATCATGCAGACCTGGGGCGCCGAGTGCGTCGCCAGCCCCAGCGAGCTGACCAACGCCGGAAGGGCGATCTTAAAAGAGCACCCCGACACCGGCGGGAGCCTGGGGATCGCCATCTCCGAGGCCGTCGAGGACGCCGCCACCCACGATAACACCAACTACGCTTTGGGGTCGGTCTTAAACCACGTCCTCCTCCACCAGACGGTGGAGGGGCAGGAGCTGAAAAAGCAGATGGCGATCGTCGACGACTATCCCGACGTCATCTACGGCTGCGTCGGCGGAGGCTCCAACTTCCCGGGGATGTGCTTCCCCTTCGTCCCCGACAAATTGAAGGATAAAAAGGAGATCGGGATGATCGCCTGCGAGCCCGCCGCCTGCCCGACCCTGACCAAGGGGATCTACGCCTACGACTTCGGCGACACCGCGAGGCTCACCCCCCTCCTCAAGATGTACACCCTCGGCCACGACTTCATCCCGCCCTCGATCCATGCAGGAGGCCTCCGGTACCACGGCGACGCCCCCCTCCTCTGCAACCTCGTCCACGACGGCGTCATCGACGCCATGTCCTTCCACCAGAACGAGGTCTTCAAGGCCGCCGTCACCTTCGCCCGGACCGAGGGGATCGTTCCGGCCCCCGAGTCCGCCCACGCCGTAAAGCCCGCCATCGACGACGCCGTCGCCTGCAAGAAGACAGGAGAGGAGAAGACGATCGTCATCTGCCTCAGCGGCCACGGCCACTTCGACCTCTCCGCCTACGACGCCTACTTCTCCGGAAACCTGGTGGACTACGAGTACCCGGCGGAGCTGGTGAAGGCGTCCCTGGCGAAGATCCCCAAGTTCTGATCGGAGGGGAGAGACTGAAGAAGGTGGGGTTTCTCGTCAACCCCATCGCCGGGATGGGGGGTGCCGTCGGCCTCAAGGGGACCGACGGCCTCGCCGAGGAGGCGGCGGCCAGGGGCGCAAGACCCGTCGCCCCCCTCCGGGCTGAGGCTGCCCTCGCGGCGCTTTCGGGCATCGACGCCCTCTTTTTGACCGCCGGCGGCGATATGGGCGAAGATCTCCTCCAAGGGTCCGGCCTCGAATATCGGGTCGTCCACGGATCTTCAGAAAAATCGAGCGCCGAGGACACCAAAGAAACCTGCAGATCTTTTATCGAGGAGGTGGTCGATCTGGTCATCTTCTGCGGCGGCGACGGGACAGCTCGGGACGTCTCGGAGGCGATCGGATCAAAAATCCCCATCATCGGCATCCCCGCTGGCGTCAAGATGCACTCAGGGGTCTTCGCCATCAGTCCCCGAGCTGCAGCCGAGCTGGTCCTGGAATATCTCCGAGGAGACCTCAGGACGAGGGAGACGGAGATCGTGGACGTCGACGAGGAGAAGTACAGGGCCGGGGTCCTCGATACGAAGATCTACGGCATAGCAAGGACCCCCTACCTGCCAGCCCTCGTCCAGGAGAGAAAGCAGATCTACTCCGCCAGCTCCGAGGAGGAGTTCAAAGAGGAGATCGCGATCTTCGCCTCGGAGTTCATGCGGGACGGCTCGGCCTACATCCTGGGGGCCGGGACCACCACCGCCAAGATCGCAGAAGTTCTGGGGGTCGAGAAGACCCTTCTCGGGGTGGACGTGGTGAAAGAAGGCCGACTGATCTGCCGCGACGCCTCGGAACGGGACCTTCTAAGAATCTTAGACGAAGTCGGCGAGGCGAAGATCGTCGTCAGCCCCATCGGAGCCCAGGGCTTCGTCCTGGGGAGGGGAAGCCAGCAGATCAGCCCCGAAGTCCTCCGAAAGGTCGGTCCCGAAAACCTCATCATCGTCGCCACCCCTCACAAGCTGAAGGAGACGCCGCGCCTTCTCGTCGACACCGGCGACCCGAAACTCGACGAGATCATCTCCGGAAGGAGGCAGGTGATCTCTGGCTACAGGATCGCCCAGCTGAAAGATGTGGCGGCATCGTCGAGCTTTTAAAATCAAAAAATAGATGTTGGGCGAACCTGGTCCCCCAGATGGTGGGGTTCCAGGTCCCCCTCGCCTCTTCACTTCAGCGAGTTCCAGAGGGCGATCAGATGATCGCCGTACAAAACGTAAATGAGGACGAACACCCCGAGGAGCACGTACAGGTTCGAGATGTACACGAGCACCTGCAGCAGTCGTGCCTTCTTCTCGGGGGTTCCAAACCACTCTTCTGCCTTTCGTTCAAGCAGGCCTGGCATATTCTAACGCCGTCGAGATGCCTATCCCGCCTTTGCTGCGACCTTCTTGGCCGCTGCCAATTCCGCCAGCTTCTCAGCCTCTTCGGCCTTCGCTGCTCTCTGGGCCTTGCCCTTGAGCATCTTCAGCTTGACGAGGTTGTCTCTGTCCATCTCCTCCAGAGCGAAGCCGATGAACTTGACAGTATCCTTGATGTCGGGGATCACTTTGAACTCCAGAGCGTTCACCCGTCTCTTGGTGGCTTCGATGTCCTCCACCAGCTTGATCAGAGCGGTCTCCACCTCTGCAGCGGTGATGATCTTGTCCACCAGGCTCTCGTAGGCCTCAGCAGCTTCGTCGATGGCAGCGCTCGTGCCGATGATGCCGTATCCGCGCTCGAACATCTGCTTCTGAACGGAATCTGCCGTAATCTTCGGCACAATGACGCCCATGATGTTCCTGCTTTCCAGCTCTATCGCCGGCTCCTTCTGGAGGGAGAAGGCGACGCTCTTGATCGCGAGCGCGCCCTCCGTGGCCTTGGCCATGTTGAGGCTCTGCTGAGCTCGGATGAAGTCCTCGACCAGCTCCTGACGGATCGTCCTCGCCTGGGTGAGGACCTCAAAGAACTCGATCATCAGACCGTCACGCTTCATCTTCAGAAGGTTGTGACCCATCTGAGCGACCTTGATCCTCCTCTTGAGGGCGATTAGGACTGCTCTCGTCGGCTTCGTCCCTCTGATTACGGCCATGCTCTCACTCTTTCTTCCTGTACCTGGGATGGTACTTCTTTATGAGGTGGTCGTCGATCCTGGTGAGCATCGTCTCGGGGAGGGTCGAAAGGAGGTTCCATCCGATGTCCAGAGTATCGAAGATGGTCCGGTCCTCATCTCTTCCCTGGTTGACGAACTTCTGCTCGAAGGCGTCGGCGAACTCCAGGACGAGCCGGTCCCTCTCTGAGAGAGCTTCCTTACCGACGATGGCGACGAGGCCTCGGAGATCGCAGCCCTCTGCATAGTAGGCGTAGAGCTGGTCCGATACGGCCCTGTGGTCTTCTCGGGTGTGGCCCGCGCCGATCCCGGAGTTCATCAGCCTGCTGAGGGATGGCCTGATGTCGATGGGCGGGTAGATGCCCTTCCGGTGAAGCTCACGGGATACGATCATCTGCCCCTCGGTGATGTAGCCGCTGAGGTCGGGTATCGGGTGGGTGATGTCGTCGCCGGGCATGGTGAGGATGGGAAACTGGGTGATGGACCCCTTCTTCCCGCTGATGATCCCCGCACGCTCGTAGTTGATGGCGAGGTCGGTGTACATGTAGCCGGGATACCCTCTTCGGCCGGGAACCTCTTCACGGGCCGCCCCCATCTGTCTCATCGCCTCACAGTAGTTGGTCATGTCGGTGTAGATGACCAGCACGTGCATGTCCAGGTCGAAGGCGAGGTACTCAGCGGTGGTAAGGCCGAGCCTTGGCGTCAGAAGCCGCTCTACGGCGGGGTCGTCGGCCAGGTTCAGGAAGATGACGGCCCTCTGCAGAGCGCCGGTCCTCTCGAAGTCGGCCATGAAGTGCTGAGCTTCCTCGTTGGTGATGCCCATGGCGCAGAAGACCACGGCGAAGGACTCGGCCTCTCCGAGGGTCTTGGCCTGACGGGCGATCTGGAGAGCTACGTCGTTGTGGGGAAGGCCCGCGCCGGAGAAGATGGGCAGCTTCTGGCCACGGACTAGGGTGTTCGTCCCGTCGATGGTGGATATGCCGGTCTGGATGAAAGCCCTCGGCTTCTCTCTGGCGGCGGGGTTGATGGCAGCGCCTGCGATCCCCCTCTCAACCTCGGGGACGATCGGCGGGCCGCCGTCTCGCGGTCTGCCCGAGCCGGAGAGGACTCTCCCGATGATGTCAGGGGAGAGAGGCATCTTGATGACGTCTCCGGTGAACTTGACGGAGGACTCCTTCCCGAGTCCGCCAGTTCCCTCAAACACCTGGACGACCACGATCTCGTTGGATGTGTCCAGAACCTGGCCTCTCTTCATCTCACCGGTCTCGGTCCGGATCTCCACAAGCTCGTTGTACCCTACGGGCTCGGTCTTCTCGACGAAGAGGAGAGGGCCCTTGATCTCGCTAATTGTCTTATATTCCTTGGTCATTGAAAACCACCCTCATGACATCGTCTTGAACTCGCTCTCCATCTGAGCCAGGACCTTCATAAGCTCCGGCTCGTAGTCCTCGAGAAGTCTGATCTTCGCAAGAGCGTCTTTCGAGGGCGTCTTGAGGATCACATCGGTGGGCACACCGCGACCGAGAGCCTCGAAGGCTTGGTCCCTGAACGTGAGGATCGCCTTGAGGAGGTCGAACTGCTTCTTGTAGGGACAGAACGTGTCCACCGGGTGGAAGGCGCTCTGAGCGAGCCAGAAGTTGATGATCATCCTTGCGACCTCGAGGGTCAGCTGCTGATCCTCTGGCAAGGCGTCGGATCCGACGAGCATCACGATCTCTTCCAGCTCGGCGTTCTCCTGGAGGATCTCCATGGCTCGATGCTTATTCTTGTTCCAATCGGCTGCGACGTTCTCGGTGAACCAGGGCTCAAGAGTCAGGTCGTATAGGGAGTAGCTGTCCAGCCAGTTGATCGACGGGAAGTGACGCCTCTGGGTGAGCTTTGAGTCGAGGGCCCAGAATACCTTGACGATACGGAGGGTGTTCTGAGTTACTGGCTCGGTGAAGTCTCCACCGGGTGGGCTGACCGCTCCGACGATGCTGACGGAGCCCTCGGTCCCGTCCAGGGTGGTCACTCTTCCGGCCCTCTCGTAGAAGTCGGCGAGCCTCGCCCCTAGGTAAGCGGGGTAACCTTCCTCACCAGGCATCTCTTCAAGACGGCTGGAGAGCTCTCTCATCGCCTCGGCCCAACGAGAGGTGGAGTCGGCGGTCATCATCACGTCAAATCCCATGTCTCGATAGTACTCCGCGGTGGTCATCCCCGTGTAGACGGAGGCCTCTCGGGCGGCCACGGGCATGTTGGAGGTGTTGGCGTAAACGATGGACCTCTCCATCAGGGGTCTGCCGGTCCTGGGGTCCTGTAGCTCAGGGAACTCGTGGAGCAGGTCGGCCATCTCGTTGCCGCGCTCGCCGCAGCCCACGTAGACCACGACGTCGACTTCTGCCCACTTGGAGAGGGTCTGCTGCATGACCGTCTTTCCGGTGCCGAACCCGCCGGGGATGGCCGCGGTTCCGCCCCTGGCCAGGGAGAAGAAGCCATCGATGACCCTCTGTCCCGTCCTCAGGGGGATGGTGGGGGCCAGCTTTATCCGGGATGGCCTGGCTCTTCGGACAGGCCAGTACTGGATCATGGGGAGTTCAGTTCCGTCCTCGAGGACGCAGATCGTCTCCTCGACGGTGAAGTTTCCGGACTTGATCTCCTTCACTGTGCCCCTCTTGTTTGGGGGCATCATTATCTTGTGCTTGATGAGGAGCTGCTCCTGGACTGTACCGAGAGTCTGTCCTGGCTCCACCTTGTCGCCCTTCTTGACGAGCGGGGTGAACTCCCACTTCTTCTTGTGGTCGATACCATCGATGAAAAGACCTCTGCTGATGAAGTTTCCAGAAGCCTCTATCAGCTGGGGGAGAGGTCTCTGAATGCCATCATAAATAGAGGTAAGAATTCCTGGACCGAGTTGTGCTACCAGCGGTGCTCCAGTCTCCTTGACAGGCTCGCCCGGCTTCACGCCCGCGGTATCTTCGTATACCTGGATGACGTGCTTATCCCCGGAGATGCCGATGACCTCGCTCATCAGCCCCTCTTCGCCTACCAGGACCAGGTCGTACATGTGAGATTTCAGACCTGTAGCCTGCACCACCGGCCCGGCAACTCTGTGAACCTTGCCCGTGCCTACTTCCATAAATCAACACCTATTGCCCTTTTAATCTTCTCTCTCATCTCTGTGCTCTGCTCAGTTCCGATGGCTATCACCGTTGGCTTGACGGACTCGGTCAGCGTCCCCCTGAGCCTGGATGGTAGATCATTGAAATCCGACTGGCTCAATACGAGAATGCCCACGTCCGGATCCGCCATGACCGCCTCGATCTTCGAGATGAGCTCCTCCTGGGTAGTGGCCTCGTAAGCCTTTCTTACTCCCGCCAGGGTGAAGCCGATCACCGCATCACCGCTGCCGATAACAGCAATCTGCATTACGCCACCACCTGTTCTTCGATGAGCTCAGCAGAAAGTCCCGCCTCTTTGCCGCGGACGATCTTCCTGATGTTTGAAACTTCGGTATCTTTGCTGACGATGTAGCCCAGCACCGGAAGGATCGAGAGCGGATGATAGTTCGACAGTGCCCAGGCGTACCTGACGAGGTATGCCCGAAGCCGCGCCTCTATCCTGCTCACGCTGCCTCCTTCGGCCACGACGTCCGATATGGCGCTCCAGAAGGGATAGCCCTCAAGCCCCCGAACGAACTCGTTGTAGGACTGGCCTGCCATCCGGCTCAGCTCGTCGTGGAGCTTCCCGCCGGGGATCAGGTTCTCCTGTATTACGTTTGCCTCGATTCCGGCCTTGTTCATCCGGAAGAGGGTGACCAGGTTCTTGACGTCTATCTCCTTTCGGACGTACTTCAGCAGGAGACCTCCTCCGACGGAGAGGGTTCCGCCTACAGCACGCTCCATCCGGAAGTAGTAAAGCTTGTCCAGCGCGTTCTCCACTGAAGAGAGCATTTGTCCATCGTAGTGGGCCAGAGCCTCGTAGTAGTCGGTCCCGTCGAACGCGGAAATTACCTCCTCGGTCCGCTCCTTCTTGGCAAGACCCTCAAGGAACTCCTGATCCAGCTCGCCGGCGGGAACCAGGTACTTCATGATCTCCTCTTCGCTGGCCCCATAGAACTTGCCTCGGAGTATCGTCTTGATGTTCCATATGTCCCAACGCCTCAGGTACTCGAGAATTAGGAACTGGGGCTCATCGATCGAGACCTCCAGGAGTTTCCTGTAGGTCTTTGCCAGGTTGGCGAAGGTGGCGTACTCTATCAGCTCCGCCCCTGAGAAATCCTTCGCCATCGAGTCGATCTCGTCCTTGTATTGGGTCTCCTCCAGGTACCGCGCAATCTCTGGTATGTCCATGCCCAGCATTCGCTGATACATCTCGCGGGGGATGAGCTTGGTCTTCATCGCTCTGACCCGCCCCGTGATGTAAGCGTACTTCACCGGTTTTCCGAACTTCGGCAAACGTAGTACCGGCATGGCCTCACCCAAACAGGATCTTGGAGACGTCTTTCATGGACTTGCTGAATGCTTCGCTCGCCAGAGTTTCGTAGGTGTGATCGTAGCTCATCAATCCATCTTCGCTCTCTATAACGACGCCGCCGACGGTATCAACAGTTCCGCCATAGTTGGGGGCAAGAGAAGAGACGAAGGCCTGGTCCTTCTTGCTGGACTTGACCTTCATCTCCTTCAGGTTGTAGGATTTGACGATCTCCTTGACGAGGTTCTCGTTCTCCTTCGCCGGCAGCTTTGATACCGCCTCGACGAGCTTGACCCGAGTCTCCTCGATGAGATCCTTGCGGACGTTCAGCTCAGCCCTCTTCACCTGAAGATGAGCGCTTGATATTACTCTGCGCTCGAGAGCCTCTACAGCGCTGTCTGCCTCCCCCTCTTTTTCGGACTTGATTGTCGCGGCACGTTCTCTGGCTTCATTAAGTATCCTTGCGACCTCTTGCTCGGTCTCGGCGTTGATCTCCGCGACCTTGCTCTTGCTGGTTGCAAGAATGTCCTCTACGACTGCGTCTAGTGCCATTCCTCTCGACCTCGCTCAGGATGGCGAATTCATGCGAAGGGTTTCCAGGCGAACATCAGGATCAGTGAAACCGCAAGGCCGAAGATGATGAGGGTCTCGGGCAGAAGCATCAGGAAGAGGCCCTTGCCCAGGAAGCCGGGCTCCTCTGCAACGACGCCCACCACAGCAGCTCCGATACCCTGCTCACCAACGCCAGCACCAATACCGGCAAGTCCAGTCGCAAGACCGGCGCCAACAGCCAGAAGTCCGTACAGCACTCCACCATCGGTTATAGTTTCTACTACCATTTCCTTATCCCTCCGTTAGCTAATCCTAATCTCAATCTCTCAAGAACCTTCGGACACGTCCGAAGGGCGAATACTCAACTCCACCACCGTGCGCGCTGTAGAACTTGGTGAACATCTCCACGTAGTGCAACCTGAGAGGGTGCATGAACGGAGAGAGGATACCAAGAAGCAGGTTGATGAAGTGAACTACGATCAACACAACTATACCGACGACGATCGCTATCGTCGTCAACGGCTTGCCTTCCCCGCCGCTCAGCATCGGCATCAGCACGTAGAAAGCCAGCTGGTTTGCAGCGAAGGCGACGCCCACCGACGCAAGGCCTATGGCCAGAAGTCGAAGGTAGCTTATCAGGTTGCTCACAAAGAACGGTATGTGAGTCGCACCCATCACCCCTTCGGGCCCCTTCACCATCATGATGATGGATATGACGACGACCAGGGCGCTGAGCAGCACCAGGGGGTGGCTCAATCCACCGACGATCAATCCGAGGAGGCCGAGGCCGAAGAATACCTGGAAGAGAAGGACGGGAAGCCTCTCGAAGTAGGCATGCCTCTTCTCGCCGTAGGCGAGCTCGTTCTTGACGCCCAGGATAGAACCTATGCCGGTGTGCACCACGCCGATGAAGAGGCTGACTCCGATCAAAACCAGAACAGAGGCCGTCGCCAGCCTGTACATGGGGAAGACGCCCCCCGCAAAGCTGCCGATCTCGGGGCCGACCCTTCCAAGACGTCCATAGAACCCTTCACCAAAGGCTGTGCCAACGTGATGCGGATCAGCCACCGTCCCCAGAATGCCCGCGTGGTGAGCACCACTGAATATGTAGTCCCACAGGCCCATGGGTCCAAAGATCTCGCCGAATATGAAGCCGAATATTATCGCCCAGATGCTCGCTATGATCACGATGTTGATCAGAGATTGCCAGCCTGGAGTCCTGAACTTGCGCTTGAGCATGAACATCATGATCAGTATTATGAGCCCATACGCCACATCGCCCAAGATCAGGCCGAACATCAAGGGGAAGAATATGAATATCGGCAACGTCGGGTCGAACTCTTTGTACTCGGGAATGGCGAAGAGACGGGTGATCAGCTCGTAGGGCCGCACTATGCCGGGGTTGTTCAACTTGGTGGGGATGTCCTCGCCCGTCTCCACCAGCTTATCAGCCTCGGAGCCGTCCAGCGTCTCAACCTGCACTCGTCCACCTGCTGCGCTCTCCAGCTCCCTCTTCAGCGTCTCGTACTGATCAGTGGGGAGCCAGCCGTCGATCACGAAGGCGTTGTCGGTTGAAGCGAACCTCAGCGGCGACTCCGCTTTCTGAGACTTGATCGAGAGGTGCTCATCGATGGCCAGGATCAGGTCCTCGTGCTGAGCCCTGATCTCCTTCAGATTCTTCTGCAGCGGCGCCTTATCGCCCTCCAGCCTCTTGGCATCGGACTCGAGGGTGCTTATGGCACCGGCAATGCTGCCGGTCGGTCCCCGGGGTACGGATATCTCAGAGAAACCATGCTCGGCGAGAACGCCCGAAACTTCTCCTGCTTTCTCCACCGGCACGAATACGGCCACCGCATTGGTTTTGCCAGTGCTGGCGGTGAATACCTCGTTGACGTATGAGATCCTGGATACGTCGGCCTCTACGGGAGAGGCGACAGTTCCAACATAGGCTGCCAGGGAGTTGTAGCCGTATAACAGCTCCAGATCGAGAGGCAAGCCAGCCAGGGGCTTCAGGACTTTGGCCTGATCCTGCTTGATCTTGACCTCGTTATCGATCTCGGCGACCCGTTCAGCGGTGGCGATGACGTCATCGCCGACACTGCCGAGGATTCCGTCCATCTGTGAAAGAACCTGAGACTCGGGGAACTGTTTGTCAGGCATCTTGTCACTGATGTCCAAATATCTCTCGATGGACCGGAGCCTTATGAGCTGTTCGGCGTATCCAGACGCCGTTCCCAGGGGCTTGCCCATATTGAAGGCATCATCTGCGCCAGAATAGTTGACAACATGCAACAGGTTAAGCTCGTGCAGCTTCTCTATGAGAGGTTCTAGAACCTTATTCGACCCGGCGACGACAACACGACTCATCTCAACGGGTCTAAGCATGCAACAACCCCATAAACTCCTTTAACAGATGTTCAACCGCAGCGTTTACCTTGCCACTGGCGCTGCTCTTCATTGCATCGACCTTCTTCATGCCGTCGTCGATGATCGCCTGCTTCTTGGACTGAACTCCCGTCTCGGCATCGGCAAGACGCTTGTCGTAAAACTCCTGAGCTTCAGCCTCGGCATTTCTGACGATATTCGTTGCTTCGGCAGTGGCATCGGCGATTCGCTTGTCTCGCTCTTGTTGGGATCGCTCGATGCTGGCTTGAGCATCGGCTTCCGCCTGCTTGATCTTCGATAAGATCTCGTCTCTAGTCATCTGATCCCTCTACCCTCACTACATCCTTACCGTTTTCAGACAGCGCTACCATCACTCAAGCTGTGATATACGCTGTGAAGTCATTGCATGTAACAATATAAACTCTTCGGTTTTGGGAGGATATCGTCTCCCGTTCTGGAATCTATCATCGAGACCAGAACTTCAACGCCGCCTCCAGCTCTTTGTGACTTTTGGCGTACTCCTCCGTCGAGATGCCGGCCCTCCAGGCCTCCACCGCCTGGACCATCGCCGTCGCTCCGGCGGTGGTCCCCCAGGGGTGGCCGTGGACTCCCCCGCCCGCCTGGACTATGCAGTCGATGCCGTAGCCCTCCAGGTTGGGGCGGACCTTCCCCGGATGGACCCCTCCCGAGGCGACGGGGAAGACGGGACGGAGGCCGTACCAGCCGTCCCGGAGAGCGTCTCTGCAATCGTCGTTCTCCTCTCGATCGCCTGCCATCTTGCCCAGGTAGCTGCCGGTGTGGAGGTTGGTCCCTCCGGCCATCCGAACGAGCCTGGATATGGGGACCATCGATATGCCGTGACTTTTGTCTCGGGTGAAGGCGCCGTGCATCGTCCTGTGGACGTGGACGGGGACCTTCACCCCCCTTGACAATACCTCAAGGGCCGAAAACCCGGCGGTGAGGACGTCCACCATCACCATGTTGGCGCCGCGATCGATCACGTCCTCGGCCCGCTCCAGGATCTCCTCGGCGCCGCAGGTGACGTTGACGGCGTAGAAGGCCTTCTTCCCGGTCTCTTCCTCGACCTTGGAGAGCTCTGCCATCACCGCCTCCACCCTCTCGTCGATGGGGCAGAAGGACTGGTCTGTCAGGGTTTCGTCGTCCTTGATCAGATCGAGGCCTCCCCTCACCGCCTGGCCCGCCACCTCTGCCGTCTCTTTGGGGCTGAGGCCCACCTTAGGCTTGATGATCGTTCCCACCATGGGCCGGTCGAAGACTCCAAGGATCTCTCTCGCCTCCTTTATCCCAACCCTGGGGCCCTTGTGAGCCTTCACCAGGTTCTGAGGGAAGACGATGTCCAGGAGCCTGACCTTCTTCAGGGCGCCGAGGCCGAAGAGGTTTCCGGCCACAACCGATAGGTACTGAGGGATGTTCCCCGGCTCGAATAGCTCCTCGGGAAAGGCGATGTACGCGAACTTCCCCTCGGCCCTGATCACCCTGCCAGCGAGGTCTCTCGCCAGCGTCTCCCTCTCCACCTCTGTCCAGGTCCCTGTCGACTGCTCCGCGGCTATAGCCTCCGCGGCCTTCTCGATGGGGAGGTCTGTTTCGACCCGATATTTTGCGATGACTTCCATAACCTCAAACGCTCCTCAAACCGTTGAGGTTTGCTCTCTCCCGTAATAAAACTCTCTCTCCTGAGCGATTCCCCGGCCTCTGGCGGGGCGAAGTCGACGAGAGGATCCCATGGGGGCCCCTCCGGTCGTCAAGCTCGAAAAAAACGGAACCGTAACAGGTAAAAGGCTATAGGTAACAGCCTGATGTAATAGAATCACCACGGCCGGTTGGCAACGATCCGAATCGTGACCCCATCGGTCATCGGCCAGGGCGAAATCATCAGATAGACGCCGATTTAGGTTCGAGGGGTCGACCGGAGAGAGGGGATTGTAAATGAGCAAAATCACTATCAGCTTAATCAAGGCAGACGTCGGCGGATGGCCAGGGCACGCCACCGTTCACCCCGCACTGAAAGAGGCTGCAGAATCGATATTGACCCAAGAGAAGGCCAAAGGAAGGATCATAGACTTCAAGGTGATGTCGGTCGGAGACGACCTCCAGCTGTTGATGACCCACCTATTCGGCGAGGACAACGCCGAGATCCACGGCCTCGCCTGGGACGTCATGGTCAAGGCGACGGAGAAGGCCGAAGAGCTGAAGCTCTACGGGGCGGGCCAGGACCTCCTCTGCGACGCCTTCTGCGGCAACATAAAGGGGATGGGGCCCGGGGTCGCCGAGATGGAGATCACCGAGCGGGTTGGAGAGCCGGTCGTCGCCTTCATGATGGACAAGACCGAGCCCGGGGCCTTCAACCTCCCGATATTTCGGATCTTCGCCGACCCCTTCAACACCGCCGGCCTCGTCATCGATCCCAGCTTCCACAGCGGCTTCGTTTTCGAGGTCTGGGACATCATGGAACACAAGAGGGTGATGATGGAGTCCCCAGCGGAGATGTACGACATGCTGGCCCTCATCGGAGCCAAGAGCAGGTACGTCATCAAACGGGTCTACCCCAAGCCCGGAAAGCTCCCCGAGGACGAGCCCGCCGCCGTCATCAGCACCGAGAAGCTCTATCAGACCGCAGGCAAGTATGTAGGAAAAGACGACCCCGTGGCCCTGGTGAGGGCCCAGTCGGGGCTTCCAGCCCTGGGGGAGGTCCTGGAGCCCTTCTCCCTCGGCCACCTGGTCAGCGGCTGGATGAGGGGGAGCCACAACGGTCCCCTGATGCCCTGCGCCTTCGAGGA
>Ga0116202_10001535_pt1 | contig 13513 bp, 9 predicted proteins | sample LakKivw325mmetaG_FD_94479 | JGI IMG/M metagenome (GOLD analysis project Ga0116202, IMG submission 94479) | Anoxic lake water microbial communities from Lake Kivu, Rwanda to study Microbial Dark Matter (Phase II) - Lake Kivu water 325m metaG | ecosystem: Environmental > Aquatic > Freshwater >...
GGGTTGGCCTGTCCACCGCCTTGAGCGTGACGGTGATAGCCACAGCGCTGCTGGCTTCTGTAGCCACCCTCTTCCTGGCTGATAGAGGAACGAGTAATGAGTAACAAGGAATGGGGTAGGCTAACGGCCCCATGGCTTTATTACCCGTTACTCATTGACTCATTGACTCGTTGTCTTTTCTTGGGGAGGTCATGGATGTTCAACCTGTTGATCCGAGGGGCACAGATTGTAGATGGCAGTGGCCACTCCCCCTTTATCGCCGACATCGGTATCCAGGGCGATACCATCGCAGCCCTGGGTGACCTGAAAGCAGCGGATGCAGCGATGGTGATCGAAGCCTCGGGCCTGATGGCCGCCCCCGGCTTCATGGACATGCACAGCCACTCCGACTGGACCCTGCCCGGCAACCGGCTGGCGGAGAGCAAGATCCGCCAGGGGGTGACCACTGAGGTGATCGGCATGTGCGGGAGCAGCCCCGCACCCCTGCCGAGCGATCCAGAGCGACGGGAGCGATGGATCGCCCAGGCGGGGGCCAACCGTCCCTGGCTCACCTGGGAGTGGGAAAGCTTCGGCCAGTACCTGGATCACCTGCGGGAGGGGATCGCCCTCAATGTGGTGCCCTTCGTGGGCCACGGGACACTGCGAGTGGCCGTGATGGGCTGGGAGGATCGGCTGCCCACAGCGGAGGAGCTGACGATGATGGAAGAGCTGGTAGCCCAGGCTATGGAAGAGGGGGCCTGGGGCTACTCCACGGGGCTCATCTACCCGCCCAGTTGCTACGCCCAGACTGAAGAGCTCATCGCGCTGGCACGCGTTGCAGCTCAGCGCGGTGGATTCTACTTCAGCCACATCCGGGGGGAGGGGGCTACCCATCTGGAAGCCATCCGCGAGGTGATTGAGATTGCCGAGGGGGCTGGATTGCCGGCGGAGATCGCCCATTTCAAGGCCACCGGACGCCCCTACTGGGGTCAACTGCCGGAGGCGATCCATCTAGTGGAAGAGGCGCGGGGTCGGGGCCTGGACATCACCGCCGACCGCTATCCCTACATCGCCTCCAGCACGGGGCTGAGTGCGCTGCTCCCCCACTGGGCGCACGATGGCGGACAGGAGGCACTACTGGCCCGGCTGGCCGATCCCCCAACGCGGGCCCGCATCCGAGAGGCGGTGATCGCCCGGCGGGAGGGGATAGAATGGGGCGAGGTGATGATCTCCCACTGCTCGGCCCAGCCGGCCTACGAGGGGCTGACCCTGGATCAACTGGCCCAGGAGGGGGGCGCCGAACCGGTAGATGTCGTGCTGGACCTGCTGCAGGAGGCGGAGGCGCAGGTCTCGATGATCCAGTTCTCCATGAGTGAGGAGAACCTGCGGGAGGTGCTGCGCCAGCCCTGGGTGATGATCGGCTCCGACGGCTACTCGCTGGCCCCTTACGGGGAGATGGGACGGGGCAAGCAGCATCCCCGCTCCTACGGAACCTTCGCGCGGGTGCTAGGGAAGTATGTGCGTGAGGAAGGGCTGCTCAGTTGGAAGGAGGCGGTGCGGAAGATGGCCGCCCTGCCCTCCCAGAAGCTGGGGCTAGCTGACCGAGGCCTGCTGGAAGTGGGCCGCAAAGCGGACATCATGCTCTTCGACCCGGACTCCGTAGCTGACCAGGCCACCTTCACCCAGCCCTATCAGTACCCCACGGGGATCGAGTATGTGCTGGTGAATGGTGAGGTGGTGATCGAACGGGGAGTGCACACCGGCGCTTTGCCGGGGCGGGTGCTGGAGCGGCCACGCTGATCAAGGGGGGCCTCGCTGCCCGTCAACGCCTGCCCAGCCGGCCCTTGGACCGGCCAGCCGGCCCCACTTTGCGCCGCCAGAGGGGCAGGTGGGGGTGGTCGGGTTCTATGTCTTCCCACATTTGCAGCCAGGAGTGGGCCACTTCCGGCCGACCATAGGCCAGTTCCAGGTCAATGCGGGCCTCGCAGAAGGCGATGAACTCCGAAATATGGAAGGTTTCTCGTTTCATGACCGGCTCCAGCCACTGCTCCGCCTTTTCCAGGTCTCCTCTCTCCACAGCGAAGCGGGCCATCTGACAGCGCCCAATGACATAATCGGGATTCATCTCCACCGCCTGCTCCACCAGGGCCCGGCTCCGCTTCGCGTCTCCGCGCAGGTCATAGACGACAGCCAGGTTTTGCAGCAGTGAGGGATGGTCAGGCAGGATCTCCAGCGCTTCCTGTAGCCGCTGCTCCGCCTCATCCAGCCGTCGATCGTTGATGGCTGACACAGCCCGTTCCATGAGCTTCTGCGCCCGGCGAGGCAGTTGCTCTGTAGGCTCAGGAGTGATGGCATAGCCAAAGAGCATCAGCTCCTGCTGCTCACCCTCGACCCACATCTTCACCATCTGGCCCCGGGGCAGCCGGCCAGCATCCACCAAAGCATAGGCCACCTCCCGGCGCAGCTCATCCGGCCCGTAGGGGCTCAGCGCAAAGTCAGCCAGGGCATCGAGCGTTTCTGGCGTCCCGGCGATGCGGGCTAGGTGCTGGGCAAAATCACGTCCATGGGGGTCCCCCCGTTCCAGCAGGATGGGGATCAGGCCCACCGTCTCCGGGTGCTGGGCCAGGAAGCGACGGGCAGCCCGCTCCATCCCTTCGTCTGTCGGTTTGCCCCGCGTCGCCGGTTCCAGGAGGGCCACCATGTCCTCTAAGGTCTTGGAGGGCGCCCATTCGTGGAGGCCAAAGGCCCAGGGGCCATCGCGCTGGCCGGCCGGCTTTCTCAGGTCGGCCAGGTTGTCAGCCGCGCGGGAGAGGCCGGGCTGGAACCTGAGAGCCTGTCGGAAGTAGCGACGCGCCTCCCGCTCCCGGCCCAGGCGGGCGGCCGCTGCACCAGCCAGGTGACAGATCAGCGGCTCCACGTAGGGCCGGCGAAGCATCCCCGCCGTTTTGGCCTGGGTGAATGCCTCCAGTACCCCCTCATCGTCCCCTAAGTAGCTCAACCCCTCTGCCTTCTTGAGCCATACATCCACCCATTTGGACTGGACAGCTTTCAGCCGCTCGGCGAAGGGGTGGGCCTCCTCAGGTCGGCCAGCAGCGCACAGGAAGTGCACCAGGTTGGACAGCGCGTGAAAGTTGTCGGGATTGCACTCGGTCAGGACCCGTCGGGCAGTGACAATGGCCTCTTCCAGTTGGCCCTGAATGAATCGTATCAGGCTGATGTTGTTAAACGCACTGGCAAGATTGGGCACCCGGGCCAGGACCCGCTTCTCCAGGGAGATGCCTTCGTCGTAGCGGCCCTGTTCCATCGCCACCTGGGCTTCCTCGTGCCACAGGGCGATCTCCTCCGCTCCCTCCACCTCCGCCAGCCCTATCTCGGCCAGGACTTGTCTCAAGCTTTCGCCAAGGTTAGTGAGGGTTTTGTGGACCTCGTCTGCCTGAGGGTGATCCGGCCAGCGATCCAGAAAGCGCTGAAAGGCTCGCCGGGCCATGGCGGGCCGCACGTTATTCAGACAGGCTCCCGCCAGGTTCAGGATGGCCTCTGGATCGTCGGGGGCCACTTCGGCCCAGCGCTGGGCCGCCTCCATCAGGCGGGGGGGGTCATGTAACTCGGCCGCCACCCCGGACCGGAGCCGGAACACCTCCGGCTCCTTTGGGTAGCGCCGGGCCAGCTCGTCCAGTCCCTCGGCCGCTTCCACCAGGCGATCCTCATCAATCAGTTCCTGGACCTCAGCCAGGCCTTGAGGTAACGAGCGGGCTGGAGCCTGCCTCCTGCGCGTTGCTCTCCCCTTCCTGCGTCGCCGCTTGTTCATCCGGTCACTCCATTTCGCGAATATGCGAATCGGCGAGTCTGCGAATCGGCGCATTCTCGCTCGTTCGCCCATTCGCTCATTCGCTGATTCGCCCAGTGATTGTATCATAACTCGATTCGTTTAGCAACGCGGAGAGCCTCGTTGACTTTCCCCTCCAAAGCCGCTACAATACAGATCGTGGAGTCCGACGACAGGAAAGGAGTTGGCGATGGCTGATCGCCCCAAACTGGTACTGATAGATGGCCATGCCCTGGCCTACCGAGCCTATCACGCCCTTCCACCGGACCTGGCCACCTCGCGGGGGGAGTTAACCAATGCGGTCTTTGGCTTCACCTCCATGCTATTGAAGGTCTGGCAGGAGGAGCGGCCCGATTACATCGCCGTGGCATTTGACCGAGGGCGCACTTTCCGTCACGAGATGTATGAGGAGTACAAAGCCCACCGGGACAAAATGCCCGACCCGCTGATCGGCCAAATGGCCCGCATTGAACAGATCATCGAGGCCCTCAACCTCCCGGTGTACACCGCCGAGGGGTACGAAGCGGACGACGTGCTGGGCACCCTGGCCCGCCAGGCCGAAGCGCAGGGCGCGGAGGTGCTCATCGTCACCGGGGACACCGACACCTTCCAGCTCATTGATGAGCACACGCGGGTCCTTATCTCCCGTCGCCAGTTCTCCGATACCACCATCTACGACGAGGAGGGCATTCGCCAGCGATATGGCCTGGGGCCTGACCAGCTCGTGGATTATAAGGCCATCGTGGGGGACGTGACCGATAACATACCCGGCGTGCGAGGGGTGGGTGAGAAGACGGCAACCCAGCTCCTGCAACAGTACGGCTCACTGGAGAAGATCTACCATCACTTGGAGGAGATCACCAGTACGCGGTTCCGCAAGGCACTGGAGGCTGGACGAGAGGCGGCCTCTCTGAGCCAGCGGCTGGGCCGCATCAGGATCGAGGTTCCGGTGGAACTGGATTTGGAACCCTGTCGGGCCGGGACCTTCGATCGGGAGAGAGTGGCGCGCCTCTTTCAGGAGCTGGAGTTCCGATCCCTGATGGAGCGCCTGCCTGAACCGGTGGGACAGCCGGAGCAACTGAGCCTTCTCGCCGAGGAGGAACCTGAGGTCGGGGTTTACAGGTTGGTGGATAGTTTCCAGGCTCTGGAGAGGCTGGTGGAGAGGCTGGCCAGCGCCTCAGCCTTCGCCTTCGATGTGGAGACTACCTCCACCGACGCCATGGCTGCCGAACTGGTGGGCCTGGCCGTCACTCCTCAGCACGGTGAGGGGTACTACATCGCCCTGGCCCACAAGTCACGCCCCAGGCCGCTGACCTTTGACCAGCTCGGGATGGAGGTTGAGGAGTCTAAGGTGGTCAACCTCGATTGGCCGACGGTGCGGGAGAGGCTCCGTCCCATCTTCGCCGATCAGTCCATCGCCAAATACGCCCACAACGGGGAGTACGATCTGATTGTGCTGCGGCGGCACGGGCTGGATGTGGCGAACCTAGCCTTCGACACCATGATCGCCGAGTGGCTCATGGATCCAGCCAGCCGCAATCTGGGGCTCAAGAATCTGGCCTGGACGCGGCTGGGCGTGGAGATGACCCCCATCACGGAGCTCATCGGCACCGGCCGCAACCAGACGACCATGGATTACATTCCCCCAGCCGAGGTGGCCGCCTATGCCGGTGCAGATGTGGACATGGCATTCCGTCTGGTGGAGGTGCTCACGCCGGAGCTCAAGGAGCGGGCACTGTGGCCCCTCTTCACCCAGGTGGAAATGCCGCTGCTACCCATCCTGGCCGACATGGAGATAGCGGGCATCTGCGTTGACCGGGGGTACTTGGAAGGACTTTCGAAGGAGTTTGAGGGCCGCTTGGCCGGGCTGGAGGAGCAGATCTGGGAGGCCGCGGGGGAGCAATTCAACATCAACTCCACCCAGCAATTGAGCGACATCCTGTTCCTAAAACTCAAGCTGCCCAAGAATGTGACCCGGCGGATGAAGAGCGGCTACTATTCCACAGCGGCGGATGTGCTGGAGAAGTTGCGGGGCCATCACCCCATCGTGGACCTCGTCCTGGAGCATCGAGAGCTGGCCAAGCTCCGTTCAACTTACGTGGATGCCCTGCGCGAATTGGTTGATCCGACCACGAGGCGGGTGCACACCTCTTACAACCAGACGGGCACAGTCACGGGCCGGCTCTCATCAGCTAACCCCAATTTGCAGAATATCCCCATCCGCACCGAACTGGGGCGGCGCATCCGGGGAGCTTTCCATGCTCAGGAGGGGTGGTGGCTGTTAGGGGCCGATTACTCCCAGGTAGAATTGCGGATCCTGGCCCATATCTCCCAGGACCCCGCCCTGCTGGCGGCCTTCCATCGGGGGGAGGACATCCACCGCTCCACAGCCGCAGCAGTGTACAGCGTGCCTCTGGAGGCGGTCACGCTGGAGATGCGCCGTGTGGCCAAAACCACCAACTTCGCCATCGTCTACGGCGTCTCCGGCTACGGCCTGGCCCAGCAGACGGGCCTCAGCCAGGAGGAGGCCACGGCCTTCATCGAGACCTACTTCACCAAGTACCCCAAGGTGAAGGAGTATGTGGAAACCACCAAGAAATTGGCGGCCGAACAGGGCTATGTGGAGACGTTGCTGGGGCGGCGGCGTTACTTTCCGGAGTTGGAGGTCAAGAGCCGGGCCCATGCCCAGGTGCGCCACGCGGCGGAGCGGATGGCGATTAATACTCCCATACAGGGAAGCGCCTCAGACATCATCAAGATCGCCATGATCAACCTGGACCGGGAATTGAAGTCGGGCGGCTATCGCAGCCGAATGCTCCTGCAGGTGCACGATGAGCTGGTACTGGAGGTGCCAGAGGAGGAGCGGGAGGCGATGGTGGGACTGGTCCCCCGGGTGATGAGCAGCGCCTACAAGCTGGATGTCCCTCTGAAAGTGGATGTGAAGGTGGGGCGGAACTGGCTGGAGATGGAGGAGGTCGGCTCGGAGGACATTGCTTCCTAGCTCTGAGCCACGGGAGGAATAGGATGGGATTCGTGACGGCCGAGGTCTGGGTCCACAATCCTTCGGACATGGAACGGGCGGTGGAAGTCGAGTTCCTGGTGGACACCGGCGCGATCTACAGCTTGATGCCCGAGGGCAAATTGAAGGAAATCCATGTGGAACCCAGAGGAACAAGGAAATTCAGACAGGCGAGTGGTCGGGCGATCACCAGACCGGTCGGCGAGGCTCGCTTCCGGTACGGTGAATATGAGGGCATCTCACCAGTGATCTTCGGAAGAAAAAACGACAAACCTCTGCTGGGCGTGGTGACCCTGGAGGTACTGGGCCTGGAAGTTGACCCTGTGTCCAGAACGCTGAAGCCAACTCCGTTGTTGCTGCTTTAGAAAGCAGACGTGGGGTACGGACTGATAGCTGATGGCTGGAGATAGCGATGATTCGATATGAACTCTCTCAGCTCATTGAAGGGGCGATCCAAGCGGCCCAGCGGTCCGGCGATCTGCCTGAATTTGATATCCCGGAGGCCACGGTAGAGCACCCCCGGGACCCGACCCACGGCGACTATGCCACGCCCGTCTGCTTGCAGATGGCACGTTGGGCGCACATGGCCCCCATGAAGATCGCCCCGATCGTGGTGAAGCACCTCCCCCAGGCAGACTTCATCGGGCAGGTGGAGGTGGCTCACCCTGGCTTCATCAACTTCACCCTCAGTGACTCCTGGCTGACGAGCCAGGTAGAGACGATCTTGATTGCCGGCCAGTGTTGGGGCGATCTCAATCTGGAGAGGGGCCGGAAAGCGCAGGTGGAGTTTGTGAGCGCCAACCCCACTGGCCCTCTGGCGGTGCACCGTACCTGGGGCGCGGTGCTGGGCGATACGATCGCCAACATCCTGGCCGCCGTCGGCTACGACGTGACTCGCGAATACTACTTCAACAACGCGGGGCGCCAGATGCGCCTCCTGGGTGAATCGGTGCGGGCCCGGTATCGGGAATTGCTGGGCCAGCCGGCCGAGTTGCCCGAGGAGGGCTATCAGGGGGACTACATCTGGGACATCGCCCGAGACATTCTGGAGAAAAAGGGCGAGGGGTTGCTGGAGGCGAATTGGGAGCCCTTCAAAGAGCGGGCCGAGGCATGGGTCTTTCAGAACATCAACGCCACACTGGATCGTTTTGGCCTTCACTTTGACGTCTTCTATAACGAGAACAGCCTGCATGAGTCAGGCCGTGTCGACCAGGTAATCCAAGATCTCACGCAGCGTGGATACGCCTATCACAAAGACGGTGCGGTCTGGTTTCGCGCTCAGGAGTTTGGAGCGGAGAAGGACCGCGTCCTGGTGACGTCCACTGGCGAGCCGACCTACCGCCTGCCCGATATTGCCTATCACGTCCACAAGCTCCAGCGGGGCTTCGATCTCATTGTGGACATTTTCGGAGCGGATCACCACGCCCAATGGCCCGATGTGGTGGCTGGTGTCAGCGCTCTGGGTTACGATACCAGCGGCATCAAAGTCATCATCCATCAGTTCATCTCACTCATCAAGGATGGACAGCCGGTGAAGATGAGCACCCGCGCGGGTGAATTCGTGACGTTGGACGAGCTGCTGGACATGGTGACCACAGAGAGCATCCCTGGCAAAGATGTGGTGCGTTTCATGCTCCTCACCCGCAGTCCGGACCGCAGCATGGTCTTCGACTTGGACCTGGCGGTGAAGCAGTCGGACGAGAACCCGGTGTACTACGTCCAGTACGCCCATGCCCGCATCGCCAGCATCCTGCGCTTCGCTGAAGAGCGGGGGTCGGATTCCAAGGGTGGGAATGTGGCGCTGCTCATCCATCCCTCGGAGCTGGCTCTCATACGCCAGATGCTCCTCCTGCCAGAGGTGATCGAGCAGGCGGCGCTTGAGCTGACTCCCCATCGCCTGACCTACTACGCCCAGCAATTGGCCTCCGCTTTCCACGCCTTCTACCGCGATTGCCGCGTCGTCTCCTCCGATCCCGCCGATGCGGAGCTGACCAAAGCCCGGCTCAAGCTGGCCCGGGCAGCCAAAGTGGTCCTGGCCCGCACCCTATCCCTCATGGGCATGACCGCTCCGGAGCAGATGTAGGGGGGTCTAGCCCTCACCCACCCTCCACCCCCTCCCTCTCCCAAGTTTGGGAGAGGGAGGGGGCCAGAATCAAGAGAGGGGTCTATGAAAGACCTGCCTTTCCAGGACAGACCCTTCCTGGGCAGGCTGCAATTTGATTGGCTATGGCGAAGCGCCTGGCGGCTCCTCAGCTCCCCCCGTCTGGCGGTGGGCCTGTTTCTGGCGCTGGCCTTCTGTGCTGCCCTGGGCACCCTCTTTCCTCAAGAGCCACCTCAGGCCAACCTCTCCGCCTGGATGGAGATGATCCACCAGCGGTATGGAAGCCAGGCCTCCCTCTACGCCAGCCTGGGCCTCTTCCACATCTACCACACCCCGCTGTTCATCACCCTCGTGGGCGCGCTGGTGTCCAACACCCTGGCCTGCACCCTCCGCCGCGCCCTCTCCATCTGGCGGGCCACACAGCGGGCCCCTCGTGTGATCCAGGCTGACGCCTTTTACCATCGTCTGACATGCCACCACGCCGCATTCGCGATGTCCTCCCTCATGCGGGGGCTGGAGGCAGCGCGGTCGGCTCTGAACCATCACCATTACCGCATCACTGCCGCCCGACGTGGCGACGTTGATTACCTCTATGGTGAAAGGCATCGCTGGGCCCGATGGGCCACCCTCGTCACCCACGGAGCGGTCATCCTGCTCATGGCCGCCTTGCTGCTGAGGGGCTCCCTGGCCTGGCGGGAGCTGAGGGTACAACTGGCTCCCGGTCAGGCCTACCCCGTGGGACACCATACCCCCTGGGAAGTGCGTCTCGACCGCTTCTCCAGCCGGGCGTTGGGGGATGGGCAATCGGTGGAGTACCAGGCCCACCTCACCCTCCTGTCCCAGGGCCAACCAGTGGCCGAACATGGGGTTCGGGTCAACTCCCCCCTCTCCTATGGGGGACTGCGGGTGTATCTGTTCTCCTTTGGATCGCGTGAGGCCTTCGTGGTGGTGGATATCGTCCACGACCCCTCCTTCCTGCCGGTGATCCTCAGTGCGGCCCTGATGGTGGGCGGGCTGAGCTGCACCTTCGCCTTTCCCACCCATCAGCTTTGGGTCAGAGTCGCCCCCGGCGAGATATGGATCGCCGGAAGGACCAGCCGCGATCCCCTCGGCTTTGAGCGCCACTTCCGACGATTGGCCCAGGAACTGGAGGCACGGCTTGCTGAGGCTGGGAAGGAAGTGGGGGATGGTTGAGCTCGGTGCTTTCTGCCTGCTGATGGCCATCACCTGCTATGGGCTCGAACTGTGGGGCGGGGGGAGTTGGCTGAGACGGCTAGCGGCTCTGAGCAGCGGAGGCGCGGCCGCGGCCCTGGTTGACGCCCTGCTCCGGCGGGCGCTGGAGAGCGGCCACTGGCCCTTCGCTATCACCTATGAGTTCGCCCTGGCCTTCGCCTGCAGTGGCACGCTCATCCATCTGCTGTGGGAGTGGAGGGGAGGGGTGCACACTGCTGGGGCTTTCACCCTGGCGCCGGTGTTGGGGCTGACCCTTTGGGCGCAGTTCTCGATGCTCCCCTCGGCGCAGCGCATCCAGCCCCTGCCCCTCGCGCTGCAGAGCATCTGGTTTCCCCTCCACGTTGCGCCGGCCGCGCTGGCCTACGGCGCTTTCGCCCTGACCGGCGGGGCAGGGGTCATGCGGCTCTTATGGCCCTGGCTGGAGAACAGGGTCCAGGTGACGGAGCCAGAATGGGTGGAGGCCCTCATCGCCCGTGGGGTGACCTTCGGTTATCCCTGGCTCAGCACAGCCATGATCTTCGGCATGGTGTGGGCGCAGATGGCCTGGGGGAGCTACTGGAGCTGGGACATCAAAGAGGTGTGGACGCTGATTACCTGGCTCTTCTACACCCTGTTTCTGCACCTGAGGCTGCTGCGGGGGTGGCACGGCCGGCGGATGGGATGGCTAGCCCTCATCGGACTGGGCCTGGTGCTCTTCACCTTCACCGGCGTGGGTTGGCTGGCCCGCCGGGTGGGGTTGGAGAGCCTGCATGTATTTTGAAGCTCGGGGGAGCTCACAAGATGACCAAGCTCTATGTAGATATCTTGAATCTTGGTCTAGACGAAATAGAGGAGGCCGCCCTTTTCTGTGTCTACGATAACCAGGGCAAGTTCACCGACGGAGTCCAGCAGAAGGCGGCCTGGGCGCGGGAACGGCACGCTGAGAGGTTACACATCAAGTTGCTCCGTGTGGATGGGGTGAAGGCGGGGTTCATTTGATCACCTATCAGCCGCTGGGGAAGAAGAGCTGGGCTCGCCTGCTCGATAATTTGGAAGCTGGAAAGAAGGGTTAACAATGGGAGAAGCTGAAACACGGATTTCAAGGAGGCGGTTTCTGAAGGAGCTGGCCGGGGTGGGGCTGTGTGCCCTGGGTGGCGGGGCGCTGTTGCGCTACCTGGGGGCGAGGCGGGCAGAGGCGATGGCTACGGCTCCCGATCAGCCCCAACCGGGGCCTTACGCCCGGGAGGCGATGCACTATACAAGCGTTAGCCAGGGGCTGGAGTGCAGCGCCTGCCACACCACAGGCGAGCCCTCCCGCGTCCTCTACTGCCACACACCCCATCAGGGGGTTTATGTCAAATGCGGCCTCTGTCCCAGGGGCTGTGTGATCGCTGAGGGACACCGTGGCGAGTGCGGAGTGCGGGAGAACCGGGGTGGGGTGCTGCACACCCTGGTCCTCGGCAACCCCTGTGCGGTAGCCAACGACCCTATTGAGAAAAAGCCCCTCTTCCACTTCTTGGCCGGCACCACAGCCTTCTCCATCGCCACTGCGGGGTGCAACCTCCACTGCCGTTACTGCCAGAACTGGGCCATCTCCCAGGTTCCTCCGGAGAAAACGGACAATGTGGATCTGCCGCCAGAGGGGGTGGTGGAATCTGCCCGGCGGATGCAAAGCCCCACCATCGCCTACACCTATAGCGAACCCACGGTCTTCTACGAGTACATGCTGGCCACCGCCCAGGCAGGACGGGCAGCGGGGCTGCGCAGTGTCGTCATATCCAATGGCTACATCAATCCGGAGCCCTTACGAATGCTATGTCGAGCTGTGGATGCGATCAAGGTGGACCTCAAGGGCTTCAATGAGCGGTTCTACGAGCAGGTGTGTTCCGGCACGCTGCAACCGGTGCTGGATAGCATCCAACTGATCCACGAGATGGGGGTGCACCTGGAGATCGTCAACCTGGTGGTGCCCACCCTCAACGATGATGAGGGGGAACTGCGGGAGCTGATCCGCTGGGTGCGGGACAGCGTAAGTCCCGAGACCCCTCTCCACTTCAGCCGCTTCCACCCCCTGTATCAGCTCACCAATCTGCCCCCCACGCCGGTGGAGACGCTGACCCGAGCCTGGGAGATGGCGCGTGAGGAGGGGCTCCATTACGCCTATGTGGGCAATGTGGCCGACCATCCCGGCAACCATACCTATTGTCCCCACTGCGGTCGGAGGCTCATCACCCGCATGGGCTTTTGGGTGGTGGAGAACCATGTGTCCGAGGGCCAGTGCGCTTACTGTGGAGCGCCCATTTACGGGGTGTGGGGGTAGATTCAAACGAATGGGCGAATCGGCGAATGAGCGAATGAGCGATTCGCAAATTCGCAGATTCGTACATTCGCACAAGGGAGACAAAATCTATGGGCACGAAACTTCTGTCTTGGGCGCAGATCATGGCCCTGCTCAGCTTCCTGCTGACAGGCTGTGCCCCAGCCACGCCTACGGCCATCCCTACTCCAGTAGGGGCAGGTCTGAAGCCTGCCCCTACTCCTGAGGTGCGCAAAGCGACAGGGGCCGGCCAGTGGTACCCAGCCGATCCAGCGCAACTGAGGGACATGGTGGATGGCTTCCTGGAGCAGGCGCAACTGGAGGGTGTGCCCACAGCCGAACCCATGGCTCTCATCGTGCCCCACGCGGGCTACATCTACGCCGGACAGGTGGCCGCCTATGCCTACAAAACGGTCGAGGGGGCAAGGTACGACACGGCAGTGGTGATGGGCGACACCCACACCGGCCGGGGCCGGAGCGACATCGCCGTTTACGCCAAAGGCGCTTTCCAGACTCCTCTGGGCATGATCCCTATTGACGAGGAGGTCGCCGGAGCGCTGGCGGCCAGCAGTGAGAAGATCCGATTCGAGCGGGAGTCCTTCGTGGGGGAGCATCCGGTGGAGAACCAACTGCCCTTCCTGCAGCGGGTCTGCCAGGAGCTGCGGATTGTGCCCGTGGTGATCAACGAGCCCACGCTGGAGAACGCCCACCTGCTGAGCGAGGCGCTGGTCAAGGCCCTGGAGGGAAAGAAAGCCCTCATTGTGGGCAGCACCGACCTCTCCCACTATCACCCTTATGAAGAGGCGCGCCGCATTGACGAGATCGCCCTACAAGCTATCGTCTCCCTGAACCCAGAGAGGGTGCTGAACTCACCCCAGGAATGCGCCAGGGCGGGCATTCCCAATGTCGAGCTCACCATGTGCAGCCAGGGGGCGGTGATGACAGCGATCCTCACAGCCAAAGCCCTGGGGGCCAACCGGGCCACGGTGCTCAAATATGCCAACTCCGGCGACACCCCCTTCGGCAGCCGGGATGGGGTGGTGGGCTACGGGGCGGTGA
>Ga0116202_10001537_pt1 | contig 13511 bp, 12 predicted proteins | sample LakKivw325mmetaG_FD_94479 | JGI IMG/M metagenome (GOLD analysis project Ga0116202, IMG submission 94479) | Anoxic lake water microbial communities from Lake Kivu, Rwanda to study Microbial Dark Matter (Phase II) - Lake Kivu water 325m metaG | ecosystem: Environmental > Aquatic > Freshwater >...
ATCCTCTTTACTGCCTTGACCTGCTGCTGTTTCTCCAATTCCTGCCTCTTGAGCGCGATATCGCGGGCGAGTTTCTCGTCCTCCAGCACAAAAAACTGTTCCCCGGACTGTGGCACGCCTGATAGGCCCAAAACCTCTACCGGCATTGCCGGGCCTGCCGAGGTAACCTGCTGGCCGCGGTAATTAAACATCGCGCGAATCCTGCCGTAATTGGTGCCGACGACGATGGTCTCGTTGCTGTGCAGGGTGCCGTTCTGCACCAGGAGCGTTGCCACCGGGCCTTTACCCTTACTGATCCTTGCCTCTACCACCACGCCCTGCGCTAACCTGTTGGGGTTGGCTTTCAACTCCAGCATCTGCGACTCCAGGATAATCATCTCCAATAGATTATCAATGCCTTCGCCGGTCTTTGCCGATACCGGCACGGTAATAGTCTTGCCGCCCCAGTCCTCGGGATTGAGGTTAAGCTCCACGAGTTGTTTTTTTACCCGGTCAGGCTCTGCCTGGGATTTATCGATTTTATTAATCGCCACGATTATCGATACCCCGGCAGCGCGGCTGTGGTTAATCGCTTCTATCGTCTGGGGCATAACGCCGTCATCCGCAGCCACTACCAATACCACGATATCGGTAAGGCTTGCACCGCGCGCACGCATCGCAGTAAAAGCCTCGTGCCCCGGGGTGTCGAGGAATGTAATTTCTCCGTGCGCAAGGGTTACGCGGTAGGCGCCGATATGCTGGGTAATGCCTCCGTGCTCGGAATCCGCAACCTTGGTCTTACGGATGGCATCCAATAATGAAGTCTTGCCGTGGTCCACGTGCCCCATAAAGGTAACTATCGGCGGACGCGGCTTGAGTTCCTGGGGATTATCGGGCTTCTGGTGAATACGTAAAGCCAGCTCTTCTTCGTCGGGAGCGCTAATAATACGAAAACCGAATTTCGCGCAAATCTCGCTGGCCAAGGCGTTATCAAGAGTCTGGTTAATCCCTGACATAATCCCTTTATCCAAAAGAACCTTTAATAATACCGAGGGCTTTTCCTGAAGTCTTACCGCAAGGTCCTTGAGGTTAATGGGGAGTTTGAGTTCCAGCTCTTTTAATTCTATCTTAGCCGGCGCAGGAGCGGGCTTGGGTGCCGGCGCGGGCTTGGGTGCAACAGCAGGTTTGGGTGCCAGAGCTGGCTTGGGTGTCGGTATTACCGGCGGTGGTGCGGCCTTTGGCATTGCAACAGGCCGGGGCCGGGGTACTGCCGGAGGTTTTACTGCTATTTTTTCTTGAGGCGCTGCGACAGGGGCATGAGCGGTTATTCTCTCAACGGGTTTGGGAGGGGCTGCCTTTTTGGCGTGTGCCGGCTTTGCTGCCTTTGCAGCAACAGCCGGACCCTTGGCGGCCTTTTTAACAACGGGTTTTACCGCTGCCTTACGGCTGACCTTGGCAGCGCTTTTCGTAACCTTCTTTTTCGCGACGCCGCTCTCTTTTTTACTCTTTGGTTTTGGCATTTGATTTCTTATTATGCCCCAGTTTCTTGGCTTCGGCAATCAACTTTTTCGCTTTCTTCTCGCCGATACCCTCGACCTGCATCAAATCCTCGGGGGCAGCCTTCAAAATATCATCAATGGCGCTAAATCCCGCTTCTTTAAGCTTCGCCAGGGTCTTTTCTCCTACTCCGCTTAAACCCTCTAACCCGGTAACCCGCTTTTCTTTTGCTGCGGCTTTTTTCTTCTTCGGCTCGGGTTTTGACTCGGCGGCTTTAGCTGCTTCGGCAGGGGCTTCCTCCTTACCGATTGCTTCCATCGCTGCCCTGGCAAGCATCTCCTTGGTGCGAATGTCCAACTCCCATCCGACCAGCCGCGAAGCCAAACGCACGTTCTGTCCGTGTTTGCCGATTGCCAGGGAAAGCTGGTCGTTTTCTACGATAACCTCGGCTTTGAGTTTATCCTTGTCCAGTTTTATCTCGCTGATCTTTGCCGGTGCAAGCGCCGCCTTGATATATTCACGGATATCATCGCTGTAACGCACGATATCGATCTTTTCCCCGTTTAATTCATTGACGATATTCCTGACGCGGTTACCGCGCATCCCCACGCAGGCACCCACCGAATCCACCTTTTCGTTCTTGGACCAGACCGCAATCTTGGTGCGCTCTCCTGCCTCGCGCGAAATGGATTTTATCTCCACGATACCTTCATAAATCTCGGGGACCTCCAGCTCAAACAATTCCTTTACCAGGTTCGGGTGGGTGCGCGAAAGGACGATCTGCGTGCCGCGGCTGTCCTTCTTGACATCCAGCACAAAGGCGCGGATACGCTGCCCCTGCCTGAACTCCTCGCGCACAGACTGCTCCCGCTTGGGTAACAGGCCTTCGGCCTTACCCAGAAGGTCCACAATGATATTGCCCTTTTCAAAACGGTAAACCGTTCCGGCGACAATCTCTCCTACCTTACCCTGAAACTCGGTAAATACCACTTCCTTTTCCGCTTCGCGGATTTTCTGGATAATCACCTGACGGGCGGTGGAAGCCGCGATACGGCCGAAATCAATGCCGGTAATCTCCTTGTTGTTCTTATAAGCCCGCATGTCGCCGCTCTCCTGGTCCAGGACAACCTTGAGTTCGTCGTCGGCACCGAGGTCAACGACCTTACGCGCCGCACTAAGCAGCGCGCTCTCCACTGCCGCGACCAGCACTTCTTTTTTAATCCCTTTTTCTCTCTCGATCTGCTCTATGATTGTCAATAATTCCTTGCTCATTGAAATCTCCTATTAACTTTTACGGATTACCTGTTTTGCCTTGTTGATGATATTTAAAGGAATCCCGATCTCCCCGCCGTCCTTATCTATAAAAACAGAGTCTTCTGTTACTGCCTTGATTATACCCTGCCACTCAATCCTTTCTTTTACGGGGCTGGAAAGATAAAGCACTGCCTCTCTTTTGAGGCAGCGCAGGAAATCCGCCCTCGTCTTTAAGGGCCGGTCTAAGCCCGGAGAGGAAACCTCAAGGATATAATTCTCCTGCAGTATATTCTTCTCCTCCAGTATATTGCCTAACTCCCGGTTAAGCCGGGCGCAGGTATCGATATCAATACCGCCTTCGGGATAATCCGCCAGGACGCAGAGAACCAGGTTCCTGCCTTCGCGGCGGTAGTTAAAATCTACCAGCAAAACCCCCTGCTCCTTAAGATAACTCTCAATAATCTCGCTCAATTGCGGGATTAAGGCGTCCCTATACATTAAGATTCTCCCTGATGTGTTTTAAGGTTGCGGACGGCGTATCTATCGTTTTTTTATTGGTGCGGCGGACCTTAAGCTCCAATACATCCTTCTTCAGGGACTCTCTTCCGATAACCACCTGCAGGGTTATTCCGAGGAGGTCTGCGTCTTTGAATTTAACCCCGGCGCGCTCGTCGCGGTCATCCAATAATACCGCAATGTCGAGTTTCTTCAACTCCTGATAAACCTTGCGCGCCTTCTGCATCATCGCGGCATCGGTAACATCCAGCGGCAGCACCAGCACCTGGTAAGGGCTGACCTCAGCCGGCCAGATAATCCCGTCCTTGTCATTGTTCTGCCCGATGATAGCCGGGATGAGCCGCGAAACGCCGATACCGTAACAACCCATGATAATGGGCTTGCGTTTTCCCTCTTCGTCCAGGAAATGCGCCTGGAGGCTCTCGGTGTATTTAGTGCCTAATTTAAAGATGTGCCCTATTTCAACGGCATTTACCTTTTCCAGTTTGACCCGGCACTTCGGACAATTATTATCCGTATTTTCTGTAAAGGGGAATGTCTGGCGGCACCTCGGGCAGATTAAAACGACGTCTTCTCCGTCGGCAGCCGCAACCATAAACTCATGCGAGACCTTCCCGCCCATCACCCCGGGGTCTGCCTCTACGGTAAGGCAATCCAGGCCGCATCTTTTAAAGATGCGTTTATAGGCCTCGTACATTGCCTGATAATTCTTCTCCAGGCCCTGCTCGTCTTTATCAAAACTGTAGGCGTCCTTCATAATGAACTCGCAGGCGCGGATTAAACCCGAGCGCGGCCGGATTTCGTCGCGGAACTTAGTCTGGATCTGATATAAAACCAGCGGCAGCTGGCGGTATGACGAAACGTGACTCTTTACCAAGTCGGTAATCGCTTCTTCGTGGGTAGGGCCGAGGCAGAGGTTCCTTCCGCGGCGGTCAACAAAACGGATTAACACTTCGCCCAAATCCTTATCCCGGCCAGAGCATTCCCAGAGGCCCAGCGGCTGCAGCGCCGGAAGCAGCAATTCGCTGGCGCCGGCCGCCTCCATCTCCTGACGGATTATGCGTTCAATGTTATCCAGCACCTTTAAACCTAAGGGTAGATACGAATATACCCCGGCTACCAGCATCCGCACCAATCCCGCGCGCAGCATCAACTGATAACTGACAGAATCCGCCTCCTGCGGGACTTCTTTTAAAGTAGGGATTAAAGTCTTTGACCAGAACATTTTATCTTTTAACCTCTCTTAATAAAACTTCCAGGCAGTCCGCAAAGGAAACCTTACGCAGCGCCTTTCCTTTTTTGAATAACAACCCCTCTTTATTATTGCCGAAGGCAATCCCGATATCCGCCTCGCGGGCTTCGCCCGGGCCGTTGACCACGCAACCCATCAGCGCAATCCTGAGCGGACGAGCCGCCGGCTCCCAGGATAGAAAAGAAAGCCTTTTTTCCAGCTCCCTTACCTTAGGGATAAGGTCCACCCCACACCTGCCGCAGGTAGGGCAACTTATTACTTCGGGAGCGAAATTCCGCAACCCCAATGACTGCAATATGGCGCGGGCAACGCGAATCTCCTCACCGGGCTGGTCGGTGAGCGACACCCTTATTGTATCACCTATTCCTTCTAATAGCAAAGCCCCAATTGCGATGCTGGATTTAACCGCACCCTCCTGCGGTAACCCAGTTGCAGTAACGCCGAGATGAAAAGGATAATCGCAGTATCGGGCCATCATCCGGTAAGCTGCAAGGGTATCTAAAATATCCGAGCCCTTCAGGGAAACCACGATGTTGCAAAAACCGGACTTCTCTAAAATCTTCAAGTAATCCCGGGCCTCCTTTACCATAATCGCGGCAAGGCCGCTATTTCTTTTACCCCGGGTTTTTAAAGAGCCAGAGTTCAACCCCACCCGGATGGGGATGCGGTGCATCCGGCCAGCCCGGGCAATCTCGCTGACCTGGCTGCGCTTGAAGATATTCCCCGGGTTAAGGCGTATCTTATCCGCGCCGTTTTCAATCGCGAGCAATGCGAGACGCCAGTCAAAATGTATATCTGCCACCAGCGGAATCTTAATCCTTTTTTTCAGGTGCCTGATGGCGCGGGCGTCGCTTTCATCCTTCACTGCCACGCGCACGATTTCGCAGCCGGCAAGCGCCAGCTCCTTAATCTGCGCTGAAGTTTTTTCGATATCAGCGGTCCTGGTCTTGGCCATAGACTGTATTGCTATTCTATGGCTGCCGCCGATAGCGAGGTTACCGATTTTAACTATTCTGGTCTTGCGCCTTTTAATCCGCGTCACTTGAATAACCCCGCAATCTTATCGCCGAAAAACCTCCAGATATCGATGTAAGTCACCAGTACCGCGAGAGAAACAATAAAAGCCATCCCAATCCTGGTGACGATGTTTTCTGTCCTGGCGCTCAAGCGCCGGCCGCGCAGTTTCTCTATCGCCAGAAACATGATGTGCCCGCCGTCAAGTATCGGTAAAGGCAGGAGGTTGAATATCGCAAGGCTTAAACTCAACACCGCTACCAGTTGAATCACCGCAGTTACTCCGACTTCAGTGGCCTTGCCGGTGATGTAGAATATGCCTAACGGCCCGGTGACGGATTCGCGCCATGACAACTTCCCGATGATAATCCTCCAGAGCCCCTTGTAGGTAACGACGGTCAATTCACAGGTCTTTTCCAAGCCCAATAAAAAGGATTTAAACGGGCCGTACCTTACCTTGGTAATCTCTCCTTCGGGGGTTACGCCCAGCAGCCCGACCTTCTGCTTCTGGCCCAGCATATCCCCGACTTCTTTTTCCTGGATTTTAACCCTGAACCTATATTCCTTATTATTGCGCAGTACTGTAAGCCTGACGCTCAAGGCTCCCTTCCTGGAACGGATAATTTTCTGCAACTCCTCCCAGAACTCCACCTTTTTGCCGTCAATGGCAATGATTTTATCCCCGACCTCAATCCCGGCCTCCTCGGCGCCGAACCCTTCGATAAGACCGCCTACCCTCGCGGTAAGCACCGGGTAGCCGGTGGCAAAAATAAACCATAAGCATAAAAAACCCAAAACATAGTTAAGCAGGGGCCCGAAAAATATGATTGCCGCGCGCTCGCTGATTTTCCTGGAGAGGTACTCGTCGGGCTTGCCCTGGTATTCCTCGGGGTTATCTCCGGCAAGTTTCACGTAACCTCCGAGGGGTATGGCACTGATACTGTATTCGGTTTCTTTACCTTTGGTTTTAAATAACCTCGGCCCAAACCCCAGCGAAAACTTTTCTACCCTTACCCCGATTTTTTTGGCGACGATAAAATGCCCGAATTCATGCACGATAATCAGGATGCCTAAAATAAATATAAAAGTAATCAGGGAAACCATTTTTTAATTACGGATTAAACTGCACGCCTGCTCTCTTGCCCAGGCGTCAGTTGCCAATATATCTTTAAGACCAGGATGTCTGATATTCCTGTGCCGGGACAGGACCTTCTCCACCGTCGCGGTAATCGCGACAAAGGCGAGTCTCCTTTTTAAAAACGCCTCCACCGCCACTTCATTAGCGGCATTCAATACCGCCGGCGTGGTCCCGCGTTCCTCCGCTGCCTCATAGGCTAACCGCAAGGCAGGGAAACGTCTGAAATCCGGCTCTTCGAAACTCAAACTTTTAAATTTCATAAAATCCACCGTCGGCAGCATGGCGTTGGTTAATCTTTCGGGGTAAGAAAGCGCATACTGGATGGGTATACGCATATCCGCGGCAGAAAGCTGGGCTAAGATTACCCCGTCCGTGAACTCAACCATGGAATGTATGATTGCTTCGGGATGCAGCAAAACCTTAATCTTTGCGGCCGGCACGGCAAAAAGGTACATTGCCTCCAGAACCTCCAGCCCTTTATTCATCAGGGTTGCGGAATCCACGCTGATTTTCCGGCCCATATTCCAGCGGGGGTGCCTTAAGACCTCGGCTATTGAAACGCGCCTTAAACTCGCGGGCATCCTCTTCCTGAACGGCCCGCCGGAAGCAGTCAGATATATCTGCTTAAGTTTTGCCTTATCCTCGCCCTCCAGGCACTGCCAGATTGCGGACTGCTCGCTGTCAACCGGAATAAGCCGGGCTTTGCTCCTCCGCGCGGCCGGCATGATAATCTCGCCTGCGATGACCAGGGCTTCTTTATTGGCAAGGGCGATATCTTTGCCTTTGCTAACGGCAGTCAACAGCGGTGCAAGTGCCGCAGAACCGCTGATAGCCAGAACAACCTTATCTACACTGCCCAGACCCGCTAACTCCTTTAGCCCGTCTTCGCCGAGGAGGATTTTTGTGCCGTAGCCCTTCAACTTCGGGCTTAACTCGCGGGCTGCCTGGCAGCTGCCGACGCAGACCGCCTCGGGCCGGAAGGCCTTAATCTGTTGATATAAAAGAGCGGTGTTGGAATTGGCGCTTAAGCCGACGACCCGGAACCGGCGCCTGAAATTCCCGATGACCTTTAGGGTATTAATACCGATGGAACCGGTTGAACCTAAAACAGCAATGCCTTTCATAAAAACGATTATTAATAGTGCCGGAAAATTACATAACTGCACAGGAAATAGAATACCGGAGCAGTGAACAGCAGGCTGTCCATTAAATCCTGAAACCCGCCTATGCCGGGAAAGGAATTTCCGGAATCCTTGACCCCGCAATCGCGTTTCATCAGCGATTCGGATAAATCCCCGACCTCACCGAGGACGCCGATAAAAATACCCAGCAACACCAGTTGCGGATACGGGATACTCACCAAGGTTTTGCCTATCAGGGCGCCCAGTATGCTAAAGAGTAATCCGCCGGCTGCGCCCTCCACGGACTTGTGCGGGCTGATGCGCGGCATAAGCGGGGTCTTACCTAAACGCGAACCCACGACGTATGCCCCGATATCGCCTAGCTTGGTAATAAGTAAGACGGTTACCAAGAGCCCCAGCCCCTGCTCCAGATGACGAATCCTGATTAAGAAACTGAAGAACCAGGAGACGTAAAGTATCCCGAAGAGGGTGGTAGATATTCCGACGATTACCCCGGAATTCTGGTGCCGCCTGAACTGCATCAGAATCAGGGACAATAACCCCAGCACCGCAAAGAACAATTCCCACCCCCTGGTCAGCTCAAAACGAAACATAATCGAAAGCGGGATAATCGTGCCTATGGCGATGCCGAAATACTTGTAGATGATAATGCCTTTCTTCTCCAGCATCGTAAAGAACTCGTAAAGCCCCCCGATGATAAATAAGGTTACCACGAGGCCTACCAATAACTGCGAGGATACCACCAGGGCAATCATACCGATAAGCAGGATGGAAGTAAGTATTCTTTTAAATAGCATAAGTTATGCCTCCGTTACGCTGCCGAAACGGCGTTCCCTCTTTTGATAATCCCGGATTACCTTTTCGAGGTCTCCCCTTTTAAAGTCCGGCCAGTATTTTTTAAGGAAATACAACTCGGCATAAGAAAGCTGCCAGAGCAGGAAATTACTAAGCCGTATCTCGCCGCTGGTGCGGATTAAGATGTCAGGGTCAGGCAGGCCGCGGGTATAAAGGTAATCGGCGAAACCTTCTTCATCAAGGTCTTCTGTTTTGGCTTCCCTCTTTGCCACTGCGCTGGCGAACCTCCTGGCGGCATCCAGAATTTCCTGTCTTGCCCCGTAATTTAAAGCCAGCACTACCGTAAGGCCGAAGTTATTCCTGGTGCGCTCCTGGACATCCTTGAGTTTTGCCTGCAGGTATTTAGGCAGAGGTTCGTCCCTGCCGATGACCAGAAGCCGGATATTATTCTTATCCAGGTACTTGAGTTGCCGGCTCAGGAAATTGTCCAGAGTCCGCATAAGCATCTCCACCTCTTTTTTCGGTCGCGACCAGTTCTCGGTAGAGAAGGTAAAAAAGGTAATTGTCTTAATGCCGAAGTCTGCCGCGGCTTTGATAATCTCTTTAATCGCCTCAATGCCGGCGCGGTGCCCGGCAGTACGCTCCAGCCCCCGTTCCTTTGCCCAGCGGCCGTTGCCGTCCATAATGATTGCAATGTGGCGGGGAATGTTATTTTTATCTATCATGGATTAGTAACTGGTAAACTAGTAACGAGTAACTAGTAATTTTTCGTAATTGGTAACCCGTAATCGGTAAATCGTAATCTTTTATTCTTAAAAATTACCATTTACGATTTACGAATTACGGTTTACGGCCTTTAATCTACTTCACTGATGTACCCTATAATCTATATCTGGAAATATATTGTCGCGGTATTCGATATCCGCCAGCCAGTTCTCGTCGATATAATTGGATTTGATATCCTCAAAGAGGCGCGTAAACCGCAGGAGATGGTCCTTGGTGCGTTTGACGGCGTAGGGCACGTGCGTGCCGGTAGCCATGATAAAAGCCCAGTCTGAACTCTGGGCAAGGAGCAACTCCCTTAATGCCTGGTTCAGCGCCCGCCTCAATAAACCTTCGGCGGACGGGAAACTCTTCACGAGTTCCGTCATACGCTCCGAGGCCTTATGCAGGTGCCGGTAAATCCAGTCATTGGGCCCCTGCAGCCACATCTCGCTATAGCCCTTCCATCCCCAGCTGGATAACGAAGGGGTGGATACCTGGTTGCGCGGGTTCTCCGTGAGGTATTCCGAAGGGGTAATGGTGCGGATGGTCTTCTGGTCAAAATAAATCTTGCGCAGGAGTAACTCCAGCCACATCACCCCCTCATACCACCAGTGGCCGTAAAGCTCGGCGTCATACGGAGAAACAATAATGGGTTTGCGCTGCAGGAAACCCGCAAGGTGCTCAATCTGTTTCTCGCGGTTAAACATGAAGTTGCCGGCGTGCTCTGCCGCCTTCTCCCTTGCCAGGTGGGGGCTGTAGGGCTGCTTGTGTTCGCTGCCGGTGATGCGGTAATATTTGATACCGGTATTAATCCTGATGCCGTCGGGATGAATATAGGGCTTGATATATTCATAATCCAGGTCAAAGCCGATATCGCGGTAAAACTCGCGGTAATTATAATCGCCGGGATAACCCTCGATGGAAGACCACACCTGTTTGGCGGATTCCAGGTCCCTGGCGAAACAGGCCACCCCCGATTTGCAGTAGATGGGCGCGAACACCCCGTATTTCGGGCGCGGGGTCGCGTGCAGCACGCCGTGGGCGTCGCTGAAGAAATATTTTATCCCCGCCTCTTTAAGTATCTCGTCATAACCGGGGTAATATCCGCACTCCGGAAGCCAGATCCCCCGCGGCCTTCTGCCGAAGGTCTTCTCATAGTGGTCGGCGGCGACCTTAACCTGCGCCCTTACCGAAGGGCGCATTACTTCCAGCAAGGGAAGATAACCGTGGGTGGCGCCGCAGGTAACAATCTCAACCTTGCCTAAATCCTGGAAGTCTTTAAAAGGCTGCGCAAGGTTGCCGCCGTAACGCCGGAAGGTTTCCCGCGCGCGATAAAAATTATTCAGGTACATCACTGCGAGATGGTGAAACTCCGGCTGCCAGCGCGTCCTCTCCACCTCTTTATGCGCCAATTCAATCAGCTTGTTTATATGATTGAGGTACCTTGACTGCAAAAGCGGGTCCAGAAACATCGCAACCAGGGTGGGCGACAGGCCGATGGTGATGCGGAAATCCACCTTATCGTTAATCAACCTCGCTAAGGCATCGATGAGGGGGATATAGGTCTCGGTTACGGCTTCGTAAAACCAGTCCTCCTCCAGGAAATCCTCGTAATCGGGATGGCGCACATAAGGAAGGTGGCTGTGTAAAACAATAGCGAGATAACCCTGGTATGTCTTAGGCATCCTATCTGGTTTCCTTGTTGATGACCGGTGTAATGACGCGCTCTTCGTCCTTACCTGCAGCCGCGGCTTTTACCGCAATAACCTGCTTTCCGTCGGGAAGGGCAAAACGCAGGGTAAAGGTGCCGTCGGGGCGCAGTTCCACCGGCCTGCCCTGAACAGTCACCTTCGCATCGGGCTCGGTAGCGCCGTAAACGATTAGTTCGGTATTTACCACCAGCCAGAATTTTTTCTCTTTAAGCGGTTTCTTTACCGGGCTGGCCCCCGAAGAAAGCGCGCCGGAAAAAAGCGCCTTCTTCGCGCGCTCCTGCCAGGCCTTGCCTACCGGCGAACTCTGCCCCAGGCCGAACCCCATCCCGTAAAGCTTGGCAAAAATATCGTCGGGCACCATCCACTCTTCGTCGGTAACCCAGGAGGGACCCTCGATAGGGGTGTGCACGGTATTGGAGCGGACAATGGTAATGAATTTTCCGTTGGCCAATCTTAATCCCAGGTCTACGCACCAGGACCTTCCCGGCCCCTTCGTATCGATATACCAGCTGTTCGCGTCGGGATTAATCTCGATATCAAAGAAACTGTTGGCGTTGCTGCCGTTAAAGATGATGTAACTGACGTCATAAACCCGAAGCACCATCCTGGCAGCGTGAAAGGCATCCCCTAAACGCCGGCGCAACCCATCCATCGTCTCCTGCCTTAACTCCCAATAGGCGTGCAGCCACCAGGGGTCCCTTACCTGTAATATTATTTTATCTTCATTATAACCTGCGGGTAATTCTTCCATCACGCGGCGTGCGGGCCGCTGGGGCTCCGGTGTGAAAAATTTGGCTTTTACCACCGCGGTCTCGTAAGTGCCGAGTAATTCCTGTTTCTCTTCTCTTTTAGCCGCAGCAACCCTGGCTTTGCTCACGGGCCTTTTTCTGTCTTTAGCGCGGGTGCTTTTTAATTTTGACTTTGTCCTGCGTAACCTTGCCATCTTTACCTCCCGGGACTTTTAAGGTCCTCCCTTGTCTAAACTCCGCTCTGCTTAACAAAAAAGGGGATAACCGCTATCCCCTTTGAAAATGCGCGCGTCCCTTTGCTGCCGCTCCTTCTATCTCATCGAAAAACCATTCCTATTGCCTGGACTTTGAGGACTTGCCCTTTACCAGGGCTTCCTTCAAGTCCTCCTCGAGCGCTTCTTTAAGTTTGAGCACCTTCTGCAACTCTTCGTTAGCGGCCTGGCTGACAAGCCGTTCTTCTAACAGTGCCTTACGGGTAACTTCGTGCGCGGCTTTTTCTTCCTGGAGCTGCCGGGTAAGATTGGCAATCTGATTTTCCAGGTTGCCTGCCTTCTCCTCCAGGTCCAGGCGGGTGATTATTTCCTTATCCCGCGCGAGTTTTTGCCTGCGGGCGCTGCCGCAGGAACCGACGGCAGCAAAAAATAAAACTGCCGTAAATACCGAAAGTATGAGTATGACGCGGTTTCTGATTGCCTCTTCCATTCTTAAAAAGACCTTTTTGGGCGGTTAAATTATTTCAGGTTCTCCGGGGGTTCAACGCTTTCCGATTCTTTTACTTTGGAAACCCTGGGCAGGATTACGATCTCTACCCTGCGGTTAAGCTGCCGGCCTTCGGCATTATCGTTAGAGGCAACCGGATTATACTCTCCGTAACCGATAGCGGATACGCGGCTGGGCCGGATGCCTTTCTCGTCTACGATATAATGCAAAACACTCAATGCCCGCGCAGTGGATAATTCCCAGTTAGATTTCCAGCCGGAAAATTTTATTGGCACGTTATCGGTGTGCCCCTCGATGCCGATATTATATTCCGGGACGTTTTCGCTAAGGACCCGCGCTACCTTATCCAGGGTAGCATATGCCTCGGGTTTAACCTTGGCCTTGCCGGAGTCAAAGAGGACGTCTGCCACAAAGGTAATTACCAGTCCCTTCTCCATCATCTCCAGCCTTACCTGTCTGTCGCTGATCTCCTGGGATAACCTGTCCTCGAGGAGACTTTTGGTCCGGCTAAGTTCATCGAGCTGCCTGGAGAGGCTCTCAATCTTCTCGATATCCGAACGCCTGCCCTTTTGTACCACAAAGGTACACCCTGTAAATACGGTAATTATTGATATTATTAGTACGAATTTAAGCGCTGTCGCGGGTTTCATACCGACCTCCTGTTCTAAGAATAGGTTTTAACTATAACACATAGCCAAATTTTAGTCAAGCGCTTTTCTAGCGCAGATAAAATTAAAGCCCGAGGATTACGGTTTCGTGACGGGAGGACCCCACCGAAACCATGGATATCCTGATTCCTGCAATATCCTCCAGCAACTTAAGGTAATTTATCGCCTGGGGGTTTAAATCCTTGCGGTGCCTGGCCCCGCTTACGCTGCCCTGCCATCCCCGCACCTCTTTATATACCGGCTGGACTTTACTTATGGCCTCGAAATCAGAGGGCATGTTCTTGAAAACCTTACCTTTATATTTATAGGC